>Ga0134126_10001573_pt1 | contig 29151 bp, 24 predicted proteins | sample KB31752_FD_96881 | JGI IMG/M metagenome (GOLD analysis project Ga0134126, IMG submission 96881) | Terrestrial soil microbial communities with excess Nitrogen fertilizer from Kellogg Biological Station, Michigan, USA - KB3-175-2 | ecosystem: Environmental > Terrestrial > Soil > Unclassified ... | reverse complement strand
CTCGCCGGCGTATGGTGCGGGCGGGACTGACGCCGCCCGTCACCCCGGCGGCTGGCTGTTCGCGCCACCGGATGCGTGCCGTCGGCCGCGCCCCGCCAGCGCCGCGCCCCGCCAGCGCCCCGTCCCGCCAGCACGGAGCCTGCCATGGGCCCGGCCGCAGCACCGGGCCGCAGGTTTTAAGCATCCGTTTCCGCACTTGCCTCGACTGGGCAATATGACGCTAATACATTTTGTGCATGGCGAGTGTTGCCGACGGGGGCCAGGCCACACGCCGGCCGGAGCAGGCCCCCGGCCTGCCCGATGAGCTCCAGACATCGCTCGCGGACGGCGAGCGGGCGCTGACCGTCACCGGCGATCTGCGCGCGAGCCGGGAGTGCTTCGACCGTGCCTACCAGCTGGCCGAGCTGGCTGGCGAGCCCGAGGCCATGGCCGTTGCCGTGTTGGGCCTGGCCGGCCTGTGGGTCAGCGAGCGCCGGACGGTGACCGGCGCGGCCATGCTGGAGACCCGACTGCAGCACGCGCTGTCCCTGCTCGGCGGAAAGTCCTCGCTCGCGCTACGGATCCGGGCCCGGCTGGCCGCCGAGGCCGACTACCGACGCGGCACCCACGCCGCGACGATGGCCATGCTGGACGAGGTCCGGGCGGCCGAGGATGCGGTGGCCCTGGCCGAGGCGCTGAGCCTGGCCCATCACTGCCTGCTCGGGCCGGGCGAGGTGACCCGGCGTCGCGAGATCGCGGCCGAGCTGGTCCGGGTCAGCTTCCGTACCGAGCGGCGCAGCGACCGGCTCATCGGCCTGCTGTGGCAGACGGCCGACGCCTACGCCGCCGGCGACCTGCACGCCGGGCGGCTGCTGGGCGAGCTGCGCGACGAGCTGCGCCAGCGCGAGCACGCCGCGGTCGGGTTCGTGACCAGTGCCATCGACGTGATGCTGGCGATACGGGCCGGTCGGCTCGACGAGGCTGAGTCGCTGGCCGGGATCTGCGCGGCCAGCGGCGCGGCGGCCGGTGATATCGACGCCGAGTGGTGGCCGGGCGCCCAGCTGGTCACGATCCGCTGGTATCAGGGCCGCCTGCCCGAGCTGCTGCCCATGCTGCTCGACCGGGTGCACTCCCCGGCGCTGAGCGCGGTGGACAACTCCACCGTTGTCGCGCTCGCCATAGCGGCCGCCCAGCAAGGCGACCGGCCGACGGCGGCCAGCGGCCTGGCCGCGCTGCGAGCCAGAGACCTGACCAGCCTGCCCCGCGGCAGCAGCTGGCTGGTGACCATGAGCGGCATCGCGGAGACCGCTTATCTGCTCGGCGACGCCGAGGCCGCCCGCGAGGCCTACGACCTGCTGCGCCCGTACGCCGACCGCCCCATGGTCGGCGGTCTCGGGGTCACCTGCTTCGGCTCGACGCACCATGCCCTGGGCGCCGCCGCGCTCACCACCCGGCGGCTGGACCAGGCTGTCGAGCACCTCACCGCGGCCGTCCAGCACAACCTAGCGCTGGCGCACTGGCCCGCGCTGGCCTTCTCTCGGCAGCGGCTGGCCCGGGCCCTTCGCCTGCGTGCGCGGGCCGGCGACCTGGCCGCGGCGCGGCGAGAGCTGGACATCGCGCGGGCCGAGGCGGCAGCCCTCGGCATCCCCCTGCCGGATGACGGGGGCGGTGCCGCCAGCCCGGACCCCGTGACCTGCGAGCGGGCCGGCCGCGGCTGGCGCATCGGGCTCGCGGGCCGCAGCGTCACCATCGAGGACAGCATCGGCATGCTGCACCTGGCCATGCTGATCGCCAATCCGCGGCAGGAGATCCCGGCCGCCGACCTGGCCGCCGGGGTGGCGTCCATGGCTGGCCGCACCGAGGCCGGCGGCGCGGGCCAGGCGGTGCTGGACGCCGCGGCCATCGCCGATTACCGCGGCCGGATCCGCCGCCTGGACGCCGAGCTGGATGAGCTGCCGCCGGGCAGCGAGGCCGACCGGGCCACCCGCGCCGAGCGGGACTGGCTGGTGGCGCAGCTGGCCAGCGCGGCCGGGCTGGGCGGCCGCCCGCGGTCGTTCCCCGACGACAGCGAGCGGGCCAGGGTCGCGGTGGGCAAGGCCATCCGGCGCGCGCTGACCCGGATCACGGCCGCGGACGCGGTCATCGGCGAGCACCTGCGGCGGTCCGTGCGGACCGGGGCGCGCTGCTCGTACTGGCCCGGCTGACTCCGGATCCTGGCCCGGCGCGGGGTCCGGGATGGAACGGGGCGGCACGGCATGGACCGCCTTTGTTCATGTAATCCACCCAACTGGTGACCCGCGCCCCGTCGCGTCCTGATCATCGCGACAAATCGGTCACCGCGACAAAGGAGCCATCCATGGCACTCCGCGACACCATGCGCAGCTCGGCCGCGCAGTACCTGCAGCCCGGCGAGCCGATCCAGGCCGTGATCGGCGCCCAGACCGCCAGCCAGTGGCTGGCCGCCCTGACCGGCGTGTTCCTGTTCCTGGGCCTGAACCGCTACCGGATCATCGCCGTCACGCCCACCCGGATCGTCGTGCTCGACGCGGGCAAGGCCAGCATGGCCAAGGCCCGCGGCGTGGTCACGGAACTGCCGCGCGCGACCCGGCTCGGCCCCGGCACCGGGCTGTGGCACCAGATCCCGGCCGGCCAGGAGACGCTGCGGGTGCACCGCCGGTTCTTCAAGGACATCGAGACCGCCGACAGCGTCGGCGCTACCGCCTGACGCTCGCAGAACGGGGAGAGCAGATGAGCAGGGCACCATCCCGGCAATACCGCCTCGGCGGGCTGCTGGCCGCCGTATCGGCCGGCGCGCTGGCCGGCGTGACCGCGCTGACGCCCGCGCTGGCCGCCACCGGCCCGTCCATGACCGCCAACCACAACGCGGTCAACATCGCCGTGCCCGGTCCCGGCAACAGCCTCCGGTTCTACTGGGCCAGCAACGGCTCACCGACCTGGCACGCGGAGAAGGTCGCCGGCTCGGGCACGACGTTCTCGGCCCCGTCGATGAATGTCGACGGCAACGGCGTGAACATCACCGCGCAGGGCCCGCATCACTCGCTGTGGTTCTGGTGGACCGTCAACGGGTCATCGACGTGGCACAAGGAGAAGGTCGCCGGGGCGGGCACGACGTTCTCGGCGCCGTCGATGACGGTCAACGGGAACAGCGTGAACATCGTGGCCGAGGGGCCGAACCACTCGCTGAGGTTCTGGTGGGCCGTCAACGGGTCGCCGACGTGGCACGCGGAGAAGGTCGCCGGGGCGGGCACGACGTACTCCGCGCCGTCGGTGAACGCCGACGCCGGCGACGTGAACATCGCCGCCGCCGACGCCGCGCGGCGGCTCAAGTTCTACTGGGCCGTCAACGGGTCGTCGACCTGGCACGCCGAGACCGTGGCCGGGGCGGGCACGACGTTCTCGGCGCCGTCGATGACGGTCAACGGGAACAGCGTGAACATCGTCGCGCAGGGCGCCTCGCACCGGCTGAAGTTCTACTGGGCCGTCAACGGGTCGCCGACCTGGCATGCCGAGACCGTGGCCGGGGTCAGCACCGTGTACTCGGCTCCTTCCGTCGCGATCAACGCCGGAGCGGTGACCATCGCCGCCGGGGGCGCGAGGAACCGGCTGAGGTTCTTCTGGGCCACCAACGGCTCCGCGACCTGGCACGCCGAGACGGTGGCCAACCCGCGGACCACGTACTCGGCCCCGTCGATCACGGCCAACGACAACTCCGTCAACATCAGCGCCGTCGGCGCCAGTAACCGGCTCAAGTTCTACTGGGCGGTCAACGGGTCGTCGACCTGGCATGCCGAGACAGTCGCGGGCCCGGGCAGCGTGCGATAGGGCACGGGTGCGGTGGGCGCAGTCCGGGAGCAGCGCGGGTAACACCTGCGCTGCTCCCGGCCCGCGCAGTCCCGTCCCGCCAGGCTGGCGCGTCAGCCCTCTATCCAGCCGTGCTGCCGCCCGAAGCCGATCAAGTCGGCTCGTACGTTCAGGATCTGCGCGGCGGTCACGGCCGGCGCCGACTTGAGCAGCAGTTCCGTGATCTCTTGGCTGAAGGCCGACGCGGTCAGGACATCGCACAGTTCCTCGTCGCCGCTCTCGTGCTCGCCGCTGTCCTGCTCGCTGCCCGGCGAGGCGACCGGCGGCGCGACCAAGGCCGGCGGTATCACCGGTGGCGCCACGGGGGTGGCGACCGGCACCGGACCGAGGTCAGGCAGCAGGTGCACCGCGTAGGCCTTCGGGCCGCGGTCGCCATCGGCGGCCTCGAATTCGACCCGCAGTCCGGGACCGAACACGTACTTGTCGTCGCCGAGGACATTGGCGTGCACGAAGACGTCCTCACCGCCGCCATCGGGTGCGATGAATCCGTAGCCTCGTACCTCGTCGAACCGTACGACCTTTCCCGTCAGCATAATTCCCGAATCCTTCGCATGCATGTATGTCCGCACCGTCCACATAAGCCGGCAGAAACAAAATGAGCCCGGTTAGCCCGTGCAGCTAAGGAAACCGCGTGCCCCTTTTCAGGTCAAGCACGGACCGGGCTCTGGCACCGTGCGGCCGCCAGTCGGCTTGTCTCACGATTGTCTCAGTCGGCGCCAGGATCCTGGCCGACAATCCGCGCTGCCCCTAGAACTGAGGTCATCCGGCCCGCGCGGAGAAGGGCAGCTAGTCCATGGCGTCACCACGGGGAACCGCATGCACCGCTGGCTCAGCGGTCGGCATCGGCAGCGGCCACATCAGTGCCGCCGCGCACACGCGGCGGCTGCACCAGCTGTGGTCCGGCCACGACCCTGCCGGCCAGCCGGGTCGCACCGGCCTGGAGCTTAAGGTCCTGGGGCCCGTCGAGGCCCTGCGCGGCGGTGTTCCCGTGGTGCTGCCGGGGCGGACCACGACGATCATCCTGGCCGGGCTGGCGCTGTCGCCGAACCGGATCGTGCCCAATGACACGCTCATCGACTGGACCTGGGGCACCCGGCTGCCGGCCCGCCCGCGCGGCGCGCTCCAGAGCGGCATCTCCCGGCTGCGCCGCCTGATCGGCGAGGACCTGGTGGAGACCGCCGGGCTGGGATACCGCCTGCGTGCCGACGCCGAGCAGCTGGACCTGGTGCGCTTTGCCGAACTGGCGGCCGAGGCGGCCCGTGCGGCCGACAACGGTGCCCCCGAGTGGGCGGTGATCTCGCTCGATCGGGCCCTCCGGCTGTGGCGCGGGTTCCCGCTGAGCAACGTCGACTCACCGGAGCTGCATCGCGACATGCTGCTCGGCCTGACCGAGTCGTACCTGCGGGCCGTCGAGCAGCGCTCCCACCTGTGCCTGCGGCTGGGCCGGCACGCCGCGGTGATCCAGGACCTGTCAGTCGTGGTGCCGCAGTACCCGTTCCACGAGCGCCTGGCCGGGCAGCTCGTGGTCGCGTTGGTGAAGAGCGGCCGGCGGGCCGACGCGCTGGCCGCCTATGACCGGCTGCGCCGGGCCCTGGCCGAGGAACTCGGGATCGACCCCAGCCCGGCACTGCAGGCCCTCCAGAGCCGGATCCTGCGCGCGGACGAGGGCTGGGTGATCCAGGACTGGCGTCACCAGCCTGACTGGCTCCGCCAGTTCTAGCCGCGCTCGCCAGTAGTTCATTCGCGAGATTGATTAAACGGTCGTCTGGGCGGCCCAGGGGCCCACCCATGACGCGTTTAGTGCGTGCACCGAGGGACAGCCGGCCAGGGCCAGCGTGGTGCGCAGCTCCTCGTGCAGGATCCGCACCGCGCGGCTGGCGCCGGCCTCACCGGCCGCGCCCAGTCCGTAGCCGAGCGCCCGCCCGGCCAGGCAGGCCCGCGCGCCGAGCGCGAGCGCCTTGACGATGTCGGCCCCCCGCCGGATACCGCCGTCGACGTAGACCTCGGCGTCGCCAGTCACCGCGGCGGCGACCGCCGGGAGCGCCCGGATCGTGGCCGGGGCGCCGTCGAGCTGGCGGCCGCCGTGATTCGAGACGACGATCCCCTGGGCCCCCAGGCGCACCGCTCGGCGGGCGTCATCGGGGTGCAGTATGCCCTTGATCACCAGCGGGCCGCTCCAGTGCTCGCGAAACCAGCGAAGGTCCTCCCAGCTCGCCGCCGGGTCGAACTGCCGGTTCGTCTGGGCGCTCAGCGCCGCCGGGGCCAGTCCCTGGTCTCGAGGCAGATTGCCCCAGCTGATCCGGGGGTTGCTGACAAAGCGCCAGGACCAGCCGGGGTGCGTCAGGCCGCCTACGAGCCCCCGGCCGGTCAGCCGGGGCGGGACGCTGAAGCCATTGCGGCGGTCCCGGTCCCGGTTGCCCGAGCAGGGAACATCGACGGTCAGCACGAGTGCGGCGGCGCCGGCGGCGCGGGCGCGCCGCAGCATCTGCTGAACCAGGCCGCGGTCGCGCCAGGGGTACATCTGGAACCACACGGGCCCGTCAACCGCGGCGGTCACCTCCTCAACGGGGCAGGAGGCCATGGCCGAGACCACGCAGATCGAGCCGGCCTGCGACAGGGCACGGGCTAGCGCGACCTCGGCGCCGGGGTGCAGCAGCCCGGCCAGGCCCATGGGCGCCCCCAGCAAGGGCAGCGATACCGGCATGCCCAGCACGCTGGTGCAGGTCTCGGTACGCGAGACGTCAGCCAGCACGCGCGGCCTTAACTCCAGGGCCCTGAGCTCGGCCAGGTTCCGGGCCGCGGCCAGCTCGTCACCGGCCGCGCCGTCGAGGTAATCGAAGATGACGCGGGGCATCCGGCGGCCGGCGGCGGCACGCAGCTCGCCGATTGTGCCGGCCCGCGCCGCCCGGCTCTCCTCGGTGCGGAATTCCCGTGCTCGCCGCGGCAGGGTGCGCAAATCCGTGGCCGCCTGGCGGGCCGACAGTCGCAGGAAATCATTCATGCCGATCGGGCCGCCTGCGGATTGCCAGTGTTAGGCACGTTTCCAGGGTGTTCGATTGTCCGGCCGGGCGTCAATGTGCCGCTGCGGCTGATGGGGCCTGCGGCTATTGACGGCCTTCGCCTTTGCCTAGCAACCTAGAATAGCTCGGTAAAAATCGGATATCACCAGAATTACAGAGCGAGATGGACTTAAACTTTTCCCGGCGGCGGGTGGCCCGCAACTCCGGCGATGGCCTGGCCGCCTTGGCCGCGGTCCGGTATGTGAAAGAAGGACACGTCGCCTACGTCACCCTGAACCGGCCCGAGGTCCTGAATGCGATGGACGAGCGCATGCACCAGGACCTGGCGCTGGTGTGGGATGACGTCGAGGCCGACGACGATGTCTGGGCGGCCGTTCTCGCCGGGGCCGGGCACCGGGCATTCTCAGTCGGTCAGGATCTGACCGAGCTAGCCGCGCGTGTCGCTCAGGGGACGGCTGCAATATCTACCTTTGGCAGCCGCGGAGAGCCGGGCTGGCCACGCCTGACCGAGCGATTCGACCTGGCCAAGCCGGTCGTAGCCAAGGTGCGCGGCTATGCCCTGGGCGGCGGGTTCGAGCTCGCGCTGGCGTGCGACATCATCGTCGCCGATGAGGACGCCACCTTCGCTCTCCCCGAGGCCAGGGTCGGTCTCGTCGCCGGCGGGGGTGGTGTCTTCCGGCTGACGCGCCAGCTGCCCTGGAAGGTCGCCATGGGGCACCTGCTGACCGGCCGGTCGCTGAGTGCCCGCCGGGCCTATGAACTGGGCCTCGTCAACCAGATCGTGGCGGCGGAGGACCTGGATGCCTGCGTCGAGGAATGGGTGGCTGACATCCTTCGCTGCGCCCCCCTCTCGGTCCGGGCGACCAAGGAGGCGGCATCCCAGTCGGCGGCGATGTCGCTGGGGGAGGCGTTCGCCACCCGCTACCCGTGGGAAGAGCGCCGGATGCGCAGCCGGGACGCCAGGGAGGGCCCGGCCGCGTTCGCGGAGAAGCGCGAGCCGCGCTGGGAGGCCCGCTGAGCCCCGGCGGCGCAGATAGCCGCGGAGCGAACGGGCCGCGGTGCCGCTCAGCGGGCCGCGGCCGACGGGTCGATGATCCGCGCTCGCGCGTTCAGCTCCTGGGCGAAGTCCTGCCACATCCGGGCGTACTGGCGGGCGAGCACAACAACGGTCGTCACGCAGTGGGGGGGCACCATCGCGGCCACGTCCGGGAGCTGCCCCGCGCTGACCGCGTTGATATGCAGCAGCCGCAGCATCTCCTTTCCCTGGTCGTTGTTGCGCAGCGACGGGTCGCGGAGCAGCTTCTCCACCGTGGCGGCCGCATCCGGCGCCGCCGCCGGGCGGGCGCCAGGCCGCGGGCCGGCCGCTGGCCCGGCGGGCGGGCCTGATTCGGCGTCATGGCCAGCCGCCGGGCTCACGGCGCCTGAGGAGGCCGCGCTGCTTGCGGTGGTCCTTGGCCGCTGCGGCGCGGGCGGTTCCCCGCGCGCCAGCCGGTTGCGCACGTCGAGCACCGTCGCCGGGGATATGCCCGCGACGCGAGCCACCTCTCGCAGTGATGCCTCCGGCTGGCTGGTCAGCAGTTCCGCGGCCCGCCGTCGGGCTTGGCTGCTGTCTAGCGGCCGGACCCTGCCGTCCCTGCCGACCCGTGCGTTTGACTGCGGGACGTGATCGATTGAACGCCTCCTGATGGCCGCCACGGTCTTCGCCGCCAGGCCCGCGGCCTGTCCGATGGCCCGGTCTGACAGGTGTGGGTGCGAGGCGATGATGCGCTCCGCGGCGGCGCGGCGATCGGCCTGGGATAGCGGAAGGCCATGAGTGATGTTCTCCTGGACGGCGCGCAGGAAGATGTCCTCAGCGCTGCCGTCGAAGAACATCACCTCGATCATCTCGCGGCCCTGCAGCGAAGCCGCCATCAGGCGGTGCATCCCGTCGATCACTCGCATAGTCCGCTCGTCCACCAGGATCGGCGGAAGCGGCGCCTCCATCTCAGCGAGCCGCGCGATGTGAGCCCGGTCCTCGCCGTTCAGCCGGGGCGAGTCACCGGGCAGGACCGACAGGATCGGAACGGTCACCACTGCGTTGGTGTCGGCGGCCTGGGCGCGAGCCCCCGGACGCGTGGCTGCTCCGTGGCCCGCCCGCTGAGGCGAACCGTGACCTGGGTATTCCACGACAACTCCCTTCCACCCGGCGCCGGTGAGGCACTGGTCCTCAGTCTTGATCGGTCAGTGGGGCGCCAGCCTGGCGATCGGCTGACAGCGAGTTGCCGTACCTGAGGGCGGCCTCGCGACCATTTACCCATTTCAGGCTCATGCCACTGCGGAGGCCACCGGACTTGAGCTGCCGTAGTACGACTTCGAGCCATTTTTGTGAATAATCTAGAGAAACGTGCCCCGAGTGACGGGCAGGGCCGATCTTATTGATGATCGGGCTGTGATTGACGTGGCGGTTGAGTACGTGACATGGCTGCGCTACGACCTCAAAGGGCCCTAGGCTGCCCGTTAGCGTCGGCCGCCATGCCGTTCAACCATAAAAAGGGCGGCAGTTGAACGGTGGCCCGCTGCTGCGATAGTGGCACGGTCGGCGTTTACACTGGGCCCCTGCTGGCTGCCTTTTCCTGCATGGCGCTCGTAAAGGATGAAGTCCAGGATGCGAATAGCTCATGTCGTGGGCACGAGGACCGCGGCGAACATTCGGGATACTGAGAGGCACGTAGTTTACCTGGCGGAAGCGCAGAGGGAGTGCGGGCTCGATGCCACCGTGCTCACGGGTAGGCACGGACTGTTTTTCAATTGGTGCACGGGGGATGGCATACCGACCTTCGTGGTAGCTGACTTGCAGCCGGGCGCCTTCGCGCGAGGGATAGCCGCCAGGCTGGAAGACCTCAGCCCTGAGATTATTCATTGCCACGATCTGTCCGTGACCCGGACGGTGGTGGAGGCGGCCGGCATGCTGGAGGTGCCCTGCGTTGTCACCTTGCACGAGGGAGCAGCCGGCAGGATTATTCCCGAGATCATTGCGGCCCGGCGCGCCGGACGTACGTTCACCGTTATCACCGCCGCCAGAAGCGAGGCCGAGTTCCTGAACGTAAATGGCCTGGCGGGCGCTGGCGCTCACTACGTTCCTTACGGGACCCGCACCCGGCACGTCGCGCAGCAGCAGGAACTCGGCCCGGCTTGCCGGCCGAACCTGATGACAGCGTCCAGCCTGGAGTTCGCGAAGGGAATTGACCTCGCCATACTGGCGATGGTCGAATTGCGCCGGAGGCGCGGATCGGAGTGCCCGGTCCTCAATATCTACGGCGCGGGGGACTCCGGTGAGAACCAGCTGGAGAAAGTATTCGGGGACGTGAGCGAATACCTGACTGACATGACCACGGTCCTTCGCCTGAACGATGTAGTGAGGTTCCACGAGACTCAGGCGGATGTCCTGAATAGATGCGCCTCGGATCTGCTCATTGTCCCTTCCCGGTTCGAGACGGGACCCCTGATCGTCCTTGAGGCCATGAGCCGCGGGATGCCGGTAGTCGCCTGCGACGTCGGACGGGTCGCCGAGATGCTTCCGGATCGGCGTTACGGGCGAGTCGTCCCGACGAATTCGATCACGGCACTCGCCGACGCGATTGACTCCATGCTCACAGACCTCGCGTCGGGCCAGTTCGATCCCGATCTCCTCATCCGGAGACATCAGTCCCACTACTCAGCCGAGGAGATGGCAGACCGCATCGCGACCGTCTACCAGTCCGCGATGCTCGCCGGGTGATTAACATGAGAGTAATTCATCTCGCGCAAACCGCGACATCAGCCAATATTCAAGGTAATCACAGGCACATACTTTACCTGGCCGGAACGCAGAGAGCCCGCGGCATCGATGCCGCCGTGGTTACTAATCAGCCCGGATTGTTCGTCAGTTTGTGCGAAAGGGATCAGATACCGGCGTTCGTAGTGGATGACCTGCTCCCGAATGGAGCTGACCTGCTGCCGAGCGGTGAGTTCGCCCCGGCGTTCACGCGGCGCATCGTGGCGAGGCTCACAGACCTCAGTCCCGAGGTTATTCACTGTCATGATCTATCGATGGCCCAGGCGGTAGTGGCAGCGGCCAACGCGATTAAAGTTCCCTGCGTCGCGACTCTGCACGAGGGCGGAGTGGGCCGGGTGATTCCCGATATCGTGGCGGCCAGGCGCGCGGGACTTAGCTTTACGTTAATAGCTGTCGCCAAAAAAGAGTTCGAGGTCATGCAGGAAAGCGACATGGCGGGCATTGACTTTCACTATGTACCCAATGGGACGCGGGCTCCGTCCGGCGCATACCAGCAAGAGCGGGGCGTGCCTGGTCGGCCGAACCTGATGACGGTGGCCAACCTGGGGTTCATAAAGGGAATTGATCTTGCCATACTCGCGATGGCCGAATTGCGCCGGAGGCATGCCTCGGACTGCCCCGTCCTTAACATCTACGGTGCGGGGGACCTGGGTGAATACATGACTGAGATGGTCAAGGTGCTCGGCCTGCGAGATGTAGTGAAGTTCCACGGGATCCAGATGGATATCCTAGATCGGTGCCCGAGCTCGGATGTGCTTATTGTCCCGTCACGATTTGAGACGGGTCCGCTGACAGTTCCTGAAGCGATGAGCCGCGGGATGCCCATAGTCGCCTGCGACGTCGGCCAGGTCGCCGAGATGCTTCCGGATCGGCGATACGGGCGAATCGTCCCGACGAATTCGATCACGGCGCTCGCCGACGCGATTGATTCCATGCTTACGGACATCGCCGCTGGCCAGTTCGACCCCGATCTCCTGGTCAGCAGGCATCGGTCGCTCTACTCAACAGAAACGATGGCGGATCGCGTCGACACCGTCTACCAGTCGGCGATCGCCGGGCTGGAGCGGGCATGATCCTGGACCCGCCGGGCTGCCTGGCCAGGGGGAGCGGTCGGCCCGGAGAGGAGGCGGTGGATGTCGCGGGTCAGTGATACGCGAGTTGTGTCCTACGAGCCGCTGCTGTCGCCGGCGGCGCTGCTGGACGAGCTCCCGCTCGACGATGCCGGGGCGGCGGCGGTGGAGCAGTCCCGAGACGAGGTCCGGGCCGTGCTCGACGGCGCCGACGACCGGCTGCTGGTGGTGTCCGGGCCCTGCTCGGTGCACGACCCTGCGGCCGCGCTCGATTACGCGGGCCGGCTAGCTGGCCTGCGCGAGGAGTTCGGTGCCGACCTGCTCATCGTCATGCGGGTGTATTTCGAGAAGCCGCGCACCGTGACCGGCTGGAAGGGCCTGATCAACGACCCAGGGATGGACGGCAGCCACGACGTGCATCGCGGTCTCCGCCTGGCCCGCCGCCTGCTGCTCGACGTGGTCAGGCTCGGCCTGCCGGTGGGCTGCGAGTGGCTCGATCCGGTCACCCCGCAGTACCTGGCCGACGCGGTGACCTGGGGCGCGATCGGAGCGCGTACCACCGAGAGCCAGGTGCACCGGCAGATGGCCTCCGGGATGTCCATGCCGGTGGGGTTCAAGAACGGCACCGACGGAGACGTGCAGGTAGCGGTGGACGCGTGCCGGGCTGCGGGCGCGGGCCACACGTTCTTCGGGGTCACGCACGCGGGGGCCGCCGCGGTGGTGACCACCGCGGGCAACCCGGACACCCACGTGATCCTGAGGGGCGGCCGGTCCGGTCCCAACTACCAGGCCGAGTACGTCGCCAAGGCGCTCGATCTGATCGGTGCGGCGGGACTGTCCAGACGGGTCATGGTGGACGCCAGCCACGGGAACAGCGGCAAAGATCACCGGCGCCAGCCCGTGGTCGCGGGTGCCCTCGCCGATCAGGTGGCCGAAGGGGAGCGCGGGCTGGCCGGGCTCATGCTGGAGAGCTTCCTGCTGGCGGGGCGGCAGGAGCCAGGCGACGCGGCCCGGCTGATGTACGGGCGCAGCGTGACAGATGCCTGCATGGACATCGGCGCCACGGCGCAGGCACTGGCCGCGCTGGCCGGTGCGGTGCGATGCCGCCGTCGCGGCTGAGCGATCTCCCGCTGACCGCTCTTACGCCACTGTCATGCCGCGGTGTGAACGGCATTGCTGTAGAAACCGATGTGACAGGGCAGCGTCGGCGGCTCCTGAGCATTCTCCAGGCCGGCCCTGGCGCCGACATCGATGGCAGCCAGCGCACGCTCGACATGCTCGGGGCTAATGATCAGCTCGACCAGGTCGCATTCGGCGGACCTGCGGCTGTCGCCGCCGACGACGACGCGGAATGACACCCTGCCGTCCGGCTCTCGGGTGATTGCCATCGCCGCTTCTATGATTCCAGGGACCTCAGGCAGCACCATTCTTCCTCCACGATCTCCCGCATCCGCCCATCGTGGCCAACTGATGAAGCGCTGCGGTTGAACATACACAATAGTCGCGGGTAAGCATCCTGGATAACCTTAGCCTGTGGCCTTGCAGAAAGAATCAGTCATGGCGCGTGCTCAGCTGCGTAAAGAAGACCTGCACGCCAGCGTCAGCGACCCGGTCCTTGACACCATGAACTTTCTCAATGAAATCACCCAGCGCTATCCGGATGCGATCTCATTTGCGCCGGGCCGGCCTTACGGTGGTTTCTTCGATACCGAGCAGATCTTCACGCATATCCGCGGCTACCTCGACTACCTATCCGGGAGCGGCAGCTCCCCGGCCGAGATCCGTGATGCGCTCTTCCAGTACGGTCCGACCGCGGGCCGAATCCGGGAACTGATCGCCAGCTCGCTACTCGCGGACGAGAATATCGACGCCGCGCCGGAGTCCATCGTCGTGACCGTAGGGTGCCAGGAGGCCATGGTCCTCGTCCTGCGGACGCTGATCTCCGGCCCGCAGGATGTCCTGCTGGTCTCCACCCCGTGTTACGTCGGCATCAGCGGCGCCGCCCGGCTGCTGGACGTCGAACTGGTCTGCGTGGAGGAGCGAGAAGACGGCTTCCGCTGCGCCGACCTGGACGCCGCGATCCGGGCCGAGCTGGCCCGCGGCCGCCGGCCCCGTGCCTTCTACGTGACGCCTGATCACTCCAACCCGGCCGGGACCACCATGCCCGTGCCGGTCCGCCGCCAGCTGCTGGACCTGGCCGCACGCCATGACATCATGATCCTCGAGGACAGCCCGTACCGGATGGTCAGCCCGGGTCCGCACCTGCCCGCCCTGAAGTCCCTGGACGCGCTGCGCCGAGTGATCCTGCTGGGCTCATTCTCCAAGACCGCGTTCCCCGGTGCCCGGCTCGGGTTCGCCGTGGCCGACCAGCCGGTAGTCGATGCCGCGGGCCGGACCGGGCTGCTTGCCGACGAGCTGGCCAAGATCAAGAGCATGATCACGGTGAACACCTCGCCGCTGTGCCAGGCCGCGGTCGCCGGCCTGCTGCTCGCCTGCGACGGGCGGTTGTCCGAGCTCAACCTCGAGATGTCGGAGTATTACGCCGCCGCGATGCGGGCCACGCTCCAGGGCCTGGAGCAGCGCTTCCCGGCCGAGGTGCGAGATGCTCTGGGCGTGCGCTGGAACAAGCCTGACGGGGGCTTCTTCCTGACCGTGCGTGTTCCCTTCCGGGCCGACAATGCCGCACTCGCCCGCTCGGCCGAGGACTTCGGCGTGATCTGGACGCCGATGGCGCACTTCTACCCGGACGGCGGAGGGGACGGCAGCATCAGGCTGTCGGTGAGCTACCTGAGTCACGCCGACATCAGCGAGGGTGTTACCCGGCTGGCCGGGTTCATCCGGAGCGAGGCCGGTGTCCCGGCTCGTCCGGAGAGCCTGCCGGCCGGCTGACTTCGGGAGAACACGACATGCCCTATGTATCCACCAACGGCATAAAGCTGGCCTATGAGCGCGTCGGCCACGGCGACCGCGTGCTCATGATCATGGGCCAGGCGGCCGGCGGGAACGTGTGGAGGATGTATCAGGTGCCCGCGCTGACCGAGGCCGGCTACGAGGTCATCACCTTCGACAACCGGGGCCTGCCGCCCTCCGACGTGCCGCCGGGGGACTACACCCTCGATGACCTGGTCGCGGACACGGCCGGGCTGATCGAGGCGCTGGGTGCCGGGCCATGCCGGCTGGTCGGGACCTCCATGGGCGCGTATGTCGCCACCGAACTGGCCACCAGCCGGCCAGACCTGGTCACCTGCTGCGTGCTCCTGGCCATGCGGGCTCGGACTGACGCGATGCGCTCGGCGCTGGCGGCCGGGGAGCGGAAGCTGAGGCAGAGCCGCGTTCAGTTGCCGCCTGCCTACGAGGCCCCGGACTCGGTGCTTCAGATGTTCTCCCCGGCCACCCTGAACAACGATGCCGCCGTCTCGATGTGGCTGGACATCTACGAGATGTCCGCCACCCGCCGGGGCGCGGCCACCGGGCAGGACGCGATCGACCTCATCTCCGACCGCCGTGAGGCGCTGCGGGCGGTCCCGGTGCCGTGCCGGGTCATCGCCTTCTCTGACGACCTGACGAGCCCGCCCCATCTGTGCGCCGAGGTTGCGGACGCGATACCGGACTGCGATTACATTGAGCTAAGTTCCTGCGGCCATGTCGGCTACCTCGAGCGGCCGGAGGAAGTCAACGCGGCGATCATCGAATTTCTTGACAAGAACTGATGACTTCGCTCCCGCAGGCTATCCATTAGTCATCTGGCGGACCATCTGCGGACTGTTCAACTTGTGCAACTCGGCAATTGAACGCGCGCATTATTCGAGAACGGCTAAATGCGATATTCTCGAATGCAGTTCATGGCAATAAGCTGGTAAAGTGCTCAGAAAGGATGGCCAGTGAATCCCTTTGAAGATCCGGACGCGAGGTATCTTGTCCTCATCAATGACGAGGGTCAGCACTCGCTATGGCCTGTCTTCGCCGACGTGCCGAAGGGCTGGGAGGTTATCTTCGGCGAGGAAGGACGGCAGGAATGCCTTGACTTCATCGAGAAGAATTGGACCGACATGCGGCCCAACAGCCTTATCAGGCAGATGGAGGCGGAGGCCGCGGCGCAGCAGAACGGGGCATCAAGGAAAGAGGAAGTTGCCCCCGGCTAGGACCGGCCGCTGACGTCTGCACTAGTAGGGGACCTCCGATGACCGCACAGGATATCGAGTACGTTGAACTTTATGCCACCGACGAGCGATCAGCTGTCGACTATTTCGTATCGTCCTTCGGCTTTACGCGCATAGCGGAGTCTGGCGGCAGCGGCATCCATTCATCGCTGCTGCGCCAGGGGACGGCCCAGTTGATCATTACCGCGGGCCGCGGTACAGAAGAGTTCCTCGAAGCCCATGGCGACGGCGTCGCCGACATCGCCTTTGCCTGTGACGATGCTGTCCTGACCAGGGACAGCGCCGTGGCGGCGGGTGCCACTGCGATCGCGTCCGAGCCGGGAACGCAGGTGGTATCGGGTTTCTTCGGGACTCGGCATACGCTCCTCGCCGCGTCGGCTGGAGGCGAACTTCCCGCCGGACGTGCGTGGGCACCGGTGCCGGGCGCGCCACGGCGGCCGCCGGGACACATCCAGCTGCTCGACCATGTCGCGGTCTGCGTCGAGAGCGGAACGCTGGCGGACGCCGCCGACTTCTACACCAGCGCCTTCGGGCTGCCCCGGTACTCGGGCGAGTACATTGAACTCGGCGACCAGGCGCTGGACTCCATCGTCGTCCGAAGCCCGTCCGGGAGCGTAACTTTCACTATTCTCGAGCAGGATCTGACAAAAAAGGCCGGGCAGATCGAGGCCTTTCTCTCAAGAAATGGCGGGCCCGGTGTGCAGCACCTGGCCTTCCATGTCGATGACATCGTTTCCGCTGTCTCCGAGTACTCTGGCCGCGGGATCAGCTTCCTGAACACGCCTGGCGCGTATTACGACATGCTCGCCGATCGCCTTCCAGGCATAACGAGCGAGACAGCGCGCTTGCGAGCATCGAATGTGCTGGCCGACCGTGACGAATGGGGCTATCTGCTGCAGTTGTTCACTCGCTCACCATACGAGCGAAACACAATGTTCTACGAGCTCGTGCAGCGGCGAGGAGCCCGAGGATTCGGCGGTGCGAATATCCGGGCTCTGTATGAGGCCGTGGAACGGAACGTGAGCTGAGCGGCCGATGGCGGCACAGAAAGCACGGTGCACTGATACGGCCGGTGACGATGCCAGGCCGCTATCCGTTCGGCCCCGTGCGTTCGACTGCGCCCTCGCTTCACTTGCACGCTGCCGGATCACAGTTCACAAGCCGGGTCGTAATGATCGGTCGCTCTGGCTGCCGATGCCTCAGTAGTCGCATCCGTCCCGAATGACGACTGGATGATCGCAGACCTCGCAGCGTGCGCGGATGAACTTTTTACCCACTCAATACACCAGCTAAGGTCTCAAAGAGTACACAAGGTTCGAGTCCGGACTCATGAGGCACGGGGCTGGAATTATGCGGCATGAGGATAGCGAGCCGGACTCGCGGTTCGGTGCGCTGATCCAGGAATACCGCCGTCAGGCGGGACTGACTCAGCAGGAACTGGCCGCGAGGGCCGGGCTCAGCGTGGGCGCCCTGCGGGACATCGAGCAATGCCGCCGACGCCGGCCGAGATCTAGCTCGCTGGCCGCGCTGGCTGACGCGCTGAGCCTGGACCCCGAGCAGGAAGCCTGCCTGGTCGCCGTCGGCCGCGAGGGGGCCGCATCGCGGAATCCCGGGCCCGCGCCTGTCGCCAGGGCCGACGATCAGGCCCAGCCCGGCGCTGGCCTGTGGCTGGCGGCACTGGGCCCGCTGGAGGCATGGCGGGACGGAGCGCCGCTGTCTCTCGGATCTCCCGCCCGGCGAGCGGTACTCGGATTGCTCCTGCTGGAGCCGGACGTACTGGTGCGCCGGGACACGATCATCGACGTGCTGTGGGGCGAGGCCCCCCCGCGCACCGCTGTGGGCCTCGTGCAGGCGCACGTCAGCAGGCTGCGCCGGGTCCTTGAGCCGCGGAAGTACAGCGCGGGCGACGCTGGTGTCATCAAGGCGGTCAGCAGCACCTACAAACTGAGCCTGACCGGCACGAATCTGGACTTGCTGGTCTTCAGGGACCTCGCCGGGCGCGCCGCCGAGGCGCGGGCCAGCGGTGATGACCTGACCGCGTGTGACCTGTATGAGCAGGCCATCGCCTTGTGGCGGGGGGATCCGCTGGCCGACGTGGACGTGCTGTCCGGTCATCCTGGCGTCACCCTACTGCGGCAGCAGCTCACCAGCGTGCTCCTGCGGTATGCCGAGGTAGCGTGCGCGCTAGCCCAGTATCGAAGGGTGCTGCCGCGGCTCCAGGCCCTGGCCGCGGCGGAGCCGCTGAACGAGCCGGCCCATGCCTGGCTCATGATCGCGCTAGCGGGTTCCGGGCAGCAGGCGGGAGCCATCCATGTCTACGAGGACCTGCGGTCGCGCCTGGATCGCGAGCTGGGGCTCTACCCGGGCGAGGAACTGACCGAGGCCCATCTGCGCGTGCTGCGCCAGGACATTCACGCGGGAAGCAGACGGCGGGCCCATCCGCACCGCGCGGCGCAGGCCGGCCTGCACGCGGTGCCGAGGCAACTGCCCGCGGCGTCGCCGCATTTCACCGGTCGGCAAAATGAGCTCAGCGGGCTGTCTGGCCTGCTGGAGCCGGGGCCAGCCCAGGCCAGGGGGGTGGTGATCGCCGCGCTGACCGGAATGGCCGGGATCGGCAAGACCGCGCTGGCGGTGCACTGGGCCCATCAGGTCGCGGACCGGTTTCCCGATGGGCAGCTGTTCGTGAACCTGCGCGGGTTTGGTCCCTCTGGAGTGGCGGTAGCACCCAGCGAGGCCATCTCCGGCCTGCTCACCGCCCTCGGCGTGCCGGCCCCGCTCATTCCCGCGGACATGGCGGCGCGGGCCGCCCTTTTACGCAGTCGGCTGGCCGGCCGGCGCATGCTCATCGTCCTCGATAACGCGCAGGACGCGGAGCAGGTCCGGTCGCTTCTGCCGGGCGCGCCCGGATGCCTGGTCCTGGTCACCAGCAGGAACCGCCTGACCGGGCTGGCCGCGGCCGAGGGTGCCCGCCTGATCCCGCTGGACGTCATGGCCGACTGGGAAGCACGCGATTTGCTTATCAGCAAGCTGGGCGCCGGGCGGGTCACGGCCGAGCTGACCGCGGTGCGCGAGCTGGTCGAGCTCTGCGCGCGGCTGCCATTGGCGCTGTCCGACGCGGCCGCCCGCGCCGCCTCGCGTCCGGGGCTGCCGCTGAGCGGGCTGGCCGCCGAGATGAGGGACGAGGCCGGGCGGCTGGACGCGCTGGAGACCGGCGAGCCGGCCACCAGCGTCCGGATGGTGTTCTCCTGGTCGCGCGCCCGGCTGAGCCAGCTAGCCAGGCGGATGTTCAGCCTCCTGGAGACCCATCCCGGGCCGGATATCGCGGTTCCGGCCGCGGCCAGCCTGGCCGGGCTGCCGCGCGGCCTGGCCCACGATGCGCTGGCCGAGCTGTGTGATCAGCACCTCATCGCTGAGCACGCCCCCGGCCGGTACAACTGCCATGCCCTGCTGCGCATCTACGCGGCCGAAGCGGCGCCGCTCGGCAACTGCGGCGCCGATCGCCGCGCCGCCCTGCACCGCGTGCTTGACCATTACCTGCACACCGCCAGCCAGGCCTCGGCGGCGCTCTACCCCCGCTCCGTCCAGCTGGCGTACGGCCAGCCCATGCCAGGCGTCCGGCCCGAGGAAATCGTCGGCCCGGCGCAGGCGGCCCAGTGGTTCGAGAACGAGCGACTGGTGCTGCTGGCCGCGATCGACCGGGCGGCCAGCCAGGTCTATGCCCCGCATGCCTGGGCGCTTCCGCACGCCGTCGGGCCGTTCTTTCAGGGCGAGGAGTACTGGCGAAAGCTGACCGAGGCTCAGCACTCCGCCCTCGCAGCCGCTGACGAGCTAGGTGATCTGGGCGGGCAGGTCCTGGCTCATTATCATCTGGGCGTGCTGAGGTTCCGGCTCGGCGATCACGACGGCGCGTGCGAGCATCTGGGCGAGGCCATCGACCTGGCCGAGGATGCCGGCAACAGGAAGGTGCAGGCACTGGCGGGCTTCGCCAGGGCCTATGTGCTGCGATCGCACTATCACGGCTTTTTCAGGTTAGCCGAGTCCGGCGTCGGCGCGGGCTAGCGGCGCGGTCTCGCCGGGGGGCACGGACCCGGCGGGAAGTATCTGCCGCAAGGTCCGCGGCCGGCCGGGACTGAGCCGGAGTTCCTCCGGGTAGCCGAGAGACACTTCCTCGAACCGGACGCCGTCCTGCCAGCTGGTGCCGGGGATATGCAGGTGCCCGTAGACCACGGCCAGGGCACCGAACCGCAGGTGCCAGTCGGCGGTGCGCTCGGTCCCGCACCACTGGGCGAACTCCGGGTACCGCAAGACCCGGGTGGGTTCGCGGGTGAGCGGGAAGTGGCTGACCAGGATGGTCGGGATGCCCGGCGGAAGGGCGGCCAGGCGCCGCTCGGTCGTCTCGATGCGCGCCTGGCACCAGGCTTCGCGGCTCGGGTACGGATCGGGATGGAGCACGGCCTCGTCGGAGCAGACGATGCCGGTCTCGTAGGCCAGGGCCAGAGCCTCGGCCTTGGTGGCTGCGCAGCCGGGGCGGAACGTGTAGTCGTACAAGGCGAACACCGGCACGATCACGACTGGGCCGCCGGCGCCCCGCCAGACCGCGAACGGATCCTCCGGGGTCAGGACGCCCAGCCTGCGGCACGCCGACACCAGGTACTGGTACCGGGCCTGGCCGCGCAGCCGCACCGGGTCGGTGCTGAGCGTCCACAACTCATGGTTGCCGGGCACCCAGACCACGGCCGCGAACCGGGAGCTGAGCGTGCCCAGGGCCCACTCGATGTCCGCGGCCTTTTCCGCGACGTCCCCGGCGACGATCAGCCAGTCGTGCGGGGAACCGGGCCGGAGGCTGGCCACGAACTCGCGGTTCTCCGCGAAGGTGACGTGCAGGTCGCTGACCGCCAGCAGCCGCCCCTGAGACTCCGCGCTCAGCCGTCTTGCTCTTCTGTGAGGGCGGTGAGCAGCCCGTTCAGCCGCCCCACGAACGTGGTGGGATCCTCGATCCTGGCGCCGAGGGTCAGCACCGCCTGGCTGAACAGGATCTGCGCCCAGTCCTGCACCCGGGCGTCGTCCGGGGCCCGGTTGAGCCGCCGGATCAGCGGATGCCCCGGATTGAGCTCCAGGACCGCCTGACGGGGCAGCCCGGAGCCGCGCAGGCGGTGCATGAGGTTGAGGTCGGTTTCCGGTTCGTTGCTCACGATGCAAGCCGGGGAGGTGGTGAGGCGGGCGCTGAGCCGCACGTCCCATGCCTGCCCGGCCAGATAGGCCTTCAGCTTGCTGAGCAGCGCCGCATACTCGGCATCGGCCTGGTCCCTGACCCGCTTGTCTTGCTCGTCTTCCAGCGCCCCCAGGTCCCCGGCCCCCTGAGCGACCGACTGGAGCTTCCTGCCGTCGAACTCCGGCAGGCTCGACACCACCCAGTTGTCGACACCCTGGCTGAGCAGCAGTACCTCCACGCCCTTGGTGCGGAACGTCTCCAGGTGCGGGCTGTTCCTGGCCGCGGGCAGCGACGGGGCGAGTAGGTAGTAGATGTCCTGTTGGCCGTCCTTCATGCGGGCCACGTAGTCGTCCAGCGAGGTGTCCGGATCGTCGGTCGCGGAGTTCGTTGAGGCGAAGCGCAGCAGTCTGGCGATCTCGGCCCGGTGGGAGTAGTCGTCGGCGATGCCCTCCTTGAGGGTGGCGCCGAACTCCTTCCAGAAAGTGGCGTACTTCTGCGGCTCGCTGGCGGCCAGCTCGGCGAGTCGCCGCAGCACCTTCTTCACTGCGTTAGCGCGGATGCTGTCGACGGCCCGGCTGCCCTGCAGGAGCTCTCGTGAGACGTTCAGCGGCAGATCGCTGGAGTCGATAACGCCGCGGATGAACCGCAGGTACTTCGGCAGTATCTGTCCGGAGTCCTCCATGATGAACACCCGCTGGACGTGGAGTCGCACGCCGCGCCGGTGCTCCTCGACCCACAGGTCATAGGGTGCGCGGGACGGGATGAACAGCAGCAGCGTGTACTCGTAGGTCCCCTCGATCCGGCTGTGCACCCAGGCCAGGGGATCGGAGAACTCACCCGCGATGTGCCGGTAGAAGTCGCTGTAATCTGCATCGCTCAGCTCGGTCCGGGGGCGGGCCCACAGCGCCGATCCGCGGTTGACCGTCACCTCCGCGGCCCGCTGATCCTGCTCGTCCGCCTGGTCCTGCGCCTCGGTCGGCATCAGGATCGGCACGCTCACGTGGTCGGAGTACTTCTCGATGATGGACCGCAGCCGGAAGCCGCTGAGCAGGTCCTCCTCGTCCTCGCGCAGTTGGAGCACGATCGTGGTGCCCCGGTCGGCCCGCTCGATCGTCTCCAGTGTGTACTCGCCTTCCCCGTCCGACTCCCAGCGCACCCCCTCGGCCGGCTCCAGGCCGGCCCGGCGGGTGGTCAGCACCACCCGCTCGGCGACGATGAACGACGAGTAAAAGCCCACCCCGAACTGGCCGATCAGGGCGGCATCCGCCCGCTGATCGCCGGTCAGCGACCGCAGGAACTCCTGGCTGCCGGACTTGGCGATCGTCCCGATGTTCCCGATCACCTCATCCCGGCTCATGCCGATCCCGTTATCCGCCACGGTGATGGTGCCCGCGTCTTTGTCATAACTGACCCGGATCCGCAGTGGCCCTTCCGCCTCCGGCAGCTCAGAACGCGTCAGCAATTCAAGCCGGAGCCGGTCGATCGCGTCCGACGCATTCGAAATCAGCTCCCGCAGAAATATCTCCTTATTGCTATACAGGGAATGGACCATCAGGTCCAGGATCTGTACCGCCTCCGCCTGGAAGCTATGAACCTCTTGTTCCGCCTGCACCGTCACCCGACGCCTCCACTCTGTACAGGGCGGTCAGCGTAACGCGGGCCCGAGGCCGTTCACCAGCGCCCTGGATATTGAACAGCGGCCTGACAACTAGCCGGACAATTAGCTGGCCGTTTTTACCGCGGCGTCGTCGCCGTAGATGCTCTCTCGCATGGTCTCCTCGGCACTGGCGTCGATGCGCGCGGTGGACCAGCGCAGCAACGGCGGGGCCATCAGCGAGGTGGCGATGGCGACCAGCACGATGATCGTGTACATGGCCGAGCTGAGCAGGCCGATCTGCAGTCCGACCGTGGCCACCACGACCTCCACGACGCCGCGCGAGTTCATCCCGGCGCCCAGCGCCAGCGCGGGCCAGTGCCCCACCCGGCTCAGCCGGGCTCCCGCGTAGGCGCCCGCGAACTTGGCCACGATGGCCACCGCGAGCACGGCCAGGCCGGCCAGCAGCACCGACGGCCGGGCCAGCGCGGTCAGGTTCATCCGCAGTCCGGCGGTCGCGAAGTACAGCGGCGCCAGTACCGACAGGACCGGCACCCGCAGCGGCGCCAGTCGGGCGGGCTCGACCCCCCCGCAGCTGCTGATCACCAGCCCGGAGATGAACGCGCCGAACACCGCCTCCAGCCCGAGCGCCTGGGTCCCGGCTGCAGCCAGGATGATCAGGACGACCACGAGAGCAATCAGCGGGCCTGGGTCGGGCCGCGCGGCCGCGGCCCGCAGCCCGGCACGTACCACCGGGCGGCTCACGATCGCGACCACGATGACCAGGGCCAGACCGCCCAGCAGGCGGCCAATTCCGGTAGCGGGCAGGTCCCCGGCGGCCACCGCCGAGACCACGGCTAGCAGCAGCCAGCCAATGGTGTCGTCGACCGACACCGCGCAGAGGATGAGCTGGCCGATGTCGCGGTGCAGCAGGCGCAGGTCGGTCAGCGTCTTGGCGATCACGGGGAGCGCGCTGACGCCGACGGCTACTCCGACGAACAGCGCGAACGTGGTTCGCGAGGCGTGAGCCGCGATCAGGCTGGCCGGCAGCAGCAGGCCCAGGACGATCCCGGCCGCGAGCGGGATCACCAGCCCGCTGATGCCGGTGATGGTGGCCGTCCCGGCCCGGCGGCGGATCAGGCCGAGGTCGATCTGGATGCCCGTGATGCCCACCAGCAGGAGCAGGCCGACCTGAGCCACGGCGTCGAGCAGGTGGATCTGCGCGGGGTCGTGCGGCAGCAGCCAGGCGCTGGCCGAGGAGGCCAGGTGGGCCAGCGCCGACGGCCCGGCCAGCACGCCCGCGCACAGCTCGCCGACGATGGCCGGCATCTTGAGCCGCATGGCCAGCCGCCCGAGCGTGAAGGCCAGCACCAGCAGCAGGCCCACCTGGCAGAGCAGGACCACGAGCTGATGCGAAGCGATGGGCGGGACCGGTCCGGTAGCGGGCACGGCGCAACCTCCACGACTCACAGGATGGGGCCAGGGTATGGTGTGAATCCTTTTTGATGAATACGCTGCTAAAAAAGCCGCGCCGACCGTCGCGTTCGAGTGCGGACTTCACCTGTTGAACACTTCCTGTCTGCTGATGCCGTCCGGCGGAGGCTTTCATGAGCCTGTATAATCGTTTGATCGCTGACCTCAATTCCGCCGGGGCGCGATACCGGCTGATAGACCATTACCCGGAGGGGCGAACCGAGCCCGCCAGCGCGCTCCGCGGCCACGACCTGGCCCATGCGGCGAAAAGCCTTGTCGTCCGGGTAAAAATCACGAAGAAGGAAAACCGCTATGCGCTGGCGGTTATCCCTGGCAATGCGCGCCTGGACCTGCTCGCCGTGAAATGCCTGCTGGGGGGGACTCGCGCCGCTTTTGCCGACCGGTCCACGGCTGAGAAACTCGCCGGCAGCATGAGCGGCACCCTCCTGCCCTTCAGCTACCATCCGCAGCTCGAGCTGATCGCGGATCCGGCCCTGCTGGCCGGGCCCGAGATCTACTTCAACGCGGCCCGCCTTGATCGTTCCATCGCCATGGCCACGGACGATTACCTGCGCATAGCGAGTCCCAGAATCGAGCCGGTGTCCGCGGCCGCCGTGGCGGTTCAGTAGCACAAGCCAGGCGCCGCACGGCCGCGACCGCTCCGCCGCGGCCGTGCGGCCCCACCGGGCTCAGCCGGTGTACTGGGTGAATATCTTCGTGAAGTCGGGCGGCGACTGGCTGGCGTCTGGGCGAAGGCCAGGGTGTCCTGGGCGGCCGAGACCGCGTCGGCGCCCATGTTGGGGCTGAGACTGTCCCAGGTGCCGTAGTAGTCCATGGTCATGACGTTGATGATGTCGATCCTGGTCCCGTTGCTCTTGGTCTCCTGGAGGAAGGCCTGGCCGTTGTTGTCAGGCCCGTTCGGGCTGACCGGGAAGGTGACGGAGACGACCAGGTTCGGATTGGCCGCCTCGAGCGCGTTGATGGCCTGGAACCGCAGGTTGTTCTGCGCGGTATAGGCGATCTCCGCGCCCTCGATGTCGAAGTCGATGTGAGTCACGTGCAGGGTGCTGATCACCGACTGGTAGGCGGCGGTGAGCTGGCTCAGGCTTGCGCAGGAGTCGGCCAGTTCGACGCCGTACTCGCCGCCGAAGGACACGATCGGCTGGGCGCCGTCAGCCTCGGCCGCGGTGATCTCGGAGGTAACCGTCGGATCGCTGGTGACCGGCAGGGTGTCGCCCCAGATGGGCGTGCAGCCGCTGCTGATGACGAACGCGGCGCTGAACGCCTTGAGCCCGGCTGAGTGGCGGCCTGGTTGAGCATGGGCTCCTGGTTGTTGGTCATGTCGGCGTACGGCGCGCGCGGTCCAGGACAGCGACACCGACGAGGCGGTGGTCCCGGTGACGGCGAGCCCGGCCGGCGCGTTCGGCGCGGTTGCGCCCCCGCCGTACCAGCCGTGTGTACGACGAGGAGGGCTGGACGCCACCGACCGGGGAGCACTGGGCGTCGTCGGAGTTGCTGGCTGCGCCGACCAGCGCGTGGGACCCAGAGCGGACGGGACTGGTGGTGACGCCGTCGGTCGGCGAGCAGGTCCAGCCGGACGGGGTCCCGGTCTCGAAGCCGGGATTGGCCAGCAGGTTGGCGGCGGCCAGGGCCGGTCCCGCGGAGAATGGGATTTTACGCCCGCCAACTGGTCCGTCAAGGGAGGGCTGGCCGGGTCGTCAGGGGTCGGCCAGCGCCGCCAGGCTGGCCCGGACCGCGTCCGCGTCCGGGTGGCGCAGCTGCTCCAGCAGGGCGAGCGCCTGCTGGAAAGACCGGCGGGCCCCGGCCCGCCGTCCGCTGGCCTGCTGCGCTTCGCCCAGGCTGCGCAGCGTCCCGGCCTCATAGAAGGCGTTGCCCTGAGCGCGGAACATGGCCAGGGCGCGGCCGTAACAGGCGGTCGCGTCGGCCTGGTGGCCCAGCTGATGGTGCACGTAGCCGAGGCTGTCCCAGGCCGCGGCCGCCCCGGCCGGATTGCCCAGCTCCTGGAACAGGCCCAGCGCCTGCTCACAGCAGCCGAGGGCATCGCCGTAGTGACCCAGGTGGGCCTGATACCAGCCGATCGCGTTGAGGGCCGTGGCCTGGCCGGACCGGTTCCGGTCGTCCCGGAACAGCTGGAGGGCGATCTGGCCGTGCTCGAGCGCCTGGGCGACCTGGCCCTGTCGGCGGCACCAGGTCGCCAGGGTGATGTGCACGCGAGCCTCGCCCGCCTGGTCGGCGAGCTGCCGGTACAGGTCAGCGGCCTGCCCCAGGTGGCGGCGGGCCTCGGCCCTGGCGCCCAGCCGCAGGAGGGAGAACCCCAGGTAGTGCCGGGCGCTGGCCTGCCCGGCCCGGTCCCCGGCGCGCCGGGCGGCGGCGAGCGCTACCCGCTGGCTGGCGGCCCAGTCCGGCCAGTGCGCCGTCGTGTCGAAGTAACTGCCCAGGAACAGCGGGATCTGCCAGGCGTGGGTCTCGAACCCGGCCTCGGACGCGCGCGAGGTGACGGCGAGCAGCGCCTGGTGCTCGGCGGTCAGCCAGGCCAGCGCATGGGCGCGGTCGGCCAGGTCGGCCCGGACCGCCCCCGGCCGTGGCGGCGGGAGCCGGACCGGGCTGGGGCGCGGACTGAGCAGCAGGTCGGCCGCGCAGGCGGAGTACAGGTAGTGATCGAGCATCCGGTGCGTCGCACGGCGGCGGTCGGCCTCGTCGTCCGTGGCCTGGGCCTGCTCTGCGGCGTAAGCGCGCAGCAGGTCGTGGCAGGAGAACCTGCCAGGGCGGTGCTCGGCCACCAGGTGGGCGCCGGCTAGCACTCCCAGCAGCGCGCGCGCCTGGTCCTCGGGGATCGCGCCCAGGCTGGCGGCGGCGGCGACGGACTGGTCCGGACCGGGGTGGAGGCCGAGCAGGCGGAACATCCTCGCGGCGGGTGCGCTCAGCGCCTGATAGGACCAGGAGAACGCGGCCCGCACGTCGGCGTCGGTGTCGCTGCTGGCCAGGGCGTCGAGCCGGGTGCGGGCATCGCGCAGCTCGCCGGCCAGCACGGCCAGCGGGAAGCTGGGCCGGGCCGCGGCGCGGGCGGCCACCAGGTTGAGGGCCAGGGGCAGCCGCGCGCACCGGGCCGCGAGGTCGGCGGCCGCCTCGGGCTCGGCCGCGACCCGCTCCGCGCCGAGCCTGCGGGCCAGCAACTCGGCCGCCTCGCCGGAGGTGAGCAGGTCCAGGGTGAACAGCTGGGCTCCGTACGCCGCGGCCAGGCCGGTGAGCTGGCTCCTGCTGGTCACCAGGACCAGGCAGCCGGGGGCGGCGGGCAGCAGAGGGCGCACCTGCTTCTCGTCGCGGGCGTTGTCCAAGACGATGATCATCCGCTGGCCGGCTAGCTGGCTGCGATACAGCCCGGCCTGGGCGGCCGGCCCGGCCGGTATCTGCCAGGCCAGCACGCCGAGGCTGTCCAGGATCCCGCGGATGGCCTCGGCCGAGGTCATCGGGTCGCCGGACGGGCTGAAGCCGCGCAGGTTGACATAGAGCTGGCCATCGCGGAAGCGGGCTGCCTCCCGGTGCGCCCAGTGCAAGGCCAGGGCGGTCTTGCCGATTCCGGCCGCACCGCCGATCGCCGCGATCATCACCGCGCCGGGCGAGCCGGGACCCTCGTCGGCCAGCCTCGTCAGCTCCTCGAGCTCGGCCGCCCGGCCGGTGAAGTGGCGGACGGCGGCCGGCAGCTGGCGGGGCACGCCGAGGGCGGCCGCCTCCCGCACCGGGCCGGCCGGCGCGGACAGGGTAGTGCCCGCCGCTGGCGGGCTGGCGAGCTTCAGCCGCGGGTCCCCGGCCAGGATGCGCTCGTGGAGGTCCTGCAGCTCGGGCCCGGGCTCGACGCCGAGCTCGCCGATCAGCGTGGCGCGCGTGCTCCGGTAGATCTCCAGCGCCTCCGCCCGTCGGCCGCTCCGGTAGCAGGCCAGCATGAACTGGGCGCGGAAGCGCTCCCGGAGGGGATGCTCAGCGGTCAGGGCCCGCAGTTCGACGATGAGATCGCCGTGCCGGCCCAGGTGCAGGTCGGCTTCGACGCGGGCCTCGGCCAGATCCAGCCGCAGGTCCTCCAGGCGCGGCAACTCCACGCTGCGCAGCGAATCCGAGAAGACGTCGGTCAGCGGGGCGTCCCGCCATAAACCTAGCGCGCGGCCGAGCGCGGTCGAGGCGTGCTGCCAGTGGCCAGCCTGGGCCGCGGTGCGGGCCGCCTGCTGCAGGTGATCGACCTCGGCCAGGTCCAGCTCGGCGGGGTCATCCAGGAGCAAGAGGTACCCGGCCGGCCGGCTGACGATCCTGGCGCTCGCCTCGCCGAGCGCCTGGCGCAGTCGCATGACGTAGGTACGCACGACGGCGGCCGCGTTCTGCGGTGGCCGGGCGTCCCAGAGCACCTCGGCCAGCCGCTCCAGCGAGACCGCGGCGTTGGGGCTCAGCAGCAACGCGGCCAGGACAATCCGCTGCTTGGCTGCCCGCACGGCGATGACCTGGCCCGCCGGGTCCTCGACCAGCAGCGGGCCGAGCAGCCCGAAGCGCGTTCGGCCCGGGCCTTCATCGTGCGTCACGTCCCACGCCACTCTGCTCGATGCCTAAATACCACCAGCCCGACGATAGGTCCATGATACGGGGAAGATACTTCCCTCAGTTAAAATGGTCATATATCTACGTAAATATTGCTGGCCAGTTAATCCGCAGTGAATAAAGGGGGCCGACATTGTCTCATGTAGGTACTGGTAGCACCCCCGTCCTGGCCACGGCTAATGGCTCGGCTGCCGAGGGGGACCAGTTAGGAGACGTCGCCGGGCGAAATGTGGTGGCGGTGCCGATCCTGAGGCTGCGGGCCGGTGATTCCCCACGGCTGGACGGGGAAGACAAAGCGCACATCGCCCGCCTGGCCGAGGCCGAGGCCGAGCTGCCACCGATCCT
>Ga0134126_10001572_pt1 | contig 29154 bp, 24 predicted proteins | sample KB31752_FD_96881 | JGI IMG/M metagenome (GOLD analysis project Ga0134126, IMG submission 96881) | Terrestrial soil microbial communities with excess Nitrogen fertilizer from Kellogg Biological Station, Michigan, USA - KB3-175-2 | ecosystem: Environmental > Terrestrial > Soil > Unclassified ... | reverse complement strand
TGGTCCGCTTGGCAAATTACGCCACCCCTGGAACGTTGCGGGTTCGGGTACGACAATTTCTGGAATAAATCCAGAAAAGATGGCGTGGCGGCGTGTTCGAGATTCGTCTGAACTGGATCAGGGAGTGCCAATCCAATAGTGTCCCCGTGCCGGATATTGTCCGGCGGAAACCCGCAGACTCGTGAGATGGCCGGAACCAATGAATGTATTGCTGACTGGAATAGCTCTTTTGTTGATATCCTTTTGCTCCCAGCTGTTGCTATGGCGGCTTTGGATTCCTGCGCGTCAGATTCGCGCGATTCTGGTTATCTTCTTGCTGGCGCCTTTGCTGGCGGTCGCCGGGGCGCTGATAGCAGGTGTGCCGGCATTCCTTGCAGCGTTCACGGCCCCCGAGATCACTCGCCTCGTCATTTTTTATGTGTCCTGCTCCCTGGTCTACGTCGTCCTGTATTCGGCAATCGAAGAGAAAAGCCCGACGCTCAGCATTGTGTCTTATGTAGCCATGAAGGGTGAGTGCAGCGAGGCTGATCTTTTCGGCCAGTTCGGCAAAGGCAGAGAACTGTCACAGCGCATTGAGCTTCTGACACTCAGCAAGCTCGTTGAATGCGATGACGCTGGCTATCGCTTGGCGCCGGGGGGACGGCGCTTCGCAACGCTATTCGATGCGGCGAACCGGCTGTTCGGCCTTGAATTGGGGGGATGATCAGGTGCGCGCCGAATGGCTTTTGACCTTTGCTCCAATCGTCGGGATGGCTGCAAATTGTTTCGTGCAGATTCTGTGCAGCAGGCTCCTGAAACTCCACATCGCCCGGGCGCTGATTTGCGGATTTTTGTTCGGGTTTTTATTCACGGCAATTCTTGTAGCATCGAATGGACCCCCGCTGGCGTCCGCGGGCGAATTGACCGGGCTATGGCTCACGTCTGCGACGACCTACATTGCGCTTGCCTTCGGATTTTGGGCCTTTCTGAATCTGAACATGACGTCGTTGCGAATCCGGATGCTTCGCGAGATGCTGCATGCAAAGCGAAATATGACCCGAGCGGAGCTTCTCGACCGATACTCACCAGATGAGTTCTTGCGCCGCCGGCTTGCGCGCCTGGAACGTTCGGGCCAGCTCATGATCAAGGATGGAGGTTACTCTCTTCGGTCACGCAATCTTCTTTATGCCAGCTACTGCGTGAATTTTTTACGTAGCCTTGTATTTGCCGGCACCAGAAAATACGACGCGCGGAATTGAGCCGTCGAGACTGGTCGAGCCAACGCGATCAACGCTTTCTTTTCCAGGCCGTAAGTCGATCGCCTACGCCATCCGGAACAAAATCTCGATTTAACGCAGGTATGACGAGAGCGCTGAGATCTGCGTTGTCTATCTTTAAAGTGCCATTTGGATTTGTGGGGATGAACCAGTAATCCGCCGAAGCCATGCGTTTCCACGACTCATCGAGTTGGTGTTGCGTGAAAACAACGAGCGACGGCAGGAATGCGAGCATAGGTGGCCGATGGGCGTCTATGAGGTAGGTCCAATCGAACAAGTCGCCGACAATCGCGACTTGTTCGCCGGGGCGCGTGCGCGCACGGATTAACGCAACATCGCGCTGATCAGGTTTGTTGGCGACGCAGTCCATTTTGATACAGCCGTCCAGGTGCCGGAACGGACGCATGAGGAGGGACGGGTACGTGGCCCACGACCGCAACCCGTAAAGCGCGGGATTTCGCTGATCGCTGGATGTCCCGGCAAGCGCTACAGCCAAGACGATCATAAGTGCGACAGCGATCGTCCTGACAGGGATCGCTTGCCGCGCCAGGTCAAGCTGACGAGGCATGAGCCTTACGATCGATGTTGCCCACCAGCCCAGGACCACAAGAAACCCAAGCGCATTCATCTGCCAGACCGCGACAATGGACATATTTATGAATTTTGCCGCCATAAGGAGTCCGCACGCCGCGAAAAAAACGATCAGTCCGGCGCGTGGGCGATCGATCTGCTCACTGCGTGCAATGCGGGGCATGACACCGATCGTGGCCAGGGCAACACCGGGTGCGACCAGGTTGTAGAGCCAGTTCCACTCCCGCAGTGTCCATGCAATTGGCCATCCACCAAGTCCCGCCACGCCATAAATGGTGAGCGGCTCAGTCAGGCCGGTCACAAACGGAATTGTCAGGGCAGACGGCCCGAATACAAGAAGCAGCAGAACGACAAAGGAAACCAGGCTCAATGTGCCGAGCTTGGCCATCAAGATGAGACTGGAAAACCGCCAGGGTGAGACCAATAAAAACGAAAGGGAAACCGATACCGCCATGATGACTCCGGTCTCCGTCTCAATGAAAAGTGATACGGAGATCGCAACAGCCAACGACAACAACCACGTCCAGCTGCGCGGTGCGGCAAGCCATCGCGCAAGCAGGGCCGCGCAGATCGTGAGCATGGGGTATCGCAGGACAAACGAACTTGGATCAGAGAAGTGGCGGTCGGTGTGAAACAGGAGGATGAGCGCCAGCAGTGAAACCACGGCGGCAGCAAGCCACGACTGATAGAGCCATCTGAGAATCCAGACGAGGTGGGCAAAGAAAAGCCAAACTGCAACGACGATCAGCACGACGTAGTTGATCATCGTTTCTTCAACGGTTTTCGCAATGAAAAATGAAAATACCCAACCGAGTCCGAGCCCGTATTGTGCATAGTAATCCACCCCTGGCAGCAACCCATGGCCGAGAAAATAAAGGGAGGGGCCTACCAGGAATGAAACGACGTGCATCTCCATTCCGATCCGCGCGGCGACGGCCTGGAACGACGATGGGAAGATGATGAACGCTAACCCTGCGATAATGGAAATATAAATCAGCAGTGGGTTGTGTGGACCGTCGTTCGTTGCGACAGCCTTTTCCAATTTTATTTCCGTGCCATACCGCAACGCGCCGAAATATAGTCCCGCGAGCAAGAGCCCAAGCCCCAATCCGAACCAGGCGGGCAAATCCCCCTGAAGGCTGAAGCGAGCGTAAGCATTGCCCAGGGGTATGGCAGCCGTCAGCAGAAGCACAACTGCGACGGTGGGGGTGGCGCCGCGAAAGTAGCGGCAGGAACCAAGGAACGCACCGGCAGGGCCCAGAAGCAGGGACAGCAGATAGAAGCCCTTTTCACGAGGCTCCAGACGAACGCTGCCAAGGATCCAGGACAACAGCCCTCCTGGTGCCGAAGCGGGACCTCCATCCGGCGGGAATAAGCCGCGCGCCAGGGCAATGGCGATCACGACTCCGATGAACGCCCCCACGCTGCCTTGCAAAAGCATGCGGAGTGCGGCCGCGTCGTTTCGTGCTGACGGCAACTTCGAAGAAAGATTGTCGATTTTTGAATACGTGTGATGTGCCGTCATACGAATATTATTTTCCAGAATGGTACGATCCAGGATCGGGTGCTAGATTGTCAATGATCAAGCGGCAGTTGGGGCTTCAGCGTTTGACAACTAAAAAAGTTTAGCACGGCGGGGAGGTGGGTATGAGCGAGACGGATGGAATTACGACGGCGCCTGGACCGTATTTGGCCGGCAATGTTGTGCCTTTCATTATCAAGGCATGCGTTGTTTCAGTGATCGTCAGTGCCTGCATCATTTTTGTTGCAGATTGGATCATTGGCAGTGTGGAATATTCCGTCTCTCGCACAATTTCGAACCTCCATGACACGACAATCGGGGGCCGCAAATTCTGGGCCAGAATAGAACAGGAGCTGGATCGCGCGGCCGCGCCGGCGTCCGACTTGTCTCCGGAACGAAAACAGAAGCTCGTGAACGATATACGTGTCATCGTCGCGCGATGGAGGCCAGTGATCGACGCATTGCAGGACAGCAAGCCGGCTCCGGCTGCAACGAGTTCAGACGCTGGCAAGTGATATAAAGAGCGGTGCCGTCTACCAGGGCAACGCGATCGGTTTCCACGGATGCGGCATTGCGTAGTATTGCTCGTACACACGCCGTGTCTCGGCAAACGGAAAACTTTGCACGCTGCCTGAATTTTTTACAGCGTCCCGGTAGGCGGCGACCCAGGCGTCGTCCAGCGGACGCGTCTCGGCGCCGGGCCATGTCAGCAGGGAAGTCGTCCCGTCGGTCCACCGCAGGGCGAGATTGTCGGCAATATGATCTGGAGAAAAAAGATTGCTTAGCGGAAGCGAATCTATCATCGCGAGTTCGCGAGAGAACAGAAAATAGTTGATGCCGGCCCGTTGAAACACTTGCCGCGCCTCGTCCGCTGAACCGAACATGACGCGGTCCCACCTCTGCGTCATGTTGAATGACATGTAACCTTCCACGCGGCAGTCGGGCAACATGCAATAGCTGTGGACATGCAACGACCAGATCGGAGTGTGCGGACCGACAATCGCATATGCGGCGCGAGCGCCCGGATAAATCGCTCCCCAGGGCTTATGATATGACCAACTCCCCTGCATGACGTAGGCGTCATCGATGCTCATGACTCCAGCCGCGTATGCCAGAGGGTTCAGAATTACATCGCGATGGCGATTGAGACGCGCGTCAATGGCAGTCGCTAACAGGCAACATCCTGCGACGGCTAGCGGAGTCCAGTGGCTTTGGAGGATGCGCGTGACCGGGCTATTGAAAGCGGGAATATGGATGTTCCACAGGATAGTGCCCATCAGAATGGTGATCGGTACGGCAAACGTGGAATAGCGATGAAAACTGACAGGCTGGGCGCGTCCGATGGTCAGGCAAATGATGAGACACACGAAGACACATACCGCCACGATCGTGAAAACGTGGAATTGCGAAACGCTGGCAAATTTCAGCGTATCCCGGGTGCCTCGTTTTTTTCCCACAAAGAAGGATGTGGCGGCGATACCGATAGCCGGAATGACGAGCAGGTAGAGCAGGTCCAATCGAAATGATTGCACCACAAGTTTGTACGTCCGCAGCGAGAATAGGGAAGGTCCCTGCTCAATAAGTACCTTCGTTCCGTAATAAAGTTGAATGACCATTGGAAGGCTGCCCAGCGTGTAAAGTTTTTCGACGTCGGCCATTGGCCAGAGCCACGTGATTCCTTGATCGATGGGCAGTCCGGCTGTGGCGTAGTTCAAAACCAGGGTTCCGGCGACGACGATGCCCGTCCATGCGGCGAGACCCAGGCAAGCGGCCGCATTGCGGCGGCTTCCGAACATCATCAGGGACACGGCCAGACAGGCAAACACGGCGCCGAAGTACAGGCCGCTCTGCGTGTTGATGATGACCGCTGCCGTTACGCTGAGCCCACAAGCAAGGACGAATTTTGCAATGCTCTGCTTCGGAGCTCTGAACAAACGCTGCAGCATCCAGATGATACCGAGAAGGAGCGCGGTATTGAATTCATGATGCTTCTCGAAGTCTCCCCAGCCGGGAGTGAGAATGTAAATGCTGATGAACAGCAGGACGCTGGCCGAAGGCCAACTCGTTTCCGGGGCAATGTCTTCAACGGTGAGGTACAGAGCGGCCGCCGCGACAGCCATGAAGCAGAAGGTCACGAGTTGCGGCGCCAGCGGGTCCGTCAGCAGCATGCCGAGGAAAAACAGGCCGGATCCCTTTGAATAATAGTAGTGGTACCAGATCTCATTCGGCCACAGCCCGCCTTGATCGATGACCGCCTGATAATAATAGAAATAGTGCGTGTAATAATCATGGCCACCACCCGGATAGAGGCCCTTGACCAGCAACAGAAGGGCACCGATGACGCCGATGCTGACGATCATCACGCGCTGAGGCCGCCGCAGGCTTCGCCACCGCGAAATGCCACGCCAGCATTGCGATATCGCATCGTGCGCGCTCGGATATGACAGTGCCACGGCTGGCACCGTGATCACGATTGCCACCGGGACCGCATATAAGTTGAGATAGCCGAGCGCGAGCAGGCCGATGTGCCAAAGGCCTGCGCCGGCAAAAAAATACAACACAAGGCGCTCGATTGTTCTTAACCCGGCATATCCGCCGGCCCAACGCAGCGTAAGTGCGCCTGCGGCATAGACGATCCAGAACAGATAGAAGATGAACAGGACCCGGAAGCCATTGTAGACAATGACCGTCGTGCCTCTGGTGGCGAATTGCGTATGATAGATGTCTTCGAGCTTGAACCAGGCGAGCAGCACCGCGTATCCACCCAGGTAAATCAGAAACCCGGGCGTGCGCGCTGCTTCCATAAAACGTCGAAGGTGCAAATGCCTCCTCGTCACGAATGGTCCTGGTCATGGGCGGCTAAAGGGCAAGCGGACCGGTAAGCATCCGTCGATCGTTTGCGCATCGACACTTTTCGCCAACGCATTCCGGCTCCAATATGCCGCAAAATTCCATCACGATTGAACTACAACTCCGCCGATTTGCAAAGAATATCGACGTGCGAGTGCACTTAATAGTTTGGTCGTTGGGAGAAAAACGCGGTCAATATATGCAGAGGCATTTGTAAAGACAAAACGCTTTGCCCAAGCATCTGAACCGTCAGATTCTAATTTGCTGCTGGACCGCGGCTATCGCGGCGGCACAACGGGTAGGACAGAAAACGACATGACTATCCGATCTGCTTTACGTAAACGCAGGAATAGGGAATTTGTGATCCCTCTTGATGTTCCTTCCGAGCTTTTGCCGGTCAAACATAGATTGAGCCGCGCTGCCATGCGTATTGCGAAGGTTCTGGTCGGCCCCGCTGACCAGTCGTCGGATGAGTGACGCGAGCGAGATCAGTTATGCGGAAGTATGCAGCGCGCTTTCATCCAGCCGGTTGCGCGTGAGGAAGATTTTCGGGAAGCGGGCGTGAACCCCGATAGGCCGCGATAACCTGTTCGAATTCCCCATATTGAACAAGGTTACCTTGATCGAGCCATATGGCCTTGTTGCAGATCTTGCGGAGGATGTCGTCTGCGTGTGACGCAAGAAACAGGATTTGTGAGCGGCGAATGATGCCCTGCAGGCGGTTGAACGCCTTTTCGAAGAAGGTCGCGTCGCCGACGCCGACGATCTCATCGAGCAGCAGAATTTCAGGGTCTCGGACGGTCGCGATCGCGAAGGCGAGTCGCAACAGCATCCCAGCCGAATACGTTCGGACTGGAACGTTGAGATAATCACCAAGCTCGGTGAAGTTGACGATGTCATCGAGACTGTCCCTGATCTGGGACGGTGACAGGCCCCAGAGGCGTCCGGAAATCCAGATGTTCTCCATGCCGGTTGCGTCCAGGCTCATGCCGAGCATGGTGTCGAACATCGGTGAGACTTCGCCAACCACTCGCACAGTCCCGCTGGTCACCGGGTACACATCCGATAACAGACGCAGAAGCGTGCTTTTGCCCGAGCCGTTATTGCCGATGAGCGCGATCCGGTCGCCATCATGCGCTTCGAAACTGACGCCCTTGAGTGCATCCACAATCAAATGCGATCCGGATCGCTCGAAACGGCCTCCGACAGCCTTGCTGAGGATCATCTTCCGCAACGAAGACGCGCCGATGTCATAAATCGGAATCTGGATCGATACGTTCTGGAGCACAATTGCAGCCACGGTGCAGATTCCTGCGGGTCAGAGCCAGAAAACCAGCCGCCGCGATGCGCGACGCAGAAGCAGCATTGCGACCGTCCACCCGACGATTGCGCAAGCGATCACGACGAGCCAGGACAGCGCCGACGGAACATTGCCGAGCATCGGAGCGCGGACCAACTCTATCATATGGTACAGCGGGTTGAGGTGAGCGACGATGACCGCGGGACCGAGTGCGCTGACCGGCCACATGATGGGCGTTGCAAACAACATGATTTGAATGCCGGTACCCACGATCTGCTGCACGTCACGATAGCGCGTGCATATGATTCCCAACGAAAGCGTCAACCAGGCCTGATTGATATAGACCAATGCCAGTCCGGGCAGCGCCAATAAGCCAGTGAACCCCGGGCGCACGTCAAAGATAACTGCAACCGGAACAAAGATGACGATGGTGTGGAGGAACACGATGAAATTCCGCCATACCACGCGAAACACATAAATCGAGTAGGGCAGCCTGATCTGCCGGATGACGCGTTCGCTTTCCTGAAACGAAACGAAGCTCTCGCTGGTGGTCGTGGCGACAAAGCCCCAGATAATGTAGCCAAGGGAAAGGTATGGCAGATAGGTCTTGAGCTCGATTTTGAAAATGTGGCTATAGATTTCGCCGAGCAGGGTGATGAACACGGCCATGCTGATCGTGATCCAGAACGGCCCCAACACGGAACGTCTGTAGCGTTGCCGGATATCGTTCCAGCCGAGCATGGTCCACAATCGCCACGCACGGATCCCCGCCAGCAGGTCACGATCGATGTCAGCGACAAAGCCGCGGCTGCCGCGGATCGATGCGTCCAAATTTGTAAACCCTGTTGTACTCATAGATCCGGATTTACAACCGTCAGCACGCCGTCATTGGTCGAAAAATTACCCATCGGACTGGTGAATCTGGAATTCGGTTCGTAATTGAAGACGATATCCCAGCGATCCCTTTCGAACAGCTGAAGCAGGGTGTTATGCACCTCCAGTCCATGCGTGCCGATATGCACGCGGCGGACCTTTCGCTTCAACAAGGTCATGAATGGCGGGAACACGAGGATTTCCGATTGCTGGATGTCGGATTCGACATAGTCGATGACATCGAAGGGGCTGAGGATATCCTGCAGCGTGATCGCGCTGACCATCTTGATCTCGGCAGGAAAGTCCTCGCCTTCGACGAGATTTTTGGTGAGACCGGTGCTGTTTGTTGTCATCAGGTTACGCAGGACATCCGCGGCGCGTCCGGCCGAAATGATCCCGTCAGCATAGATCTTGCGCGAGGCATCTTCATTCGTTGCAACGCAGTTTTGCGCGCCAGAGCCGGGTGAACCGATCGGAAAAAGCACCGGGTCGTTGCGCGTGCTGATTGCAGACTTCACCAGCCACTGGTCGTCGGGATCGATGCCGTTGTCGCGCATATGCCGCCGGGTCCATTCGTAGTTGTCGGGCTCCGGTTCCACGGCGACAAGTTTGTAAGGCATGGGATTCAGGAGTTGCAGCGCGCGGCAACTACCGACCGCCTGCGCTCCGTAACACGCGCCTAAAGTAACCATGACGTAGCGGCCTCGCGCCGTGCGCGCCGCCAGCATCCAGTTAGCCGCTTCGAACCAGCCTTCGCCATCCTCGATGGTGGGCAAGCGGGTTTCGACGTAGTCTCCGCCTGTCGTTGCGGGATCAACGCTGAACATCGTACGAAATTTTGCATCGGTGAGGACGCCGAGGAAATCCACCATATAGCCGCGTGGAACCTTGCCGGCCCATGGCTTTATTCCATCGAAGACGTTGGCAAAATCCTGCAACTTGTTCACGTTCAACCCCTCGCCATTTGCCGGACCAGGGCTTTCGACGCCACAACGTCGCCAAAGCCAGGGTGCGCAAATGCCTCCCGGTCAGTGCGGGTATCATTTTGAACGAACCCGATCAAGCATCGGCCACGTGGCTTTTTCGTCATTCTTTGAGCGGCTTTTGAAAAACCGTGCACCAATATCTCGTCAGTGCCGTTATTCCCAGACCGGTCAGTGAGAACGGCCGGAACCGCCACCAAAGCCAGACCAAAATCAGCACGCGTGCGCTGTTCCGGCCGAATGTGTTCAAAAGATAGTTCAGCATTGCGCGATCCGCCGCATTCTGCGCGCCCATTTCCAGCAGCATGTCGCGATTGACGGGGTCGTCCTGAACGGCAAGGCGCGACGTCGCAAAATGCCAGCGGCGGCGGAACGCGTGCGGATACCATGGCGGAAAGACGGGATCGGACGCGAGCCGTGCTTCGATCTTTTCAAGAATATGTCGTGCGCGATCAGGCTGGGTCGATGTCGTGCGCGAAACGCTGTCCGGAAAGACGCACCAGGTCAGCACGGTGGTTGGCGCGTAGCAAAAGCCGAACGTCAGGGCGATCTTCCGGACCAGGTAGCCGTCGGCGAAAGACGAGAGTTGCTCGTCGAAGCCGCCGGCCGAGACCACCGCGTCACGCCGGAACACGGCCGCACCGGTCACGACAAAGTTGTCGTTCCGCTGCAGCAGCCCCGCAACCTCGGATGCATCGATGAAGCCGGAGCTAAGCCGCGGCCGCACCGGGGGGCGGACGCCGAGGGACCGGCCAGATTGCCCATCCACCAGAACGGCATCGCCGGAAAACAGGCCGGCAGTCGGGTGGGCTCGCAGCATTTTGATGGCAGCAGCGAAAAACCCGGGCATCACGAAATCATCTGCGGCGCCGAAGTAGATAAGTTGTCCACGCGCCTCGTTCAGTCCACGCGACAGTGTGGGGATCACGCCCATATTTTTGTCATTGGAGACCAGACGAATTGACGGATGGGTCGCCGCGTAACGGGTGACGATCTCGCGGCTGGCGTCAGCGGAACAATCGTCGATCACGATGATCTCGTCTGCCGGACGGTCCTGTGACAGGTATGCGTCGAGCGCGCGCGGAAGATACGGGGCGTGATTGTAGTTCGGCAGCACGACGGAGAGGAGGACGGGGCCTTGACCGCTCGCCGCCGGCGCCCGATCGAGCATGGCCGACGTCCCCAAGCCTCAGCCTTCGCGGCGGTGACAGGCAACGCCAAGAAGGTAGTGAGCCATCGGATAGAAACCGGTATGCACCACCTCATCGTTCATTGAGAAAACGAAAACGGTGTTGAAGTAGCGCTCGAGGGTCCGCTTCAATTCCTCGCCAGATTTGCAATTCACGTGGCCAGCCTTGCTCTGGGGTGACGCGTAAGTCTGCGACTCGAGTGATGGCATTCCGAATATGGCAATACCCGCCGGGCTCAGAGAGGCAATCGTGTTCTCGATGAACCTGTCTTCGTCCTTCTCCGGGATGTGTTCGAGGACATCGAGCGCATAGACGGCATCGAACTGTCCTGGCACGCGATCCTTCAGCATGTCGTGGACGAACACCTCGATCGGCCAATGAGGATTCATTCGCTCCTTGATGTCTTCGATGAATAGCGGATCAAAATCGGTTGCCGTGACCTTGCCTACGGCCTGCTGCACGATACGCGTCCCGAATGCATCGGCACAGCCGACCTCAAGCACGTGCCTGCGCCCGCTGAGCATGCGCGCCACGAACTTGTAACGCGCGAGTGTGAAAAGCGTGCGTTTCGGGTCCTGATTCCAGGACTCGTTGACCATCAATCCGAGGCGCGCAATACCGTGCTTCTCTTTCACATCAAAGAGCAGAGAATATTGCGGTTCCTTCGTCGCTGGGGACTGGCTCATCGAACGATCCTGATGCCTGGGGACGGCTCGTTATGGCACCCTGGAGGGGCGATTGACAACTGCCACGGCCAAGCCAGAGTGATGCCGTTCTGGTCAGAAGCGCGAAATCGGCTACGTGACGGTCAGCGACGTTCGGGCGAAGAGGCAAAGAGCCGACAATCATGCTTGGGGCGCTCAAGTACCGTGGTAGACGCTTATTGAAGCGCCTGGAGCGTGCCTCGTCGCTGCGAAAGAGTGCGGCTGCTGATCCGGAAGCCGGCCGCGAAGTGACAGCCGCGCTTGACGCTTTTCTCCAGCGAGAGGGCGCTTCCAGCGCGCGTGAGGAACTTTTCGCTGCAATCGTCAGGCGCTTTGCAGCGCATCACCCGCCTCCGTCGCAAGTCAAGGCGATGTTCAATGCGGTTCTGGAATACATCGTGGCGCCAATGCACCATTCGCTATTTTGGGGAGATCGCTTGCTGACCCTCGACAAGGCCACGGGCTTTTTCGAGGAGGAAGCATTCAGCAGCCGCTATCGGGCTGTTCGGGGTTCGCACATCTACGATTCCTACGATCCGCCACATACGATTTCATGGCGTTTGCATACCTTGGTTTGGGCAGCGCGGAGCGCGATTGCGCACAAAGGCGATCTCGTGGAATGCGGTGTATTCAAGGGAGACATGTCCTGGGTCATTGCGTCCATTCTTGGCGATAAAATTACGGATCGAACGTTTTATCTCTACGACAGCTTCGAGGGCTTTTCGCGAGAGCTTTCAAGCGCGGCGGACTTTCCTGACGATCCTGGCTTTCTGAAAATGGCGAATAAAATCTACCGCGACCCGGCGATCTACGAGGCTGTGGTGCAGAAATTTTCGGACATGCCGCACGTCAAGATCATTCGTGGTTTCGTACCGGACACGTTCAAGATTGCGATTCCGGAGCGCATTGCATTTCTGCACATCGACCTCAATTCACCAGCTGCCGAGATCGCGGCGCTTGAGCACCTATTCGACCGTGTCGTGAGCGGCGGATATATTGTTTTTGACGACTATGGGTGGAAGCAGTTCAAGAAGCAGCGCGACGCGGAGAATCGCTTCATGGCGGATCGCGGCTACTTCATCCTTGAGCTACCGACAGGGCAGGGGTTAGTGATTAAACGGTAGGGTCCGATCGCAGGGAAGTGTCGTTCACAAGGTTGGCCGGATTTGGCTGTGTTGGTGATCTTCCAGGGAAATTGGATCGGCTTCCAGGGATGTGGGCTTTGCTCGAACAGACTCATCATCTGACCCAGTTGCGGAACAGCCTTGTCAAAGTTGAAAACTGACCGTCTGTCCGCTTCGACTTTCTGCCGATAAAAGTCGATGAAGTCGGGAGGGATTGGCTCGGTTGTCGCATCCGGCCAAGTCAAGAGATACGTCTTTCCATCTGTCCACCGTACAGCAAGATATTTTGCAATATTTTGTGGGGAGAACAGACTGCTATATGGGAGCGCGTCGACCAGCACCAAATCCTTCGATACCAAGAAAAAATTCAGGCCTTCTTTTTTCAGCAAGGCTTCGGCTTTGTCAGGTGCTCCATTTAAAATATCGTTGTAATGGCGGGACATTTTGAACGACACCACACTTTCAATTCGACACTCAGGCGCCATACAATAGCTGTGTATATGCATGCTCCAAATCCGGACGCCGAACCCTGCGTGCCGGGCGGCTTCTAATGTGCCCGGGTGTATCGCCCCATATGCCGCGCCATCACGTCGAGCTTGATGCGAGTAAGCTTCAGCGAGACTAAAATCGCCAACAAGAAATTTAATTGCGTATCGGGTGCTGGCCAAAGCCATCCGGGACCAATCGTAGTTAAAGCTCCAGAGAACGGGGAGGCCGATCAAAAAAGCAATTGGTGCCAATGACAATAGCGACCGTTGCAGCTGACGAGTGGCAAGATCATTCCTGAGTGATGCGCACCCGGAAAGACCAGCTAGTACAAGCAACGGAAAGAAAAATGTACCTAGACGAAAAAAGGAGAATGTCTGACTGCGACCAAAAAAAATCGCGAGTGCGGCAAAAGCGATCGAGAAGGCAGCGGATATGAAAAATACGCGCATTGAATTGGGAGCAGGATTTTGCCTGCGCTGACACGTCCATAAGCCGGCGAAGATACCAGTAACAAGAAGAGGCCAGAGCGCCGACCACCGAACATAGTCGGCAACAAGTTTTAACGTTGGCAGTCCCAAAGGCACGATGCTCTCGGCGTAGTTGTGCCGAATCCATGCCGTAAGTACGACCATGGCAACAACGCCCCAATCGTTGAGACGTTCGACGTTGGCCCAACGCCAAGTCAGTTCGATCATTTGATCGGAAACGAGCCCGGTCACCAGATAGTTTTGAACGAGTGTAATCCCCACAAAGAGGGATGCGCTGACGGAAAGGGCAAAGTAGAACGATGCAGCTGCATGATCTCGTCGTAGTGCGCTCAGGAAAGTTGCACCTGCGAAGACGATCACCAGCAATACGCCAATGGCTGGCGTGAGAATTGAAGCGGTAATCGTAGTTGAGATTGCTGCGACAAGATAAATCCATCTGCATTCTTTAGTGCCTATGCTGGCGAGGCACGCGAAACAAACAACAAGAACCACACTTGATGATGTTAATTCATGCAGCTTTTGAAATTCACCGCCTGGACCCGCATTTGAATATGGCGGCCCGGCAAGCGAAACAATGTAGAACAAGAGGTACAGGCCGGCTGCAGCTGGAGCCCAGTCCGAATCGGGGGCCACTCTCGAAGCCACCGCAGCAAGGCCAATGGAGGCAATCACAACGAGACAAAATGAGACAAGTTCAGGTGCCTGAGGATCGGTTAGGAGGATGGCCCAGAAAAAAAGACCCGCCCCTTTCGAATAGTAGTAGTGATACCAGACATCGTTGGGGCTGATGCCGTGATTGGCAATGACGTCATGATAATAATAGAAGTAGTGCGTATAATAATCATGTCCACCGCCAGGATAGAGGCCGCGAGTGATCAGTAGAACCGCGGCACTAAAAACGAGAATCGCAATGCACATTAAATGTGCAGCGTTCTTGGCATCCAGGACAAGTCGAGAGCGATAACGAATGCGACTCCATGTTGCGAGGAGAAATATTTGGAACGGTCGCATTGAAAGAACAAGAATAAAAAAGGTTAGCGCAGCCGCTAGTTGCCAATAAAGCAAGCCACATAAGCCGATTATTAGTGCAAGAAGATGCCAGATGGCGGTGCCGACACAACTGGCAACTACGATGCGCTCAAGAATCGGGAGGGCGTCTGTGCGCGCCCGAAGCAAATCAAGTACGATGCAGCCAGTCGCATAGAGCACCCAGAATAGATAGCCGATGAAAATAATCCGAGTGCCATTATACCCTGCGATCAACCAGCCAGAGTCGAAGAAGTGCTTTTGGTAGACGTCTACTATCCGAAACCATGCAACAAGAGCCAAGAAACCGAAGACGAAAACTAGGCTGCAGACAAAAAGAAAAATCCGAGTCCCTTGTGGCAAATGCTCCGGATAGAACTTGTTACCTTCACCCATGATTTGCGCTTGGGATTTGGTTAGGAAAGGCCGATTTTGCTGGTGACGTGTAGCAACTATCGTGTACCCGAGAAAGTGCTCTACGGGCAGTGGTGAGAAGCTGACAACTGTGCAAAATCGCCTATCGAAGGATATCACAGGAGCAATAAATGGGAGCTGGGTGGAGGGATTTTGATCTAATCCTTCGATTGAAGGATGAAGGCTATATTTCGTCTGGGGGAGCGGTTGTTGAAATAGGCGCACAACAACTGTCCAACGATTTTTTGCGCAACAAGGAAAGAGTTAAAGAGCTTGCTCACGCGTTTGGCGTTACAACCTCGCTAGACTTGCCGGATCCGACCGAACCGGTTCTGCTCCACGGGAAACTTGAACATCTCGACAGTAACGCGCCGCCTGCTCGTGATGTTTGGACCTGGCTCGGCTACGAGTACGCCGCGGTTGATATCGATGGCAGTCCAGGAAGCATTCCGCTTGACCTGAATTTCGATGAAGTTCCAGGGAAGCTTAAGAAGCGCTTCCAGCTAGCCACAAATTTTGGGACGACAGAGCATGTCGCCAATCAGCTGCAAGCGTTCAAAATAATTCACGACCTGGTCGCGACTGGAGGCGTGATGCTCCATAGCCTTCCGGCGCAAGGATATCTGAATCATGGGCTGGTGAACTATAATCTCAAGTTCTTTTGGATGCTGGCGAGAAGTAACGGCTACAAATGGATTTACAGCGACTTCGCCCTGTCAGATGCACCCTATAGTTTGCCGGAAAATATTCGCGATAGCGTACGTGTGTTTGAGAATAGTATCGATGAACGCGCGAAAAATTACGGAGCGGTCGACTGCGGGATTATCGTAGCTTTACAAAAAGTGATTGATATCGAATTTGTGCCGCCAATCGATGTCCCTACGGGGACGGTAGTTACGGACAAAAATTTGAAAAAGCGCTATTGGACCGTTTTCAATCCTAATGCTTTCAGGTTAAGCCGAATTCCCGCCCGGGTTTTGCTTGATCTAACGCGCAAGTGCTTCGGGCATTCGTAGCTGCTCACAAAAGGCAGGTGGAAGTCGTCAGGGCGCCCATCTCAGTGCCAGCCCAATGGTCAGGCTGGCGAGCAGGAAAATATGTACCTGTCGATCACCACCACTATTCGTGGCGTGCTGCAATTTGCATCCTCCACTGAGAGGATGGATTCTGGTGGACGATATCGATAGCAAGTAATGTCGAAAGTCCCCGCGCTATATCGGCCTCCGATGCGCGGCTTTGAAGTCCTGCGGCCGCTGAATGCAAGCAGAAATGGCGAGGATATTGGCCAGGGAAGGTAATTTCTGGCGCTATGCAACCCTGCGTTTTACGACTAAAAACGTCTAATGCCTGCAAAAGGGGTTGCTGGTCTGGCCGGGAGTCCGTAGGACGACCTCCCACAGACGATCAGCGAGGGCTGCTGTGGTTGATTTGGTGACAGGGGGAGCGGGCTTCATCGGAAGTCATCTTGTCGATCGGCTGATCGACGAGGGTCGCCATGTTCGCGTTCTCGACAATTTCGTTGTCGGCAGGCGCAGCAATTTGCAGCAGCACGACGGCAATCCGCGACTTGAGATTGTCGAGGCCGACATTGCCGATACGCGCGCCGTCGATGCGGCGTGCACGGACGCCGAACGCGTTTTCCATCTTGCAGCGCGCGCCGACATTGTTCCGTCGATTCAGCAGCCGGAAGATTATTTTCGCGCCAACGTCGATGGCACGTTCGCGGTGCTCGAAGCCGTGCGCCGCCACGGCGCCAAGCGGCTGGTCTATGTGGCGTCCTCTTCGTGTTATGGCGTTCCGGCAACCTATCCGACGCCTGAAACGGCTCCCCCTGATTGCCGCTATCCTTACGCCCTCACCAAGTACCTCGGCGAGCAGATGGTCATGCACTGGGCGCAGGTGTACCGGTTGCCGGCCGTCTCCGTTCGCTTCTTCAACGTCTATGGTCCGCGCGCACGCACAAGCGGAACCTATGGCGCTGTATTCGGAGTTTTCCTCGCGCAGTTATTGGCAGGGGAGCCATTGACCATCGTTGGGGACGGCGAGCAGACGCGCGATTTCACCTTTGTCAGGGATGTTGTCGATGCGTTGCTCACCGTCGCCGCGAGCGATAAAATTGGCGAGATTTACAATGTCGGCAGTGGTAAGCCAGTAAGTGTGAATGAGCTGGTCCGTTTGCTCGGGTCGCCACCTTCGGTAAATATCCCGAAGCGTCCCGGCGAGCCGGATTGCACCTGGGCCGACATTTCAAAAATCCGGAAGGAGCTTGGCTGGGAACCGAAAGTCAGTTTCGCTGACGGCGTGCGCGTGATGCGGGATAATATAGACTACTGGCGCGACGCCCCGGTCTGGACAGCATCGCGGATTGCCGAGGCAACAAGCGACTGGTTTCGTTTTCTGGGCAAGGATATGAACATTAAAGGGGCCGGGACTTGGAATCCAACGTCACAAAACTGAACCGTCAAGCGATTCCGGCTGTGAGTGGGCCGCGCGACAAAGTGCGGACGCTGGATGAGGTTGCGCGGGTTACCGAGCAGGCGCGCGCAAACGGCAAGGTTGTCGTTCAGGCGCACGGCACGTTCGATCTTCTTCACCTCGGCCATATTCGTCATCTGGAAGCCGCGCGCAAGCTCGGCGACGTTCTCGTCGTCACCGTTACAGCGGACCGCTACGTCAACAAGGGACCGGGCCGCCCGGTGTTCAACGCCGAAATGCGCGCCGAGATGCTGGCGACGCTGGAATATGTCGACTGGGTTGCGATCAATGATGCCCCCGACGCGGTGAACACGCTCGAGAAAATCCGGCCAAGCATCTATATCAAGGGGCAGGACTACCAGAACCCGCAGGGCGATGTCACAGGCAAGATCACGATCGAACGCGACGCGGTTGAAGCGCACGGTGGCCGAATTCATTTCACCGACGAAGTGACGTACAGCTCGACGGAACTGATCAACCGCCACCTCAATGTCTTTGAACCGCATATCCGCGAGCATCTCGATGCTTTGCGCCAGGATGGCGGTCTCGATGAATTTCTGGAGTTGATCGACCGCGTCCGCGATTACCGCGTGCTCGTGGTCGGCGATGCCATCATCGACGAATACCAATACGTCTTGCCGATGCACAAGACTCCAAAGGAAAACATGATCGCGACCCGCTACCAGGACCGCGAATTGTTTGCCGGAGGCGTGTTTGCAGCGGCCAATCATGTTGCCTCGTTCTGCAAGCACGTCGATATCGTCACTTGTCTCGGCGAGATCGACAGCCATGAAGGCCTGATCCGCCAGAGCCTTCGTCCGAATGTGGGATTGCGCAGTTTCACGCGCGCCGGGGCGCCGACGACGCTCAAGCGCCGGTTTGTCGACCCGTCCTATATGCGCAAGCTGTTCGAAGTGTATTTCATGAATGACGAGGCGCTGACAGGGGACGTCCAGTCAGAAGTGGACCGCGCCATCGCCGAGATGGCGCCGGAATATGACGTCGTTATCGCAGCCGATTTTGGCCATGGCATCATTGCAAAATCCTCGATCGATGCATTGACCAGGAATTCGCGGTTTCTGGCGGTCAACACGCAGAGCAACAGCGCGAATCTGGGCTTCAATCTGATCACCAGATATGAGCGTGCCGACTACATCTGTATCGATCTGCCGGAAGCCCGTCTTGCGGTGAGTGACCGGCTGTCAGTTGCCGGCGACATTGCGCGCCGGCTGATCGAGGATATGGTCGACTGTTCGAAGATCATCGTGACGCAGGGCAAGCACGGTTGTGTGACCCTTGAGCGCGGCGGTGTTGTTCATACAATCCCCGCATTTGCCAAAAACGTAGTCGACACCGTCGGCGCGGGCGACGCCTTCCTGGCAATATCCGCACCGTTGGTGGCGGCGGGCGGGGCGATGCATCAGGTCGGCTTCATCGGTAATGTTGTCGGTGCTCTCAAGGTCGAAATTATCGGCCACCGCCGCTCGATCGAGAAATCAGCATTGATCAAGGCAATTACCGGCCTGTTGAAGTAAACGAGTAAAGCCGCATGCTTGACAAGACAACGACAGATTTCCGCAGTGGGCTGGACAGCTATTTCAGTACGCTCGCGGACCTGCTCAAAAGCGCCGAAGCGACGGACGGCGCGAAGCGCAAAATAGCGCTGGGTGAGGGCTGCGAATGGTTTTGCCGGGCGGCGCATGAAACGCACAACTCCGGCAACAAGATCATGTTTGTCGGCAATGGCGGCAGCGCCGGGATTTGCAGCCACCTTGCCATCGATTTTTCGAAGAACGGGGGACTGCGGGCGATGGCGTTCAATGACCCCTCGGCCCTGACCTGCCTTGGCAACGATCTCGGCTACGAGAACGTTTTTGCAAAGCAGATCGAGTTCCACGGCCGTGCCGGCGATCTGCTGGTGGCGATCAGCAGCTCTGGCCGTTCACCCAATATCCTCAAGGCCGTCAAAGCGGCGCGAGCGGCCACTTGCAGGGTCGTCACCTTTTCAGGCTTTACCGAAGACAACGATTTGCGTTCGGCCGGCGACGTCAATTTTTTTGTGCAATCGAAAGAATATGGATTTGTGGAGGTGGCCCATTTGGCCCTTTGCCACGCCGTGCTTGATATCGACATGGGCTGGGGCAAAAAAGCCTAGTGCTGGCTAACGAACGGAAAAGTGGAATGGCGAAACGTTTCAAAAGAGTGCTGGTCACGGGTGGCGCGGGTTATGTCGGCTCCAGCCTGGTCCCCAAGCTGCTGGCGGCGGGCTACGAAGTCTCCATTCTTGATCTTTATATTTACGGCGCTGTGTTCGCCGATCTGGCTTTGAATCCGAAGCTGATCGAGGTCAAAGGCGATTTGCGCAATCCCTCCGACGTGCAGCGCGCACTTTCCGGCTGCGATGCGGTCGTCCATCTCGCCTGCATCTCCAATGATCCGTCCTTCGACCTCAACCCCGATCTTGGCCGCTCGATCAACTACGACTGCTTCCGCCCATTGGTGAAAGCGTCAAAGGATGCCGGCGTCAGGCGGTTCATCTATGCGTCGTCGTCTTCGGTCTACGGTATCAAGAACGACGTCAACGTGACCGAGGACCTGCCGCTCGAGCCTCTCACCGACTACTCGAAATACAAGGCAATGTGCGAAGAGGTTCTCGAGCAGGAGCGCGCGCCAGGATTCGTAGCCGTCACACTGCGGCCGGCGACCGTGTGCGGATATGCTCCGCGGCTGCGTCTTGACCTCACGGTCAACATTCTAACCAGCCACGCAATCAACAATGGCCGCATCACGGTGTTCGGTGGTGAGCAGCTGCGGCCGAACCTTCATGTCGAAGATATGACCGACCTTTATCTTCAGTTGCTGGAAGCGCCGGATGAGACGATCAACGGCAAAACATGGAACGCCGGCTATCACAATTTAAAGGTGCGGGAAATCGCCGATATGGTCCGCAATGAAGTCGGCAAGAACGTCGATATCGTCGTCACGCCGTCGGACGACCATCGCTCGTATCATGTGTCGTCAGAAAAGATCAAAAGGGATCTCGGGTTCAGCGCCCAGCGCACGGTTTCGGATGCCATTGTCGATCTCACGCAGGCATTCAATGCCGGCAAGGTGCCGAATGCGATGACGGATGATCGCTACTACAACATCAAGCGCATGCAGGCTGTGAAGCTGCGATGACCGGCGCGCAAGGGCCCACTTCGGTGGCTGCCCCCCGGGAGCGGGGCCCCGAAGCAGGCGACAGCAATCGCGGCGGGCCCAAGGCAATCCAGCTCCTGGTGCCGGTGTGGGGTACGCCTTTCATTTCACAGTTCCTCCGGGTCAGCCTGCCAACGTTGCTGGCGCCGGGCAACCTGCCGGCGCTGGCGAAATCGCTGCCTTGCAAGCTTGTTTTTCTGACAAGTTCGGATGATGCGGCTGATCTGCGCGATCACGCAGCCGTCCATTTTCTGCGCAGTGTCTGCGACGTCGAAATCAGGACCATCGACGATCTTATTACCGGCGACAACTATTCGACCACTATTACACTTGCCTATGCGCGTGCCGTGCGCGCTGCCGGCGACGCGATGCTCGACACCTGTTTTTTCTTCATGATATCCGACTACATCATGGCCGACGGATCGCTGGCCAATGTGCTGGCGAAGATGAAAGCCGGATACAGCGGCGTCGTTGCCGGCAATTTCCAGGTTGTCGAAGAAAGCGCGCAGGAATCCTTCTTCAAGGCCTTTGACTCCGGTCGGCCGCAAATGGTTGTCCATGCGCGCAAGTTGATGCGTTGGGCACTGGATCATCTGCATCCGATGACGCTGGCCAACATGGTCAATTTTACGCTCTCTCACAGCGTCCATTCGAACCGGCTGTTCTGGCGCGTTGACGAGAACACGCTGATCGGCCGGTTCTATCTGATGCACATGGTCTGCATCCGGCCGGAACTCAAGGAGTTCGTGGTCGGGTCATCGTGCGATTATTCCTTCATTCCGGAAATGTGTCCGTCGGGCAAGGTCTACGCAATGACGGACTCTGACGATTATCTCGTCGTCGAGATGCAGAAGCGCGGCCATGAACGAAATTTTGTGCGTTTGGGTGCGGTGAATCAGCCGATCCTCACGGAAAGTCTTGCCGAATGGGCTACGGCGACCCATCGCAAGAATGCCCATTCTGCGGTCGTCTTCCACGCCGCAGATTTGTCGCCGGTCTTGGACAAGGTCGTCGCGGAGTCGGGCGCCTACATCGACGAGATCGAACGTTTGCTGCCCAAACCTCCGCCGCATCGCAATCACCCCTACTGGATGGGAGCGATGGCTGCCTATGAGTGGGCTGTCGCGCAACGGCAGAACGCTGCTCGGCCGCGGACCGCGGCCGACATGCTGCAGTCGCGCGCGACAGGCTTTAACTGGTGGCTTTATCGGTTCCGCAACGCTGTCTTCGGCCGTCCTCCCCAGGTCAAGTCATGGCATCCGCGCTGGCCCGACTACCGGATGTTCATGGCTCTCGCGCAACGTCATTTTTCCGGCAACGCCGGGTCATTGCTGATCATTTCCAACGCGCCGGCCGCATTTGGCAACTTCCTGAGCGATGTATCGCAGTCGGTCGTTTCGCTCGATCTGAGCCGATTCCTCACGCTCAATCGCGAGCAATTCAAACCTTTGATGGGATCATTTGAGGGGTGCCTGCTGGTGCTGGGAGATGCGCACATCAATCGCGCGCGCGACCTGATCCGCAGGATCAAAGTTCTTTTACCCCACGACAGAACCCTTCTGGTATTCGCGATCAATGGGCAAGGTGCCGAACTCGGACCGTGGTTCAGTGGCGACATGCTTCACGACGTCGGCCAGTTTTTCGACCACGATATGCCGATTGAGGAAGTCGTCTTCGTTCCGGCCGGTCTGGTGCCGTGGATTGCGCTGCGAGGAATGCAGAATGCCTTCGCGCTGGTCCAGAAAAACTGGCTCTGGATGTCAGTTGAAAGTTTGATCGTCGGCGTTCTGACGATCGTCAGTTTTCTCTGCAATCTGGGAAGACGCACTTCGAGCGATCCGCCGTACAACCAATCCTGTTCCAGCGTGGGGCTGGTGATGCGCAAGACGGGTGCTCGCTCGCTCGAACTCGAGATCATTGAAGAAAAGCAGCTCTATCTTCCGGCGCAGCGCTTTCTTTGGGATTGGGCGCGTCCAGCGGACGAGGACTATGCGAAGCCGCCCGAAGAGGTTGCGGTAAAGAGATGAGTGCGGGGTTACGCATCGGGGTCGATTTCGACAACACGATCATCACCTACGATGATGTGTTTCTCTCGACCGCACGCGAGCGGGGCCTTGTCGGTGCTGATTTTGCCGGGCGCAAGCAGGCGATCCGCGATACCATTCGGTTGCTGCCGGATGGCGAGCTGTCATGGCAAAAATTGCAGGGTCAGGTCTACGGGAAAGGCCTCGCTCAGGCGTCAATGTTCGAAGGCGTTGACGCCTTTCTCCGCCGCTGCATGTTCAACAAGGTGCCGGTGGTGATCGTCAGCCACAAGACCGAATTCGGCCACCACGACCCCGACCGCGTCAATCTGCGCGATGCGGCGCGCGACTGGATGACCGCGCACGGGTTCTTTCACCCCAACGGGTTTGGCATCGCTCCCGATGCGGTTTATTTCGAGGCGACACGGCAGGACAAGCTCGCGCGCATTAGGCAGCTTGGATGCACCCACTTTATCGACGATCTTGAGGAAGTCCTTTCTGATCCGGCTTTCCCACCGGGTGTCGAGCGCATTCTTTTCACCGAGGGGAGACCAGCGTCGGCGCCTTATATTGTTTGTCCGACGTGGCGGCACATTGAAGAGCAGGTCTTCCGTGCACACAGATGACACTGGTTTCACCCAAGCGCGAGACGTCGTTGATGCGCTTATCGGCGCGCCGGCAGAGATCGAGCGCCTGGTTGGCGGCGGCCGCAACAGCCGCATTTATCATGTGCAATCCGGCTCGAAGGAATTTGCGCTCAAGCAGTATCCGTCGCGTGCGGATGATCCGCGCGACCGGCTGTCGACCGAAGTGGGCGCGCTGAACCTGATGGAGCGCTATCACATTGATTCTGTTCCCCGTGTCGTCGGCGTGGATCATCAACGCGGCTTTGCGCTCCTGAGCTGGATCGACGGCGCTGCGGTCACCGACATTGTGGACGCCGATATTGATGCGGCGGCTCATTTTCTGGCGACGGTTCACAAGTTGGGGAATACGCCTTGGGCGAAAGAGCAGCCTCCTGCCGCAGAAGCCTGTCTGTCAGGGGTCGAAATCGAACGGCAGGTCAGGGGCCGGTTGGCGCGGCTTGAGGGCATGCGCGGTGAGGGTGCTCTGGCAGGCTTCCTGGGAAATGACCTCGTTCCGGTCTTCGAACGCGAGTCCGTCGGCGCGAGAGCGAAGATTCAGGCTGCTGGTCTTGATTTCGCAGCCGATCTGCCGCAGGAATGGCGAAGTCTGGTGCCGTCGGATTTCGGATTTCACAACAGCCTGCGCCGCAAGGATGGATCTTTGGCGTTCGTCGATTTCGAATATTTCGGTTGGGACGATCCGGTGAAACTGTCGGCCGACATCCTGCTGCATCCGGGCAGAACGCTTGCGGCGCCGCAACGTCTGCGTTTTCGTCGCGCGGCTTGCGAGCTCTATGGCAAAGATCCCTGCTTTGCGGAGCGGCTCGACGCCTATCTGCCACTGTTCGGACTACGCTGGGTGCTCATCCTTCTCAACGAGTTCATTCCCGAACGCTGGCAGCGGCGCGTGCTCGCCGGCGCTGGCGAAAGCTGGGCGGACGCGAAGACGACGCAGCTCGCGCTTGCATCCGACTTTCTCGCCGCTTTGCCGGGCAAAGTGAAGGACGCGTAAATGGCTACTAGCGCCGAAGCCGTAAAATTTATCAAGCCCACTGCGCCGCCGCTCGATGAGCGGTCGAAATATCTGCGCAAGCTGGTGGTTCGCGCGCTTGAAGGCGGCGAGCGAGGCCATATCGGCTCGTCGATGTCGCTCATCGAAATTATGCGTGTGCTTTACGATGACATCCTGCGCTATCGGCCCTCAGAGCCGGCGTGGCATGACCGTGACCGCATGATCCTGAGCAAGGGGCACGGCTGCATCGCGCTCTATGTCATGCTTGCCGACAAGGGTTTTTTTCCCGTCGACACACTCGACACATTCTGCCGCCGCGACTCGATTCTTGGTGGTCATCCGGAAGCCGGCAAAGTGCCCGGCGTTGAGGCCTCGACCGGCGCGCTCGGCCACGGTCTTTCGATCGGTGTAGGCATGGCGCTCGCCGTTCGCATGCAAAAGCGCGACAGCCGCGTGATCGTGGTGATGGGAGACGGCGAAATCGACGAAGGTTCTGTATGGGAAGCCGCGATGTGCGCGGGCAAGCATCGCCTGTCCAACCTGACCGCCGTGATCGACTACAACAAGGTGCAGTCGGCCGGGCCCACGCACGAGATTCAGGATCTCGAACCGCTCGCCGACAAGTGGCGCGCTTTTAATTTTGCAACGATCGAAGTCGATGGCCACGATGTCGAAGCGCTGCGCAGCGTGTTCCGCCGTCTGCCACTCGCGCAGGACCGGCCGACCGCCATCATCTGCCACACGGTGAAGGGCAAGGGCGTCGGATTTGCAGAGAACGACGCCAGCTGGCACCACAAGTCCAAGATCAACAAGGAGCTCGTTGCCAAACTCTATGGCGCGCTGGAATAAGTCATGCGTCAGACCTGTCTCAACATGGTTTACGATCTGGCCAAGCGTGACAAGCGGGTCGTGTTTATCGGTTCCGATCTCAGCCCCGGGCTGCTCGCTGACATGAAGCGCGACATGCCCGACCGCTGGTACATGGAAGGCATCACCGAGCAGAATCTGATCGGCATGTCGGCCGGTTTTGCCAAGGAAGGTTACATTCCTTACGCCAACACCATAGCGACTTTCATGACCCGCCGCTGCTACGAGCAGGTTGCCGTCGATCTGTGCCTGCACGATCTGCCGGTACGGCTCATCGCCAATGGCGGCGGCCTGGTTTATGCGCCCCTTGGGCCTACGCATCTGGCGATCGAGGATATTGCCATCATGCGTGCACTGCCAAACATGACCGTGACCGCGGTCTGCGACGCCAAGGAAATGGTGCGGCTGATGAACGCCACGCTTGACTGGCCGCACCCGATCTACATCCGGCTCGCCAAAGGCGGCGATCCGGTCGTCAGCCGGGACGAGCTGGGCTTTGCCATCGGCAAGGCTATTCCGATGCGGCGCGCGCGATCACGGCATTCGGTCGTGTTGATGTCAACCGGAGTGATGACCACCAACGCGCTCGCCGCCGCCGATCTTCTCGCCAAGGACGGCATCGAAGCCTCGGTGGTCCATTTCCATACGGTCAAGCCACTCGACGAGGCGACCGTCCTCGACTTTGCGCGCGATGCCGAGCTGGTCGTGACGATCGAGGAGGGCATTCGGATCGGCGGTCTGGGCAGTGCGATCACCGACGTCCTGGTTGACCAGCTGGGAACTGCTGCACCGCCCGTCAAGCGCCTCGGCATTCCGGATGAATTTCCGCACAACTATGGTCTGCAGGAGGACTTGTTCGATATCTATGGCCTGATGCCGAAGCAGATCGCGGCGAGTGTCGGCCAGGCTGCGAACAAGAAGAACAAAGTTGCGTAGCGCAGCCACCACCAGCAATGTGCGGTGCCATTTTTTGATCCAGGTCCGGTATGTGGCTGCTTGTCGGCGGTGATTCCGAAATCGGGGCGGCAACCCATCAATTCCTCAAAGCGCGTGGGCACGCCGTTTCCGCCACGACGCGGCGCAAGCAGAACGTTGCGATCGATCGGCCATTTCTCGATCTTTCAGCTCCGCTCGACACCTGGGAGCCCCCGGCCGGCACGACCGCGGCCTGCATTTTTGCCGCCATTGCCCGTATCGCCGCCTGCGATGCCGATCCGCAGGGCTCCGGTTACGTGAACGTGACGCAGACTCTCGCGCTGGCTGACCAGCTTTTAGCCCGCGGCATCCCGGTATTGTTCCTCTCGACGAACCATGTGTTCGACGGCAAAGCGCCGAATGTTGCGGCCAATGCGGCGTATTCTCCGACTACAGAGTATGGGCGGCAAAAAGTCGCCGCTGAAACGGCCCTGCGAGCGCGCATCGAGCGGGGCCTTCCAGCCACGATCCTGCGGCTTGCCAAGGTTGTTTCCCCGGACATGCCTCTGGTGCACGACTGGATCGATGCGCTCTCCAAAGGCCAACCCATCCGCGCATTCGGCGATATGACGATGGCCCCCACGGAAACCGAACTTGTAGCAGCAGCGGTCGCTGCACTGATGAAAGATGCCGCGCGCGGCATTTTCCAGCTTACCGGCTCGCGCGACCTGTCCTACTTCAATATCGGCTGCTATCTCGCGGACAGGCTCGGTGCCAATCGGGCTTTGGTCAAGGAAAGCAACACCACTGATGCCGGATTGCCGATTGGATCGGCTCGGCCCCATACCACACTTGACTCATCGCGATTGCGCGACGTGTACGGATTTGCAGCCTCAGATGTCCTCAAGATCGTGGATTCAGTTGTTGCTGCATCGCTGCAACGAAACTAGCCCCCAGCGGTCGGGTTGCAGAAGATCGACGCATTTCGTCCGGATGACCCTCGGCAAAATTCGAATACTCAATATGGCTTCGGAGCGGTCGCAAGTTGCAGGGGTCGATCTCCTCGCCAAATAAGCCAAGCCTCGACGCTAAAATAGGTAAACTGTCCCTCCACCTTGATCTTCAGGGGGGCGAAAACCTGGCCCGAACCGGCCTGCAATCGAACCGTTGTCTCTCCAATTGCCTCAACCGGCTGAGCTCCGAAGCCGCGTAACACGACCTGAATGTCGAGCGAACCCGTCGCCGCACTCTCGTTAAGCTGCAGCTCGAGTCCGTTGACGGCTGGCGACCACCAACGCAAGCGACCAAACGTTGTCGGTCTATTGGTTACAACATATGAGGTTGGGGCTTGCAGCACGATAAAATCGGTATTCGGGATGACAGACCGCGCACGATCGAATGACCTTGAGGTGTCGCTCTTCTCGGTCAGCCCGCCGAGTTCACGCCATCCGGGATTGACGGCGAGAAAATCCCGCGCTGCAAGAAACGGTCCGGGCTGGGCGATATTGTCGACAAAAATAAAGCCGCCATGCGACATGTATTTTGCGGCACGCCCGATATCGAATAGCGCGAATTCGTAGTCGTGATTGCCATCCACAAAAACGACCCCTGGGTGGATGCCTTGGCGCTCCATTTCCGTATAGAAGTCCATGGAACTCATTGAATGGACGCGAACGTGCTTAAGCAGTTCTGGTGGCCAGTGTTTAAGCGTTGCCGTGATGTAATCAGCCCGAAAGGGGTCCACGGTGTGAACAAGGCCATGACTATTCGCATGGAGGGCGCGGCACAGCGACTCTGTCGTGCCGGCTTTGTAACTTCCGATTTCGAATACGTGATCGGGTTGCAGGTTACGTAAAATGGAATAGAGCAACGCCTGCGCTTGCGGCGAGACTAGCGACCGTTGGCTAGCGGGATTGTCTGCGAAAAAACGGGTGGCCGGCTCAAACTCAATGGAAGAAAGAATTGCTAAGACCGGGTCACCGGATTGAGCTAAGTCGATAGACGGCCACGCGATGTCCGCAATCGGTTCGACATCCAGACCCTTGTCGAGGCCATCAAGGCGGACCTCGATATATCTCGCATGCCGGTGTAACGAATTTGCCGCGGACGCCGCAACCCTCACGGCACCGAGTTGCGCGATGCGCAACGCACGCGAAAGCCCACCGGACACTACATTTTGTAGGCGCGCCTTCATCCAACTCTCAGAACCACCCGCCCGGCATTGCCGCTTCGTACCATATCGAGCGCGGCATTGATTTCATCCAGTGTGTATTCATGGGTGATGATGCCATCGAACGATAGCCGTCCGGCTTTGGTCAGGCGTATCAGCCGTGGAATATCGACGTGCGGTGCGGCATCGCCGCCATGTGAACCGGTCAAGACCTTATTGAAGTGAATTGGTAGCGTATAGATCGTGACCTTTTCGTTTGGAACACCGACCAGGACGCAGGTGCCATCGGCGTGGGTGAGGTCATAGGCCTGTTCAATGACCTGTTTGACACCAGTCGTTTCGATCACCTTGTCCGGGCCCTTGGAGCCAACGATGTCGCGAATGGCAGCGGGAATATCCTTGACTTTGGCCGAATTGAGCGTGTGGGTTGCGCCGCGTGCCTTCGCCATGTCGAGCTTGCCGTCAATCAGATCGACCGCAACGATCGGGTTCGCGCCGGCCAAGTGCGCGAATTGCACGACGTTGAGCCCGACTCCACCAACACCGAAAACAACGACTGACTCGCCAATTTTCACTTTGGCATCGTTGTTGATGACGCCGGCAGCGGTCGTGACGGCACAGCCGAGCAGCGGCGCAACCTTAAGATCATAGTCAGCCGGAATCGGAGTCATGCGGTTTTCGGAAACCACCGCAAATTCGTTGAATGTTGTCACCCAGCCGGCGTTGAGCTTTTCGCCGCGCCATCTGTAGGACGGCGGCGTGCACTGGATGCCGAGGCTCGGACGCCAGTGCAGCACGACGGTGTCGCCTGGTTTGACGTTGCTGACGCCCGGACCGGTTTCGAGTACGGTGGCCGACGCTTCGTGGCCAAGCAAATGGGGGAGGAACCTGTCCGGCCCCTTGGCGGCGGCGATCTCGTTGAGCTGCGCGCCACAAATTGTCGTGTAGAGGATCTTGACCAGAACGTGCCCGACATCGAGCGCTTCGGGCAGATCGATCTCGTCGATGATCAACGGCTCGCGCGATTTGGCGAGAACCGCCGCCTTTGATTTCTTGA
>Ga0134126_10001571_pt1 | contig 29163 bp, 25 predicted proteins | sample KB31752_FD_96881 | JGI IMG/M metagenome (GOLD analysis project Ga0134126, IMG submission 96881) | Terrestrial soil microbial communities with excess Nitrogen fertilizer from Kellogg Biological Station, Michigan, USA - KB3-175-2 | ecosystem: Environmental > Terrestrial > Soil > Unclassified ... | reverse complement strand
GCCGCGAGCCGAGCGGCACTTTGTAAAAAGTCCGGCTCGGCTCGCCGGACCTACTGCCAGTAGGTGCCGCGAGCCGAGCGGCACTTTGTAAAAAGTCCGGCTCGGCTCGCCGGACCTACTGCCGAGCGGCACCTTAACCCGTCGCTGGCGCTTCGGGCTTGTCGGCAACCATCTCAAGTGTGCCGTGACGGTTTTCTCATTCATTCTCCTCTCATAATTGTTCGGGTACGCTTTATTTATGTAAAGACAGTGAAACCCTGCCGCCGATAGAGGAACTAACGGTTATTCCATATCCGCGGGCACGGGCACAGGTTCTTTATGTTGAACTCGAACCAACAGCGCGATGCGCGAAGGCTGGGTTGGGTGTTCCTCTTCAGTTTCTTGATGCTGGGCCTGCTCACCTCCTTGGGCGGTTGCACGCGGCGTTTCTTCCGCCGCCGGGCCGACGCCGAGGTGGACACCGTGTTGGCACAGAAAGACAAGTATCCCGGCTGGTGGAAGCTCCAAGATTACTTCATCTATCCGCATCCGCTCTCGCGTTTCGCCGACCCGACCGACCCGGATCGGCCACCCATGCCGCCCGACGATCCGGCCGCCTGGGATCTGTCGCCGCATCCGCAGAGGCCGTTGCTCAAGGGCTATAAATATTGGCAGGGCACCGGCTATCTGGAGTTGCTGCGCAAGTGGGATGCCGAGAATCGCACCAAGTTCGATGAGGAAGCCGCCGCTAAAAAGGGCAACGAAGAAGAGGAAGGGGCCGAACCGCTGTTGCCGGGCGAAAACAAGACGCTCGCCGAGCGCGCGGCCGAGGTCAACGATCAGATCGAGCGCGAACTCAATTCGGCTATCACGGCCACGTCGGCTTTGCCCGAAGCATCCAAGCCGGCCCAGTATCAGGAGGGCAAACCGTTCCTGCTGAACCTGGAGCAGATCGTTCAACTGGGTTTCCTCAATAGTCGAGAGTTTCAAACCGTCCGCGAGGAACTCTACCTGACGGCTTTGACCGTCACGGCCGAACGCTTCGCCTTCATCGCCCAGCCGTTCGCCACCGAACAGCTTGTCCGCGAAAGCAGCGGGGCACAATCGGCGGATGGCCGGACCAATCGCTGGCTGGCCAGCACCACAACGGGTTTCACCAAGTCGTTCTCCACCGGCGCGCTGCTGTTGCTGAACTTCGCCAATCAGACCGCGTATAACCTGGGCGGCGGCGCGGCCGGCACGACGAGCGTTTCCAACATTTCGTTGGACTTTGTCCAACCGTTCCTGGCCGGCGGCGGCCGCGCCGTCGCGCTGGAACCGCTGACGCAGGCAGAACGCAATCTGGTGTATGCCATCCGCGATTTCTATCGCAATCGCCAAGAATTCTTCGTGTTCTTCGCGGCCGGCCAATCCACCGGATTTATCCCCGGCGTCGGCGCGGGCGTGGTGGCCCTCAGCCCCGGCACGGTCCAAACACCCGGCGCATTCGTTCCCGGCGCCTTCACCTTGCCGCTGGTGGCCAATCCGGCGACCGTTCAGGTTGCTCCCGGTGCCGGCGGTCGCTTGGGAGCGATCTTGAATTCGGGCGTGGCCACCACTCCCCAGGGCTACCTTTCCGCCATCCTGGAGCGGGCCAACCTCGTCAACTTCTATAAGAACATCCAGGCTCTGCAACGCTTCCTGCGCCTCTTCGAGCAATATCTCGCCGGCGGCATCGTCAGCCAGGTGCAAAAGGGTCAGGTCGAGCAGCAACTGTTGGCCAGCGTCGAGAATGTACTCGGCCAGCACGCCAACTATCGCGTTTCGCTCGATCAACTCAAACAGCAGCTCGGCCTGCCCATGACCGTGGCTATCGATCTGACTCCCGCTCCCTTGCAGCCGATGGTTAAACTGATCGCGGAGTACGAACAACTATCGATCGATACCGAGCGTGTCTCGTTCAACGCTCTCAATTATGGGCGTTCGAGCGAGGCCAATCAGTTGCGTGCGCGCCTGCACCGCATGATCGAGCGAACGCCCTTGATGCGCAACACGCAGACGCGCGAACGTACCCTCCGTCGTTGGGCCTACTGGGAAAACGTGGGCAAGGACCAGAGCCCGAATGAGCGGCTCAAGATCCTTCAGGAGCGCTTGAATGGGCTGATCCAGGAACGCGAGGATCTGCGCGCCAAGCGTGCCAGCGCGCCGGGAGAACCGTTACCCGAAGCCGATATGCAACGTCTGAACGAGTTGTATTTCGATTTCGACTTGGGTTCGTTGGAACTGGCGCTGAGCATCTACGAGGCGGAACCATGGAAAACTACCGAAAATCCGGAGGCACGGTTGCGGACGGCGCAAGGACTCTTCCGCGGCGTCTATCGCTATCTGCTGTCCGTGGCCGATAAAGCCTTTGTCGAGCGTCAAGAGAACATCAAGAACCAGTGGCCCGCTTTGCCGGCCATGCATGCCGAGGGAGTGGATCTGCTCAGCGTGTCAGAACCGGAGGCGTTGCTGGCGGTGGAGCGGACCACCATGAACTACCGCGTGGATCTCATGAATGTCCGTGCCCAGTTGACCGATGCCTGGCGCAAGATCCGCGTATCCGCCAACGCCCTCATGGGCACCTTCAACGTGGACTATCACCTTGACGCCTCGACGCCGGCGGGCGGCGGCAATCCCTTCGCCCTGGGGGGTTCGCGAACTCGCCACGAGTTGATCTTTAACGCTCAGCTGCCGTTGGTCCGCATCCTGCAACGCAACAACTACCGCAGCACGCTCATTAACTATCAGCAAAATCGTCGCAGTCTGATGGCCTTCGAGGATCAACTGCTGTTCAACGTCCGTTTCGATTTGCGGCAGATTCGCGTGTTGGGCAATAACTATCAGCGCGTGCAGAAGCGGCAGATTGAACTGGCCTACATGCAGGTGGATCAAGCGTTGCAGCAGTTCAGTCAACCGCAGGCGCCGACCGGTGCGGACATGCCGGGATTGGTCGGTCCAACCGAGCGCCGACCGACGGTCGGCGACGCGGCCGCTCTCACGAATCAGCTTCTAAACACGCAAGCTTCTCTTCTACGGTCGCAAAATGACCTGTATAGTACATGGATCAATTATTTGATCTCACGCATGAATCTCTATCGCGATATGGGTATCCTGCCTCTTGACAACCGTGGAGTCTGGATCGATGACGACGAAACCTCCCTCGACGCCTCACACCACCGCCAACCCGCCGGAGAGCAACAGCCAGCCAGCCCCCCCGATGAACTCCCCGCCCCTCGTCCCGAACGGCGCCCGGAACGGCTCCCCGATCCCCGTCCCGAGCCGGCTGCCCAAGGCGCGGCACTGGAGCCGGGGGAGTAAATGGCTGATCGCCTTGCTCGTTCCGATCGTCGCTGCCGGCATCAGCTTCGGCGGATGGTATCTCTTTTCGCACAAGAATACCAACCGTCCCGACTTGATCCTGCACACGGTCAAGTTGGAGAAGATGCAGATTACCATCACGGAGCGCGGCAGCCTGGAGTCGTCCGACAACAATGAGTTGAGTTGCGCGGTCAAGGCCAAGTCTCCCAACGCCCCGGCCACGAGCATCCGTTGGGTCATCGACAACGGTACCATCGTCCGCAAGGGGGATCGGCTGATCGATCTGGACGACTCCACCTTGCAAGACCAACATAACGACCAGGAAATCAAGGTAGTGGGGGCGCTAGGCCTCTTGCGGCAAGCGGAGCAGCAGTACCTGATCGATGTGAGCGAGGCCGAAGGTGCCATCAAGAAGGCGCAAACGGACGTCGATGTCGCTACGATCACCCTGAAGGAATACCAGGATGGGCAGTTCCAGCAGTTGAGTATTGATGCGGAAAACAAGGTGACCATGGCCGCCTCGGACTTGGCTATGTGGGAAGAACGGGCCGCCTGGTCCGATCGCATGTCCCGGCCTGGGCGTCAATACGTCACCGCCTCGCAGGCGGAAGCTGACCAGGCCCGCTTACTCAGCGCCCGCCTCACTCTGAACAATCTTGAGAAACAGCTGGAGGTGCTGAGCAAATTGACCAAGGAGAAAATGCAAACGGATCTTCAGGGCAAGATTGACGAACCTCAACGGGTGCTGGATCGCGCTAAGCTCCAGTACAAGGCCAAGGAGATCAAGGCCGCTTCGGTTCTTGAAACCGCCAAGCTGACCTACGAAAAGGAACTGATGAAGTTGCGCGACATCGATAGGGAAATCGACAAGTGTTACCTCCGTGCCCCGCAGTCGGGCATGGTGGTCTACTACGTCGAGGAACGCGCCCGCTGGTCGGCGACGCCGACGATGATCGCCCAGGGTGAGTCGGTGAAAGAAGGGCAGAAACTGATAAGCATCCCCGATCTGAAGCATATGCAAGTTAACGCCCGCGTTCACGAGGCGATGGTCTCCCATGTGCGCGCCGATGTCACGATCGATACCGGCTATACCGAGGCCGTCAATACCGCTCTGCTATTCACGCCGAACCCGCTCATCGGCGTGACGACCTACGCCGCCTTCCAAACCGACCTCCACACGCCCTTCAGCTTGGAGAATCGACGTTACGAGAAAAAACGGATCTCGCGCGGTCTGGAGGCCACGGTGCGTCTCAACGCGTTCGCCGGTCGCCAACTCAAGGGGCACGTCAAGCATGTGGACACTGTCGCCTCGCAGGCTGACTTGTTTGGCTCCGACGTCAAGGTCTACAAGACGATTATCTCCATCGACGAATCCATGGAAGGGCTGCGGCCGGGCATGGACGCCTATATCACCATTCACGTCGATAGCCTGCCCGAGCCGGTCGTGGCCATCCCGCTGCAAGCAGTGATGGGAACCGTAGAGATGGGCAGCAAACGCAAGTGCTTCGTCATGACTCCCGACGGTCCCGAGATGCGCGAGATCACCCTCGGCATGACCAACGAGAAACTCGTCGAGGTCAAGGAAGGATTGCAGGAAGGCGACGTGGTCGTCCTTAATCCGGTTGTGCTGCTGTCCGAGAAGCAGAGAATGGAATACGGCACACTGCCCGCCCAAAGCGGCAAAGGCTACGGCGGAAAGGGCAAAGGTCGCGGGGGCGAGGGAGCAGGTCCGGGCGCGGCTGGTCCAGGCGCGGGAGCCCCAGGCACGCCAGGCGCGGGCAAACGTGGCGGCAAGCGTGGCGCACCGGGCGCTGGAATGCCTCCCGGCGGCGCGCCCAAAGGCGGCGCACCCAAAGCCGGTGGAGCGCCGGGCAGCTGATGAATTGCCAGTCCGCAGCGCCAGCAAGGGATTCCCTTGCCGGCGCTGCGGGCTGGCAAATACTCCCTTGCCAATCTTGAAAGAACTCATCCCATGGCCGATGTCGTTCGCATTCTCGATCTGGAAAAAACCTACTTCCTGGAATCCGTCACGGTGCGGGCGCTGCGCGGCGTCTCGCTGACGGTTGAGGAAGGCGATTTCGTCGCTCTCATGGGGCCGTCCGGTTCCGGCAAATCGACGCTGCTGAACCAACTCGGCTGTCTCGACCGTCCGACCAGCGGCCATTATTTCCTCGGCGAGGAAGATGTCTCGACGATGGACGACGATCAGCTGTCCGAGATTCGCAGTCGCTACCTCGGCTTCATCTTCCAGTCCTACAACCTGCTGCCGCAATACACGGTGGTGGAGAATATTGAGATTCCGCTGCTCTATCAGGGCGTCAAGCTGAACGAGGCGATGCGGCAATGGTGCATCCACCTGGCGACGCTGGTAGGTCTGGGCAATCGTCTCGATCATCGTCCCATGCAGTTGTCCGGCGGTCAGCAGCAGCGTGTGGCCATCGCCCGCGCCTTGGTCAACGATCCACAGGTGATCCTGGCCGACGAGCCGACCGGCAACCTCGACTCGCGGACCAGCGATGAGATTATGGAACGCTTGCAACAACTTAATAACAGCGGCAAGACCATCATCATGGTCACGCACGAAAATGACATCGCCGCCTGGGCCAAGCGTGTCATCCGCATGCGCGACGGCGTGATCGAGACGGACGAACGTAATCAGCATCGCACGCTGGGAAGCGGCCTTGTTCCCGTGGAGGGACTTGTTAGCAACGGCTTCTCAGCTCGGCCGGCCGGTCTATAGGTCCGGGATGCTAGCCGAATGAATTACCAGCCCGCAGCGCCAGCAAGGGAAACCTTGCTGGCGCTGCGGGCTGGCCGAAGACAACCGGAGAACGACCACCATGAACTGGGTCTACATGTCCGTGACGATCCTGGCCATCGTTTTGTTCTTCGGCCCGATGCTGTATTGGGACAAGGGACGGCGCAGCATGGTGCTGGCGCTGCGCGGCTTGTGGCTGCACAAATTGCGGGCCTTTCTGTCGGTGCTGGGCATCATCATCGGCACCGGCGCGGTCATCGCGCTGATGGCCTTCGGCGAAGGCAGCATGCAGGATGCCCTCAACGACATCCGCCGGCTGGGCGCGACGAACATCATCGTGCGCAGTGTCAAACCGCCGGAGAACTCCGGCACCCAGAGCCGTTCGCGCGTGGCGACATATGGCCTGACGCCAGCCGACTACGATCGTTTCAGCATCCTGCAAGACGGCGGAACCGTGACGCGCATGGTGCCCATGCGCACTTTCAAACAACAGATGCTCCGCCAGCATCGCGCGTTCACGGGACAGGCCGTCGGCACCACGCCGGCCTATGCCGAGGTGAACGAACTGCCGATCGCGATGGGGCGTTTTTTGCGCTCTGAGGACGAGGAGGACACGCGCAATGTTGCTGTCCTCGGTGCCAATGTCGCGCAAATACTCTTTCCCTTCGAGAACCCTTTGGGACAATCGTTGGTCGTTGGTTCGTATCCCTATGTCATCGTCGGCGTCCTGAAAAATCGCATGCCGCTGGGCGACTCCGGCGGGCAAGCCGTCGAGGACTATAACAACGATGTCTACATTCCGCTGACGACATGCAATAAACGCTTTGGCGAAACGATCACCTATCGTCAGGCCGGTTCGTTCCAGCGCGAGCAGGTCGCGCTCACCCAGGTGACGCTGACCGTGAGCGAGATCGACAAGGTTCGGCCGACTGGCGAGTTAATCAAGGCAATCCTGTCCGAACACGTCAAGCAGGATACGTTGGTGACGGTGCCGCTCGACAAGCTGGAAGCGGCCGAAAAGGAAAAAGTTCGCTCCACGCGCCTGATGGCGATCATCGCGGGCATCTCGCTGGTGGTCGGCGGCATTGGCATCATGAATATCATGTTGGCGACGGTGACGGAGCGCACGCGCGAGATTGGCATCCGCCGCGCGCTGGGGGCCAAGCGGCGGGACATTACCATGCAGTTCCTTATCGAGGCGGTGGTGCAAACGTCGCTCGGTGGTCTGCTCGGTGTCCTCAGCGGCCTGTCCGTCGTCTTCATCATCCCGCCGGTGTGGGAATGGCTGTGGAGTTCGCATGTGCCGGCCAGCGTCCATGTGCCGTCGATATTTCTGTCGCTGTTTGTGTCCGTCGCCGTCGGGGTGGGGTTCGGACTTTATCCCGCCTATCGCGCGGCCATGCTCGATCCCATCGAAGCACTGCGCCACGAGTAAGAAGCAATTAGAGTCGTCATGCCGCTGCGCAGCACAATGGGCTGCGGCGAACGGCCGGCGTCAGCCGGCTGACGCCGGCCGTTCGCCAAAATCCAGAGGCACACCCCGGCTCCAAGCTCGTCTTGCAACTTTCGTCGGTTCGCACTAGGTTAGGCGCGTTCGCGTCCGAGAGTTGCTCTGCCAGGAGGGTGGAGCATGGGAGGCGAGTTGACCCGCAACTGCCGCCTCTCACCGGCCGCGTACGCGTGAGCGCTTCGTCAGGTTTTCACCTCTCGATCCGACCCGCTCCCTGTGTTCTCGTCGCCCAGCGTCGGCCGCGCGGATGGACCCGCGCCGAGAGCGTTCGCGCGCACAATCCCTCCAGACCCCAAGCAAGGATGCTTTCATGGTCCGGAATGGCCTTTTGGTCCTCCTCGGCGTCAGTTCGTTGGTTGCGCTGACGCTGCCCGGCAGCTTGGCTCGCGGTGACGATTCAGAGAGTCGGCTGCGCACGCAGCTTGCCGTGCAGAGCGCGCTTCAACAGGGCCGCGACAATCTGCAACGCGGCAATTTTCAGGCGGCCGTCTACTGCCTCGAAAAAGAGATCGCGCGCGTGGACGGCAATCGCGATTACATGAATTCGCTGCGTGAAGCGTATCGTGGCTACGTCCGCGAATTGCAGCAGGCCAATCACTACGCTGAGGCGCGGACCTATCAGGAACGCCTCAGAATCCTCGATCCCGGCTATCAGATTGAACTGAGTGCCAGCCGTTCCGCCGCCCCGTCTGCCACGCCCACGATCGCGGCCCTGGCCTCGCAGACAACCCCGACGCCGCCCGCCCCGTCCAAACCCGTGGCAACCGTAGCCCCCAAACCGTCGGGGAAATATACGGCCCGCCCGCAGATGCCGGAGGAACACGATCCGTTCGCCGACGCCAACAGCGTGCAGCCGGCGCCGATCCGCGATTTGCTCGACCGTGCCAAACAAGCCTTCGACAAAAAAGACTACGCCGCCGCTAACCGTCTCTACGACGAGGCGAATCGCCTCGACAATCACGCGACCGCTCCTTTCCGCGAATTCTGGGCGTTCTGCAAACTTTCCAGCGTGACGGAGGATGTGAACAAAGCCGGCTGGACGCCGCCCGTCAATGCGGAAAAAGAAGTGTTGGGGGCATTGGCTTTGACCTCATCGCCGCAGCTGGAGCGCCACGGCAAGGAGATGCTGCGCCGCATTCAGGATCGCCGCATCGAGGTGCGCCACATTCCGGGGCAAGGCGCGAACTGGCCGGAGGCCGAGACGGAGAACTTCCGTGTCATTCACAATCAATCGCGTGAATTGGCCGAGCAAGTCGCCCGCATCGCCGAAATGACGCGGGCCTCCATGACGCGCAAATGGTTCGGCGAGGAGCCGAAGCCGTGGGGCAAGAAATGCCGAATCATCCTCTATGCCACGGCGGACCATTATGCGCGGCAAACCCATAAGGCGGCCACCTCGCCGGGCCATTCGACCTTGAAAACAGAAGGCGAACATGTAATCGATCGCCTGATCGAATTGCATTGCGACGTGGCCAATATGCTCACGGTCGTGTTGCCCCACGAGACGACGCATGCCGTGTTATCCGGTCGCTTCGGCCGGCATCTCGTGCCGCGCTGGGTTGATGAAGGCATTGCCATCCTCACCGAGCCGCGCGAGCGCGTCGAGCTCTATCTGAAGACTCTGCCCAAGCATCGCTCGGCTCATGAGTTGTTCACCGTGTCCAAGCTGATGAGCATGGAAGACTATCCTGAACGGCGTCTGGTTCGGCCGTTTTATGCCCAGAGCATCGGGCTGGTAGAGTTTCTGTCCTCACGGAAGGGCGGTCCGCAAGAGTTCACGCGCTTCGTCCGCGATGGACTCGACAACGGCTACGAAGCGGCCCTGCGGAAGCATTACGGTTTTCAGAGTTTCAGCGATCTCGAACAGCACTGGTCGCAGCACGCCCTCGATAACGCCTCAGCCAGCGCCGCGCTGTACGCGCCCTCGCGCTGATACACTCTCGGTAGCCAGTCGCGGCGTCAGCGACCGGCTAGCGTGTTCCAGGTGAGTAGACAGACCAGGAAGAATTTCTTCTCAATGGACGATTCCAGACTCAAGAACGTGTCTAGGGTCGTCTCTGCCTCGTCAAGAAGCGCCAACACATCGGAGCGGCGAAAGCGTTCTGTCCGGTCGTAGTCGGCCAGATGACGCCGTTCTTGAAGGTCGATAAGCTTGCCTGCCAAGTTTCTGATGTCGATTGGAATTGAAAAAGTCGCCGGAAGCCCCTTGGCCACGGTCGCCTTGAGGGTGCCGCCGGCAAAGGCCGTGCAGGCTTGCTTCATTGTCCCATGTGTGAACGCGCGCCCAAGTACGTGCCGGAAAGGAGCTTCGCGGTGTCGGGCACCGAGCATTAAGCGACACGTTTCGTCAATGAGGGCATGAAACAAGGCATAGTAGGCCGACGACACGGCACGGCGCAGGTTTACCTGGCGAGGTTTTCCAGGATCGCGCGTGGCCAGTTCACGCGCTTGAACGAGAAGTTCTCGATACAACCGTTACTCCTCCTCATCCGTGGCCACCTGTTCGCTTGGCTTGGTCAAGAAAATATACGGATAGAGCTTGACTCCTTTGTTTAACAGGCTGTCGTGAATTGTTCTTTTCAACTGAATGATGGCATTGCCGTTCTGGAGTTCCGCGTCCGTGGTGTCCTCGTCGATCACCACCCAGATGCGCAGCGCCTCATCGCCCGTCCAATCCACATAATCCTCGGCTTCGATCGATAGAACGCGCGGCTTGGGAGGCAAGTCCAGGTTTTTTCGTCGGAGAGCGGCACGAATTTTTGTGTCTACCGGCATGCGTCACCTCTCGATCCGCAGAGCGTTTCGGTTGCTTGATTGGGAAAGCTCAGCGCGGAGTTTGTCTTGCCATTGTACACGCTCGGACTCACTTCTCCCTCCGAATCAATGTACAATGCCCTTGCCCAGCGATGGGGCGGTATCGGAAGGGATGAGGAAAGTGCAAGATCATGGCGCTGCGTTATTCCACTCCACGAGATTTGGTCGAGGCGCTCCAGCAGCGCGGCGATGGTGCCCGAGCGCAGCTACAAGACATGCTCCGCGCTCCGTTGACACGCCTCATGGAGGAACTGCGCGGCCGCTATCGCTTGAGCCGTAAGGGAGAGTCGCTGACGCATCACGCCCTGCACGCGGTCGAAACTTATCTGCGCACGCGCTCCCCGGAGCCATTCACGTCGATGACCTGGCCGGCGTTTCGCGCCGCCGTGTTGCTGAATATCGCCAAGTTGGCCTCGCAGCCCTATGGGCAGCGCTCGGAGACGGCGATGCTGCCGGGCACGTTGCCGGCTTCGCTGTGCTATCACAGTGAAGCGTATTTTCTGCCGCACGAACGCATCGGCGATTATTGGTTTGGCGGCGATTGGTTCGGCGGCCTGGAAGCGGCCGACGGCTCGCTGTGGGTCTTGCTCGCGGACATCACGGGGCATGGCTATTACGCCTATCTGCTGGCCAGTACCCTGCCGGGCGTGTGGCGAGCGTGCTGGGAGTCGGCCCCGACTTCGCCCGCTGATCTGCTGGCGACAATGCACGATCTGTTAGCAGACTGCCTCCCCGAAGGCATCTACGTGGAATGCACGTTGGTGCGTCTGCACCCCGAGGGCGAAGTGGTGGCCGCGCCGGCCGGCGGTTCGCGTTTGCTCTGGCGTCGCCGCGGCCAAGATGCGCCCGTCCTCCTGAAATTGCGAGGCACCTGGCTGGGATTGGCTCGGCCCTCCGCCGGCGATCAGCACATCTGGACGCTCGAAGACGGCGATGAGTTGCTGCTGGCCACGGACGGCATGTTCGATCAATTGCACGATCCCTGCGCCGGCGATGTCGTGGCGTCGCTCGAACATGCCATCGGCGCGGGCGGTTTGTTCGAGCGTGTCCGCGCTTTGCTGCGGCAGGCGCTGGAGCAGACGCCGCAGAAAGATGACATCACGATGGTGTTGCTGCGCCGCCGCGATCGTGTCGCGGAGGCGTCCGCGCCGCGGTCGATTACGGACCTCTCCCTGAACGAGACCGGCGATGTTCCCGTGTAACTGTCCGCCGGATAATTGCGCCGAGAAGGTGCATCTCTACCTGGCCGGCGACCGGGAGGCGGGTGATGCGCTAGCGCGCAAGTTCACGCCGTTGGTGCGCGGCATCGTGCAGCGCGTACTGGGACCGGGACGACGCGAAGAATGGGACGATGCGTGCCAGGCCATTTTTCTGCGCGTCTTCGCCAATCTGAAAAAATGGGAGGAGCGTTGTCCGTTTTGCAAATGGTTGGCCGTCGTGGCCGCCCGCCGCGCCATCGACCTGAGCCGATTGCCCGATCCCATGCAGCGTCTGCCGCTCGACGATGTCGCCGACTGCCGCCCGCCATCACCCGACCGCGAGATGATCGAACGCATCGAGCAAGCCGTGGCGCGTTTTCCACCCGAATGGCGGTGTGTTTGGGACGGATGGGTTCAAGGTGTGCGGCGTGAGGAGATGGCTCGTCAGTGCGGCAAATCGCTGCGGACCATTCAGTATTGGCTGGCCGAGATGCTCGACCAACTTCGCGAGTACCTGTCCGAGTAAGCACCATGTCCAATCCGTGGCTGGATCGACTGACCCACGCCGCCCGCGACTTCCTGACCGGCGCCCAACACCTCATCTATCCGAGCTGCTGTTTGTTCTGTGGTCGTCCTCTGCCGCTGAATCAAGCGCATTTCTGCGCGGTCTGCCGGGAGGCCGTGTTCACCGATCCTTATCCCTCCTGTCCGCGCTGCGCCGGTTCGATTGGTCCCTTCGCCGTGGTCGAAGGACGTTGCCGAGCGTGTCGAAATGAGGCATTTCTCTTCGAGCGCGGCCTTCGTCTGGGGCCTTATGATGGGTTGCTCCGTGAAGTCATTTTGCGCCTGAAACATCAGACGGGAGAAGGGCTGGCCGAACTTCTCGGCGAATGCTGGGCGGAACACGCGGCGGCGTCATTCGCGGCGCTGCGGATCGAGGCCATCGTGCCGGTGCCCTTGCACTGGTTGCGCCGCTGGCGGCGCGGCTATAACCAAAGCGCCGCGCTTTGTCAGGGACTTTCGACGCGCTTGCGCGTGCCTTCTTACGCTTCGTGGCTGCGGCGCATCCGCAACACGCCGCAGCAGACAAGCCAAACTCCCGCCGGTAGGAAGGCCAATGTTCGCGGAGCGTTCGCCGTGCGTCGAGGCGTGTCCATCAAGGGGAAGGCGATTTTGCTCGTGGACGATGTCATGACGACCGGCGCGACGGTCGGCGAAGTTGCACGGACGCTCCTGGCAAGTGGAGCAAGCCGTGTCGCTGTCGCGGTGTTGGCTCGCGCCCAGGGATGATTGCCCCTCTTAGCAGTAACAGCAGGAGTAGTGCCGCGAGCCGAGCGGCACTTGTTCCCGTCCGGCTCGGCTCGCCGGACCTACCGCCAGTAGGTGCCGCGAGCCGAGCGGCACTTGTTCTTGTCCGGCTCGGCTCGCCGGACCTACCTGCCGCGAGCCGAGCGGCACTTGTGGAGTCAAAGTCCGGCTCGGCTCGCCGGACCTACCGTATTCTGTTACAGCCTCTTTCCCAGGCTTCGCTATCCGCACATCCGCTACGCGGCACACACGAAATCGAAAGAAACCGAAATCGGCGACGGAAGGATTAAACTTCCCGAAACCCGTTTTGGATTTGTTTCTTCCTGCTTTGCTCGTTCTTTCGGATTTCGGATTTCGGATTTCGGATTTCTCGTCTGGTGTTCTTTGACAGCGGGGCGTCCGGGGGGAATAACATTGAGTGACCCACGAGGACTCGTCTCTTTCGCGGCGCGTAGCACCAGACGAGTCTTGAGGGTCGGAGCAGCAGGAATGGTCACCATGTTGCGGTATAGTTTGGTTGTCCTGGCGGGCCTGTGGGCAGCGGGTCCCGCCCTGTCGGCCACCTGGGCCGACGCACTTTTTGAAGAGTTTTCCAAGGATTTCGGGTCGGTTCCCCGAGGTCCGACACTGTCGCATCCCTTCCGGGTGGTCAACAACACCCGAGGGCCAGTCAACATCGCCAGCGTCCGCGTATCGTGCGGTTGTGTCAGCGCCCACGCCGTGAAAACCCATCTCGAACCGGGCGAGGCGACGCATATTCTCGCGCAGATGGACACCACGCGGTTCACGGGACTCAAATCGGTCACGATCTACGTCCAGTTCAGTCAGCCCGCTTTTGAGGAGGTTCGTCTATGGGTCCAGGCCAATGGCCGAAATGACTTCACCGTCACACCCGATACGCTCGCGTTTGGCCAACTTAAGCGCGGCGGAACGCCGGGCGTCTCCGTGCTGCTCGCGTTCTACGGCAACAACGAAACGGCCGTCACCGAGGTCAAGTGCGAGAGCAACTACATTCGGCCCAAGGTGCAAGTGGTTCGCCGGCAGGAATCCGAAGTCACTTATCAGTTGACGGCTCAGTTGCGGGCGGATGCGCCGGCCGGCAAGTGGTTCACGGATGTTTGGCTGAAGACAAACAATCCGGAAATGGCTCAAATCCGCGTTCCGTTAACGGTCGAAATTGAATCGGCCCTGAGCATCAACCCGGAAACCGTGGCGCTCGGTGCGGTCAAGGCCCAAACGGAAAGCGAACGGCGCGTCATCGTCCGCGGCGTCAAACCCTTCAAGATCACCAAGGTGTTGGGCACGGACGAGCAACTCGTCGTTCGCGACAACACGCAGCAAGCCAAGCCCGTCCATGTGCTGACGGTGAAGCTCAAAGCGGACAAGCCTGGTGAGTTGAAACGGACCTTGCGTGTCCTGACCGATCTGGCCGACGACAACAAGATCGATTTTCATGTGCAGGCTCAGATTATGCCCTGATCGACAAGCAACCTGGGTGCTGGGAACGCGGCGGGGGAGGTTCTTCACGGAACCTTCCCCGTCGCTTTTTTCCAGGATGGCCAAGACGTAATCCTTGTGTATCCGCGCGGACGCCGGTAGAGTGAAACCAACCTCGGTCTGGTTATGTCCTGCTTGCTCGTGCGGTTGTTGGCGTGAGCGATGCAAACCGAGGATGAGGATGGGTCGATGTTCTGGAGCCGAAAATCGTCTGGACAGCCCAAAAAATCGGCGATCCGGTTGACGGCTCATCCTCCCGAGCGTCATCGGCGAACCGATCCAGTCATTCTGCCGTGCGCCTGTTGCAGTTGTTGCTGTTGCTGTCTGCACTCGGTAGGCAGTCTCATCGGCGGCATCATGGGGTCGGTGAAATCGCTCGATCTGCCGCCGCGCGAGATCACGGATCCGGATTTTCCCTTTCCGTTCCGCCGCGACGAATTGGACGAGGGAGGTCCGGTATTACCGGCAGCCGTTCTCTACTGGCTGATACTCGGCTTTCTCCTCGGCGTCGGCTCTATCTGGACGTACTTGGCCAGCGGCACTCATGCTCCCGAAGATTTGTTGGCTGGCTTGGCGATCAGTCTGGGACTGCTGCCCATCCCGCAGCTAGGCGCTTCAATTCTGTCGATGATCGCGGTCGCTCTCTTCTACGAGGATCGACGGACGGCGCTGGCGCGGATCGGCAAGATCACGCTTTACTCATTCCTGGGTACGATGATCGGTCTGGTGCTGCTCGGTTTGTGTTGTGGGCTGTTTAGCTTGCCGGGCCTATTCCAATCTTGGCCGTAAGGAGCGCATTGTGCGGCGACCACGACGAAAGTTGCTGCTCACCCTATCTGTGTTGCTCACCGTCATGGCAGTCGTGACGCTGGCGCTGTTCGCGCGCGGTACCTGGGCGAGCGAACGACGTGTGCCGGCCGGCATCGCTGAGGGGCCGGTCTGCTACGTCCATCAGGATTCGACAGGAGAAAAGGAAGTTCGCTGCGCCATTCGCTTGCCTGTGCCGATGGATGAAGTCTGGGCGGCACTCACGGACTACGAGCATTTCGGCGATATTTGCTCTTGTATCCATGCGGAGCAGACAACGCATGAACCGGATGGCCTTTGTCGCCTTAAAGCGCGCGCCAATTCCCTTCCTCCCGGTCAAATGCCGTTCGCGGTCGAGATGCGCCACGAGCAAAAGCTGGATCAGTATATTTCTTCATGGGATCAATCCAGTGGCGCGTTGCTGGTCAATCGCGGGCAGTGGATTTTAACTCCAATGGGACCGCGCGAGACGTTGCTGGAAGTTAGCCTGGAAATTCAGATCCGGCGCATTCCGACGTTCATCCTGCGCAACATCTCGATGGGCAGACTGCGTGACGCTGCCCTGGCCGTGGATCGACGGCTGCGCGACGGTCCTTCGGGTAAAACGTGGTGATCCACTTCACGCTCATGTCTCGCCTGGCCTCTCGCCCCTGTTTGGCTCTGCCCTTCACCATTCTGAGCAGTCCCAATCGCATCCGCTTGGTTGCCGGCGAGGACTTTCGCTACACGCTCGATGGTGCGGAACTAGATGCTTGGCTGCCGTTGTGGTTGCCGATGCTGGACGGCCGACGAACGCTCTCGGAAACTCTCGCGGTGTTGCCGGAGGAGCGACGAGGAGCGGCAAGCGAGATCGTTCAACGTCTGTACGGTGAGCGTGTGTTGATCGATGGTCCGACCGCATCTGCCCATACTCCCGCAACTTTCGCGTTGGTTCTCGAAGGCGAGGGGTTATTGCGGCAAGAACTGACAGCGGCTTGTCAGTCGTCCGACAATGCCGCGAGTCGTCCCCTGTCTGTATTGTGTCAAGATCGTCTCGACTATGACGAGGCGTTGCGCTTCAACCATCGCTGCGCGGGAGGCGATTCGCCCTGGCTGTGGGCGAGTAGCGCCGCGTTGAGCCGAGGTTATGTCAGTCCGCTGTTTTTGCCGGACGCCGGACCTTGTCTGGAATGCCTGTTGAATCACTTCCAGCGGCGCTCACCGATGCCGGAGTTATACACCGACTTGATCGCCCATGCTCGGCAGGGTCGGCGGATTGAACCAACGCCCATCTCCGGTCATGCGCTGGCGATGCTAACGCATCTGGTTTCGTGGAAAGCGGAGTTGGCACGAGAGGAGCATCCGCCCGCCGCGCTCTTCCGGCTGCACGTTCTCGACGTAGCAACGCTGGAGATCACCTCTCATCGCGTCTTTTCCGATCCGGAGTGTCCCACATGCGCCGGACGGAGATGACATCTGCGTGGTTCGCCAGTCCTTACACGGGCCTGTTCAGCCGTTGCGGTCCCGTGCCGCGCCGCGCGCACGATCCGGCCGTGTGCATCTGGGCGGGGACGCTGCCTCGCTGGGGTCCGGCTGGTGTGGACCTCGCCACGGGCGGCGCTGGCTGGGACGAAGTCTCTGCCGAGGCGGCCGGCGTCGGCGAGGCTATCGAACGCTATCAGTGCCAACCGTTACCACAAGATCGGATTGTCACCGAATCTTACGATGGTTGGTCCCTGGACGAACCGGCGATTAAGCCGGAACGCTGGGTGTTATTTCATGCGGAGCAATATGCACGCGCCGGCTTTCCGTTCCAGCCATTGACGGGGCAAGCCGTGATTCGTTGGGTGTGTTGCCGGCAGGCGGGATCGGGCCGGCCGTGGTGGGTGCCGGAAGAGCTTGTGTTCCTGATGTTGCCGGTTGGGGTCGGGCATAACCTGGGGCCGGTGATTTCCACCGGCTTATCCTGCGGTCGCGCCGGCGATCCGGTGCTGCTGCGCGGCTTGCAAGAAGTGATCGAACGCGATGCCCTCATGGGCGCGTGGTGGGGAAGTTATGTCCTCGAAGAACACGATCCGGTTCGCGTCCTCGCCGGTCTGCCGTCGTCTCTGCCGGAGCGCTTGCTGCGGCCGAATTTTTTGTACCGCTGCTATCGCATCGCCTCGCCCTTCAGTTCGCATGTGACCATCGTGACGCTGGAGGGCGAGGACCATGAAGGTTTCTGTTTCAGCGCTGGCTCCGCATGTCGAGAGACGCGCGCGGCGAGTTGGCAGAAAGCATTTTTAGAGGCGGTGCAAGGGCGTCATTTCGTCCGCTATCTCCAAGCGCGCGGTGAGGAACATATGGAAGGTGAAATGCCGATCGATTTCGCCGGACACGCTCTGTATTACAGCCTCCACGCGGAACAGTTGCGGACGACCGTGCTGAACCGCGCGTCCACGGTTGAGCGCTCGCCGGAGGAAAGCGTGAGAGAGGACTGGCAGGCGTTGGCGGAACGTCTGGGCGAGAGCCGGCCGGTGCTGTTTCGCCACGTCACGCCGCCGGCGCTGACGGCCGAGGGGCTGGACTGGATCGTTCTGCGCGTGCTGGTGCCGGGACTACAACCGATGCACGGACATCACGGCTATCCCTTCCTCGGTGGTCCGTTGTGGGTGCCGCGCGGCATCGATGAATGGCGCTCCATGCCACCCCATCCGTTTCCGTAAACTTTATGGGCGAACGGCCGGCTTACGCCGGCTGGTACAGTATGCTATACCAGCCGGCTTACGCCGGCCGTTCGCCATTCTGCGAAGGATGTAGTGATGAGCGCGGACATTTTTTTTCGCCGCACGGAATTGGACCGCAGCACCTTCCCCGCCTGGCGCGACGCGATTCTCGAAGCGGAGGCGGGCGGCGCGGCCCTGCCGATGCCGCCGCGCTCGTATCCCGGTTATCCGCGCTGGCCGCTGCTGCGCGTTCGGCCGCGCTGGTGGCCGTCCCTTGATGGCGTACTAGCCAGGCGGCGTTGTGTGTATCCGTTGGGAACGCTATTGCCGTCGCGGCGGAAACTGAGTCGCTTGTTGCAGACCAGCCACGGGATCACGGGCGCGGCGGATCGCGGTCCCGTTCCCTCGGCGGGGGGACTGCAAGCGCTAGAACTGTATCTCGCCGTTCTGTCACCGGATTGGTTGCCAGGTGGTTTCTATCATTACGACCGATCAGGACATCATTTATCGCAATTGTTCACCATAGGGCGCGGCGATCTTCAACCCTTGCTGCCGTCTTTGGAGCGCATCGAGGGGGGCGCGTTTCTCTGGCTCCTCGTCGGCGATGGCGCTCGTGTGTGCGGCAAGTATGCCGAGCGCGGGTTACGCTTTTTGCTCTTGGAAGCGGGACATCTGATGCAGAATCTCTGTCTCGTGTCCGCCAGTCTGGGGCTGGCGACGGTGCCGCTCGGCGGGTTCTTCGAGCGCCCGATGGCGCGGCGGTTGATGTTACCGCCGAGCGATGAAGTGCTTTACGCGGGGATTTGCGGCTGAGTTGTAGGGTGTGCCAGAGGTAGAGTTAGGCAGTTGATGGTCTTTGTACTGCTTGATGTCAAGTTGGGTCGATAAGAGAGCATGGATGAGTCAATTCTGCGTCCAAACAGTGTACAAAAATCCTAAACCGCGTAACTCCTTATGAGATTTGACATCCGAAAGAAAATATGTTGTCGGGCGAAAGCTACTGAGCTAGAATACTGTTTTTGCGTTCACCATACTAAGGGAGTGGTGTGTGGCAGCATCAAACCCGCATCGCCAATACGAAGTTCGTTGCCCAGTCCACGGTTTCATCGGCATTAACGACTGGGAACGAGAGATCATCAACCACAGAGATTTCCAGCGGTTGCGGCGCATCCGTCAGTTGGCCTGGACGGACCAGGTCTATCCCGGAGCCATGCACTCACGTTTCGAGCATTCCCTCGGAGTGATGCACATGGCGACGAAGTTGTACGAATCGGTGGTGCGCCAATCGCAACCACTTCTGGAGTCAGAGTTGGGCTACAACCGCGATGGACTGGAGCGAGACAAAACGCTAGTGCGATTGACGGCCCTGCTACATGACGTGGGACACGGTCCGTTTTCCCATGCTGCCGAAGAGTTGTTCCCGCTCCGCGCCGATGGGAGCGAGCGGTACGTCCACGAAGATTACTCGGCAGCGATCATTCGCAGTCGCATGCGGGACGTGATCGAGGATCATCCTCTGAACATCAACTATCGGTTTAAGGTGGAAGACATCACTGCGCTGTTGGAGGGCAGCGACCGGGCGGGGCGCGGCATTTTTTGGCGTGAAGTAATTTCCGGCCAGTTGGACGCCGACCGCATGGACTATTTGCTGCGGGATTCTCTCCATGCCGGTGTGGATTACGGCCGCTACGATTGGCGGCGCTTGCTGAACACGGTAAAGGCGGTGCGGACCAGCGATAGTGGCGGTCTGCGCCTGGGCATTAACGAAGGCGGCGTACATGCGGCTGAGGCTCTCGTGTTGGCCCGTTACTTCATGTTCACGCAAGTCTACTTCCACAAGACACGGGTGGCTTTCGACCACCACCTCCGCGAAGCGTTGGCCGAACTGTTGGCTGGCGGCGTGTTCCCGCGGCCGACCAAGGAGGAGCTTGACGATTATTTGGCCTGGGACGATTGGAAGGTTTTGGGAAACCTGGCGGCCGGCGAGGGAGGAGACCACGGGAGACGGTTGGCGAGCCGCGACCATTTCCGAGAGGTCTACCATACTCCCGAAGTGCCAACGCCTGCCGACCTGGATCATCTGGAGAAGGTCCGGGACCAGTTAGGTTCGTTGGTCCGTGCCGAGAAGCGGGCCGAAAAATCGTGGTACAAGGTTGGAAACGCCGACATATCCGTTGTCAGCGACGACGATACTAGACGGGTTCTGCCGCTCTCCTTGCACTCGACCGTGGTGGACCAATTGCGTGCAACAGGCAAGGTGATGCTGTTCGCGGATCGCCAAGAATGCGCAATCGCACGCCAAAAGGCCGCGTCTATTCAGAGGAACTCCCCATGAGCGACCAAGCCTATTCCTGGAACCGTCTCGGTCTGATCGCCGCGCTCGTCGAGCGTGCCGCGGAGCAACCGCTCGGACGCACCGCGCTCGTCAAGCTGGCCTATCTTCTCCAGACGTTCCGGCGTGTACCGCTCGGCTACGATTTTCGCCTTTACACTTACGGCCCGTTTGATGCCGAAGTTCTTAACGACCTTGCGCAAGCACAGTCGCTTCAGGTAGTCGAAGTAAAAATTGTGTCGAATGCGGTCGGCTACGGCTACGACATCCGCCCCGGCACCAACATCGAATGGTTGAAACGCCATGTTGCATCCTGGCTGGCCGAACACGACGAAGCACTGAACTGGGTGATGAGCGAGTTTGGCCATCGCTCGGCCTCGGAACTCGAACTGATCGGGACAATCCTCTACGTCGATCAAGAGAATCTAAAGCAGAGCCAGCGTGTCTCGGTCGAGAACCTCATCCAACGTGTTCGGGAGATCAAACCTCATATCGCGGAAGAGTTCGTTAAGTCCAAAGTTGAGGAACTGATAGAGAAACGACTCCTTCTCGGTTTGGAGGCTGCGGAAGACATCCCCTTCTGATGTAGGCAAGAGCATAAAGCCTCGGCCAACTATGGGCTGGTGAAGCCCCGCTAGCCCGGCACATCCTACAATTCACCATTTACCCTTTCACCAGCCGCACAATATACGACATTTGTCCCCGGTGAAGGGCGAAATGTGCTATCAGGTGTGTTAGTGCGTTCATCACCAATCCGAGCCGTGCCTCTGGATGCGGTGCGGCCAATTGCTCGGCGCTGAGTCCTGATACGACGCGGCGAAACGTCGCCACAGCGTCATCGAGACCGCGCAACGCTTCGGCCTTCGCCGGTAGTTGCGTCTCGGTGAACTCACGTTCGCGCTCCCGGACGTAGCCGGTGCCGCCTAATTGAGCGCCCACGAAATGATTCAGGTTGCCCGTTAGGTGCAGCACCAGATGCCCGATGGAATTGCCTGGATCGAGCGGCTTTCGCCAAAACTCCTGTTCGCTCAGCGGTTCCGCCAAACTCCGCACTTCATTATGTAACTTCTCCAACCCCTCAATCAGCGCCGTTTGTGCCAACTCCGTCATGTTCGCGGTCATGATGCTTTCTCCTACCAGCCGGCTTACGCCGGCCGTTCGCCTTTTCATCGCAATTCACCCATCTTTTTCTTATGCGTGCATGGAGCAAACAGGCAAGCAGAATCCGGCTTCATTGTTCGGACGGGTCACGTTAGAATCCATTTGGTTTCGTCTCGCGGGCGTCCTCCTAGTTACTCCACCTATCGATAAGCCCATAGCAAGGAGCCTATTGAACAATCGGCACGGTCCAATCCGTTGCGCATTCACAGGAGGGACAGGATTATTATGAGGCACGGCATTCTCGCATTGATCGTGATTGGACTCGGCAGCACGTCGGTGTCGGCGCAAAACGCCTGGGCGGAGAAAATGTTCAAGGACGGCCTCAGCCACGATTTCGGCAGCGTCCCGCGCGGCGCGCAATTGTCCCATCGCTTCGTCGTCACCAATATCTATGCCGTGCGCATGGAAATTACCAGCGTCAAGAGCGGTTGCGGTTGCGTGACGGCCACCGCCGCCAAGCGTGTCATCGAGCCGCGCGAATCGACCACCATCGATGTCAACATGGACGCGCGGCGTTTCACCGGCTCCAAGACCGTCGGCATTACCATCACGGTCGGACCCGATTACATCTCCAGCGCGCAGCTTCGCGTCAGCGCCAACAGCCGGGCGGACATCGTGTTCAATCCCGGGCAAGTTAGCTTCGGCACCGTGACGCGCGGCCAAGCCGTCAGCCAGACCATCGACGTGGAATATGCCGGCGTGCTGGATTGGCAGGTAACGGAGGCGTCCGCCAAGGATCTGCCGGTTGAAGTGACGATGAGCGAATTGTATCGCCGGCCCGGACAGGTCGGCTATCGCATCAAAGTGACTCTGAAGGCGGATGCGGCCATCGGCACCGTCAAGGGCGATATGTATCTGCGCACCAATGACCCGGCCAGTCCGTTGCTGCCGGTCCTCGTCGAGGCGGTGGTGCAATCCAACATCACCGTGGCGCCGGCGGCGGTGAGTCTGGGCACCGTCAAGGTCGTCGAAACGCTGGCACGCCGCGTTGTCGTTCGCGGCAACAAACCATTCCGCGTCCTCAAGGTCGAGGGACTTGGCGAAGGCGTCTCCGTCGATCCCGCGCCCTCGACCACGGCCGCGCCCGTGCAGGTTGTCACCTTCAAATGCCAGTTCACCAAGGCCGGTGAGTTCAAGCATGTGGCCAAGATCAAAACCGATCTGCAAGACGCGCCCGTCACGGTGACTCTTGACGGCAGCGCCGCACCTTGAAGGAGAGCAACGCATGGTGACACGCATTCGGATGAAGCAACGGGTTGGTCCCTATACCTTCGATGACTTCTGCGCGATGATCCGCGATGACCAGAAGGCGGATTTAATCGACGGAGTAATCTACATGGCCTCGCCCGAAAGCCCAGAAGCCAACGATCTTTTCGGTTGGCTGTATATGATCGTCCGCCTGTATGCCCGGAAAAAGCAGCTAGGGAATGTCTACGGCTCGCGCGTCGCGTTTAAGTTGGATGAGGAACACGGGCCGGAGCCGGACATCGCCTTCGTCCTCACCGAACACCTGGATCGTGTCAAACGCGGCCGGGTGGAAGGACCGGCTGACCTCGCGGTTGAGATCGTGTCGCCCGAGAGCGTGGAGCGCGATTATGACCACAAACGCGAACTATACCAGCAATCCGGTATCCCCGAATACTGGATCATCGACGAAATGGAGGAATTGGTCACGCTTCTCCGCTTGAAGCGGGGAAAGTATCGCGAGGTCCGCTCCAAGAAGGGCGAACTACATAGCGAAGTTTTGTCCGGTTTCTGGCTGCGGCCCGAATGGTTATGGCAAGAACCTCGACCCGATGAAATCGAAACGCTGGAACTAATCCTGGCGAAAGTACTGCGGCGCTGACGGCTCTTACTTATGCACACCCAGTTTGCGGGCCTCGCCGATGGCTTCACGGATACGCAGGAATGGCTCCGCTAGGTCGAACGCGCCATCGAGACGTGTTAGCAGTTCGCGCGCCAGGGGCACATCGCTGGCGAAACGCGGATGACAAAGAAGCGGGCCACGGCCAGACTCGGCGGGACTCACCAGCGTTTCACGATGACCTGCCGACTCGTTCCGCGAATCGGCCACAGGCGCGAGCCAGAGGACCGGGCACTCTAACTTGAGCCGTAGATCGAGTACCGGCTCGTGGTCGGTAACGATCAGTTGCACCGGCACGGCAGCCTTGTCCACCAACGTCTTGCCGATCAGGTCCGCACAGATGTACGGCTCCAGCGTGGCGGCGTAGAGGATGTGTTGTACGCGGTTGGGTTGCACGGCGCTGCTGAGACGAAACTCCAGCGGCCGACCCCAGACGTTGGTCACCAGGTAGCCGCCCAGATAGCCGCTCGCCTCGTGCAAAACCGTCAGGAAACCCAGGTTGCTCAATCCAACGCTTCGTTCGGGCGAACTGGCAGGCGCGGCAGTCGGAACCACCGTGATTACCTCCCCATTTTCCCTAAAACCGAGAACAGACGGCGCAGGAGACGCACCGGACAGGATGAACCAGCCTTCCTTAAAACTCGGATAGATGCACAAGCCGACTTGAGAGAGAGCGATCCAACGAATGACTTGTTCGTTTCCCGGAATCTGGTATATCTAATATGATCGCTTTAGTAAAGATTCATCGCCCCCTGTGGAAGAAACCCAGCCCTCCCATCCGCCTCTGATTCGCAGACGGGATGAGAGTTTTCGACGTAAGGACAAGGCATGTCAGCCGAACCGAAACCGACCCCGAATGGAACCCCTGAAGGTGCCGCCAAAAAGCCGACGCGCTCGGCCGTGGAGGTCATCAAGGAGAGCAGTCAAGCCCTACGCGGCTCGATTGGCGAGGAGTTGCGCAAGGACAGCGATCATTTTGTCGAGCAGGATAAGCAGCTTTTGAAGTTCCACGGCACCTACCAGCAGGAGGACCGCGACGCGCGGAAGACGCGGCGGGGCGAGGGACTTGGCAAGCATTATATGTTCATGGTCCGCTGCAAGATTCCCGGCGGCCGGGTGACGGCGGAGCAATACCTCACCCTGGACAAATTGGCCGACGCCTACGCCAATAGCACGCTGCGCTTCACCAGCCGGCAGGGTATCCAGTTTCACGGCGTACTGAAGTCGCATTTGAAGGATACCATCGCCGGTATCAACTCTTGTCTGTTGACGACGCTCGGCGCTTGCGGGGATGTCGAGCGCAATGTCATGTGTTGCCCGGCCCCGCTGCATCAGGATGGGGTGCATGCGGAACTGCAAGCGACGGCGCGGCGTGTGGCCTTGCACCTGGCCCCGCGCAGTGGTGCCTATCATGAAATCTGGCTCAACGGTCAGCCGGTGACGCATCTCAGCCAGCATCAGGGCAAGCGCGAACCGCAACCCGGCGAGGAGCCGATCTACGGTAAGGTTTACCTGCCGCGCAAGTTCAAGACCGGCCTGGCTCTGCCGGAAGATAATTGCATCGATGTGTACGGCCAGGATCTCGGCTTATTGGGCATCGTCGAGAACCACAAAATTGTCGGTTACAACATGCTCGTCGGCGGCAGCATGGGTATGACGCACGGCAACGCCAACACCTTCCCCATGCTGGCTCGGCCCATCTGTTTCGTGCCTGCCGCCGACATCATCGAATCGGTCGAGGCCGTGGTGAAGCTGTTCCGCGAACATGGCAACCGAGTTGACCGCAAGCGAGCGCGCATCAAGTATGTCGTCCACGATTGGGGCGTCGAGAAATTCCGGGAAGTTTTGGCGGGCTATCTCGGCGGCATGCCCGCGCTGCCGCGGCCCGTCACGGTGAGCGGCTACCATTTGCATCTCGGTTGGCATCCGCAGGGCGACGGCAAGTGGTTTTATGGCCTGAGCGTGGAGAATGGCCGAGTCAAAGATGACGGCTCCTTGCGTCTGCGTTCGGGCTTGCGAGCCATCGTCGAACGCTTCCAGCCGGAGATTCGGCTCACGGGGATGCAAGACGTTTTGCTCTGCAACCTCGACGGCAGCGCCCTGCCGATCCTTGAAGGTATGCTCCAGGAGTACGGCATCGTCCAGCCCAGCCAAATCAGCAATGTGCGGAAACACAGCATGGCGTGTCCCGCTACCCCCACATGCGGCCTGGCCATCTCCGAAGCCGAGCGCGCTTTGCCGACGATCATGGATGAATTGGAAACGCTGCTCAAGCAACTTGGCCTGGAGCGCGAAACGCTCGGCGTGCGCATGACTGGCTGCCCCAACGGTTGCGTGCGTCCCTATCAAAGTGAAATCGGCATCGTCGGCCGCAGCGGGGACAAATACGTCGTCTACGTGGGGGGCCATGTCCACGGCGACCGCATGAATTTCCAGCTCAAGGATCTGGTGCCGCGCGGCGAAATCGTGGCGACGCTGGAGCCGCTATTGCGTCATTTCCGTGAAGAACGCCGAGCGGGTGAGAACTTCGGCGATTACTGTCATCGTCTCGGCGTCGAACACGCGCGGGCGCTGCTGCCTACCCCCGTCGTCGTCACCTAAAAACAGAGAAACCACGAAACACACGAAACGCACGAAAAAAAGACAAACGATACAATGATCGTGTCAGGCGATGCCTACATACTTCTGATGTATTTGTGATTTTTTGTGTTTTTTTCGTGTGTTTCGTGTGTTTCGTGGTTTCTCTCTTGTTGGACAGCCGAGTTATGAAGGTACTTGTCATCGGGAAGGGTGGGCGCGAACATGCCCTGGTATGGAAGCTGGCGCAGTCGCCGCGCGCCGAGAAGGTTTTCTGCGCGCCGGGCAACGCCGGCACCGCCGAGGACGGCGTGAATGTGCCCATCGAGACCATCGAGTTCGATAAGCTCGTCTCTTTCGTCCGCAAAGAGAAGATTGCGCTGACCGTGGTGGGGCCGGAGGAACCGCTGGCGCGTGGCATCGTCGATCACTTCCAGAAAGCCGGTTTGCGTATTTTTGGGCCGACGCGCGAGGCGGCGCAGCTCGAATCGAGCAAGGTTTTCGCCAAGGGCGTCATGCGTCATGCCGATGTGCCAACCGCCGAGTTCCGCATCTTCGATCATCCCGAATACGCCCGCCGCTACATCGAAACCCGCGATTATCCCCTCGTTATCAAGGCCGACGGTCTCGCCGCCGGCAAAGGCGTCATCGTCTGTTCGACCAATGAGGAAGCGCGAGCCGCCATCGAGCGCGTCATGGTGCGCGAAGAGTTCGGCCGCGCTGCCGGCCGGCAGGTGGTCGTCGAAAAGCGTCTGGAAGGCGAGGAACTGAGCATTCTCGCCCTGGTGTCGGGGCGAACCATTGTGCCCTTGCAGCCGACGCAGGATCATAAGGCGGCGTTCGACAACGATGCAGGACCGAATACCGGCGGCATGGGGGCGTATTGTCCGGCCCCTTTAGGTACGCCGGAACTGCTGGATACCATTGATCGTGAAGTGTTGGTGGCGACGGTTCACGCGATGAAACGCGGCCGCAAGCCGTTCCGCGGTGTGCTGTACGCCGGGGTGATGACGACCAATCAAGGGCCGCGTGTGCTGGAGTTTAATTGCCGCTTTGGCGATCCGGAAACGCAGCCATTGCTCATGCGTCTGCGCACCGACCTGCTCGACTTGCTTGAGGCGGTTGTGGATGATCGGTTAGGCGAGTTCGAGGGGAAGTTGGAATGGGATCCGCGTCCGGCCGTGTGCGTCGTCATGGCCAGCGGCGGCTATCCCGGCCATTACGAGAAGGGGTTGGCGATCAAAGGGTTGATCGAAGCAGCACGATTGCCGGACGTGAAGGTATTCCACGCCGGCACACGGCGAGACGGCGACCGTGTGCTGACCGATGGTGGTCGCGTCCTCGGCGTGACCGCCCTGGGCGATACGCTGGCCGACGCCAAGCGCCGCGCTTATGAGGCGGTGGCCTGCATTCAGTTCCGCGACGCCCACTATCGCCGCGACATCGCCGACAAGGCGCTGCGCCCGGTCACCGTCCCGGCCGCGGAGAATGTTCCTTCTGTTGCCTCGGAACCACTTTCACCGGCTCCACGTCCAAGGGAAGGCGTCGAATAATACCGGACCAACAATTTCCAAGAACACCAAAGGGGCTGCCTGTGTCCGCTCCCAATTCGCCTCTCTCGCCGGAAACGTCGAAAATCAAGCTATCGGTGGTGAAGGGGTTGCGCGTCGGCAAAAACTACGCGCTCAAGGAAGGCGTCACGTACCTCGGTCGCAAGGGATCGACCGCCGTGGATGTGGATCTGTCGGAGCAGGAAAACCCTGGCGCGGCGGTGGCGGTCAATCGTTTCGCTCTCATCTGGTTCGATAAGAACGGCCTGGGCATCGCCGACACCGGCCGGCGTGTCACCCGGATCAACGGCACGCTGATTCCGTCCGGCAAGCGTCTGGCGCTCCAGGGCGAGGACACGCTGCAATTCGGCAAGACAGTGTTGCAAGTGAAGGTCATTGTCAAGAAGCGGACGGGAGTGCAGAAGTGATAGGCATCTGATTTTCGGGGAGCGGTGATGAAACGGATGAAGAGCGGCGGCGGTTGGAAGGCGATCGCGTACACGCTGCGCATGGCCAACCGCGTCGGCTGGTGGCGATTGTGGAAGGCCATGCGCTCGAAGAATGCTTGCAAAACCTGTGCGCTCGGCATGGGCGGGCAAGCCGGCGGCATGCGCAACGAAGCGGGACATTGGCCGGAAGTGTGCAAGAAATCGCTGCAAGCGATGGTCGCCGATATGCAGAAGGGACTGCAACCGGAGTTCTTCAAACGCTACGGCATCGCGGAACTACGCACGCTGACGCCGCGCGAGTTGGAGTGGTGCGGACGCATCACCTCGCCGCTGTACGCCGGAGCGAATGACACCCATTATCGTGTTCTCCCCTGGGATGAGGCGCTGGAGCGCGTCGCTCGGCAGTTGCGCGAGAATCCGCCGGACGAGAACTTCTTTTACGCCAGCGGTCGATCCTCCAATGAAGCCGGTTTTTTGCTGCAACTGCTCGCTCGGCTGCACGGGACGAATTACGTCAACAATTGCTCGTTTTATTGTCATCAGGCCAGCGGCGTTGGCTTGGGGCGCTCGCTCGGCACCGGAACGGCGACGGTGACGCTCGAAGATGTCGAGAACACCGACCTCTTTGTCCTCATCGGCGGCAACCCCGCGTCGAATCATCCGCGCCTGATGCGTTCGTTGATGAATGTGCGGCGTCGCGGCGGGCAAGTCCTCGTCATCAATCCCGTCAAGGAACTCGGTCTCGTCAACTTCAGTGTGCCGTCCGATGTTCGCAGTCTGCTGTTCGGCTCGAAGATCGCCAGCCTCTACGTGCAACCGCACATCGGCGGCGACATCGCCTTGCTGACCGGTGTGGCCAAGGTGGTACTCGAACGCAATGCCGTCGATAGCAGTTTCGTCCGCGATGCCAGCGAGGGATTCGCGGCGTATCAGGAACACGTTCGCGGCATCAGCTGGCAAGCGATCGAACAAGGTTCTGGCGTGTCTCGCCCGCTCATCGAGCAGATGGCGGAGATGTACATCAAGGCACCCACGGCCATCTTTGCCTGGGCGATGGGCATCACGCACCACGAACACGGCGTCGCCAATGTGCAGTCGATCGTCAACCTTGCTCTGCTGCGCGGCATGGTGGGTAAACCGCGCGCCGGCTTGATGCCCATTCGCGGTCATAGCAATGTGCAGGGCATCGGAGCAAGGTTGACGATTGACTGCACATTGGCGACGCCATGTTCGTGGTGCGTGATGCCCATCGCCCAAGCAAAGATGGCCGTGGGTGCCTTGATGTACATCTCCGCCATCTGCTCGATGAGCGGGCGAGACACGCCAGAACCTTGT
>Ga0134126_10001570_pt1 | contig 29165 bp, 29 predicted proteins | sample KB31752_FD_96881 | JGI IMG/M metagenome (GOLD analysis project Ga0134126, IMG submission 96881) | Terrestrial soil microbial communities with excess Nitrogen fertilizer from Kellogg Biological Station, Michigan, USA - KB3-175-2 | ecosystem: Environmental > Terrestrial > Soil > Unclassified ... | reverse complement strand
GATATTACCCTCGAAGAGCCACAAGGCGCGGAGCGGTGGACGGAGTGGTTAAGGCTCACGGTGAAGGGTGCCCGTAAGGGTTGAGCCAGGTTCCGAGTTCAATAGATAATTTACAGTTCTTAACACTGTTAAAGTTGAATTCTTGGAATTTTTATAGCGGTTCAGCTGACAATAACGGCATTACAATAATTCGTGTTAGTTATTGTAATGAATATGCTCTATGAATTCTCTGTTGGATTATTCTTGAATAATCACTGATGGATAGCCAACTCGGAAGTTCTATAAGCTATCTGATGATAGATTATAGAACTATCACATCATCAAGATATTGAACATTCTTCCAAACTCCTTTGAGCAAATCTTCTTTTACAGTAGATAGATACTTCAAGCAAATCTTATCATTGGCAGGTGATAACAGGATGTTTGGATTCTGATTAACAATGCTCAATGATTTGATAGATTCTACATTAACAAGACTATGATGAGGCTTAGTGTTCAGTCCTATCACTGCTATACCACCGTAATCATAGAGCTTTAAAAGAGCTGCAAATACTCTGATTGCAGTTGCTGGAAAAAGATTGATGTCAATCTCAGGATGGAAGAGACCAATGTGATACTTGTCTTTCTGGTAAGACCATTCTACAACAGTATATTTGTCGGCAAGGAGAGAATACCATTCGTCCTTGAATTGATTGAATTCATCGATATGTAACATTGTCTTTAACTTATACAAGTATAAGTTAAAGATATTTTAATGTAAAATATTTATTCTTTCCAGAGAGACATTGCTTGTCATAGACTTATGCATAAGTCTATGAAAATGGAATCATCAAGTCAGCAATATAGAGATGAATGTGATGATGATACCAAAATTGTTGTAGCTCCCGTTTTCCAAGGCAGACTAGAGGAATCATCTGAGAGAACTCGTAACTCAAGAAGTTGGGGGATGCGCATGATGCAATCATTCACCATGCCCACAGTCGCAACAACAAGTCGAGAAACAATCGTTATCCTCATCTATATCTTGATGGGGATTGTTTTAGTCATATCCGCTTTACTTGTTATTAGGCTAGTGGTATACAGGAAGTATTAGCTAAGCTCAATACATTGAGCTTAGCTTGATAAATAACAAGGAGTATCAATATATTGAATCATAAGTCAATACATCGAGTTATGTTTATACAAGTAGATGATCAAAGCTTGTTGGACCGATTGTAGAATATCCAACAATGAATGTTGTAAAAATGGTGAAGAGGAAGGAGAGAATTGGAGATGACATCATCTTGATGTAGTAGATGAATACAATTGCCGAGAAAGCACCATAGAATGAATAAGTGGGAAGTTTCTTAAAGTCAATATACTTATGAATGCCACGCTTCTCGAAGTAGACTGGTTCTACTGTGATGGAATCTTTCTCTAAATCACAATAATCATCTACACGAACATTCGTATTACTGATGTTATTGGATGCAATTTCCATTTTGAAACTCAATGGAAAATACATGGGGAGTGTTAATAGCGTCCTCAATCAGATTAGTGTTCAAGAAACTCAAGTAGCTCAAATCAATCAAAGTTGTAAACAGACAGATATTGCAACTCTCACTGATGAAAACATCACCATCATCAATTCAACCGTTGGCAACATTACATTCACCAATTCACTTCAAGTGAATAATTTAGATTGTATGTTAACTTCAACGATTCAGAATGTTGCCGACACCACTATTAGTTCTGTTACTAAGAACGTTAATAAGGATACTTGGCCTATCGATTTCACTTCCCATACAAACACTGTTACAAACATAGCAAACATCTCTAGCTTCCAACAAGCTATCTCTGATCAAGCCTGTAATCAAGCTCTCAGTGTTGATACACAACACAACAGCTTAACTATCATCGACTCAGTCACTGGCAATATTGTTATCGCTTCGCAAGCTGTTGTTAATGGACAATCTTGTAATTTAGCTGCCAGTACTTATCAGATGGCAGTAAATCAAGCCACTAACGATAGTGATAATGAGAATAGCACAGGATGTTTTTTATCTGATCTAGGTATGTGCCTTCCTATTCTTGGTGCAGCACTCGCTGTTCCTCTTGTGATCTTCCTTTCTAAGAGCGGTGGAGGAGCTGGAGGAATGCCTGGTATGCCTGGAGGTAGTGGAGGTGAAAGTTCCGCATCTCAATTACTTGAAAGTGCTGAAGCAACCAATCTTCTCGAAGGTGGATCAATCTCATCTCTTCCGAAAGCACCAGCTGATGCATCAGCTGGTGCAGGTAGAGGTGCAGCAGGTCCTCCAACAGCTGCTTCTAGAGGAGGTGGTATGACTTCAGCAAGATCTGCTCCGATCAGCACTACATCAGTTTCAGTGACAAGAGGCCGTTAGAAGATAAAATGACTCATTCTGAGTTTACAATCGGTAAAGTTGGTGATATCCAACTTACCCCTCAAGAACAAGACTTTCTCAAAGATATCTCTCGAGGTGGGAACCTATTTGATTTCCTTACCACCAATAAGATGATCAATGTAGAGTACGACTCTTCCAAACATCAAGATTACCGTACTTTCCTCTCCGACACTATAACCAAATATCAAGAAGCCCATCAAACTCTTCGCAGACTCATGGCCAAGTCTCCCTTCATCATGACTCCCAAACAGATAGCTTACACTATCATTGACGACGATGAGATCCCAAAAACTATAGGCTACGGCTCCAAGATCTCTCTCGGTTACAAGATGCTCATCCTTACTCCTCGCTACAACATTGGACAAAACAAATCCCTCATCGAACTCTCCTTCCCTTACCCCGTTAAAATTATCCCTATCAACCGTGGAGAATTCCTCTTGATGGACGAGAACCACATCTTTAAAGTCGAGGGAATGGAACGTAGAACACTCAAAGAACATCCATCTCACGGTCACCTCTACCATCTCGATATCTACCGACTCGCCTCAACAAATGAAGTGAAAATCCCTGGTGATGAACCATTGACCAAACGTTTCCGTCTTCACATCCGAGATGATGAGAAGCAAAGCGTCACTGTTCACAAAACAATCTGGAAGAAGAATCAATCTACTAAGCGTAGAGGCAATGAAGACGACTTTGAAGCATTTAAACGCAACCTGATTGCAGGCAATTCTTCAGCATCTACTCTCCGTGATGATACACTTCACAAACTCTATCTCGTCTCTTACGGTATCAAAGATCTAACTGCGAAAATACTTTTTAAGATCCATACTCACCGAATCAAACTCGATCATATGGTTGATCAATTCTATCTCAAAGAGATTCAAGATGTTTCCTATGCTGATCTTGAAGACAAACTCAAACAAACCATAAGTGAAATATCAGGAGATCTTGATCGTTACTTTGTCTCCACCTCTAAAGTGTCGAACAACAAATTTACCCTCTTCAACTCTTGTACATCTAAGCATTTCGATGGTTTAGATCCAGGCAAATACGTTCGCTTTGATAACTTCCTTACCGGCTACACTTCGACCGATTCAATCTTCGAGAAGCTTGAGAAGAAATCGACTGAAGTGATCCTTGTGTTCCGTCTTCCTCCAGGTACTCCAGTCATCATTATGCAAGATCATACAAAGAAGACTAAGTTTCACAATGTTCTTGTTCTCCCTAGGAACATGACTTTTTACATTGAGGAGATCAAGGGAACAAAGATCAGTGAGAATCCGAAAACTTTCAGAGAGACTTATGTTCTAGGATTCAGTAGATCAATGGCTAAAAAGCCTAGAGAAGATTTAGATCACTTTATTGTTATTAATCATGACAATCTTGAACACATTTCAAAAACAACATGATGGAGATGTGGCAAAAACAAGAATTGAAAATGACTTTCTACTCATATATGTACACAGTAACAGATCTCATCTACGATAGATACTATTCTTTCTTGCAATCATGTATCAGGAAATCTGAAGATTTAATCAACATCGATGAAATAGCATAAAAGATCTATCATGGCAGGAGATCCACATGTTACTCTTTTTGTAGGAATTGAAGTATCATCCTTGAAACAAGTTCTGCAAGACAATTTGGAGAATAATTTTAATGTTTTATGGTCAACTTTGTTTTCTGAAGATGAACCAAACTACTTGAAAGCTGGTGCTGATGGAGTATGTCGAGAAGATGTGTCTGGCATTAAAGATTTTTGCAGAGATATCACAAACATAAACATTCTACCGAATGTTTATGTCGACGATTATGAAATGATTAAATTTATGCTTGAGAATGAAGAATATGAAGATGCTAAAACATTGTTATATCCGATATTTCTCGGAGAAATGAAAATCATACACAATTCTATGACTTACTCTTCTTTATGCGTCGATGATTATGAAATAACAGATGAACATAAGATGCGATTGACTCAAATTGCAGAAGAGTTAAAATTGAAAGAATGGAAGATTAAACGATGGATTGACTATTGGAGCTGAATTTTTTAATACGAATGTATTAAAAACTTTTCATACAGGGCCGACTTCAATTAGTTGGATTTGATCTTCTGCTTGTGGAGTTTCAGAGAGAAGATGCTTGAAGATAGATTTAGCCATATCAATTGTTACATCGAGTGGTAAAATCTTTGAAATATCTAGAACATCTAGAGCTTCTTCCATGCTTGGAAAAGCATACACTTTAATGACTCTCTTCAGATAAGGTGGTGGTAGTCGATAATTTTCATCATGTTTAGAACTTGAAATTCTAACAACTTGACCAGGTTGTATTTCTTTACTACCATTTCCACCTCGATTGATTTTCTTCACTTTACATATCTTCACACCATCTTTAACGAAGTTGAAAAATGGATATTGAAGATCGAGTTCATGACTAATAGGTTCTACTTTTCCTGGTGGTGGAAACCAGTCTTTCGGTTCACAAACATGAGTGAAAAAATTGAGATCGCACCAGTTAAAAACTTGTGGACCGTGATCTTGTGATAGGCATGCTATTACACGTGGATGTTCAAGAGACATTGCCATATCACCAGAATCTCCCTGGTTAATTGGTTTTCTCAATAATAGAGTTCCTGGAAGGTAAATTTGTCCAACTTCAAATAGTTTAAGTTTTCCTTCCAATTTTTCAAACCACTTGTTAACATATTGCGGAGAAACGTTATGATCTAACATTAATCCGATCAGATTATGATGAATAAGACAAATCAATCCTGCTCCGTTGAATGAGTGATGATATCCTCCACTTCCAATAGGAGCATCTGCACTCCATGATCCTTTCATTCCAACATAACTTCTAGCAACTTGAATAGCTTTGTCGACCTGTTCTTCTAACGTTGCCATATCAATCGATTTTATCAAGAAGATATGTGATAGAATTTCTCTGTTTTTAAAATTCCTAACAATATATTGTTAGGAATTATTTCAATAAGAATAACAATGAATTCATAACAAATTTCGATCAATATATTGATCGAAATTATTCGATATGCTTAATCCATTCTCTGATCACCTTACGATCATGTCCACGTTCTAGTAATTCTTCCATCGCTAACTTCTTATGCAAGCTGACACTATACTTTCCTTCCTTGTCAAGTCTGTTCTTTGTCATAATGATGACATTGGAAATGGAATCATTTTCACTGACACCTACTACAATATCTTCGTAGAAAGAACATAAGGTACATACCATCACAGTAAGGGGTGCGGTGAAACACATATATTCTGTTTCTGCTAGATCTTGATTAAGGATTTTCTTTATTTCAACAGATTCCTTATGAGTTTTGACTCTCATCCAATAGTGAAGAAGGAAATCTCTGAATGTCACTTCTTCTTTCTTATCAAGATGAATGATAGGATTACGATCGCAGAGATCGAACAGCATATTCTTGCATTGTGAAGTTAGAACAGTATCGTAATATATTTCTTGATAGATAAGACAGGGAGATGTATTGCCGGATACATCATTGATTGCTGTTTTCATAATCTTTGCAACCGATTCTCTAACAGGCTTCTGGATTACTGGATTGTGAATATCACCTCCATCTCTGAACAGTGGCGAAACAGTTGTTTTCTTATCAGTAGCATCCATTGCATCTAGCATAGCATCATTCAATTCTAACATATCTCTGGCCTTCCGTTCTTCTACAAATTGTCCGTATTCACCATCAATCTTACAAACAATAAGACGATGATTGTTGTGAATCAAGTCATTGAGAAAGTCAGCAATGTAATGTCTAAACTTAAGTTTATTTTCCAGTGATATAAACAAAACTAGATTCTTGCAATGCAATAATGAAATAGGCAATTCAGTTAATTGATTTCCTGAAAAAGTTAATTGTAATAAAGAACTTGGTAACTTCGGTAAAACCTTGATCTTATTGTCAGAACACCCAAAATGCCATAAATTTGTTGGGAGAGATGGTAGACTTTCAATATTATTTCTAGCTACCCATAATCCCAATAATGATGATTGCAAAGGTGGTAATTTTGTAAGACTGCAATCTTCAACTAATAATTGCAATAGTTTACTTGGTAGATGAGATGGTAATTTCCTTATTCCTGGATTCTGACAAGCATTAAGTACCATAATAGAATCTGGTAATGGGGGAAGTTCTCTCAAATCGCATTGTCTGCATTCAAACCACTCCAACTTCGAAGGCAGTGGAGCAAATCTCTCAATTGGACATGTTGAACATATCAACCTCGTTACCGATTCTGGTAATTTAGGAATCTCTCTCACTCCTGAATATGTCAAATCAAGCATAACAATATTGTTATGCTTGATTAAACTGAAACTCATCCCCAGACGATGTACAACATTGACTGCTGGACGCTTATATTTAACCAAACTGTCGATCACTTCTTGAATTCCCTCCTCTGTAATATGATATTCCATAACCTATCTAAACTTGGGATCGATTCTTTGATTCCAGAAAATATGCTTCTAGAATTCACAATAGTTTAATTTTGTTCATCATCAAATCTACCAACAGAAATTGCTGCCCCACTTGATTGATGAATACTAATTCATCTGCATCCAATACTCCTTCCGTAAATGTTGTTGTTCTATCGACTCCATCAAACAGATATAAGAAGTACCCTACCCAATTAGGATCGACATATCCTCCAAAGTAATAATTGAAAGCTGTCGATTGTTGATTACACTTCAATATTTTCATAACACTGAGCAGATAATCTCTCAACAATGGCGCAATTATTTGGTTAGATGCTGGTGAAAATGGTAGTAAACTCTGAATAAACACAGCATCAGGACTATTCCCCAACCAGCTATTATCAAGCTTAAAACCATATTGTTGTGTAGTAGAGTAACCGTTCCATGGAAGAATTGGATAGATATTCGTCGGTGTCATACAGTTCCCCGCTAACAAATACGGATTGCTATGTACCATAATGCTATAGATGGACTCCAACAAATCAGAAGATCCCTGATTAACATTACTCGCTTGCAAATTCCTTATCTGATAAGAAGCCCAAATATAACCCAACGTTTCTCCATACCTCGACCTATATTGATTTCTTATCGGATCATTATAGTTCACATTTGGCATTGTACAAGTATAAAAATCGATGAACTGCAATGGAAAGTAAAGAGATGGAGAAGGTAACTGTGTCGTAAACCCGGCATCAATTATTGCCAACACAAGATTATGATAGAACTCATCTCTAACAATCTGGAATGGTACTGATGAAGATGGCCATACTCCACTTTGACTAATTATGAACAAGTTGATATATGATAGGAGAAGATAAGAGAAATACGTTATTAAACCGAGTTCGTTACCTAACTGTTCAACACGAAGCGATTTAACCATGGGATCATACTGTATCATCAACATGTTATTCTTCCAGTATGTAGTAGCGTTAAACGACATATCATATGGAATGTTTATGCCATTGGCTAACATGATTCTCATTGTCATTGTCAATTGGTAAAGCTCGTTCAGATTCGTCAATTGATAACTAAGATTATTCACTTGTGAAGCAGATGGTAAGTTATAATTGAAATCTGTTGGAATAGGTACTCTATTCCAATAAGTGTAGAAGGAGACAGGTTGAAACATTGTTGTAATTGGGTATGTTAAGTATAGCTTGTGTCCGACAGGCAACTCAAGATGATCATTGAAGTTGTTCATCTCTTCAATAGAATCAGTTGATCTAACCGTAGAAGGAGGTACCCACATCAAACTTCCCATTGTAATTGTAGCACATGTATATTGTATAGCTACCTTGTTCTGAGTATTATAGATGTCTGCTACATAAACGAATGGCAAGTTGAGATTGTCTGCAAATGATTGTAAGATAGCAGTTGGTGGAATATCATTCAATGAAGTTATATAGAAGTATTGTCTTGGAGTCAGAATAGGATGTGTTGAATGAAACATGAAAGTGACAGGTGTGGCTGTATTAACAGTAATAACATTGTTTACTGAATAGAATATGGCAAGAAACTTACCATGATCACTAAGAATAACACAGTTATAACCTGTTAATGCAACAGTTTGATTATATGTTCCAGAGAAGACAAATGTTTCATCAACACTGTTACCATGAGTCAATGTAATGTAAGGAACTCCTTGAGCAGTGATGAGAGAGAAGTCAGTACTCGATTGTAATATCGTAGTCAAGTTAGGTCTATACGGAGGAGTGCTGTTGTTATCAATTGAAGTTCCAAGAATGAAGTTCTGTGATGCTGTGGTGAAATCAATCATCCATGAATTCGTGGAATCTGGAACAATGGTAGGAAAACTATATTGATTGAAACCGTGATCGTTAGTCATAATGGGAGTTAACGATCTCTCATAAGCAGCAAATCGGATGTAAGGATTGCTTCCTATTGGATAAGTCGTTGTTATAACATATGGGAATGTATATAGTGTTGATGCTTGTGTTGAATCATACAATGCCGAAGGATGACCATGATAATAGAGAAGAGGGAATCTTGATGACACTGGAGGTAACATCATTGACTGAGGCAACACATTCTTAGTCGTCAGATAACCAGGTGTGTATGGAAGATTAATGTTAGTGTTTAACATCAAATCACAAAGTGGAAGAACTGCATCGACTGAGCAATCAAATTGTGCTGTCTCTGTCATAGCCTTAGTAATATAGGGTGCTATGAGGAATTTTACGTAAGTGTACATGATTCCAATGAAGGCTGCAATACAAAAAAGCCATACTAACAGTAAAACGGCAACATACACCATTTCCAACCGAAATATTTATATACGTGTTCTGTAAGCAAAGGCATCGTTATCAATCTCATTAATAACGATGTTCAAACTCCCAGATGACTTCATTGATAAGTATCGTAAGCTTGGTTCACCATTCAAGACAGGAATTGATGAAATAGTATATTTGAGAACATTCTCTCGTTTGAAACCTGATGGAACAAAGGAAGAATGGATTGATACGATTCAGAGAGTTATCGAAACAACTTTCCAAATACTCAAGGAATGGCTAACCAGCACCGATGGTGCTGGTCATAGTACAAGATGGTATGAGACTGATGAGATGCGACATGCTAAGATTATGTTCGATAAGTTTTACAACATGAAGTGCACTCCGCCAGGACGTGGTCTCTTCGCCATGTCTCTCGATCTCATTCGTAAGAAGAGCGGTACACCACTCAACAATTGCGCCTTCGTTTCAACTAAGGATCTCGATGTAGACCCTCTTACACCCTTCTTATTTATGATGGATGTCTCCTTGCTTGGTACAGGTTGTGGATTCTCCACTGATGGTGCTGGCAAGTTGGTTATCAGGAAACCAAACAAGGATGTAACTGTCATTCACACCGTTGAAGACAGTAAAGAAGGTTGGACAGCATCAGTCAAATTATTGTTAGAATCATACTTCTACGATAACAGACCAACTGCATTCTTCCTCTATGATCAAATTAGAGCAAAGGGTGAAATATTGAAGACATTTGGTGGCACTTCAGCTGGAGCTGAGCCACTCATCACTGCTCATGAATCGATTCGAGAGGTTCTCAATGCGAGATGCGGAGAGAAGATAACCATAACCGATATCACTGACATCATGAATATTATTGGTAAATGCTTAGTATCTGGAGGTATTCGACGAGTTGCTCAAATTGCATTCGGAGAAGCGACAGAAGAATTCCTCAACCTGAAGAACTACTCGAAGAATCCTGATAGAGCCAAATGGGGCTGGGCATCTAATAACTCGATCATTTTGAGAGATAAAGACTTGGACTTCGACTTTACCGAGATAGAGAGCTTCATCAACGATAATGGAGAGCCTGGTATATTCTTCTTAGACAACTGCAGAGCATATTCTAGAATGGGGCATGAACCCGATTACAAGGATACTCTTGCAGAAGGTGGAAATCCTTGTTTAGAACAAACCCTAGAGAATTTCGAGATGTGTAACCTTGTTGAAGTGATGTTAAATCGTCATGACAACATTGAAGAACTCTTGAAGACGTTCGAATATGCATTCACCTATGCTAAGATTGTGACACTCATCCCAACCAATTGGCCTCAAACCAATCTAGTAATGTCGCGAAACCGTCGCATCGGTTGTTCTGTAACAGGTGTTGCTCAGTTTCTAGCAAAGCATTCACTGGATCATTTACGTCAAGTTCTTGAACTTGCTTACGTTAAGATTCAACAAGTAGATGCTCGCCTATCAGCAAAGTTCAACATTCCAAGGAGCATTAAAACAACATCTGTCAAACCAAGTGGAACAGTAAGCCTCTTGAGCAGTTCAACTCCAGGAATCCATTATCCTATCTCTCGCTTCTACATAAGAAGAGTAAGATTTAATTCTAACGATCCACTACTGCACAGCATCAGGAAGAAAGGTTACAATATCATTGAGAATCCTCCACATGAAGATAACACTCATATTGTAGAGATTCCTATCGACTGTGGTGAAGGAGTTCGTTCTCAACGTGATGTAACACTATGGGAACAATTATCGTTGGTAGCATTCATGCAAGAGTATTGGGCTGACAACTCAGTCTCGTGTACAATCACATTCGACCGCAAGAAGGAAGGAAAATCGATTGCTAAAGCCTTAGATTACTTCAAGTATAAACTAAAGTGTGTCTCCTTCCTACCTCGTGATGATGACAATCCAACTCCATATGCTTACATGCCATATGAAGAAATCACCGAAGAGAAATACAATGAATTAAAGAGTGCAATCCAGGCACATATCACAATTTCAACAAGTTTTGATTCAGTTGCAGAAGCTGGTTGTGACGGAGAGAAATGTGTACATTGACTGATATATCAGTCAATGTTATCTTATTGAATTTTTGCAAAGCGTAAAGATAATCGTTCCATTAAGCAAGAGCATGAACAGTATAGCTATCGATTCTTCCGACATTTTAAAAAGCATGGTTTTAACAATAAAGTAGTTTTGATATGTATCATCCAGAACTAATCGATTTAACAATCAAGAAGATTAGAGTTGTTAAAGCTCATCATTCAGTTTGCTGTTTATGTGATTCGGATATAGATATTCCGCTTGGAAGTCTAGATGAAGAAAAGAGATTTAGAGATCTTTGGATTCAATATGAACGTGACATTAAAACTTTCTCATTACTATTCGAAGAAATAAATTGTTGTAAAGTGTGTGATACAAAGAAACTGGCGTTCCACGTTTATGGCAAAATCTTAACTGCCTATGATATTAAAGGATATGGATTTGGAAACCGTAAATATGCTGATAAAGCTTACAATATTTATAGGAGTATTGAATACTGTAAATGTAGTAAATCACGTTTGTAAAAACTGAGAATTTCACCGACATCAATATATCTACAATAAGACATTCCTACACTGTTTAACATGTCTGAATACAGTGAAATTGATTATATGCTTGATTTGATTTACCGTGATATTCAATTATATGATGATATCAGTGATGAAGAAATGAAAGATCGTCAGAAAACGTGGGGCAAATATGTTAAAGAAGCATCTTCTTTAAGTCTTAGAGAACCGAATGACTGTTGTGGAGTCTGCACAACACGGAAAATGACAAACGAAGTATTCATGAGAATCGTTGAAATGAATGACGAATTGAACTTTCCACAAGAACATCGTTTGTATGAGAAGCGAGCATGCGAACTTTTTCTTAACTCATTGAAGACAAGATGTTTGAAATTAGATTGTGAATTGTAACAACGTAGACTTCATTGGTAAATAACATCGGTAAATAGTCATTTACCGATGTCTACACTCTACGAGGAACTTCTCCATTTAACAAAGAAGTATATCAATCTTGAAGATTCAACAGCTGAAGAAGATAAGAGACGTGAAGAATTATGGCGCCGTTATACTGACGATGCTAAAACTTTTTCACTTATCTATTCTCCAGCCTGCTGTAAAGTATGTGATTGTCAAGATTTGACTCTCAACATCTATATAGAAATCATCAAAGCCTACAACAAGAAAGGTTATGGCTTCTATGGACGTCTTTATGCTGATCGAGCACTATCAATTCATAGGAAGACTGAGCAATTCAAGTGTCTTCGCTCTCATTTGTGAGTAGTTTTTAAATTTGCCCATGCTTGTTTCGACAAAATTTTTGACAAAAAGTCAGACAAAAAGTTTTTAATTGGTATTTCATTATTCATCCAATATAATCATTAAATTTAATGATTATATGTAATAATTCTTACAAATCCATCATCTGACTATTGCCAAATGGATCAGCGAAATTAGTCAAAAATAACCTTCCGATCCTTTGTTCTGACGGCCTTGTTGGCCAAAAAGTCAGCAATGCTGTTGTTCTTGCGTGGAATGTACTGTATCTTTAGGCAGTCAAACTCCTTTATCAATCTCATTACAGCTTCATATAGCAATTGTAATTCAGGATTCTTAACTTTCCAATTGCCACTCACTTGCTCAATGACTAACTTTGAATCACCTTGAATAAGTAGAGAGTCAATCTTTAGGGAAATAGCAAGCTCAAGACCTATTATTAAACCATTGTATTCTGCTTGATTATTGGTAGAGTAACTACCGATATACTTGTAGGTCTGTGCAATCGATTTACCGTCTTTGAATATGACTGCTCCAGATCCTGCTTCTCCAGGATTACACTTGGATGCACCATCAAATCGTAGGATGTATGACATGTTGAACTTTCAATGATCAGATGCTGAAATAATTTTCATTAGCATTTCTCGAACTTCTTCAAGAGCTGTTAATCTAGACATGGCCGCCGATCTAGGCATTCCATGCCACAACTCTGCATCTTGTGTTAAAAGTAAAACATTTTTCGACTGTTCATCTTGAGTAAATCTTGCTAGCCAAAGCTCTTTCATGATTGAATTTTTCACTTCATCCCATTTTGCAAGTTCATCCTTGTTTAAAACAATACTTTTCCTACGTTTTCTCGCTTCATTACCAGATTGTTTACTGAATTCACTGCCAGAGTTTAAACTAAAGCTAAAATATAATTGTTTATCAGTATTAATGAATTTTGCTGCTTGAAATGCATGTTCAACAGTATTCCACTCGAGACCATTAAATATGAATGGACTTATAGCAAAATTACTCATTTGGCGTCTCCAATGTTTTATTTTAGCTAATTCATCAAATTTATGAACATTACACTGTTCAATTACTTCTTGACAACCACGTCCAGGCGCTTCATCCTTCGAGTTAGAATGAAAGAAAAATCTAGTTGTCATAAGGGACAGTACTATTTAATAATCTTCAGTGTCAACTAAATTTACAATCAGTTTACACTACTCCTTGAATTAGCAGGAGTTTGTTATTCTTCTTAAGATTCATGAAGAGAGCAGTGAGTAGATAGTTTGGGTTACTGCTTTGAACAAAGTCTTGAATGGAAGGATCGATTGTTCCTTCAAGGAAGAGAGATGAGTAATCACCATCAAAAAACAGATAAAGAGTGAAGTAAACCCAGAGAGGATCGATGAAATATTGTGGAGAACCGCATGCCAGAAGCTTCTTGAGAGCTGTTTGAAGGTATTTCATCTGTGATTGCATAACTGATTGAGTTGCTGCAGTGAAAGGGATGAAGCTCTGGATGAAGACGGAGTCTGGAGTGTTGCCTAAGTGTTTGCGACCGACAGGATCAAGTTGAAAACCGATTTGAGTTTCACTGTATAAACCGTTCCAAGGATAGGATGGAGAGACTTCGATCCACGAACAGTTAGCACGGAGAAGAGACATATTAGCAGATGCCATCACTGAAAACATACATCCTGATAGTAAGGCAGCATTTGAACCTGGTTGTAGAAGAATATTCCTGACAATGTAATTACTTGCCCACAGACAATTTAATACTTCTCCCATCCTGGAGTAGTATTTAGCAAGAGCACCTGACAATGCATTGTCAGGTGCAGAAATATTGGGATAGGTCGAATTGTAAAAATCAAAGTACTGCAATGGAATTGTTGTAGTATTAGTCATCAGTAGAGCATCAATCATGAGTGTTATCTGAGCTGTCGTCTCACTTGAGTTAATAATAAGATAAGCCGAACTTGATGAAGGAATACTACCAGATGCACAAAGATTGTATAAGTTAATATAAGACAAGAGGAGATAACAGAACTTTGATAATACTCCAAGTTCAGTTCCCATAGAGTTGAAGTATACTACAGTGTTATTGTATTGAATAGTATTGAGTTCTGTCTTCCAATATGTAACACAAGCATTCAAATAATCATTCAAGAATGGAAGACCAGTTGCAACAATTATTCTCAGAGACATTGACAATTCGTACATGTCATTGTAATCGTTCAGCACTATTCTTCTGTCTCCGATGTTGGTGAATGGGATTTGATAAGAGAAATCATTTGGTATGATGATGTTTTGCCATACAGTATAGAAGTTGACAGGTGTTGGATTAGTGATAACATTTGCAAATGGAGTTGTTAAGAATAACCCTCTACCAGTTGGGAATCCAAACGCTGTTTGAGTGTTTGGGAATTCTGTCAGTCCATAAACAGTAAAAACTGAATTAGGGACAATCCACATGAAACCGTAAGTGTCAGGGAAACAGACAGATTGATATTGTATAGATGTCCTGTTATTGCCAAGTGAAACATTTTGCACTGTAATGATAGGAAGATTGAGATAGCGAATGAAATTACGAAGGATATTCTCAATAGGTTCAATTGCATCTGTCTTCATCAACGTCATATAAACAGCGGTATTAACAGTAGTGAGAGAAAAGTTAAACGAATCTCCAGTGAAGACTGCACTCTCTGTCAGAGAGGAGTCAAAGAGAATAACACCGCAGTGAATCTTCTGTATCTCATTCCATATCAAGTAGTATTTAAATGCCTTTCCTGTGTTTACTGACAAGGTGCCAGTGTCTGGTTGGGCAGCACATGCAAAAGTTAAATTGATGTTTGTAGAAGCATCAGTTTGAAGAGTCATGTAAGGAGATCCTTGTGCTAGATATAAAGATAAACTACCATTCGATAGACGCGTTGTTAAAAATGGAAGATGTGGTGGTCCAGCTAGTGGAACAGCTGAAAAACGAGAAGTGAAATCGTTGAATGTGATCTTCATGAAATTAGGATCGGTGGTATTGGGCGATTGGAAAGCAAATTGACTAAATGGAGTTGTTGTGACAGTAGGAGAGTTGGTAAATGAATAAGGTAACAAATTAATTGTTGCGAGTCCAGATGATGGTAGAAGATTGGATAAGATGAATGGATATGAATAGAGATTATCATCGACACCATTGATGAATGTTGATGCAGCATGACCATAATAATAGGTGAGAGGATTTGTCTGAGGAGTTGTTGGATAGGAGGTAGTGAAAGCGGATACTTTATCAGTTGTGAAGAAGTTGTAAGAGAAAGTATCAAGCGTTGTGTTTTGATTGACAAATGTTGGACAAGCCGGAAATGGATCTAGTAATGGTAAAGAACAATCATATGTTCGAGATGGTGGAAAGAGTAAATTGAATGCTATCAAGTATACTGCCACAGCTGCTAGAACGAATACAATCAACAAGAATATTACCAGAAGTGTCTTCATCACTTTTCAAATGCAGCATATGCTCAATCTCCACCCATATGGCATGGTCGCCACTTATTTATGGAGACGATACAGAGAAACTCCTCGATTAACTTTCAATCCTCGTGGAACATATGATTTAGATCATGTTGAAAATGATCCAACAACTGTTAGAATAACAGAATCACGATTTCGTTCTGTCTCATATCCAGGAGGCTCGGGAATTCAAACAATCAATGCAGAACCAACCGGTGAACCGTTCTTAAGTCTTCATCAAAACCATTACTACATACCTACCGGTATGAGCTTGGGAGCAATAAACTTCTGTTCCCAGGATAATATTGGTGTCACACTTAGAGCAAATGTTGATGGTGAATGGACAACAACAGACAGACCAACTTCTTTTGCAATTAACTTGACGAAGAAGGATTCTGCTACGCCAGTCTATCGAGCTCTATCCATCAACTCGTCGGGAGCTGTTCATATCGGAGGAGAAGCAGAGAATAAGCCGCAGATAGTTAGCTTCGGAATCTATCGAGATGGAGCTCTTCAACTTCCGAAGGTGGATAGTTCATCCTCGTTAGATAGATATCCTCCTACTGATGGTTTGATGTTCTATCTCAAGGATAAAAACAAGATTGTTGTATCGGAGGGTGGATTATGGAAACAATTAGTAACTGAAAAATTAACAATCTGAGTTTTCAACTGTCATGTATCTCTATATTAAAGGAGTTTTAACGTGAGTGATATGTTGAGAAACAAGTATTATCCCTTCATTGGTGGAATATTAGAACAGTTTGATGTGAAATGTCTTGGCAGCCTATCAGAGTTCGGATTAAAATGTGTTATCGAATCGATAAGAGAAGAGTTTAACACCGGGTTTACATTCAACGAAGCAACTGCTAGAGATGCTGAAGATGCAGAACACTTCATTGAGTTAGTTAAGGTATGTTGGGAAGCCGAACGTTTTATTATGTTTCAGAAGCAAGAAGAGCAACAAGTGCTTGTGGAAAAGTTTCTTAATATGAATAATGAAGAATTAAGAAATTATCTGGAAATTCATATAAATGATGGAGCTGCTGTCAAGCCATTATGATACTATCTCTCAGTACTATCTGAATAAATGGAATAAAAAATCGTTTGCAGATCTTGATGAGGATAAATTCGCTTCGTTATGCTTATCAATTTACGAAACGATGAACAGTGGTATGACAACATTTGATGGAGCTCAAAAAGATTATGCAACTTCTCGTGATTTAATCGAGTGGATAACAGTTTTACGATTTTGTGAGATAGATATGTTAGAAGATTGTAAAGAGGATAAACAAAAACTAACTGCATTGATTAATAGATATAGAAGTATGATGAAGAACGAATTGCAAGAGAAGTACAAAGATAAGATAAACAATAATGTTTGAGTTATAACAATAGATATACCGATGGTGATAAACAATGGTATTTTATGTGATATCACGGCAGTAACATTGTAAAATGCCGCTGTCACACAACAATGTTTCAAAGCTATGACAGTAACAGTATCATCTGCGATGATACTGTTAAAAATATGGCAGGGCCAATAACACCAGCCTGCACAACACAGGATTGTGTATTATTGAATAAAATATTTTCATATATTCTATTACCAGGACAAGGACTAACGTTACCGACTGCTCAAAATGTCATTAGGAATATATATTACGATTTGACAACGGTGAAGGATGCTAACAATTACTTTTTAGCAAATCCGCCGGTTCCACCATTTCCTGATTCTAAGACAAACTGGGGTTTGGGAGATGCTACAAGAGCAGTAGCATTGATTGAGAAGATGACTAACTATTACAAGGTGCAAAAGGATGATGCTGGTTATCAAAGTTTGATAGAAACGGTTTACACGATATGTGGGAAGTGGTATCTTGCAGGTGCTTCGTGTTCTCAGGGAGATCTCAATCTAAGTCCTGAAGACTATGCTAGGTTGTGGGAGAGGAAATACTGCAGAGTAAATCTTGGTAGCACGTTGAATTATAAGGTGATTGGAGACTATGCTAAGTGGGCTGACGATCCCGTTAGACAAACTGCAGCACAGAATGTTCTTCAAGGATTTAAGGCTGCAGAAACATTGATCGATCCTGATGGTATGGAACAGGATTGCCAGGCTACAATGTCGTATAATTCTATGAAGGACCCCAATCTTAGTAATTTATGCGGATGTTATATGACTCTTCCAATTGAACAATACACCAGTGAAGAAGTTGCAACAATGAAAGATAATCCGGCATGTTTACCATCATGTTTAGCAGCATACATCAAGAGGTTTGAAGGAGGCCAACAACAGAATTGTAATCAGAACACTTGCATCATTGACAATGTTGTAATTAGTGGTGGAACTGCCAGCATCTCTAACGATTGTCCACTATGTTATAAAACTAAAAACTGTGTTTGTTATATCCATGTCAATAATACAATTATATCTGGTGAAGAAGCTTGTCAAAGCACAACAGAAGTTGGCAGTAATGGAAATGTAACAGCATATACTGTTCGTGATGATTCTGGACAATCTGCAGCTATCAACATCATTGTAATAGTTGTAATCGCCATTGTTCTGTTCGCTGCTGGAATCGTTTATATGATCTATGAACTCTTTAGACAGTATCGTGCCGGTAGAAGTACTGCTCCACCGAAACGAAAGCCAAACAACAGTATTCTTCAGGAACCGAAAGGAAGAATCTCCATGAAACCAATTGCAAATAAATCGTAGAATTTGTACAACATGTTGTTTAAAGTAAAGATATATCGTTGATGACCAGATTCCTTAACAAGTTTATTCCTGTTGGTGATGTTTCTTCGAAGAGCAAGCGAATAACATTTCATAACGATATCAATATCAAGAAGGATAACTTAAAGTGTGGTGACAAGATAACAGTTGTTCCAAATGGATTGGTATATCAACGCAAAAATCTTGTATATAGTGTATTCGGAATTATCAATTTCGAATACGTAGTGGATTACATAAGCAACGACAATGTTGTTGCTTATCGATCCTTCTGGGAACTTCCGGAGAAATACCGAGAGTATATTGACTCTATCAAGAATGTTGGCAAATTTTCACATGCACTCATCCTCTGCGTAAACAGTAAGAATGATGTTGTTAACGTTCTTAGAACAGATGAGATCGTAGCAATTCCAACTCCTGCAGAAGCTCACCTCATACCTTCAACATGCATTAAGCATTTCATGTACGATGATCCTCTAATGGATTATATCGATTGCCATAGAGAGAAGGTGAAGAATGATATTGCAACTCATACAATGACTGTTATCCCTGACACGCCTCGATCACCCTCATCACCTGCATCGTCATCGACCAATGCATCGGGTAATGTATTACCCGATGCTAAGAAGAGGAAGTTCACCCTCATGACAACAATCATGAACGATTGTTATCAGAAAGTCATCACAGATATCATTCTGAAATTTCCGAAGGAGTTCTATCAAGGTCACTATAATACAACCGTGACTCAAGAATTGATTAAAAGAAAAGTGCCAATTATTTATAAGGCTCGATTGGTAAACCATCAATTGAATTATTCTTGTAATGTCGATCTCTTGGTAAGATATGACTTTTTAAACAAGCTATCACCTGCCTTGAAGCCTCCGAACAACAAGGAGAAACAAGGATATGTCGTTGTTAACCTCTCGTTTAAGAGAATTGTTTTGAAGGTTGATGGATTGCATGTATGCAAGTTCTCTAACTTTGGATTTGTGGAAGGGATGCTAGCTCTAGCAAATGAAGCATTAATGTTATTGCAAGGGTTTAAGTATGGTACTGGAGGATATGTTCTTAGTAGAGAAGGAATGATGGGAAGAGTAGATCCACCTCCAGCAGTTCTGGAGAAAGCAAAGAAAGCAATCGAGTGGAGGAAGAAGGTTGAAGATGATAAAGGAGAATTAGTACTCCTTCCCAAACCGAATGATCTTCGCCTATATCCTAACATGAAAGCAGACGGTAATACGGATAGGTTGAAATCTAGATATGCTGAGATAATTGGAGAGTTAACACTCCTCTCTTATATCTCTCCTCAATTGAGAGAACGCTGCATTACTGAATATCAAGTAGATAGTATCAATCATATCAACATCGACAAGATTAATGTCAAGAAGATTGGAGTGAGAGGATTTCCCAGTCAGAGACTGGTTGAAAGGATATTGAAAGCACAAAAGTTATCTCATAATGATGGAATTAGTTTTGACAGGAAGCCGAAGATTACAGGAGAGGTTGATGCTTACATTGACTTTGAAACGTTCTATGATTTCAATATGGAGAGAACACAACCATACATGCTTGGAATATATAGCAAGGATGGAAAGTATCAATGCGTTGTATTGGATGCGTTAACAACTCATGATACGACTGTGTTCTGGTTTGAAGTGTCAAAGATATTAGCTCCATTCAAGAGAGTGGCAGCATGGGGCAACATTGAGAAGTTCCTCTTGTCCAAGTCTCCGATAGAGTATCCGAATATCGAAGTTGTTGATTTGTGTAACATGTGTATGATGTCTGGAATGAAACTTCCCAAGATGAGAAGTTATAAGCTCAAAGAAGTTGGTAGATGTTTGAGATTGGCAGGATTGACAACGATGGAATGGAATGATCTCGCAAGTGGATTCGATGCTATGAGTCATGCCATGAAACATTACATTCAAGGAACTGACTGGAACCTCAATGCTATTGTTGAGTATAACGAGATGGATTGTAGAATTCTTCAAGTGATTCATAATCTAACACTCCATTGATAATGGAGTGTTTTATACATCTGTTGGCTTATAGTAACCTGATTGTGAACGATCTTGTTGATCATGAACACATCTTTCTCTAAAATCCTTAGAATAAGATATTAACCAGCCAAGATTTTTGGTAAACAGGTTATCAAAATTTCTCAAAAACTCAATATCTTCTGGTGTGAACTGAACATCATTAACAGTTGATGATGTTTCGGTATCGTCGGTATCAGATATCGTATTTGTTGTTGATGACAACGTGTCATCATCTGATGATATTCCACTCAATTCTTCTAATTTATCAAGTAAATTGTCAAATTCTTGACATCTTTCTCTCAAATCTGAACATTGTGATGAAGGTGCCAAGTATTTTAAAATTTCACCATTCTTTTCGATAAGTTCATTATTAATCTTTTCTGAAGCTTCTTTTAGTTTCTTTTTATTTTCCATCAACTCATTCCAAACAGGCTCTGGAATACTATTACTTAAAATATATTTGTTAATATTATTAACAATAAAAGCTCTTTTTTTCTTCAAAGAATTTAATGAAGAAAAGAAATTAGTTTTCAAGACTGCCAAACCGAACGTATCTAGAAGAAAAAGAGCATATTCTTTCTTAAATATATCATCGTTTATTTTACCACGACATTCTCTTTTTAAAGTTTTATCTAACTTCTTGGTTAAAATTGATAAATTATTTTCTGAACCAATGAATTTCATTACTTCTCCATAAGTTATTGGAGTGTTCGCTTCTTTTATTCTTTTTTTCAAACCTCTGTATTCTTGGAGATTTTTCTCTAAATTATCACAATTTTGCTTGTATCCTTCAGTTTCTGAATCGATTAAGTCTTTTCTATCAAAATAGAATTTGCTCATGTCATTAATCTTACTCTCAAAGTTGGTGATATAACTTCCATACTTGGTGGAGATTTTCTTCGTAAATTCTGTTAAAATTCTTATATTACTTCTTGTTTTTGCAACTGCTTCTTCAATGGTTAAAGGTGTTGAAAATCCGAAAAGATTTTCAATGATCTGATTTCTCTCTTTCACTTCTTTAGAACAAGATTTAAAAAATTTATTCTTACAGACCACCAAACCTGAAGTTCCTATGAGAAAGTTAACAAAAGCTTTACTCAACTCTTCATCCATCTCAGAATTAACATGAGAACGCAGATCTATATCTTCTCTTGCCATGTAACTTAAGTCGAAGATTTTTAGACAACAAAAAATCTTCATTGATGTCTTACGATGATGAAAGCGAGTATGAAGGAGATTATGAAGACGATTACTATCCATTGAGAGAAAATCCAGAGATTGTTAAGTTAGTTGAGTTGCTTCAACAATTCGTAAAGAGGAAAGAAATTGCTCACTACTTCAATGGTTTGCAGAAAGGAGAGAGGAAGAAGATATTGAGAGATATCAAGAAAACCCTTTGTAACCAGAAGTTCAAAGATAGGCAACCTGTCTTGTTGAAGGCTTTCACAAGCAATGGAATGTCGGATGCTCTCAAGAGTGATGTAATTTCTCGATATCTTGATCCAGGCTCTTCTCCTGAAAAGACTCAATTGTGGCTTGACATAGTTCTTAACATTCCATTTGGCAAATATGCTCCTGAGATAGACACATCCACTATCGCTCGCTCTAAGTCGATTCTTGATGAAGAAGTATATGGTCATCATAAGGCTAAACATAAAATCACATCCTACATTGGACAATTAGTACGCAATCAATCATCAGCTGGTTTAATTCTTGGATTGAAATCATATCCAGGAATCGGTAAGACCAGTCTAATCGAGAGAGGAGTTTCTCGTCTCCTCGACCGCCCCTTCTTCAACATTTCTCTTGGTGGAGTGCATGACTCCTCTTTCCTTCGCGGTTTTCAGTTCACTTACGAGGGTTCTGAGCCTGGATTCATTGTGCAAAGCCTTATTAAGGGAGGAATCATGAATCCCATTCTCTTCTTCGATGAACTTGACAAGGTTTCTTCTACTGCAAAGGGAGAAGAGATCATCAATACGCTCATTCAACTCACTGATCCTATTCAGTCCAAATATTTTCAAGACCGTTATTTAGGCGGAACAGTATCTCTTGACATATCTCGATGTATTATCATCTTCGCATATAACTCAACAAAACATATTAACCCGATTCTTCTCGATCGAATATCTGAAGTTGAACTATCTGGCTTCTCTACCGATGAAAAACTCGTCATTGCTAAAGATCATCTTATCCCAAGCATCGTCAAAGATATTGGTCTTCCATTTGATGATGTACTCCTCCACGAGAATGTTATCGAAAAGATCATCACAAACTATACCAACGAAGCTGGAGTTCGACACCTTAAGCAAATACTCTACGAAATACTGAGAGATGTCAATGCTAAGATGCTCATCGATGACTCTCGTCCACCGATGAAGAAAGCAAGGTTAACGAAGAAGAAATACACTATTGACGAGAAAAACTTCGAGAAGTTCATCACTACTTACAAACCTCAAGTTATTACAACTGTGAAGGAACATGGAACAATTGGAAGAGTGAACGGTCTCTATGTAACTTCCTACGGAGACTCTGGTATCATTCCTATCGAAGTGAATTGGTTTCCATCAGATAGTGCCTTCGGTATACTCTTTACTGGAAACCTAGGTAAAGTCATGGGAGAATCAGTGCATGTCGCTAAATCAGTCGCTTGGCTGAATGTGCCCAACAATACTCAGAACGAATGGATTAAGGAATGGAAAGACAAGAAGTATTCCATTCATGTTCATTGTCCTGACAATGCTACTCCCAAAGAAGGACCTTCGGCAGGTGTTGCTCTGTCACTTGCCATATGGTCGCTTCTGACAAAGAAGATTATCCCTCCTCATATTGCCATCACTGGAGAGATGACTCTCAGTGGAGATATCACTGCCATCGGAGGATTGAAGGAAAAGTTAGAAGGTGCAAGAATTGCTCAATGTAAGACTGTTATTATTCCAACAGAGAATCTCAAAGATGTACCATCGAATTTAAATAGAAACGAACTAGAGATTATTGATGTTTCATCATTTCAACAAGTCTTAAAACTACTTTAGGAAATTTATTCTATGAAGAATATTGACGATTGAATAACAATACGAACATGTTTTGTTATTCATTGTAGTGAGACGAGCCAACAACATTTTTTACTAGCTTCGATATATTAATCAATGCCATTGGAAGATGACTGCCAAACGAACGTTTATTCCATTGGTTGCATCACCAACATCTGTGATTCCAAGAATCAGTGAAAAGAAAATTCAACGTGGCATTGAGCTTCTCGAAGAGATAATAGAACTCAAAGATAGGCAGGAAGATTTAATTGGAGAAATTGTTGGTGATGAAGTTATTATGCAAGAATTTTTAAATGATGAATCAATGAAAGATTTTAGCTTACTTCCGTTCCTGCCATGTTTAGAATTAACTCTAGTCACTGATGAAATAAAGAAGAAGAAAAACGAATTGGATCAGATATATTGGTAGATTGAGTATGGTTATCCCGGTTGCATTAAGATTGCTATTGTTCCGACAGCAATTAGGATTAGAGACATCATACTCCAGAAGTAGGAGAGAAATTGATCGTAGAGGAAGAAGACTGTTATACCGCCAATGATGGAGGCTATAACGATGCTTCCAAAAAGTATCCAGAAGGCATAGTTGGATGCAAACGTTCCGATAGAGTATATTATCGCAATGGTGAGAGCCATGTAGAAGAGGAATGGAAGGAAGGGTATGAATTCGTTTGAGGAGTTTGTATGTTCCCAAGAGAAGAGACCATTGGATTCTCCTGGTCTACGATCGGGGGAGACAACGTAATAGTGATCGGAATAGATGGTACAATTTCGGATAAAGTAGAAGAGGAGACCGAGAACAATAGCAGCAACAAAAAAAGCAGTGTCAAAACGCTTGTTTTCTGCTAGGCAACAGATCATCATCAAAAGAGGTAGCAACCAGATCAGAGTAGCGAGAGCTCTTCCATTCTCTTCCTGTCCTGTCTTTATGCTACTAAACTCGATGAGACGGAGCATGGAGAAGACAATCAGAGAACTGCCAAGGAGTTTGTCGACTGAATTGCTGGCATGACTTCGTAGAAGGAGAATTGCACCAAAGATGAAGAGAATCACAGACTGTGAAAATATATTGAATGGTCTCATTCATGTAGAATGCTTTTTGTCTGTCATCACATTTATGATGGACATTCAGCAACTCGTTGCTGAATGTTGATGATTATGATAGCATGTTTAACCAATTGGATGGCGATGCAACCAATAGATGACATTCATTCGATAATGTTGTTTAGCTATTCTGCAATATTCCTGAGAAGTTCCTGTTAAGAATTTTCTATGATGCTGGTAAATCCATGAAAGGATATCTATTTTTCCTCTCTTGATGCTTTGTTCAAAAACTTCATTGTATAATTCAATCTTTTCTTTGTTGGTTTTAGTTTCTTTGGAAATAATTTGTAAAACTTCCAAATTTATTATTATTGTAGAAACTGATGAAAATCGTACAATACAATGTTGTTGAGATATTAAAAAAGCTACTATTTCAACACAACTATTCGATATTGCCATTAATAAACACTCTTCAAAATCAATGTAATATTTATTGGTAATGCCCCACTTTAAAAGATGTAAGTGTCCATAATTTGCAATAAATTTCCATACATTATACTGTGATGATGTTATTTCCTTAAGAAGCCATTGTAATATATTTAGATTTCCGACGTCAGCCACTGTGATAACGCAAGTAGTAAAATGATTTGGAATTACAAAGACAGATAATCTTTTATAAATTTCCTCGATTAGCTCAAGTTGTTCGCTTCTGATGGCTGCATCAAGTGTTCTTAAATTAATATATTTAGAATCAATATCAAGTGATTTGATAATAAAATCGATATCGATTTTATTAGTTTTACCATATCTTTCTATGAGCATGGTAATTACAGGATTATAATATTCATCCACCGCATTGAAATTCTTTCGAAAATATTTGATAATCTCAAGACATTCTAGAAAACTTTTACCGGCACAATTTGTGGCTATTGACGTATAACTAATTGAATAAAACTCTGTCGGATATTTAGCAAAATGTTTGAGTAATTTAATAATTTCTTTGAAATTATGTTTAGGTATATATAACACAACTTGTGATATCATCACATTCCTATTATGCTTTGGACACTTGTTTTCTTCGAGCCATTTGATAATTTCAATAACTTCATCGACATTCTTTCCTTCGTTGAGCAGTTCTAAAACATTTCCCATCAAATTCTTGTTCCAACCAAATTTAAACTTCTTTAACAATTTCATGATTTGTTTGATTTCATTTTGAGATTTATTTGCAAGATGATCAACTGGAAGATCAACTATTGGTATATTACTCAATGATGTTTCTTTTAGCCAGTTCAGACCACATGAAAGAACATTCACATCACTTATTGTAATACTATGAAATAATTTTTCTGCAAGATGTTTTGAACCAAGAAGTACATGAGATTTTGCATATTTATAAAGTAATTTTGCTGTTATCAATGGCTGTTTTGATTTCATGATCTGCCGAGAAATTGACAAACATGCAACAGGAACAGGTCCTTTGTTGTGAAACATCCACATAAACAATTCATCAGAATAAGCGAAATCTATAACAGAAAGATAGTATGGAAGTTTAGCTCTTCTCATTGAATCGACATATCTTCTAAACTTCTTATTGACCAATCTTACCAGTGGTAAATATCCGTAATCAACATATTCTATTACGGATAGTAATAACTCAGGTAATAGTACATCAATTGATGTATCAGTTGGTGTTAATACTTGCATTGATAAATATTCTTTTATCATTATTCTAGACAGGTTAATTTTTCAATTTCACTCTTTAGCTCTTCATGAATCTGTTCTATCGATCTTTTTTCACAACCGACTATCTTCCAATTCTTTTGGTTTTCTGCGCAGAAAATATATGCCGCATTTAACCAGGAATAAAATCGTTGGCCTTTCTGCTCGAATATATCTAGGTTGTCCCCTCGTTTTGCAACATTTCGCAAAGTGGTGTCTACTTCATTTGACAGGAGAAAAATTCTGTCCGGAATCGGAAGTTTGAAAAGACCATACTCAATTTTTTCTAACGTGTCCATCAGATCAAATGGTGTAAATTTTCCTGCAAGAAATGATAGCGCAATTTGATAAGCAAAATTAGACGTAGAGTACCTGTCTAATACAACTGTCTCTCCTTTCCATAACCACCAGTTGAGTAAAGACAACTTATCATATCTATTTGCAGCACACAATGTAATAAAGGTAAACGAATTCAATGAATATTTTTGATCTTTCTGCATTAACAAGTCATTTATCAAATTTCCAAACAATCCCTTCCTATCAGGAAAACGTAACGTCTTAACATTCATTCTCTCCTTCAATAACTTGGTTTGAGTTGTTTTTCCGCAACCATCCATTCCTTCGATAACAATTAGTTTTCCTCTTTTCTTTCCTAGTGTAAGAAACTTTTCGATAGCATCTTCACTGTTGTCTATAAACAGTAGTTGAGTACTTGTTAACAAATTAATCGAATTGTTTGATTTACCAGTTATTAATGTTGGCATATGAAGAGAGCAGATAGCATATGTTATCAGTACATCATAGATGTGATCGTCAACATCTCCACATATCAACACTTCGTTATAACTGAACTTCTTCTCAAATGTTAACTCTTGGGCTTTATCATTATTGAGTTTTTCTTTATCGATGTTCAAGTAGAAGACATCCATTTAAGAATAGATTAAATCGTCAGATTTAATCTATTTCACTGTGAACGGTTATTCTTCAAAATGATTGATGGTAGATTAAATCATTACTGATTTAATCTACCTAAAATATATCCCGCCATGTTCTCCTGGTTCTCATCTTCGCCTTCTCCAGTGAAGGCAACTACAACAACATCGAATACTGAATCATCAATTGCTGTGACAACTGTTGAGAAGACTTCAGAAGTAACAGATACAGTTAAAGAGGATAGGTTAACTTTCGATCCTACACCTGATGATAAGCCTTTCCTTGATCTGTTTAAGAAACAGCATGGACTACACTGGGGTCCAAGTGAGATAGACTTCAAACTGGATAAAGGACATTACAATAAACTCCCTGACGATCTCCGTTCACTCTTTGATAAAATTCTAGCATTTTTCGCTAGTGCTGATAGTATTGTATTAGAGAACACTATTAAACACTTCAGGAACAATGCTGAATTACAATCAATTGAGTTCTTGTACGATGAGCAGGCTTACTTTGAGATTATCCATGTTATGACTTACAATGAAGCAATTGATACATACATCACTGACTTGGATAAGAGGATGAAGATTAAGAAGTCTTTCAAGACAGATCCATTGGTTTACAAGCGTGAGCAATGGATGTGCAACCGTATGAATGATAAGGTCTCCGAAACTGAACGCCTTGTTTCCTTCATCTGTGCAGAGGGTATCAACTTCGTTTCCAGCTTCCTAGTCATCTTCTACTTCCGTACTACTGGACGTTTCCCCAGTTTTGCCACTGCTAATCAATGGATTGCAAGAGATGAGTTGATGATTCATGTTGAAACAGGTCTCCTGCGATACATGCGCTTCCACCAAGGAAAACTATCAAACGCAGAAGTAACAAAGATTGTAGAAGAGTCAGTAGAGTTAGAATTAGAGTTTGCTAGATCACTGATTCCCAATGGTGTTATTGAGAACTTACATCTCAAAGACGTAGAAGGACATATCAGAAACTTAGGAAATTACTACTTGACAAGACTTGGTCTTGAGGAGAAGTGGCAAGTTGATAGAGCTTCGCTTCCACCTTGGTTATCATTCCTCACTCTACGTCCACGTGCAAACTTCTACGAGAGGACTGTCTCTGAGTACCAGGGGCCTAAGGCTGTTAGCGAGAATCCAAATGATGATAAGGACTGGTGAAAATAGTTGAATAACGAGAGTATATATCTTCGATTTAATATATTAAATCGAAGAAGCAAATCAAGAATTTAAGTCGCTTAGACGATCAATAATGATCTTCTCCTCGCATCATCTCTTTAATGGCTCTCGCAAAATGCCGAGTATGCGATGTTGAGATGCCTGAAGAAGATTTTGGAGTCGTTAGCAAGAGATATTTAAAGTGCGGACGGATGTTTCATGGAGAGCCGAGGTTGAATCTCCGGTCGTCAACTGGATATTACTTTCTATGCTCTTATTGTTACAAGAAATATCAAGTCTATAACAAGAACAAGCCACCAAGCTATGTTACAAGATGCTTTCTATGCAAGGATTTAACAACAGGAATCAAGCAGTACGACGATGAATGGACAGTGGATTTTGCCACTTGCATGTGGGTGCATTTAAAGTGCATCCATAACCGTGCGGAAATTCTCCG
>Ga0134126_10001566_pt1 | contig 29176 bp, 21 predicted proteins | sample KB31752_FD_96881 | JGI IMG/M metagenome (GOLD analysis project Ga0134126, IMG submission 96881) | Terrestrial soil microbial communities with excess Nitrogen fertilizer from Kellogg Biological Station, Michigan, USA - KB3-175-2 | ecosystem: Environmental > Terrestrial > Soil > Unclassified ... | reverse complement strand
GGTCGATCCCGCGAAAGTCGCGTGGGCGATCAGGCTCTGGAACGATTCGCCATTGATGCGGCCGGATCCAAATCGCAAGTCGGCCGTACCGCTCATCTGGTGAGGAATACCTGAGACTTTGATTTGTCCGGAAATAGGCGCCTCGACGTTGATGTTTCCGACATTGAGATTGACGTCGCCCAGACTCTGTCCGCCTTTGGTTGCGGTAATGGCTGAGACAATCGCTCCGTCGATCCGATCAAACGTGGCCTCGATCGATATGTTGTTTTCGCCGGTGCGCGGAATCAGCAGAGCGAATTGCGCTCCGCCGCCGTTGGGCTGGCTCAGCCTTCCGTTGTCGATGCGCGTCTCGGTTGCAGTTGACGACACATTCGCGCTCAGCGACCCCAGGTCGCGCCCGTTCATGATTAACGAACCAAGTTCCGCGTGCCCGCTGACGAGTGGATCCTTCAACGCTCCGGCCAGCGTGCCGTTAAAATTCAATTTCCCGCCGAGATCGATTCCGTAGGTGTGAAACTGCTCCTCGACTTCAGGCAAGGCGCCGGACGTAATCAGTAGGCGTTGAATTTCCGACGCATCAGTCGAAGCGACATCGACGGTCAAATTCGAAACAGGCTCGTCAATGGAAAATTGGCCGCTGGCGTTCAGCTTTGTCGCCGCGGTTTGCAAGCTTGCGCGCTGAATTTGAAAGACGCCGTGGTTGGCTGTGACAGCGAAGTCGCCCGAAAGTGGCGCCAGGTCATTCGTACTTTGCGCGCCTTGCAATTGCGCGTTGACACTTCCGGTCGCCGTGGAAATGTCGGTGTCGAGGAAGGTGAGGTCGGCGCGGCCAGTCGCGCGGCTGGCCACCGGGATGGCGCGGCCAGACACCATCGCGATCAGCGCGGCCAGATCGAAGTTGCTGAAGTCGCTGGCGACGCGCGATGTTCCTTTCTTAGTCAGCGCAATGGTCACGTTGCCGGTCGCGCGGCCGTTCAATGCTTCAGCGACGAAGTTTGTGAGTTGAATCTGATCGCTGGTGGCGACGACCGCGGCGTGTGCGGGACCAAGTTTCATTTCGCCCAGGACGCCTCCGCCTAAACTCAAGTCAGCGCTCGCGCGGTAGCGACCTGAAGGTTCAAGTGCGAAGGCCGGTCGCGCCAGCTTCACATTTTCGACCTGGCCATTCTCGAGCTTTACTGTGCCGGCGTTAATGTCGCTGGTGGTTCCTTCGACGCGCCCATTGCGAATCGCGAGACGCACGCCCGCGATGTTGATGCTGCCGGTTTGCGCACCGGAAAAGTTGGCCGCGCCCACTTGTAGTTCTTTGACAGTGACGTTGGTGATCCCACCGCGGCTGTTGGCTTCAATATTTCTGGCCGTCACACCATCGATGCTGGCTTTTGACGCTTGGATCTTGCCGGCTTTCGCGCTGGCAATTGTCGCGGTCGTGACGCCGTTGGCTGACCGCAAGCGAATGTCGTTTGCCTGAATTCCGCCGGCGACCCGCGCGGTTGCGGTTGTCAGCGCGCTGCCGGTGAGTTGGGGAGCGGAAGCCGTCAGCACTCCGTCTTTGTATTCCGCCACCGCGTCGCGCAGCATCAGACCCGTGATCGTCGTCCCATAGCTCTTCTCAGACGCAGCGCGGAGTTCGCCGACCCAGCGAAAATCCGAGCCGGTGCCCATGACGCCGCCCGCAAGTTGCACAGAATTCAACTGAAAGTCGCCCGCGTTCAGCAACTGCACCACGGCGCGACCGTTGAAGTCATAGCTGGCGCCCTGCCCGGTTCCTTTCGCGGTGATGTTCAATCCTTGCAGCCGCAGGTTGGCGGCGGCCAGCGCTTCGGAATTCACTCCGCCCGTGACTTGATACTTTTCACCTTCGCCGGTAATCGTCCCAGAAAAATTTCCCACGCCCCGCAACGCCGTCCCGGTCGCGAGCACATCTGAAAGCTGCGTGAGATCGACGGTGGAAGTGACATTGAAGTTGTATTGCAGCGCGCGCCAATCACCCATCACGCCGCTCAGCGTCGCCTCGGCCACCGGCGAGCGGATTTTAAATTCCTGAATCTCAGCGCGAATCTGGTTCACGCGGCCGCGGGCTTCGATGTCGATGTTATTGATGGGCCGATTGTCGTAAGCGAGTGTTGAGTTCTTCGCGCTCAACGTCACGGTGTTCATCCAGCTCGAAGACGGAGCGTTGAGATCGTCAGGCTGAATTGTCGCCTGTAAGTTGCGCGCTTCGCCGGACAGCCGGTGCACGGCGTCGCCGTAATGAATTAGCCCGTTCTTCAGGTCGATGTGCGCCGTCGAGTACGCAAACAGAATTCTTTGGTTCGGCTCAGGCGGTGGGATGTGTATGTTGCGGAAATTCGAACGGCCTTGCGCGTCGAAGCTTACCCAAAGCTCAAGACCCTCAATCTGCAGGTCTTTGAGATTTATATTGCGATGAAGATTGGTCGCGTAGAGATCTTCGATGCGAACAGTGGCGAGTAGTCGATCGATCTTGCCAAGCTTCTCGCCAGTCTGCGCATCGTAAAGTTCAACGCCGAGCATCTCGACGGTTTGCGGCGTAATGGCTGTGTGAAATTCGCGAATCTCGGCGCGGATTCCGTACTTCGCGAGCGTGTCTTTCACCTGGCCGGCAATGTACGCGTCGACGTAGCCCAGCCGGTAACCGAGCAGGGCAATCAGCACGAGCGCGATCGCGCCCACCGCCACCAGGATGCCGGCGATGATTGCGTTCCGGCGAGTAACGATGCGGCGTCGACGTCGTGGGGGCGGGGCCGACGCGCCACTCTTAGTTTCGGCAGGCTCTTGATCGTTCACAGGCATCGACTGGGCCAACGTGTCAGAAGCCCGACCATCAGGAGGGCAATTTGATCAAGACTGCCCTTGCTGACGCGCGGGCTTCTGACATTTTTTACAGGAGAGCCGAAAACGGAGAGGTTAGAGATTAGAGGGCAGATATTAGCTTGGAGTTGTCGACTGAAATTGGCGTCTGACCTCTGATCTCTAACCTCGGCTTCGCTTCTTTCTAAACTGAAATCGGGGGAAATTCAAGAATAGCACAGACGCTAGCCTGCGCGGTGAGAGATAGGCTCGTCCATCGCCACGCCGGCCTCGGAATCTTGCGGAGTACCCAGCGGCACGTTGCCGACAACCTCCAATTCAAAGCCTTCGATTGCCGTGATTTTTGGCGGATGGTTTGTGAGCAGCAGAATTTTTCGCATCCCGAGTTCATGCAGAATCTGCGCGCCAATGCCGTAGTCGCGGTTCAATCCATAACCCGTTTCCGCGCTCGCTTCGCGCTTGCTGACGCCGCGGTCCTGCATCAAAGCGTAGGTGCGCAACTGGTGAATCAAATCCAGGCCGTGCTCACTCTGTCTCAGGTACAGCACCACGCCCTGGCCGGCTTCCGCGATTTTTTCCAGCGCGCGCCGCAGTTGATAGCCGGTGTCGTCGATGGTTGACCCGAACATGTCACACGTAACGTTTTCGGTGTGTACTCGGACCATCACCGGATCGTCGGTGCGCACGTTGCCCATGACCATCGCCAGATGGACGTCGCCATTGATCGTGTTTTCAAAAGCGATCGCGCGAAACTTGCCATAGACTGTGGGCAGATCGGTTTCCACCGCGCGCCGCACCAGTACTTCTTTTTGAATGCGATAACGCACGAGGTCCGCGACGCTGATAATCTTCAGGCCGTGCCTGACCGCAAAGTCTTTCAACTCAGGCAAGCGCGCCATCGTGCCGTCTTCGTTCATGACTTCGCAGATGACGCCGGCCGGATAAAGTCCCGCGATGCGGGCAATGTCCACGGCAGCTTCCGTCTGACCCGGACGCACCAGCACGCCGCCTTTTTTTGCGCGCAGCGGAAATATATGACCCGGACGCGCGAGATCCTGCGGCCGCGTCCGCTGATCGACTGCCGTTAAAATTGTGGTCGCGCGATCCGCTGCTGAGATGCCGGTGGTCACACCGCGACGGGCCTCGATCGAAACAGTGAACGCTGTGCCCAGTCGGGAGGTATTGTCCGAAACCTGTGGGCTCAGGTGCAGCTCATCGCAACGGTCTTCAGTCAGCGGCAGGCAAATCAATCCCCGCGCATGTCGCGCCATAAAGTTGATTATTTCAGGCGTGACCTTTTCCGCCGCGCACACCAGATCCCCTTCATTCTCGCGGTCCTCATCGTCCACGATGATGATCATTCGCCCTTCGCGAATATCGGCGGCCGCGTCTGAAATGGAAGCTAAGGACATGGTGTGAAGTCAGTTTAATTCGGGCGGCGCTTCGAGTTGGTCGTCGGCTTCTTTTGAGTGCGGTGATGCGATGCGATGATCGCCGCCACCTCTTTCTCGAACCGCTGTGTTTCTTCAAGCGTCACATCATGCATGAGGTCCTTGATCATCGGCATCATCAATTCCTGTGAACGCGCAATAGACTCGGCAAACAGCTTCGGCATAACCTCCATGGTGTATTGACCGGTCGGAGACTTGTAAAATGCGATTAGATCGGCAAGTTGGCTTTCGTCATAGTATTTCGCATAGATCAAAGCGGTAATTTCATCGAGTTTGCTGTAATCGAGTCGTTCTTTCAGCAACTCACGAAATCTTTGAGATGTTCTCAACGAGCTGGACACGATTTCTGCGCGTAGTGTTTCCCGCTCTTCATTCGTAAGCTCCGTGGTTGACGGCAGATCCGCAATGCCCGACCAAATTATCTCTGGCAGTCCCTTTTCGCTTTCTTCCAAAGCGACGTTAATAATATCCTCTGCATTCTTTTTGCTATTCGTTGCGGCGAGCAGTTCCGCAATCAAAGCCTGCTTCTGAGGTGAAATCGTTGTCGCCGGCTCAGGCTTTTGTTGTTGGGCCGCTTGCCCCAGGACTGCAAGCGGAAGGGCAATACAGATTCCCAAAACAGCGACGAATTTGGCCAACATGGTGAGGTGTCCTTTCGTGTTTCACGTACAGCGGCGCCGCACGCAGATAGTCGAGTTAGCGGTTTAAGATTCGCTCGACGTACTTGGCGATTATATCAGCTTCGAGATTGACTTCATCACCGGCTTTCAGGTGCGAAAAATTGGTGAGTTCCATTGTCTTCGGAATCACGGCGATTTCAAAGTATTCGTCGGTCAGGTTCGCGATCGTCAGGCTGATACCGTCGACGGCGACTGAGCCTTTGAAGACGAGGTACTGGGCGATCCCTGGCGGATAAGTGAAGCGAAACGTCCACGAGTCGCCGTGGTTTTCTGAACGCAAAAACCTGCCCGTCGCATCAACGTGGCCCTGAACGATGTGGCCGCCGAGGCGTGTTGCCGGCGTGACTGCGCGTTCCAGATTTACCGGCGAGCCTGTTTCCAGAGAGCCCAGCGTCGAACGAAACAGCGTCTCTTTCGAAACATCGGCGCGAAACGAATCGGGTTTCACATCGAGCGCGGTCAGGCACACGCCATTCACTGAGATCGAATCGCCGTTCTGCGATCCATCAGTGACCGTATGCGCTTCGATCACGATGCGTGCATCTTCACCGCGACGTTCAACGTCGCGGACGCGCCCAAGTTCTTCAATGATTCCGGTGAACATTTGAAATTTTGGATTTGCGATTGCCGATTTTGCACTTAACGCAGGGAGCGCAAAACCACAATGATAAGCGCCGCGAGAACAAGCGGCGCCAATGACAACAGCACCATCCAGATAGCTTCGTTCTTAAATGTGAATGTCGGAACTCTCAGGTGGTGCGCTCCTTCACAATTGCGACCATCTTTTGAAACACGTCGTCGATCGACATTCCGGTTGAGTCAACCACGATAGCGTCGTTGGCGGTAATCAACGGTGAATCCTCGCGGGTAGTGTCACGCCGATCGCGCTCAGTGATGTCCGTCAGCACTTGTTCGTAAGTTGCCGCTGAATCGTGCTCGCGTTCTTCGGCCAAGCGGCGTTGCGCTCGTTCGGTAACCACCGCATCCAAAAAGAATTTCACATCGGCATTCGGAAAAACCACGGTGCCGATGTCGCGGCCGTTCATCACCGCGCCGCGGGCGCCCAGCTCGCGTTGCCGTTGCACCATGGCCCGCCGCACCGCCGGAATCGTGGAGATGATCGATGAGACATGGGTCACATCTTCATCGCGAATGCGACTGGAAACGTCGCGGCCATTAAGACTAACGTTCAATGAATCGGGATCGCCGGCCAAATCAATATCGATGCGCGCGGCTAACGACCCCACGGCGACATCGTCGGTCTCGCTGACGGACGTTGATTCAATCACGGCCAGCGCCACCGCGCGATACATCGAGCCGGTGTCGATGTACAACAGACCCAGTTCGCGCGCCAACATCCGGCCCAGCGTTGACTTGCCAGAGCCGGACGGTCCGTCGATCGCAATGATGAGTGGCTTTGTTCCCAACCAATAAGACGATATTAGCCCGTTCGCACAGGGTCAAGGTTTGCCGGCCCCAAAAAGGCAATTACCCGAAACCGTTAAGTTCCGGGTAATTGCTTGTTCAGCGTGGCAGAGGAGTTCTCCGCTTCGCCTGCCCGCCGATCCTGCCTGGGGGGTTATCGCTTAGCGTACGGCGACTGTTACAACTTCGCCGCCAGATTTCAGCGCGGCCAGTTCTCGTGCGGCGCCGCGTTCACCGCGCGACCTGGGTGCTTGCCATGAATATACTGCCCCTTCAATCGAAACCATCGAAAAGAAGTAGTCACTGCCGTAGCGATTGAACAGCAGCGCGGATCGTTGCGTCCCGTTCATTTGCATCGCGGTGGTGCGCACTATCACGGTGGCGTCATTGTCTTCGGCCGCGATCTGCAACGTGACCGCATCGGAAGTCGGGTTGATCTGTCGAATGAGATACTCACCCGCCGGCATAATCTTGTCCGCCACTTTGAATTCGAAAGGAATATTTGCGCGAACCAATGTGCTGGACTGCGCCTGGGCGCCTGCGGCTGTCAAGCCGATCAGAGCGAATAAAGCGACGACGATTAGTGTTTGCTTTTTCATCTTTTTCTCCTCATGGAAACGAGCCCATCGGCCCGGCTAATCTTTTTAGGCTTGGGCCGGCTGTCAGTCCCGTTCGACTGCTGCGTGACCCTTCTGCCTCACACTTGTTAACGCGGGAACTGGCCCCAAATCCCCTCATCATCCAAAAGCTTTTGTTGTAGAATCCGCGCCGGTTCGAGTTGAGGATTGTTCGGTGCCTGCTGAAAACGTCACGCAACTACTGTTGAAATGGGGCGAAGGCGATGCTGCCGCGCTGGATAAGTTAATGCCCCTCGTTTATGACGAGCTGCGGCGGTTGGCGAGCAATTACCTGCGTCGCGAGCGGCAGAACCACACTTTGCAGCCCACCGCGCTGGTAAACGAAGCGTACTTGAAACTCGTCGATCAGAAGAACGCGCACTGGCAAAATCGCGCGCAATTCTACGGCGTGGCGGCCCAATTGATGCGCCGGATTCTGGTTGATCATGCGCGACAACATCAGGCAGAGAAGCGTGGCGGGTCCAAACAGCAAAGACTATCGATTACCAGTGCCAGAGCCATCGCGCAGACGCCGGAAGTGGATGTGCTCGCTGTGCATGAGGCCTTGGAGGAGCTGAAGCAGTTTGATGAGCAGCAGGAACGCATCGTGGAATTGCGATTCTTCGGTGGCTTGTCGATTGCCGAAACCGCGGAAGTGCTGGGACTCGGTCATGCCACGGTTGAACGCGATTGGAAGATGGCACGCGCCTGGCTGCGGCAGAAACTTGAGTAGCCAATGAGGGAATGCGTCGTTCGAATCCGCGTTAATAGACGAGGAGTGCTTAGGACTTTTGAACATGACACCGGAACGCTGGCAAAAAGTTAAGCAGATATTTCACACAGCGCTGGACAAGCCGGCGGCTGAGCGCATCGCTTTCATCGCGCAGGCGTGTAATGGCGATGACCGACTGCGGGAGGAAGTCGAATCGCTGCTCGCTTCGTCGGAAAAGGACGGGAGCTTCATTGATTCACCGGCGTATGAGGCTGCGGCAACCTTGATTACGAATCAAGCGGCGGAATTGAAGAAGGGGACCACTCTCGGCGCTTACGACATTGTTTCCTTCATCAGTCGTGGCGGTATGGGCGAAGTTTACCTGGCGCACGATCGACGTCTCGGGCGCAAGGTTGCGCTGAAAGTCCTGCCAAGCTCATTCACAAAAAATCAGGATCGGCTGCGGCGGTTTGAGCAGGAAGCTCGGTCCGCGTCGGCGTTGAATCATCCGAACATCATTACCATTTACGAAATCCTGAAGTCGGAGTCTACGCATGTCATAGCCACGGAATTTGTCGAAGGCGAAACACTTCGTCATCGCTTGTCGAATTCAAAGTTGGAACCTTCGGAAGCCCTCAACATTGGGATGCAGGTTGCGGACGCGCTGTCGGCAGCGCACAAAGCGGGCATCGTTCACCGCGACATCAAGCCCGAAAACATAATGATCCGGCAGGACGGCTACGTGAAGGTGCTCGATTTTGGCCTTGCAAAGTTGAGCGAAGAAGCGCCGTCAGTCTCAGCCGACGAGGCGCCCACGCGCCAGGTCCGCACGGGTTCGGGTGTGATCATCGGAACGGCGGGCTACATGTCTCCCGAGCAGGCGCGTGGCAAACCTGTGGACGCGCGCTCAGACATTTTCAGTTTGGGCGCAGTCATCTACGAGATGGTCACGCACCGAAAGCCCTTCGACGGCGAAACGCCGAGTGACGTGCTCGCCAGCATCCTGAAAACTGAACCACCGCCAGTTTCGCAGCTTCTTCAGGATGCTCCTCCTGAGTTGACGCGCATCGTCGCCAAGGCACTGAAGAAGAATCGCGAAGAGCGTTATCAGGTAATCAGCGATCTCCTGCTTGACCTCAAAACTCTGAAGGAGGATTTGCATTTTCACGCGCGGCTGCAATCGACCGGCTCCGGTATAGGCGAAAAATCCACCGCGGCCGCTACCGCCAGCGCTTCCGTTGGCGCCGCGCCGACGTCCGAGGGCGCGGTCGCCGCCACCATGATCAGTCAGGCGCTGAGCGTCGAACTCAAGCGGCAAAGGCTTCGCTTCAGCGCCTTCGCGGTCGCCGGGGCGGTTGTGCTGATTGCCGCGGGCTTTGGTCTCTACAAACTCCTGAACCGCCCCACCCGTACGCACTTCCAAGCGACTTCAGTCGCGCGTGTGACAAATTCCGGCAAAGTAATCGATGCGCGTTTGTCGCACGACGGAACTTATCTTGTGTACACGCTGAGTGACGCCGGGAAGCAGAGTCTTTGGATCCGAACCGTAACCGCATCGAACGAAAAGATGATTGTGCCCCCGGCAGCAGTCGGAATTTTCGGATTCACGTTTTCACCAGACGATCGCGAAATCTTTTACGTCATTAAAGCCAATTTTGACGCCGGCACGCTGTATCGGATTCCAACTCTCGGCGGCACACCTCAGAAACTGCTGGAGAGAATAGATGCGCCCGTAACTTTTGCCCCCGACGGCAAACGCATGGCCTTCGTACGTGCGAGTTTCCCCACCGAAGATCAAAGTGCGCTGATAATCACGAACGTCGACGGCACAGACGAACAGATTTTGGCCTTAAAGAAGAAGCCGGATCGATTTGCTCCGATCTTTTTCACCGCGCCGTCTTGGTCGCCGGACGGAAAATTGATCGCCACCAGCGTTCTCACACCCGGTGCGCAAAGCCGCGTCATCGCTTTCCCCGTCGCCGGCGGAACAGAAATCAATCTCAGTCCCGAGGCGTGGCCTTTCACGGGACAAGTTCAGTGGATGCCGGACATGAGTGGTCTCATTCTGATTGCCGGCAGCAACGCCGGCACCGGCGCGCAACTGTGGTTTTTGTCTTATCCATCAGGCGAAAAACGCCAAATCACTAATGACCTGGAGCAACATCGCGCGATTGGCTTAACGGCCGACGGGACGAAATTTGTGAATGTTGTTGCCACTGGTTTGATGGGTTTATGGGTAGCCCCCGACGGTGACGCAAGCCGTGCCGTTCTGTTGCCCACCGGGAATGTGGGATGGGGAGGCTCTTACGGCAATACCGTGAGCTGGACGCCTGACGGGCGAATTGTCTTTGTGGTAGCCGAGGGAAATGATTTCAATCTTTGGATTTCTGATGCTGACGGTGAGAACCGCAAAGCGCTGACCTCGAACCTTGGGCGTAATACTGGTCCCGTGGTTTCCCCAGACGGCCAGTATGTCGTGTTCAGCTCGACGCGCGGTGGCGCCCTCAATATCTGGCGCATGAATATAGATGGGAGCAACCCAAAACAGCTGACTCGCGGCGTTGCGGAATCACAAACAACAATTTCGCCAGATGGTCGTTGGATCGTGTATGCGTCACTTGGCACAACGCGGCCGACGATTTGGAAAGTTTCAATCGACGGCGGCGAACCGCACGAACTCACCCATCGAGTGTCCAGCGCACCGGCATATTCTCCGGACGGACAATTTGTTGCTTACCTCTATACGGAGAATCCTGATCCGCTGGCGCCTCCGAACAAGATCGCGATCATTTCCAGTGATGGGGGCGAACCAATCGAAACGTTCACTTTTCAGGCACCGGGAACAATTCAGACCACGCTGAAATGGTCGGTCGACGGAAAATCACTCCTTTATACAGCCAACACAAATAACGTCACGAACATTTGGAGTCAACCGGTTGATGGGGGAGCGCCGAAGCAGATTACTAATTTTCAGGACAGTTTCATGAGCGGCTTCGCCTGGACACGCGACGGTAAACAACTGGTTTGTTCGCGCGGCATTTTTAACCGCGACGCGGTAATCGTCAGCGAAGTGAAGTAAGTGGCACAGACTTTAGTCTGTGATTCGCCCGGAAAAGTCACAGACTGAAGTCTGTGCCACTGCCGTCAATAGCGATGTGACGGCATGCCGATGTGGATGTGGGGTCCGGTAGCCACGCCCGGTATCGCGCCGCGAAAAGCAGAAAAAGGAATTCCGTTTCGTTTCAGGAAATCGATCAGCGCCAGTCCTTCCGGCTCATCGGGTTTCAGCGAGATATCCATGGCGTTGCGATGATCCAAACGCCATTGGTTGTGAATCGCCCCCTGTCCAAACACCGCAATCGGCAACGGGCGCTTAAACGTCTGTTGAAAGAAGCTTTCGATCGATGATGCCTGCTCCAGCAGCCAATGACCCGCGCCATTGAAGCGAATGAATGAAGTGGTCTGGACCAACCCGCCGCGCCTGAGTCCGAGTTTCTTCACCTGCTTCTCAGTCTCAATTTCCACCAGCGCCTGCGCAATCTGCGTGTCCGCGCCGGCGATCTCTTGCTGAACCGTCGAGATTTTTAATTTGGCATCCGTGACAATGCGTGCCGATTCATCGAGGTCGCGTTGCGAAATCAGGCCCTGGTCAAATAACTTCTGTGAATTCTCGTGGCGCTGCTCAGCTTTCTTGAGACTGTCCTCGTAGAGCGTAAGTAACTTTTGCAGGCTTGCTTTGTATTCCTTGGTCGTGGCGATGTAGCGATCACGCAATTGCGCGAGTTCGCTCTGCACCGGCGTCGTCGCAGGCTTCTTGCTCTTGGCCGGCGATTTCTTCTGCGCGGATACAGAAATACCGCACGAAATAACCATCGCCATCATCAACCACAGATGCTTCATAATGCTCGCTGCAACAATAGTACGGGCGAGCGCGAAGGCAAAATTGAGCCGATTCGAGGGAGCGCCCTGATTTGAGCGCGTTAGAGCCAACTTTAGTTGGGTTCTAATTGAACCCGGAAATGCCCGACTGAAGTCGGTACTCTGACGCCTGCGATTTGGGAACCAGGGGACTAGCGAATTAGACGTTGTTGAGAATTGAGAGTGCGTTGCCGCTATAGATTTGCGCCTTCTCCGTTTCCGGAATGTCCAATTCGCAAATCGACGACACCGCCCGATCGATCGAGCCCAGCAGATGGGGATAATCGCTGCCCATCAACATGTGATCCGCGCCCACCAGATCATGCGTCATCATCAACATGTGTGAATTGAAATTGACGGTGTCGTAGTGGAGTTTTTTCAGGTAAGTGCTCGGCAGCTCGTCAATCTTCGCGCGGCATTCGGGAAAGTCGCGCCAGCCGTTATCCAGCCGTTCCATCAAGTACGGAATCGCTCCACCGAGATGTCCGATGATCCAGCGAATGTCCGGATACTCACGAAACATTCCGTCGAAGCACAGACGCGCCACGGCCAGCGTGGTGTCGAACATGAATCCCACAATCGGGCCCAGCACGTATTCGCGAAACGGATCAGTGTTGGCCGGCAGCATCGGATGCAACAGGAGGCAAAGCTTCATCCGGTTTGCTTCGGCAAAGAAGGGCCGGTATTGCGGAGACGTGAGGGCTTTGCCGCCGATGTTGCTCAACAGAATCACGCCATTCATCTTTAATTCATCTATCGCGCGATGAAGCTCTTTCAATGCGTGATCGGGTGAATCCATCGGAATTGAAGCGAGCGCCTTGAATCGCTGCGGATGTTGAGCGACTAATTCCGCATAGGCATCATTCACCATCCGCGCGATTTCAACTTGCTGCTGCGCCTCGGCAAAGAAAACGTTGGGAGTCGAAAGCGAAATAACTTCAACATCGATACCCACGCGATCCATGTCTTCCAGGCGTTTGGTCACGTCAGTCATCGGTGGCGTGACTCCAAAAAAGCGCGCGTCGCGATAAGTAATGATCGTCTGCCCGGAAGGGCTTTTGCCAAACGAAAAATCCGAAGGAATTTCGCGGATGCGGTCAAAGTAGACCGGCGGGTAATAGTGCGTATGTACGTCAATCTTCCGAAGTCGCGGGTCCGGGGTGGCCATCGGGGCAAGCGTCCAGTTAGAACAATATTCGATGTTTTGCTGGTCTATCGAGCTTCTAATTCCATAGACGACCGGCTTGTACTATTGGTTACCAACTGAATTAGACTACAGCCGTGCCCGAGACTGACATTCAACCAATCCTCGACGGCGTGCTCGAGGGCCAGAGACTAACTGCCGAAGATTGCACCGCGCTGCTGGAATCGTACGACATCGCCAAAATTGGCGCGGCGGCGGATGAAATCCGTAAGCGGAAACATCCCGACAACGTAGTCACTTACATCATCGACCGCAATATCAACTACACGAACGTCTGCAACGTGGTTTGCACCTTTTGCGCGTTTTATCGTCGTCCGGGCGCCCCTGACACTTACGTGCGAACGCTCGCAGAGATTTGCGAGAAGATTGACGAGACTATTGCGCTGGGCGGCACGGGTGTGCTGATGCAAGGAGGACTGCACCCTGATTTTGGAATTGAGTGGTACGAAGATCTTTTGCGCACGCTGAGTGCAAAGTATCCGGGCTTTCAGCTTCACTGCTTCTCGCCACCTGAGATTCACAACATCCATCTGATATCCGGTCTCGATTACGAGACGATCATGCAGCGTTTGAAGGACGCCGGACTGTACAGCTTGCCCGGCGGCGGCGCAGAGATTCTCGACGACGAAGTGCGGAAGCGCGTCGCCACGAAATGTACGACTCAGGAGTGGCTGGATGTGATGCGGGCAGTGCACAAAGTTGGTCTGCGATCTTCGGCCACAATGATGTTCGGCATTGGCGACAAAACGGAACATCGCGTGCGCCACCTGCAGAGGATTAGAGATCTTCAGGACGAGACGGGTGGTTTCTTCGCTTTCATTCCATGGACTTTTCAGCGCGAGAACACGGCGCTGGGGCGCAAGATTAAAGAAGAGCCGACGGGCATGGATTATTTGAAGATGCTGGCCGTGTCGCGTCTGTTCATGGACAACATCGACAATATTCAATCTTCGTGGCTGACGCAGGGATTGCGCCTGGGCCAGGTGGCTTTACGCTTTGGAGCGAACGACATGGGCTCGATCATGATCGAAGAGAATGTCGTCTCGGCCGCGGGCGCGCATAATCGAGCAACCGAAGAGACCTTGCGTTATTTGATCCAGGAAGCCGGCTTCATTGCTCAGCAACGCGACATACTCTATGAACACGTCACCGCTGAGCAGCGTGCGGCGATTGCGATACCTCCGCTAACAAATTCACACCAGTTGAAAGTGCTCTCCGCCGGTTAATCTTTGAATCACCTTTCCACATTTCGGCGGTCAACTCAGAACAGCTCATGGTCAGGAAGATCGGCTTGCCGCCGCTGGATGAAGGCCGGGGCAAGCCCCCCTTCCTGACTGCAATTAGTTCAATTGCTTCGTTACCGACTAACGGCTAGAGACATCCAAAAATAGTACTTCTACGGAGTTCAAGCAGACTTAACTTCGCGAATGCGGCGGCGGCGACGTTTGTGCTCGTCCTCTTTCGCAGCGGCCCTTTCCGGTTCAGCTACCAGCAGCGGCTCGAGCTTCGTAGTCTTCAGAAGCAGACCGGTTCCTTCAGCAGTAGGCTTGACTCTCGCCAGCAGCACGCGCGCAACGCGCTTCGGCATTAACATGGGCGCAAGCTTCGCGGCTGATTCAGCCAACGCCACGATGTCGCCGCCGCCGCGCCAATGCTCGCGCACTACGGTGTCGTCGGTATGATCAATTAACCGCAGCACAGTCAGAGCGATCAAAAAGAGATCGTCAATCTGTCCGATAAACGGAATCATGTCCGGCAGAAAATCGAACGGAATCACCGCATAGATTACCGCCGCCGCGAATAACCCGCGTTCCGTAAGAGGCACGCGCGGGTCCACCATGAGGCGCGCGCACAAGGCCACCATGTTCGGCAGAAACATGAGGAGGTTTTTCATGCGGCTCTTGAGTTTCACTTTGGACATTGATTTACGGCCTTCCTCAAGGGGTACGTTTTGCTGGGAACGCGGACGTCCCCGTCCGCAATCACCTCAATCAACGAACTTGTGCGGACGAGGACGTCCGCGTTCCCAGCATTAGCGCCCTTCTCTTCTAAACTGCACCCCTACCCGTTGCTCCAATCGCTAGTTCATATAACGAATACCAGAACGGAACAGGTTCACGCAAAGGCGGGGCGGTATCCCGACCGTCACGGAGGACGTTTATGAATGTCCTGGGTGCGCCCTCCCGGACTGTCGAGCTACTGCCCCTCCTGGCATTTACTTAATTTTCTTGGCGGTCGTTTTTCGGCCACCTTGAGTCAAAATCAATTCTGTCACTTTGCCCTGCTCGTCCTTTACGAAAGTGATTCGGGCCGAAACGACTTTGAGATAGTAATCAGTCTCCGAGGAGGGAAACAGCTCAAACTTCTCTTGTCCGGTGATCTGAGCCAGCAACCGTCCACTATCATTAGTAATCGTAAGCGTGGCGGTTGGTCCGAGCTGATACTCACCCGCATAGGAATCATAGATCTTTGAATCAACTTTAACTTCCTTCTGCTCACCCGTCAGCTCGGCGATTTTCGCGGTCGCATTCGTGTTTTTAGGATCCAGTTCGAGCGACTTTTTGTAATTCGCGATCGCCAGGTCCTTGTTGCCGTTCGTCATGTAAGCTTCGCCCAGACTGTCGTAGGCGTTGGCGGATTGCGGGAACATCTCCACATTCAATTTGAGGATTTCGATTGCGTCGCTGACCTTCTTCGTTTGCAGCAGTTGGTAGCCAAGCCGGTTCAACTCTGTTTCGCTAAAGTCGTATTCGGCGGCAGTCGCTCCCGCTTTCAACGCGCGATATTCGTTGATGGCTGAGGCCGAATCTTTCAGCTGGATCGAGTTCATGAGTACCGAGGCGATCGATTGCTTCGGCATGTGGTAAGGCTGATCGTAAAGCACGCTCATGATTCCCTGGACAATATTGTTCAGGTACTGGCCGTGCTCGGCGTTATCGAGCAAAACGATTAGCCGCTTCTCGTTCACCATCCGCACCAGCACAGTATTGAACCCATTAATGCCTCCATTGTGTTGAATGACTGGGACGACAAGCCTGGTGGGCGGCGCCAGCGTCACGTTAGTGATCACAAAGCCGTAGCCATAGTTATTCAGGTTGGGCTTGAACATCAGTTCTTTGGATTTCGCCGAAAGAATCTTGTCGCCATACAGCGCCTGATCCCACAGGTACAGATCTTCAACGGTTGAATAGATTGAACCAGCCGCAAAGGGAATGCTCATGTCCAGATAGGACGCGTTTTCGTAGCCGCGGGGAGTTTGCGTATAGCCGGTCGCTCGCTTGCTGATGATCGTCTTCCAGTGATCGTAACCACTGTTCTTCATTCCCAGCGGATCGAAAATGTTTTCCTTCAGCACTTGCTCGTAGGGCTTGCCCGTAACCTTCTCGATGATTGCTCCCAAAAGGAAATAACCGGAATTGTCGTAAACGAACTTGGTTCCGGGTTCGAACTCGAGGTCGCCACTCGCGTACTTCTTGATGAAATCGTCCACGGTAAAAGGGTTGCGGCTGACGTTCTGAAAAAATCCGGGTAGCGCCGTATAACTGGGAATGCCTGACGTGTGGCTCAGCAGATTATGAATAGTCACTTTCGCGCCGGTGTCTTTGCGATAGTCGGGCAAATAATCGATAAGTTTGCCATCGAGTTTGATCTTGCCCTGCTCAACCAACTGAAGAATCAGGGTCGCGGTGAATTGCTTGGTAATCGAGCCGAGCCGGAACTTCGTGTCCGGCGCGTTGGGAATGTTCCATTCCATGTTGGCCAGGCCGACACCTTTCTGGTAAATGACTTTACCGTTATCAACTACCAGGGCAGACCCGTTGAACTGGTCGTATTTATGATGAAGCGAAATCAGTTGGTCGATCTTGGCGGCTTTGTCCTGGGCAAAGGTCGCCGATTGCAAAGCAAGGATGCTGAACAGTGCGAACGCGAAGACGATTTTGGGACTTCGTACTGAGAGTTTCATGATTAATGCTCCTAAGGATCAATTACTGCGGTGGACGTTGCGTGGCGAACTATATCGCAAGTAGCTTGATACGCGCGGCCGCCATAACTTGTTCCCTGCCTTGGGCTCAGTTAGACTCCGCAAGCGAAAAAAAAGATCCCCCAGCGACCATGTCCATACTCGATCAAATCCGACAGCGCGCTGCTTCACAACCACAACACATCGTGCTACCTGAAGGTGAAGACCCGCGCACAGTTGTCGCCGCAAGTCTCGCAACGCAACAAAGATTGGCGCGCATTACGGTTGTCGGCGATGAACAGAAAGTCCGCGACGCAGCCCGACAAGCCGGCGCTGATCTCGGCGGGGTTGATGTAGTCGACCATGTGCGCGCGAACGATTTCGAGAAGATGGTCGCGCTGCTTTACGAAGCTCGCCGGGCTAAGGGCTTGACGATGGATGAGGCACGCAATGCGCTGCGCGATCCGCTTTACTACGGAAACCTGATGGTGCGCTCCGGGCGAGCTGACGGATCGGTTGCGGGCGCGACCAATACAACCTCGCATACGGTGCGCGCGGCTTTGCACTGCATCGGCGTCCGGCCGGGATTCAAGCTCGTCTCCAGCTTCTTCCTGATGATTGTGCGCGACCCTAATGTCGGCTCGAGCGGTGCAATGATTTATGCCGATTGTGGTGTAGTGATCGAGCCGAGCGCGGCTGAACTCGCCGAAATTGCCATTGCCTCTGCAGATTCATGCCGGGCTTTGATCGGTGCTGAGCCGCGTGTTGCGATGCTTTCGTTTTCCACCAAAGGCAGCGCGCGGCATCAGCTGATCGACAAAGTGGTAGAAGCCACGCGTACCGTGCGCGCACGTGCGCCGCAGATTGAAATCGATGGTGAACTGCAAGCTGACGCGGCCCTCGTGCCCGCGATCGGTCAATCGAAAGCGCCCGGCTCAAGCGTAGCCGGTCGCGCCAACGTGCTCATCTTTCCGGATCTACAAGCCGGCAACATTGGCTACAAATTGACTGAGCGGCTGGCCGGCGCCACGGCCATCGGTCCGATTTTGCAAGGGCTTGATCGCCCGGCAAATGATTTGTCGCGCGGTTGCAAACCTGAGGATATCGTCGACGCTATCGCGATTACCGCAGTGCAGGCGCAAGCGCGCAAATCCGAGCGATAATCAACTCAGGCAACGTCAGAGCACACGGACACGCATCAAACCCGCACGTTCGACCAAGCTTTCTGCGGAGTCATCAAATTGCGGTCTCTTCTAATTCTGGTTCTGCTAATCATTTGTGCGGCTGCCGCTGGCGCCCAGACGAATCCGCAGCCTTCGCCGACTCCGAAGCCTGACGAGCAGGAACGAGTACGTGTTTTCACGGAAGAGGTCCGCTTACCCGTGATCGCGACCGATGCTGGCGGTCACTACGACGGAGCGCTTGAGGCTGACGACGTTTTGGTTTTGGAAGACGGAGAGCCGCAGCAAATCCGCAGTGTGCGACACATTCCCGGGAGCGTCCTGTTGATTCTCGACACCGGCGGTGGTGACAACCTCGGACTCGGCGGACTCTCGAAGAAGACCAGCATCACGCGCGACGTCGCGTTGCGGATTTTGTCTCTGTTGGCGAGTGGGGATCAAATCGCAGTTCTTCAATCATCCGACCGGGCTGAACTTTTGCAGCCATGGACTAGCGACAAAGAGCAGGTCGCGCGGATATTGAAATCGAAACTGTTTGCCGGCAAGCGTTCGCGCATCTTCGAATCGATGGTCAAAGCCGCACAGGTGCTCGCCGATCGTCCCGAAGGCAGTCGTCATGTGGTACTGATCACTGATGGCGTTGAGACACCCGGGGGCAAAGTTGATTTGAACGAAGGCCTGAAAAAGTTGGCTGAGGCGGGCGCGACGGTACATATCCTCAGTTACACAAGTTTCGTACGGCAGAAAGACGACAAGCAGCCTTCGAATGTGACGGTTGGGCAACGTCCCGCCTCTGAAAACCCAATTACCGCAAACGATCCGACACTGCCGCCTGGATCGACGCGCATGCCGTCATATGGCGTTAGCATCCGGTTCGATCCCGCGATGAGACGGAAGCGCAAGGCCTACGAAAAGGAAACCGAGAACAGCGAGAAATGGTTGACTGATCTGGCTGCAGAAACCGGCGGCAGTATTTTTCTACCGACTTCGAGTGCTGAATTGTTCGATCACGCTGAACGGGTGGCCCGCGAAATTGGCGCCGAGTACATCGTGACGTACCGCCCCAAAAGGGCGCTCTCGGAGGCGCCGGCCGGTGAATACCGGCGCGTGGAAGTTGCTGCGCGTCGCGTAGGTTTGTACTTGCGTACGCGGCGAGGCTACTTTGTCCCGCAACCTCAATGAAGTTTTGATTTCAAGCTTCCGCCCAGGGAAACCGCAGAAATCTGAAATCAAAACTAGCTTATCGGCGCATTCAATTTTGATTCGATAGAAACTCCGACAGGCCGCCAAAGCGCGCAGACACGCATGAAACCCTTGCACTTAATCACTTTTCTTGCGGAGTCACGTTTGCGGTCTCTTCTAATTCTGGTTCTACTAATCATTCCTCCGGCAGCGGCTGTCGCACAGTCCAATCCGAAGCCGTCGCCGACTCCCAAAACTGACGAGCAGGAGCGCGTCCGTGTCTTCACCGAAGAAGTCCGCTTGCCCGTCTTAGCGACCGATGCCGGCGGTCATTACGACGCCGCGCTCGTAGCTGGTGAGGTGCTGGTGTTAGAGGATGGTAAGCCGCAGCAAATCAGAAGCATCCAACATCCGCCGACGAATGTTTTGTTATTGCTTGATGTAGGAAACACGCTGGGAGTAAAGGACACGAACCTGACGCGCGCGTTGGCGACGCGAGTGATCGGGTCGTTGCATCCGGAAGATCGAATCGCGCTGATGCAATTCGCGACGCGACCGGAACTTCTGCAAGACTGGACCACTGACCGAGCGGCCTTGGCAAGAGTACTTGCGCCCAAGGGAAAATTGATCGCAGGCAAAAACAGCCGGCTGACGGATGCGATTGCCGCGGCGTCAGCGCAATTCAAAGATACGCCGCCGGGAACACGACACATCGTTCTCATTACGGATGGCGTGGAAGCTCCGGGCGGCCGCATTTCGCTCTCAGAAGCGATAAGACAATTGAATTCTGTCCAGGTGACTGTGCACGTCATCAGCTACACAGCTCTGGCGCGGACCACGCTGCAAACAAATAACAAGATCGTCCGCGGGGGCGATGGCGTGCAGCGCGACAGCAATCCGAAAACCAATCCGGTAGCGAATGGTGATCCGAGGTTACCCCCGGGCGCCACACGTACTCCAGTTTTTAAAATTGGATCGATTGACACCGACGAGCCGATGCGCCGGAAACGGAAAGAATACGAGCGCGCCACGAAGGCCGCAGAGCAAAAACTGACAGAGATTGCTGAAGACAGCGGCGGGCGAATCATTATTTCCGAAACGCCGGAAGACTTGCTCGCCCAAGCCGATTCAATCACTCGCGACATTGGCGCCCAGTACGTGATCACCTATCGACCGACGCGACCTTTGTCAGCCGCCAAAACAGCCGAATACCGGCGTGTCGAAGTTGTATCGCGTCGCGCAGGTCTCTACCTCAGAAGCCGAAAAGGATATGTAGTTCCGGCGCAGGAATAGTTTTGAAGAGTGCAGGCTTGGATTTGCGACTGTGCAAACTAAAGGTTGAACTCTTAACACTCTAACTTATCGGCGCATTCAGTTTTGATTCGATAGAAACTCCGACAGGCCGCCAATCGGACGCGCTGCGTTCTCGCATCAACGAACGAAGACGCAGTACTTCCCAGTCTTCTTTCGGTACGCGATGAAATGCTTCGACAACTTTCGGGTCGAATTGGCGATTGGCCCATTCGTCCAGCTCGCGCGCGGCGGCGTCATATGATTGCGCTTTTCGATACACGCGATCGCTGGTGATGGCATCGAACGCATCCGCCACCGCAAAAATGCGCGCGCAGATGTCGATCTCTTCGGCTTTCAATCCGAGCGGATAACCCGAGCCATCCCACTTTTCATGATGCTGCGCCACAACTCTGGCTGCACCTTCGAGAAAGTTTATGTCGCGCAGAATCTGCTGACCGTGCAGTGGATGTTCGCGCATGCGTTCCCACTCTTCTTCGGTTAGCTTGGCGGGCTTGCGCAGGATCGCATCGGGCACGCCAATCTTGCCAATGTCGTGCAGCAGCGATCCAAATTCCAGAGCTTTCATTTCCGTGGCGTTCAGGCCGTACTCGCGACCCAAACGCAAACTAAAGGTAACCACGCGCTCTGAATGTCCATGCGTTTCGGCGTCTCTGGTTTCGAGAGCCGCGGTCAAAGCCTGCAGAGTGGAACGGTACGCATTCTCGAGCGAACCCAGCGCCTGATCCAATTCCGCGGTGCGAAGATCGACCAGTTCCTCGAGATGATTTTCATAAAGCTGCTTCGCCACGATCAGCTGGTGGTAATCGTAAGCGCGTTCGATAGCTGCTTCGACCTGACGCAGATCGAACGGCTTCATCAAGTAGTCGAACGCTCCCAGACGCAGCGCGTTGATCGCGCTCTCCACCGTCTGCATGCCGCTCACCATGACGATAACGCTATCGGGAGAAATGGCTTTGATGTGAGGAATCATTTCCAGCCCGCTCATTCCAGCCATCGTGATGTCGCTAATCACGAGTTCGTACGGATTGACGCGGAGCAGAGCCAGCGCTTCTTCCGCCGACGATGCTTCGGCACAGTCGTATGACCGTTCCAGCAGATCGTGAAGCACACCGCGCACGGCGGCTTCATCGTCAACGATTAAGAGGCGAGGGTGTACGGACTTGGGCATAAGATTCGACATTGCCGGAGGAGCGTGACGCGGGAAACAAAAAAGACGCGGCGAGGTCGGCTTACGGGTTCTATGTTCCCTACGAAAAGACAGAAGGGGCCAGTCTTAGGCTGGCCGGTCGATTGTACAACACCGCCTGGCGCGCGGCCAACATGTTTTTGCACGCCTTGAAATGTCCTCGTTTTTCTTATAATTAGAGACTTTGGGCGTTGAGGTTTGCGCCGCGGTGTGAAGTTGACGTTCAACTCCCGGCTATCTAATATGGCCTGACTGTCGTCTTAAGAGTTAGTTCCGCAAGCCGGAGTGGCGAAATTGGTATACGCACCAGACTCAAAATCTGGCGAGGTTCACTCCTCATGAGAGTTCGAGTCTCTCCTCCGGCACCAACCTCCCAATCACAAGCTGATGCGTTGACGCCGCCGCTTAAATGGGCGGGAGGTAAACGTTGGCTGCTGCCGCATGTCCAGCCGATCTGGCGACCACATGAACATCGTCGCTATGTCGAGCCGTTCTGCGGCGGATTAGCGATGGCGCTGGGCCTGCGGCCGAAGCACGCGCTGCTGAACGATGTAAACCCGCACCTGGTGAATTTCTATCGGCAAGTGCAGCGCGGGTTGGCACTAACCATTGATGCTCGTTACGAAGAAGGACTGTTCTATGCGCATCGCGCACTATTTAACCAGTTAGTAAACAACGGCGGTGCGAAATCATCTGAGGCGGCGCAACTGTTTTATTATTTGAATCGCAGTTGCTACAACGGCCTCTGCCGTTTCAATCGAAGTGGCGAATTCAACGTGCCATTCGGCAAGTACAAGACTGTCACTTACACAAAGTCGTTTCTTCCTTATCGCTCTTTATTTCGTCACTGGAAGTTCACCAACAAAGATTTGGAGCGCTTAGACGTTCACCGTGATGATTTCATCTATGCGGACCCTCCGTACGATGTGGAGTTCACTACATACAGCGCCGGCGGATTCTCATGGGATGATCAAGTGAGAACGGCAGAGTGGCTAGCGAGTCACCGCGGCCCGGTGTTGCTATCCAATCAGGCGACGCCGCGAATTGTTCGACTCTACCGGCAACTCGGATTTCGTTTGAAGTATTTCGACGCGCCACGTCGCATCAGCTCGAACGGTGATCGCGCCGCGGCGCGTGAAGTACTCGCCAGCCGCAATCTCTAATCACAAAAAAAGGGCTGAACGAATTGATCGTTCAGCCCAAGTTCACTTTTCGTTTATAGGTTTGTTTACTTAATGCGCGAATCGACCGGATCTGCCGGACTGCTGGGCGGCGCGTCTGGATCACCGACGGCCTGGCCGGCGGGCGAGACTCCGTGGGTGGCGATCTCATGCGCAGTATGACGGGCCATCACGCTATGGCGACGGCCGTATGCGAAGTAGATCACCAATCCAATCAGCAGCCAAATTATCAGCCGATACCAATTCTCTGCCGGCAGCGAGAACATCAGCAGCAGGCACGTGGCGATTCCGAGGATGGGAACCAGCGGAACGAATGGCGCGCGGAAGGGGCGATGCGCATTCGGATTTGTCCTGCGCATGACCAGGACGGCACCGCATACGATTACGAACGCGAACAGAGTTCCGATGCTGGTCATTTCCGCGAGAATGCTGAGCGGGATGAAACCAGCCATGGCTGCGACAAATAGTCCGGTCAGGATGGTTGACTTCCAGGGCGTGCGCCATTTCGGATGCACGTCGCCAAAGAAACTGTTCGGCACCAAGCCATCACGTCCCAGAGCCAGCATCACGCGCGGCTGACTCAACATCATCACGAGCAGCACTGAGGTAATACCCGTCATGGCCCCCGCGGCGACGAGGTACTGCATCCACACGAGCCCGGCACGTTTGAAAGCATCAACGACCGGAGCATCGATATTGATGTCTTTATAAGGAACCATTCCGGTCAACACTGCCGAGACGGCAATGTAAAGGATGGTGCAGATGATTAGTGAGTAGATGATGCCTTTAGGAACATCCTTGGCGGGTTCACGAGCTTCTTCCGAATGGACTGAAACGGAATCGAACCCGATGTAGGCAAAGAAAATGATCGCGGCGCCCGCGAACATGCCCAGCGGCTCGCCTCCCGCCGCGTGGCCACCGAGAATCGTCTTGCCAAAGAAGCTCACACCTGTATAGCCATAAGGTGCGAATGGGTGCCAGTTGCTCGTGCCATAAACGGTCAGAACCAGGTAACCGCCGATAGCGATAACCATCAGCACGATAACCAGCTTCACGGCGACCATGACAGCATTGAAGCTGGCGCTCTCTTTGATTCCCTTGACGAGAACGATCGTGAGAATAAACGTGATTAGCACCGCCGGCAGATCGAAATACGATCCGGTGGCGACAAATCCCGTATGAGGACAACCCTTGCCAACGCTCACACAATAATTGACCGGCGCCGAGCGAAAAATCTCAGGTATCTTCGCCGGTATCCACGAAAGGCCTTCGTGGAAAATCGGGATGAACTCCTGAAAGTGCGCTGACCATCCATGGGCCACCGTGGCTGAACCAACCGCGTATTCAAGGATCAAGTCCCAGCCGATGATCCAGGCAAACAACTCGCCCAGCGTGGCGTACGCATAGGTGTAAGCTGAACCGGCGACCGGTACCATGGAAGCAAACTCTGCATAGCAGAGTGCCGCGAACACGCAGGCCAGTCCGGCCATCACGAAAGACAACATCAACGCCGGTCCCGTGCGATCGTGCGCGGCGACGCCGGTCAGAATGAAGATGCCGGTGCCGATAATCGCGCCGACGCCAAGTGCCGTAAGTTGGACCGGGCCCAGAACGCGCCGCAGACGGTGACTGCCTGCTTCTTCCGCCAGCAACATGCTGAGTGGTTTGGTCCTAAACAGTTGGTTAGCCATTCAGAATCCTCCGCTACAAATGTGGTACAGACTTCAGTCGGTGACTGATAAGTAAATTTAGATCAAAGCCGCACAGACTCGAAGCCTGTGCCACTTAGTATTCGCCCTGCGACGCCGCCGCGCTTTCAGAGACGGAACCCTCTTCAGGCATTGCAGTGCCGACCCTCTTCCAAATGAGATAAGCGGGTATTCCGCTCAACGCGATTATCAGTCCCGGCCATGTGGTGGCCGTTTGATAAATGAAAAGCACTACAAGTATGACTGCCGCGCCGACGATGTAAAGGAGCGGAATGATGGGATAACCAAAAGCTTTGTAAGGCCGCTCGGCATTGGGCCTGGTCTGTCGCAAGCGAAAGATTCCGGCGATCGTTAAAATGTAGAAAATCAACGCCGCAGAAATTACATAATCAAGAAGATTGCCGTAAAGGTTTCCGTAAGTAACGACGCCCGCAGCATCGGTCTTGACGGTGCGCGGCAACACCAGCAGCGCGGCCCAAATTCCCTGAATCAGCAAACCCCAACCGGGCACGTGCTTGTGATTCAGCATTCCGGATTTACGGAAGAACAATCCGTCGCGCGCCATTGCGTAGTACGCGCGCGCGCCCGCCAGAATCAATCCGTTGTTGCAGCCGAACGTCGAGATCAAAAACGCGACGGCCATGATGATCGCGCCCTTGCCGGGAAAGATAACATTCGCTGTGTCTGAAGCTACACGTGATGCGCCTTGGATTTTGTCGAATGGCAGCGTCACCAGGTAAGCGACGTTCGCCAGCAGGTACAACGTGATTACGATCCCGGTGCCGAAGGCGAGCGCGAGCGGAATATTGCGTTTCGGATTTTTTACTTCACCGGCAGTGAAGGTAATGTTGTTCCAGGCGTCGGCCGAAAACAGCGAGCCCGTCTGGGCCACGCAAATACCGACAAACAAACCGAAGGCCGTCGCCGCCGTCAATCCGCCACCAAAGTCGTCCAACGCTCCACGCACGCCCCAAAAGTTTCCGAAGTTGGCGCGCGCTATGTCGCCGTGCGAGATGAGCCCAATCAAAACGCCGAGCACGATCAGTCCAAACAATGCGGCGAGCTTTGCTGTCGTAAAAGAGTTCTGAACCAGCTTCCCAAGTTTTAACCCCTGGGTGTTCATGAACGTCAGCAGCACGATCATCAGAATTGCGACTACTTGCGCCGTGGAAAGCGAAATGGCGTAGCTCCCAAAGAGTTGCTTAGGCGCGATGAGGTACTTTTCTTCGCCGATCGACGGGACCAGAATTCCGAGATAGCGCGCGAATCCCACTGCCACCGCGGCAATCGTGCCGGTTTGAATGACGAGAAATAATGTCCAACCGTAGAGGAACCCCCACATTGGCGAAAACGCCTCGCGGAGGTAGACATACTGTCCGCCGGCCTTCGGCATCATCGCCGCCAGTTCGCCGTAACTGAGCGCCGCCATCATGGTCAGCAATCCCGTCACGAGCCAGACAACCAGCAGCCATCCGGGTGATCCAACCTGTTTGGAAATACCACCGGAGACAATAAAAATGCCGGAACCAATCATGGATCCGGCAACGATCATCGTCGAATCGAGCAAACCTAGACCGCGAATAAACCCGGTCGATTTCTTTTCGGCTACTGCGCCAGCATCGGCCATGCGCTCCTCCAGCGTGAAAGCTGAACTGCTAAATCGTTTTGGTTCTGACTGCTAAGGGGAGTTGTTTCGTAAACGCGCGCCATTATACCGATTTCGCTGGTCCTGTCGAGGATTTTGGGCTGATCTTACAAAGTGGCACGGGCGTCCCGCCCGTGAATCACGCGCAAGATGCGCGTGCCACCTAAAACCCCGGCCGCAAAATGCCTACGCTCTTTCGTCGTGGCTGGTGTGGCGCGCCACAAAAAACTGGCGTGGTTGCGCCGGTAGGTTATACTGCGCGGAAGTGAGTTAATTCCCCTGATATGAAATCCCCCAGCAAGCTCGTATTAGTCGCCATCATCAGCGCACTGTCATCAATCTCTTGTCAGCGTGGGCCATCGTCTCCCGGTCCGGCCATTACTGCGGCCGCACAGGCGCAGACGATTGCTCCCAATTCCGAGAGTCAGACTACCCCAAAGGTTGAGCCGACGATGTTACCCGGGCCGAATGCAGTTCCCCATGACACCCGCATCGTCGTGAACATCCCGGCGTTTCGCATGGATCTTTTCCGCGATGGCGCCCTGGTCAAGTCATACAAAATCGGGATTGGCTATCCGGAGTTTCAATTGCCGCGAGGCTTTCGCAAAGCTGAGATGATCATCTTCAATCCGACCTGGACCCAACCGAACGAATCCTGGGCCTCGAACCCGGGCGAGGTTGTGCCGGCCGGCGCGAAGGGCAATCCGTTGGGGCCAATCAAGATTCCCATCGGCGGCGCCAACTTGATTCACGGCGGCAAGCCGCTCGCGAAAATTGGCAATTTTGCCTCGCATGGCTGCGTCGGGATGACGAACGAGCAGGTGAAGGACTTCGCCAAAGTGCTGGCTGATGCGACCGGCACTCAGTTGTCGTCAGAAACGATCCGCGCATACCTGAGGAGACCAACGCGTACGCAGGCAGTGAAGCTTGCGCAAGTCGTGCCGGTCGAGCTGCGTTACGAAACCATCGTCGCGCAGGACGGCAAGCTCCACATCTATCGCGACGTTTACAACCTAAAGACCAATACCGAAGAGAATTTGCGCGCGGTACTGGAAGCAAATGGACTGAGTTTTGATAAGTTGTCAGAGGACGAGAAGTCGCAAGTAACGGAGGCTCTGAACATTGTGTCTGGGCGTCCAAAAAAACAAACGACGCCTGCTCCACTGCCGGCGAATGCGAGTGCAGCGGATCGCGCTGCCGCCGCGGCCGCACGGAAGGCCGAATTGCAGCACCAGAAAAAATTGCGCAGTCAGCGAGAGTTTGTGATTCAGATTGCCGCGTTGGCGACCAAAGGCTATCCGGCAGCGGTGAACTTGAATACGGGAGCGGCTGAGTCGACTATGACGGCGAGCTTGAGTGTTGATGAAGTTGTGCCGCCAGCGCCCGTGAATCGTGCACTGCGATCTCGCCCCGCTACCAGTCCGACACCTCGAGTAGTTAGTCCCGAGCCTCCTGCGAATCCGGCGAATCCTGTCGTTACGCCGCTGCCTCGCACGAATCCAACACCGGCGCCTCGACCAACTCCTGGGGTGGTCCAGCCTCCCCGAAGTACGGCTTCCCCGCAGTAATCGTTTCGAAGTATTCGGATATCCGATCGAGAATCTCTTCGACCGAGTGTGAGTGATAAAGCGCGGTGCGAAACAGTGCGCCGCCTTGCAAACCGCGCGTGAATTGCCCGGCCAACTGCTTCATTCTGCCAATCGCTGCCAGCTTCGGCATGTCCTGCTGAAGCATTTCAAAGTATTCCAGCAGTAAAGCGCGTTTGTCTTCCAGCGTGGGCTGAAACGGCTCGCGTCCGTGCATCGTGTCTTCAATCTGCCGGAAAATCCACGGGTTAGCCATCGCGCCCCGCCCGATTAGAACGCCGTCGCAGCCGGTATCGCGAAAGCGATCGAACGCTTGTTGGATGTTGGTCACGTCCCCGCTGCCCGACACCGGAACCTTAACGACGCGTTTGATCTCGCGCACCAGATCCCAGTTCGCCAGACCGCGATAGCCTTGCTCTTTCGTGCGGCCATGCAGCGCGATGTGCTCGACGCCGCAGTCTTCGGCCAGCTTCGCCGTGTCGATGGCATTAATCGTGCTTTCCGAATAACCGGCGCGAATCTTGATCGTCAAGGGAATGGTGATCGCTTTCTTGATCTCTTTCAGAATTATTTCCAGGCGGGGCAAGTCGCGCAGCAATCCGGAACCGCCCCCGTGCTTCACAACCTTCGGCGCGGGACAGCCGCAGTTGATATCCAGAATATCTGCGCCGACTTCTTCAGCCATCTCTGCCGCCATGCGCATGCGTTCTGGCTGGCCGCCGAAAATTTGCACCGCGAACGGGCGTTCGTTCTCGTAGAAACGCATCTGCCGTTTCGACTTGGGATTGTTGCGCGTCAGGCCCTCGACGGAAATAAATTCCGACACAGTCAGACCGATACCGCCACGCTGCTTCAGCAGACGGCGAAAGGAAATGTCGGTTACACCGGCCATCGGCGAGAGCACCAGTGGCGGATTGATTTCGATGTCCCGAATCTTGAATGAACGAATCTCACTCATAAAAAAGCCACACGAGATTTTACCTCATGCGGTCCTTAGCGAGCAGTGATGCGAGTTCGCGGAGACAGGCTATGCCGTCCGATGTGCGGAAGTGCTATGCGCTTCCGGCGAGCGCTAATGAGGATTGGGCTACGCCCTTAGAATGGGCGTAGCCCGAAGGTATTCAAACTTTCCGGAAGGCCAAAGGCCTTCCGCATATCAGTCGGCATAGCCGCAGCCAAGCAAGCCAACTGGCTTGTCTTACCAGTTCACGGCCATCTTTTCGGCTTGTTCCCAAGCCGGCGCATCCAGACGCAGTGAAGCGCGTTGCAGGCGGTCTGGTTCTTCCAGCAATCGCCCGGCCCCCAGGGCCACGGTGGTCAATGGATCAGCGGGCACCGTCACTTTCAAGTGCAAGTCGTTTTGCAGACGTTCCGGCAGGCCGTGAAGCAGCG
>Ga0134126_10001564_pt1 | contig 29186 bp, 24 predicted proteins | sample KB31752_FD_96881 | JGI IMG/M metagenome (GOLD analysis project Ga0134126, IMG submission 96881) | Terrestrial soil microbial communities with excess Nitrogen fertilizer from Kellogg Biological Station, Michigan, USA - KB3-175-2 | ecosystem: Environmental > Terrestrial > Soil > Unclassified ... | reverse complement strand
CACCGTGGTTCTTGATCTCGAGCCGCAGGAGATCGATCAATCCTTGCAGTCCGGCGCTTTCCAATGTCTGAAAGGCACTGACGTAATAAAGCTCGCTCGGGATCACCGCTTCGTTGAAGAATGTCAGTGGGCGCAGGTGTTGCAGCATCCGGGTGTGCATCTCGGCGAGGAGGGTGATGTAGGCAGCCCTCCCGCCCGCGCGGGTATGCCGGAAGCAGATTTCATTGCCGAGGATCGTCTTGCCCGCTCCGGGAGTGCCCTGGACGATGTAGACACCGCCTTCGAGAAAACCTCCGTGCAATATCGCGTCCAGGCCGGGAAGGCCGGTGGGCACCCGCCGTAACCCGGGTACTTGATTGGCGAGCTCACTCATCGGATACCTCACCTGCGACAGGCTCGATCGGCAATTTGACGGTGAATGTGGCGCCAGCGTTGGGCGCACTCGAGACGGTAATGCTGCCGCCATGGCCTTGAACCAGCTCACGCACCAGCCACAGGCCTAGTCCTGCGCCCTCGGTTCTCGCACCAGGCGAACGCAATTGCTCAAAACGCCTGAATATCCGCTCCTGGTCCTCTGCGGCTATGCCGAGTCCGTGATCCTTCACCACAAAGACCGCACTACGCTCGTCGCTCTTCGACAAAGCGACTTCGATCGGGGCTCCGGCTCCGAATTTGATGGCGTTGGAGAAGAGGTTGGACACGATTTGCTCAATACCCAACCGATCCCAGCGGCCAGGCAGTGAATCCGGGAGGGTCAGCCGCAGGCACGTTTGATGAAACTCCGCCTCCGCGGCGTAGGACTCGGCGATCTCGCGAGCTACCTGTGCAAAGTCGACATCCTCGAGATGTAGTTTCTGGCGTACCGCATTCATTCGCGCCACATCGAGCAACAAGGTGGCCCGTTTGAGGTACCGATCAACTATCTGCTGTATGCGCTCCAGCCGGGGCAGCAGCGCTGCGGAACCATCCCGGCGAGCGACCTGGAGCGCAGCGGAGACCTGAAGCAGCAACGAGTGCATGGGGTTGCGCAGCTCGTGCGCGGCAATGGAGAGAAATTCATCCCGGACCTGCAGCGATTGCTCCAGCTCAGCTATCCGGGCTGCCAGGTCCGCTTCTCGATCGACGGATCGAGTTGTTGTGATACTCGGATCGTCCCCCAACCGTCTGCCCCAAAACGCGACGAAGACAAGCAGTATCGCATAGGACAGATATGGGCGTTGGATCGGCCGGGAGTTGATCCATGTTAAGTCCGGAACGCACACCCGGCAACACAGTTGATCGGGGTTAACGACAGTGCGCGCGGTGGGCGCTACGGTGCAGGCCGGTTTCGGTACCAGAACATCTCATGAAAAATACCGAGAGCGGGGCGGTTCGCCCATCCAACGGCTGGAGCCCGTATGAGGTATGGCATACGCGTGTACGCCGCCCCTGTGTCGATGCGCGGCCCGCGCAAGCCTGGCCGGGAAGCTTGCATGAGCGCCGTCAGTCAACCTCGGTGAGAGTCGTCGAGCTCGCCAGGTCAGTCATGTTGTTGCTGGCGCGCAGCGGCACCAAAGGATGAGCCGCCTCAGCTCACTGGAGACGCTTTTTCCGCTTCCCGCCGCAGAGCAGGTTTGTCGATCTTGCCGATCGGCAGGAGTGGCAGGTCGCGACGAATGATGAATTCTTTGGGGACCTTGTAGTTTGCCAGGCGCGCGCGGCAGTGTGCCTCGAGCTCCAGAGAGGTAACGTTGCCCTTGGGAATGACGTAAGCCACGCCGACCTCCTGCCAGAGCGGGTCTGACACGCCGATCACTGCAACGAGCGCTACTTGCGGGTGGGACTCGATGACGGACTCCACCTCGCGCGGATAAACATTGTAGCCGCCTGACTTGTACATCTCCTTCAGTCGACCGACGATCCGGTAGCGACCATCCGGCCGGCAAACTCCCAGATCACCGGTCCGCAGCCAACCGTCTCGAAGCGCCGCGTCGGTCTCCGCGGGGCGTCGCCAGTAACCGAGCATGTTGTATCGGGATCTCGTCTGGATCTCGCCTTCCGTGCCTTCGGGGACCTCCGTGCCATCGGGTCCCACGAGTCGGATCTCGACGCCGTCGAACGGTAGGCCAACGCTATTGGCCAGTACTTCCTCATCCGATGTGGGTGTGACGATCGTGACCGCGCCGCTCGTCTCGGTCAGGCTGTAGTTCGTTGCCATGAGCGGACAAACAGCTCGCAGACGACGAATCATGTCCGCGGGCATCGGCGCGCCTTCCCATACGATGAGCTCGATACTCGACAGGTCGTAAGAATCGAAGCAGGGATGAGCAAGCTGCAGTTGGAACACGCTGGGCACGGACGCCCACATGGTGATGTGCTCAGATGCCGTCAAGCGCAGGGTGGCCTCCGGATCGAATTGCTCCAGGAAGACGATGCAGCCGCCGGCGATCAGGGTCGGGCAGGAAAGATCAACGACGCAGCCGACGTGATTGACCGGGAAGTAGTTGAGGCAGATGTGGCGCGAGAGCGGCCAGGCGCGGTTTTGACCCAGCGCGAAGTCAATGATGCCTTGATGGCATAACAGCGCCCCTTTGGGGCGTCCGGTTGAGCCGGAGGTGTATACGATCAGGCACGGGTCGCGCGGTGCGCAGCGTTCGCGTGCCTCGTGCAGCTCCTGGTCATTGATGTGCCGGTTAGCGTGCAGGAACTCGTCATAGCTGCAGATCCCGGGGCAGGTTATCCCAGGGTCGAGCGATACAATGTATCGCAGCGAAGGGGCGGCCTGGCGCATCCGGGCGATATCGTCCTCGTATTGGCGATCGCCTATACGAAGTCGCGAAAAGAGCACCTTGGGGTCGCAGTCTTGCGCCACATAGGTGAGCTCATCAACACGATATCGCGGGTTGAGCCCAACCCAGATGGCTCCGATCGATGCCGTCGCCAGCATGATGGCGAAGTAGTCCGGATGGGGTGTGCACAGCGTCGCGACGCGGTCGCCGTGTTCGACCCCGGCCGCCAGCAACGCTCGCGCGAGCCCCTCAATTCGAGAGTTGAGAGTCCCATAACTGGTGCGCTCGGAACCCAGAACCATGGCATCCGCGTTGGGTGAGCGCAGCGCGTGCTGTTGAACGTAGTCACTTACACGCGTGAGGGGCGTTTGTGTCATCTGATGCGCTTGGATCAACGGCTTTCCGGTGGCACCCATATTGCCAGCCACTCCGCAACGAGTGCTGGCTTTTCGCTGCCTTCAATTTCCACGGTGCTGCCGAATTTGACGACGATGCGATCTTTGCTGTCGCGTCGCGATTCCAGGACGTGGAAACGGCCCCGGATTCGCGAGTCGACGGGGACAGGAGCGGACAGGCGCATCCGATCGAACCCGTAGTTCATGAAGTAGCCCTCCACCGCGGGCTCGCGGGCATGGTCCGTATGCATCGCTAAATGCAACAGATGCGTGAGCAGGGAAGTGGTAAGAAAGCCGAACGCAATGGTGTGCCCAAACGGGCCCTTGTTGCGCGCCCATTCGCTGTCCACGTGCATGGGATCCAGATCCAGGGTCGCCTCGGCGAAGCGGTCGATCATGCCCTGATTCACGGCCACCCACGCGGAGCAGCCAAGCTCCTGGCCCGGCCGCAGGTTACTGAACAAATCGGCATTGGCGGCAGTGGTCATGGTTCTCCAGTGTCAGTTAATTGCCATCGTCGTATCTTTAGAATTTGATCCGGACATCCAAACCGACTGTCAGTGGCCGGTTGGTGGCGAGTCGCGGCCGGCCGGGCAACGCAATGCCCTCCGGCTGCGGGTCGCCGAGGTTCGCCATCCGGTTGAACAGGTTGTCGGCGAACAAGGCGACGTCGGCATTGCCAATATGTTGGCCGATTCGGGCGTTGGTGAGCGCGTACGCGCCTCTGATCAACGGGGTCGCCAGGCTGTTATTGGTACTGATGCTGCTGCTGATGTAGGCGACGTCCACGTGAGCGAAGAAGCCGTGGCCGAGAATCTGCGCCTCGTAATCGACATTGGAGGTCAGGTTGAAGCGGGGTATCTGCTGAACCCGGGCACCCGCGGGTATGGCCGTGACGAGCCCGCTGTCGATGATCCGTGCGTTTTCGTAACCAGCGCCGATCGACAGGTTGAGACCAGGGGCTGCGAGCGCGTCGAGCTCGAGCTCTGCGCCGTCGCTGCGCGCCTTGCCGCTGTTGACCGTGAGATTGAAGCCGCAAGTGGGCAACTGCAGCAGCTGTTGCAGGCCCGACCAGTCGATATGGTACGCCGCGGCGTTCAAGCGCAGCTTGTGCGCGAAAGAGTCACTCTTGATGCCGACCTCATAGCTCCACAACGTATCGGAGTTGTACGTCTTCGTAGCGGATGTGTTGATGTGCAGCGCCGCGAGATCCGTCGCACACACGGCATCCGGATACGCATTGATGCCGCCCACGCGAAACCCCTTTGCGGCAGTTGTGTATACCTTGACGTCCGGATTGACTGAGTACTCCAGGCTGTATTTGGGATTGACACCCTTGCCGGTCTGTTCTCCCGAGAAGGTGCCGGGATTTGTTGCGATCCCGGCCAAGGTCGCCACGTAACGAACCTTGTTGTCAAAGGCACGCGCGCCGGCCAGCAGACGCAGCTGCGGGGTGAGGTCGTAGGTGGCTTCGGTGAATAGCGCCGACTCGGTGATTTCCGTCCGGGTCGCCTGGCTGAACAAATTGTCGAAGGGTCCGAAGGGGGTGTCCGGAGTGGCGAAGTGTTGGATGGAGCTCTGGTAGAAGAGTCCGCTGGTCAGCTGAAAGGGGCCGTGGAAGCTCGAGGAAAAGCGCAATTCCTCCGAGGTCGCGGTGAAATGCAGCTGATCGATGATGAGCGCCGGCGTCGACGGCAGTCCGAAGGTCAGATCAGCGGCTGCGGAGAAGTCTTCATTGGCAAAGCCGCTGCGAGAGAAATAGGACGTGGCTGAAGTGATGTCTCCGACAGGGGTGCGCCATCGCAGGGTGAGGGTCCCCAGATTCCAGTCGTCCCGGGAGGGCTCGGCGATATCAAACAGTCGGTATTGCTTGAAATTCCCGGGGATGACGTCCGCGTACGGCTTGCCATCGGCAGCCGAGCGCTCGAAGATGAATCGCGGCGTGACTGTCAGTTGATTGTCGCCAAAGTTGAACAGCCCGGCCAGCGAGCCGCCCTCGTGATGCGATCTGTCAACGTGATCGCGCGCTGCGAACTGCGTGGGCGCATCGGGGGAGGGGAGACGATCGTAGATGCCGCTGATCCTATCCGCGAACGCGACGAATCGTAGCGCCGCGGACTGCGAAAGCGGCAAGTTGAGCACGCCGTCCAGCGCATCGTTTGTGCCGCCATGGTCCGTATAGGAGAGCGCGTTATGCACGTTCGCCTCGAACCCGCTCGTACTGGGTTGGCGCGTGATCAGCCGGACCGTACCGCCCATTGATTCGGCGCCGTAGAGGGTGCCTTGGGGGCCGCGGAGTACCTCAATCCGGGCCAGGTCGATTGCGCGCGGGTCCATATTCTCAGGCAAAGGGGTCTCATCGAGATACATGCCCGTGGTGTTTGCGCCTTGCACGCCGCGAATCGCGATGGATTGCGCGGTAGGCCCGAAGAAGTCCATGTAGGAGAAGGCGAGGTTGGGGACGTGGACCGCGTAGTCCTTGAAGTCCACCATGCCCGCTCGCTCGAGGGCCTCGCCATTGAGCACTGTGATTGACAGCGGCACCTCTTGTACGGACTCGGATCGTTTGGTGGCAGTGACGATCACTTCCGTCAACGCTGCCTGAGGGGCTGAGTCCGACGCCTCGGTTGGCTGAGCGCTTGTCGCGCTCCACACGGGCGAGCTTGCAAGACTCCCCAAACAAACCAGAACGCCTCGCACGGCAGAACATTCGATCCGATCGAGCATGTGAATGACCCCGAATGTGGGTTCTTGGGTTTGGAACCTCTGAAAACTGATAGTGACACCCGTGTCAGAAACTGTCAACATAGCGGCGGATTTCGAGCTCGAGCCGATACGCGACGGAGTACTCTAAAAGACATGCAATACCGAACCAGTCTGGGTCTTGTCGTATTTTTGACGGGCGTGGTGCTCGCGCCGCCCTTGGCCGCGATACCGTTAGTTACGGACGCGGACTACGCTCGCGCCGAGAAGGTTCTCGACTATCACCTTGCGCGAAGTGTTCGCAATGCGATCGTGACTCCGCACTGGATGGGGGGTGGGAGCCGTTTTTGGTATCGCCGCCAGAGCGGGCAGGGCGCGGAGTTCCTCATTGTGGACGCCGCCGCGACACGCAGACACGATGCATTCGACCGTGCTCGGCTCGCAGGCGCGATCACGCACGTAGCATCCCGGTCTGCAGTCAACGCGCAGGACTTGCCCGTGACCGACATCGAGCAGGACGGAGCGGCAGTCAAGGTTCGGCTACGTTTGAGCAAGGACCTCACTGTGAGTTGTACGACCCACAGTTACGTCTGTCAGATTGACGGGGTTTCCCAGCCGCGGCGCGCCGACACGCTGCAGGCGCCTGATGGCAGCCGGGGCGTTTTTGCGCGCAATGACAATCTCTGGGTCGTCGATTCCGCAACCGGTGAGGAGCGCCAGCTGACTCACGATGGCGAGCCGTACTACTCTTACGGCAAGCTGCCGGATGCCTCGGAAGCGACCTTGCCCCAACTGCGCCACCATTTCCCGGCGCCTCCGTTCGGTATCGCCTGGTCGGCGGATGGCCGCCTGCTCGTGGGTTCGCGTACGGATGAGAGGGCGGTCAGCGCCTATCCGTACGTTGAGTGGGTACCGCAGGACGGCAGCTTCCGTCCGATTTCATATAGCCTGCGACTGGCGCTGCTCGGAGACTCCAACGAGCCGCGCATGGAAGCATTCGTCATCGATGCGGCCTCCGGCCGTAAACAGTCTGTGCTGTTACCGCCAGGGGCTACACTCGCGGGCGGCCCGGAGCTGCTGCCGGCGGCGGATCGAGCGTTCGTGCTGGTGAGCTCCTTCGGTATGCGGGCGATGTCTCTCGTCGGGCTCGATATGCACACCGGGCTACAGCGGACCCTTGTCGAGGAAACCTCGCCGACGGCCATCTGGCCCAACAGCCTGCTGGACAGCAATTCCAACATCAGATTCCTGCCGGCCACGCAGGAGTTCATCTGGTTTTCTCAGCAGGACGGGTGGGGGCACCTGTATCTATATGACCTGCGCACCGGGCGGCTGAAGAATCGCATCACCCGCGGCGCATGGCTGGTTCGTGACATCGTCTACATTGATGAGCGCCGGCGTCAGATCTACTTCACCGCGACAGGGCGCGAAGCCGGGCGGGACCTTTACTACCGCCATGTCTATCGCACGTCCCTCGGCGGCGGCGAGCCGGTGCTGCTGACGCCCGAGAACGCTGAGCACGACGTCGAGCCGCCCGGCTCGCAGGATGTTGGGACGTTTCCGGGTGCCGAGGCGCGCGAGCAGCCCTTTTCGCCCGATGGCCGGTATTTCATCGACACCTATTCGACGGTCGATACGCCGCCGGTGAACGTGCTTCGCTCTGCCGCCGACGGCAAGGTCGTGATGCAGCTCGAACGAGGTGACGCAACGGCCGCATACGCTTCCGGTTGGCGCGCGCCGCAACGCTTCGTCGCGAAGGCAGCCGACGGAAAGACGGTTCTTTATGGTGTTCTTTATCTGCCCCCCGACTTCAAGCCCGACCATCAGTATCCGCTGATCGACGCCTTCTATGGCGGGCCACAGGAGCTCAACGCGCCGCGAGACTTCGCCGAAGCGATAGCGACATCCAACCCGCCTTCGCGCTCCAGCCTCGCACAACTCGGGTTCATGGTCGTGACCATCGATGCCCGTGGGACTCCCGGACGTTCGCAGGCTTTTCACGATGTCGGCTACGGCAATTTTGCCGATCCGCAGATCGAAGATCACATTGCGGTCATCCGCCAGCTCGCGACACGTTATCCGAACATCGACCTCGACAGGGTCGGCGTTTATGGGCATTCATTCGGCGGCTACAACTCCGCGCGCGCGATTCTGTCCCATCCGGAGTTCTTCAAAGTCGCCGTGTCCTCAGCCGGGTCGCAGAACTATGAGGGCATGTACGTGGGGCTCGAGGCAGTTCTGGGTATTCCGGACTACGGCGGATCGCGCTTCCGGCCGACGCCCCAGGCGATCCCTGCGAACTATGCGCAGCTCGACAACTCGCCGCTCGCCGGCCGGTTGCGCGGCCATTTGATGTTGGTATACGGTGACATGGACGAGAATGCCATGCCGTCGGTCACCGCACAGCTCGTCGACGCGCTCACCAGGGCCAACAAGACCTTCGACCTGGTGTACCTCCCCAATCGCGACCATAGCTTCTTTCGCTTCGACGCCTACTACACCCGGCGGCTGTGGGACTACTTCGTGCAGCACCTGCTCGGCGCGCAACCGCCGGAAAACTATCAGCTGCAGCCGCTGAGCCGTGCGCAGTGTACGGATCAGGCCAACATACTGTCGGCCTGGCACAGCATGTGCCACTACTGAAGCGCCTGGAGCCCGTGAGGAGAACACTATGTCATTTGTTTCGGCGCTCGAGAGCAACCGCCAGCTGAGCACACGCATGGCCGAGTCGGAGGCTGTCTGGCGCTCGTTCACCACCGACTACTTCGCGGCACGCGCAGCTTTCGTTTCGGCCGCAAAAGCCGCCGGTGCGCGACTGCAAAGTTACGAGTGTCCATCACCCGGACCCGAAGGCCGCAGTGTCAGTATGGACGTCGCCTGTCTTGGCAAAGCTGACGCAGACAAGCTGCTGGTCGTGACCTCTGGCGTACACGGAGTCGAGGGATTTGCCGGTTCCGCGATCCAGATCGACACGCTGCTCGAGCAACGCGGGATAGGGGATGTGGCGCTGCTCTTCGTGCACGCGGTCAATCCTTGGGGAATGGCCTGGATGGTCTCCGACACGGAGGAGGGGGTCGACCTGAATCGCAACTTCCTCGACTACTCGAAGCGCCTTCCGGACAACCCGCATTATCGAGCAGTTGACGGATTCATGGCCGGAGCACAGCTGTTCGGGTCCGGGCGGGACGCTGCCGATGCCGCGCGGCGCTCTTACCTGGAGACGCACGATCTGGCGACCTTCGCTTGCGCGGTGGCGAACGGACAGCACGAGTTTCCAGGGCAATTCAACTTTGGCGGCGACAAGCCTTGCTGGTCCAACACGGTGCTGCGGCGCGTGTTGCACGAGTCATGTCGCACGGCGCGGCGCGTAGCGTTGCTGGATATTCACACCGGCTACGGCAATCGCGGGGACGGCATTCTCTTGTGGGACAACCGTCGCGCGCAGGATGGCGCGATCGATCGCGCCCGAAGCTGGTGGGGCGAGGTGACCCAACTGCACACGGATGAGTTTCTCTTCAAGCCGGAGGGGGCGTTTCTATCGGCATTTCCGGAGATGTTCTCCGGTGCCGAAGTCACCGCCACGGTGCTCGAATTCGGCACCGAGCCCCCGCATCGGGTGATTGAAGCCTTGCGCAATGGATTCTGGTTGATGAAGTTCGCCAATGCGCAGGCGGAAGGCCGCTTTGGGCCAGCGATCCGCACGGAGCTGGCGGCCTGTCTGGCACCTGTCGATTACGGTTGGCGTGAGGCGGTTCTGTTGCGCGGCCGGGAGGTCATAGCGCAGGGCCTCAGTGGACTTGCGGCGGCCTGACCGGATGTCTGGAGCGAGTCGATCTGCCGTGGCGCGCCGAATTCCTGTTTCGGTCCTGCTTTCCGCGACGGAATTCTGGGAGCGGTTTACCTACTACGGGCTGCGGGCGCTGCTCGTGTTGTTTCTGGTGGCTCCTGTAGGAACTGGCGGTCTGGGGCTGAAGGACGCGGACGCCGCCTCGATCTATGGCCTGTTTGCCGCCAGCGCCTGGTTGAGCGGCTTGCCGGGAGGGTGGATCGCAGACCGATGGCTCGGGGCGGTGCGCGCGATCTGGGCTGGCGGCGGACTGATCTGCATGGGCAATCTGCTGCTGTGTGTTGCGCCGACTCTCGGGACTGTTGCGGGCGGACTCGGCCTGATCGTTGCCGGGGTCGGGCTCCTGAAGCCGAGTGCATTGACGTTGGTGGCCCGCTCTGCCGTCGTTGATTCGATGGGAGTGGATGCGGCGTTCACGGTTGTTTATACGGGCATCAACATAGGAGGTATTGCCGGGCCCTTGATCGGCGCTGCGCTTGCAGCGACGACCGGGTGGCGTGGTGGTTTCGCGGCGGCGGCCATCGGTATGCTCATCGGACTGGTTGTTTTTCAACGCGTGGCGCGTCGATTGCCCCCGACGGCAGCGCCGACCGCCGCTCCGACCCGATCGGATATCTCCAAGATATTGATGGGACTTGTGGTCATGGTGACCGCTTGCGTGCTCGTACAACCCTCGATCCTGCTGCGTCTGGTGACAGTGATTGTCCTAGTTGCCGCGGCTGCAGGTTTTGCGGTTCTGGCTCGAGAATGCCGTGATGGCGCGGAGCGCAAGCGGTTGGGTTTGTTCCTGGGGCTGTTTTTCGGCGCGTCGCTCTTTTGGGCCGCGGGTGAGCAGGCTGGGGCTTCACTGACGCTGTTTGCCGAGCGATTTACGATCCGGCAGGTGTGGGGCTATACGTTTCCCGCCCCATGGTACACGGCGCTCTATCCGCTTTGGGTGGTGCTGTTGGCACCTGCATTCGCCTGGGGCTGGCAACGTCTGGCGACCAGAAACGTTGAAGTTCCCATTTTGGCGAAGTTTGGAGCGGGGTTGCTGCTGGCGGCCCTTGGGCTCGGACTGGCGGCAGTTGCTGCACAGCGTGCAAGCGTTGCCCCTGTCGGACCGGGTTGGCTGGCCGGCACGTACCTGCTGATCGCGGTGGGCGACCTGTTTGTTGCTCCGACCGGGCTCGCTGCCGTGACGCGGCTCGTTCCGCCCGGCCGCGCCGGTTTTGCGACTGGACTCTTCCTGCTGAGTCTCTCGCTCGGCGGTCTGACAGCTGGTTTGACGACCTCGATGTTCGACATGAGTCGCGCGAGCGGCCACGCAAGACTGCTCGGCACAGTTGCGATGGTCCTATCGGCGGCCGCATTCGCGTTTCTGCTGGTGGGCTCGCGGCAAAGGTTCAACACGTCTTATGCGCCAAAAGCAGGTTGACCCTGTACCGGTTGCGCTGATAATGACATCATTATCATAAAGGTGGCCCCAATGCCCTCAGGTGTGAAGGACAAGTCCAGTAGTCGGTCAAGCGCCAGCAGCCGCGCGGGAAAGGCCGCGCCGCCGCGGGCCAGGAAGGTGGCGCAGAAGGCCGCGGAGGGCGCGGGAGAGAGCTTGCCCGTTTTCTCGTTTGAGGCCGTCTTGCGCCAGAAGCAGCTCAGTGGCGAGAAGAAGCGTAAGGGCGAGCGCACCCGCGACAGCCTGAAGCTGGGAGCCGTGCAGGCGCTTGGGGAGATGGGCTATCACAACTTGCGCGTGTCGGATGTCTGCGATCGCGCCGGCGCCTCGCATGCTGCTTTCTATTTGTACTTCAAGGACAAGAATGACATCACACAGCAGGTGCTGACGGATTTTGTCGATACGATCGCCGCGTGGGGGCGCTCGGGACAGCGCGGCCTCACGGTCTACGAATCGTGCTATCACACCAATCTCGCCTGGATTCGCGCCACGCGCGCCAATGCCGGCCTCGTCCGCTGTATCTTGCAGCTCAGCGATGACACCCCCGAGTTCAAGAAATTCAACGACCACAACGGCTATGAGTGGTTTGCCCACGTCGCGCGTACCATCGCCAAGCGTTTTCTGCGGGACCCTGTCGATGAAAGGGTTCTGCTACTGACCGTGTATGCGCTCGGCAGCATGATGGATGACCTTACGCGCAGGCTGCTGGTAACCCGGGACCCGAATCTGCAGAAGCTGGTCGATGGTGTAACTCCGAGCGACGAAGCGCTCGCGGAGTTTCTGAGCATGCTCTGGTGCCGCGCGCTGTTTGGCACGGATGTGCAGGCCCCGCGGTTCAGCGCCGGGCGCCAGCTGGAGAAGATCGCGGCAGCCCCGTCTCCGGTGGCCGATCAAGAGTGAGCGCGCCCGTCCGGGGCGATCACTTCCGGTTGCTTATCGGCGCGCGGGCATGCGCACGACGGTATCTTCAGCGCTGAGTACGCGTCCGTCCTGGGCTCGAAGCTCGAGCTTGCGTGCACCAGGGCATCGCACTCGAGGGCTACGAATCGATGCTTCGGGTCGGTCAGGGTGGGCGGCCGGCCTCTATCCCATCAGACGCATGGCGGCGCGGCCGCCTGGCAGGGGGTCGTTTTCCGACTTGCACTGATAGTCAAACACCAACGTGGCGCGCTGTTTTGTGTCATAGGGCCGCCATTGCGGGATGCCTGCATGATTCGGGTTGCCGCTATGTGCAAAGGCCGCCCACGCCGAGCTCATATTCCGAGCCAGCTCGTAGTCTTGCGGGTTCTTCGGCACGCCTCGGATGCCCGGCGCGAGATCGGGATTGTCGAACACGAAGGGCACCTCCGTCGTGTGCCCGGCCTTATAACGACTGCCCGGAATAGGCCGATCGAACAGATACATGTACACCGGCGCGCGGCCGAGCGCCGCTTTGCGCTCTGCCTGGGTGATGGCATCTTTGCGAATATCGGCATCGCGGGCTATGGCGAAGAAAATATCGCTCGGTGTCCCTGAGGCGCCGTACGCATGGATGAGTGGCTCGATATTGGCCTCCGGCACTCCCAACTTCCGCACCGCCGCCGGCAAACTCACCTCATCAAGCGAAAACAGATCGGTATGGGCCAGTCCAGAAAGGGTGCCCTCATCGTGGGTCGTCCCGATAATCATCGGGACGGTGGCCGACACTGCGGGAGCGCCGGGATCGAAGGGGTGCGTGGGCAGCGATCGTCCATCGACTACGGGCCCAAAGTCGAACGCGCCGTCTGACTTCTCCACTGCATCGAGCAAGGCCTCCGGCGGTATTTGTTGCAATCGCGCGGCCTCGCCGGCCTTCAATCCGAGTTGTACCGTCAGCTTTCGAGTGGTAGCGGCGGCCGCCTCGGGCGAGTTTGCTCTCAACAGCGACCCGCTCTGCACGATCGCCTTGTGAATGAGCCCGCGGGTCGCCGGCATCGCCAGCAGAGTGCTGACTTTATAACCGCCCCCTGAAACGCCGAACGCGGTCACATTGCTCGGATCGCCGCCAAACCCGCTAATGTTATCCCGCACCCAACGCAGGGCTGCCACGATGTCCTGCATGCCGAGGTTGCCCGAGCTCGCAAAACGCTCTCCACCGAACTTAGCCAGATAGAGAAAGCCGAAAACTCCGACTCGATGGTTCAGGCTGACGACGACCACATCGTGCTTGCGCGCGAGATTGGCGCCATCACACCACGGACAATCTCCCATGCCCCAGAGGAGCCCGCCGCCATGACACCAGAACATGACCGGGCGCTTGTGTCCATCGAAGGCCGGGGCCCAGACATTCAGCACCAGGCAGGCCTCACTCGATTGATGGGTCTGCGGCGATAGATATCCATTCCGGATGACGCGCATCTCGTCGGTCTCATTGCCGCCGTAACCCCGTTGCGTGGCCATCGGGCCATAGCTCAAAGCATCACGCACGCCTGTCCATGGGCTGGGGCTCTGCGGCGGCAAAAACCGATTCGCACCTGCGGTCGTTGCTCCGTACGGGATGCCTTTAAACGCATAGACGCCATCCGCCACCGCGCCTCGCACCATTCCTGAAGTGGTCCGTGCCACCGGCGCGGGAGGATTCGACCAGGCTGCGCGCGAGGAGATTAAGCCGAGCGCCCCTGCACCGGCGAGGGTGCCCTGGAGCAGGGTGCGTCTTGAAATCATCGCGAAACGACTGCTGTGCCCCCGCCATCTGGGAGGAGCGCGTAGCCGACTTTGTTCTGGGTGCAGTAGTCGATGACGGCCTCACTCGCGCCGGGATAGAGCGCGTTGTTGAAATCATGAACGAAGATGTAGCCGCCCTGATTCAAGCGCGGATAAAACCACTCCAGGCCTGAATATATTGGGGCGTAAAGGTCCGTGTCCAAACTGACGAACGCAAACTTCTCATCGAGCCCACTGGCGGTTTCAGGAAAATAACCCTTCATTGGAACGCATCGCTCCGGATGGGGCATCTCTTTCATCACGTCCTCAACGGACGTCGCGGAGAAATCCTGACCGCCGTCCGACAGGCCTCTGCTTTGCTCGTCTTTGACATCACGCTCGTCAAATCCCTCGAACGTATCAAACAAGTACAATTTCCGATCCGGAAAGATTGCGTTGATGTGGGCTGCGAAGCTGCCTCGATAGACGCCCACCTCGGCCACGGCCCCGGTGGTTTTTCTTCTTTCAATGTCCTGGGCAACCAGCTGAAGGCAGGCCAGTCGATTGAAGTCGCGGATGTGGGAGCCAAATTTCCACTGCGTCGGGTGGTAAATCAGCGACTCGGTGATGTGCAGCTTTTTATTGGAGAGGGTGTCGCAGAACGAAACATAGGCCTTTTTTGCGACGGCGCGGATAATATTCACAGGCAATCCTCATCTTCAGGAGGGCGACAGAGTCGAAGCTCGAAGACGTCGGGCAGGGGCTCTATTAGCACTCCCCGTCATTTGTCGCGGAGCACAAATTCCCGGATCGGGTCGTTCCTCAGACCGTCAGCCGCTCCGATTTGCACGAATCGCAGCCGCGGATGGGCCCGCGAGAACTGGTCGAACCCGTCGTAAGTCTGGTCTGCCTCCAGGTGCAAGCGCCTCTTGGTGCGCTTCAACATGTCATAGAAGGCTGGGCGGTTTCCGATGTAGTCCTTAACTTCTCGTGTTATGTTCATTTTTGTTTTTATCTTTCCTGAGGTTACCTCGCAGCCTGCCACAAGGACTTTGGTAGAGGCAATTGGATTTCCCGACCGCTCTGGCATTTGAGCGAATTGAAGGTTCCCCGGGGAACGGCAGTTGCGGGAACGTAGTTGCTGGACCGTTTCGCAACAGGGAGCGCCAGGCCGCGCCCCATTCACCCTCGAATTCGACCGCTCATCCTCCTGTAACGCGCTTCGTCGCATCACCGGATTGCGTTCTACGCCTCTTGGCACCCTTGGCTCCTGTCGCACGTACGGTCCACGTGCAAGAGGAGCACACAGGATGTCGATTGTATCAACCAACCCCTCGCTGTCCGTCGATCGCAGGTCGCCGACGCCGGCGGCGGTTCTGACGGGCGTTGCAAAAAGTTACCAGGTGGAGTCTGTCGCGGTGGAGGCGCTTCGAGGAATCGACCTGATGATTCGCAGTCAACGCGTGACGGTCATCGCGGGTCCCTCGGGCAGTGGCAAGACGACTTTGCTCAATCTCATCGGTTGTATTGATCGTCCTGATCGCGGCCAGTTGATTGTGGCAGGCACCGCGGTGGATGAGCTGCCGGATGACGCTCTGAGCGACTTTCGAGCCGAGAACCTGGGATTCGTTTTCCAGAATTTCAATCTGATTCCGGTGCTCACCGCATACGAGAACGTTGAGTATCCTCTGCGACTCGTTAATATGCCGCCCGCCCAGCGCCGGGAAAGGGTGCGCGAAGTGCTCGCTTCGGTAGGACTGAGCGATCACGAAAGGCGCCGCCCCGGCCAGCTCTCGGGCGGCCAGCAGCAGCGCGTTGCCATAGCGCGCGCGTTGGCAGCAGCGCCACGCATGATTTTGGCGGATGAGCCAACGGCCAATCTGGACAGCCACACCGGCGCCGCCATCATCGAGCTCCTACAACGCTTGCGGCGTGACCACTGCGTGTCGGTTGTGATCTCCTCGCATGATCCGAAGGTCATCGCGGCGGCTGACGACACAGTGATCATTCGCGATGGGCAGCGTCTGTCGGCCACCTGCAGCCTGGAGGCCTTATGACGCTCGCACTTGCTTTACGCAATCTCGATCGGAATAGGCGTCGCTCCCTGACTACGCTCGCTGCTGTCGTTGTTGGTACGGTGGCACTGCTGCTTTTCGGCGGATACACACGCAACATCCGCTATGGTTTGCAGATGGGGTTCGTTCGCTCCAGCGGGCATCTGCAGATCCAGCACAAAGACTATCTCTTGTACGGTAGTGGTGATCCTGTCACCTACGGCATCGCGGGATATCAGCACGTGATGGATGTCGTGCGCCACGATCCGGTGCTCGCTCCAATGCTCACAGTCGTGACGCCCACCCTGCAGCTCGGCGGCCTTGCTGGAAACTTCGAGGCCGGCGTGTCGCGGACCGTCCTGGTAACTGGGGCGGATGTTGACGGCCAGAACCAGCTCCGCAAGTGGAACGACTTCGGATTCCCCGGTGTTGCGGCGCCGCTGGCGCTTACGGGGACTGCTGGCAATGCCGCTGTGATAGGCGAGGGGGTCGCGCGGGCACTGCAACTGTGCGATGCACTGCGTGTTCGAAACTGTGCCGCGTCGAACGCATCACGACAGCAGGGCCGCGATTCAGGTGATCGCGCTTTGCCGAAGGACATTGCTGCTTTGTCTGAGGTCGAACCCGCGGCCCAGGTTGGGGGCGCTCCGACAGGCAGTCCGCCCGCAGGGCCGCGGGTGGAGTTGCTTGCGGCGACTGCACGCGGTGCCCCGAATGTTGCGAGCCTTGCAGTCGTGAAGGCTGAGAGTCAGGGGGTAAGGGAGTTTGACGACATTTATGTAGGGCTGCATCTGGCACAGGCGCAGCGGCTCATCTACGCGGGAGACCAGCCGCAAGTGACGGCGATCCTTCTGCAGCTGCATCACACCTCACAAATTCCAGCGGCCCGTGCGCGTCTTGAGCAGTTGCTGGCCACGACGTTCAAGGCGGATGCGCTCGAGGTCCACGACTACGAGACGCTAAACCCGTACTACGGTCAGACAATCAGCTTCTTTGCGGCGATATTCGGTTTCATCTCCATTCTCATCGGGGTCATTGTCCTGTTTACCGTCGGTAACACCATGAGTATGGCCGTCGTGGAGCGGACCGCGGAAATAGGGACGCTGCGGGCCATCGGGCTGCGCCGTGCCGGGGTCCGTGGAATGTTTGTCACTGAGGGTCTGTTGCTTGGCCTGGCAGGAACCATTGCCGGAATCGTCGTTGCGCTGATTCTCGCCTATCTCATCAATCATGGCGGCATTACCTGGACGCCACCCGGACGCGTGGACCCTGTTGCCTTGACTGTGCGCGTATGGGGAGAGCCCGCGCCGATGCTGGGCATCATGGTAACGCTCACTCTGGTTGCTGCGGTGTCATCCTGGATCCCGGCACGCCGTGGCGCGTCGATCAACATCGTTACCGCATTGAGGCATGTGTGAGCACCATGAAGGTTATATTTGTCGCGGCGCTTCTCTCGTTCCTGGATGTCGGCCTGGCCGCGCGCTGCGTTGCTGCTGAGAGCGCGCCAAATGCCCAGGCCATCCTGGCCTCCAGTGACGTGGTCCGCAACCCCGATAAGCCGTTTGGCCTGCAGATCGTGCTGACCGAATATCGTAACGCCCAGGAAGTGGATTCCAACACGCTGGCAATATATTCGAAGCTCGATGCGTCCGGTGGGCGGTTTCGAACTCTCGTGCGATACGTTGGTCCGCCACGGGATGCGGGCAAGCTCGTCCTGGCGAGCGGCATGGAGATGTGGTTCTACGATCCCTCGAGTGAGGCAAGTATCCGTATATCGCCCCAGCAGCGCCTGCTCGGCCAGGCCTCGACGGGTGATGTGGTCAGCGTTAACTTCTCGCATGACTACCATGCAGTCAGCGCCACACCGGAGGATGTCTCCGACGGGGACCGAGTGGTGCGTCACTGTTACCGGTTGAGTCTGGATTCGGCTGTCGCAGATTCGACGTACCATCGAATCGAGCTTTGGGTCGATCAGGCGAATAGCCGCCCGGTGAAGGGGAGGTTTTATTCCGACAGCGACCGGTTGCTGAAGACGGTCTACTATCGGCGCTTCCAGAGTGAGCTCGGCCGCGAGCGTCCCACTGAGGTCGTCATCATCGACGGCCTCGCTCCAACCTGGGTGACGGTCATGCGCTACTCCGGCTATGCGTGGCATGATGTGCCGGATAGCTGGTTGCAGCGTGACTATCTGCCTCGCTTCCGTCCGGAATGAGCAATGCGCGCTTTGCTACTGCTTCTTCTGGCCGCCAGCCGGCTCGCGTTCGCGCAGGAGAGCGACGATGCGGCTCTCGCGCTAGCCGATCGCACGGACGCGAAACCGAGCACACAGCGTGTGTGCATAGAGTACGCTGAAGCGGCTGCAACTATCACCGCCTACAGTACTGATGCCCCAGCGACCCCCGGTGGACGAATGTCTTTCAGTGTTCGGTGCGACGGCGAGGTAGCGAGTGGCTTGCGCGGTGTGTTCTCAGATCGGTTCGACGAGTTCGTGGCGCGAGGCGCCTCCGCACAGGGTGTCAACACGCTGAAGGAGGCTTATATGAGCTTCACCCAGGGTGGGGGAGTAATCTTTGACCTCGGGCGCATCAATGTTCGCGAGGGTGCGGCGCTGGCGTACAATCCCACCGACTTTTTCCGGGCTGACGCAGTTCGAGCGGTGGTTTCAATCGATCCGAACACACTGCGTGATGAACGGATGGGGACACTGATGGGTCGGGCGCAAACGCTGTGGTCGAGTGGCTCGCTGACTACTATCCTGGTGCCTCGGGTGGATGCGGCACTCAACGAGTCTACCTTCAATCCGGACCTGGGTGCCGCCAACGGCACTGCCCGTTGGCTCCTCATCTGGAGTCAGCGGCTGGAGCAGGATCTGCAGCCGCAAATCCTGCTCACCGGCGCCGAGCACCAATCGCCCCAGGCGGGCCTCAACCTCACTCATGTTATCGACCATGCGACGGTTGCTTACCTGGAGTGGTCTGGCGGGCGCTCGTCAAGCAACTTCACAAGGAGCGGTTATGGTGCACGGACCTCGGCGGATACGGCCTTCCGCTCGCGGGTGAGCGCGGGACTGACCTACACCACGCCTCATAAATTGTCCCTGACGCTGGAGTATGAGTACGATGGCGCCTCGCCGGGCAACCAGGAGTGGACTCAATTGCGCGATGGGCCGATTCCGCCCTACGTGAGGTATCGGCGCTATGCCGGTGCACAGGGAGAATTGGCGACGCGCCAGAACGTGTTCGCTTACGCCCAGTGGGACGATGTTGTCATCACTCACCTGGGCCTGACTGCGTTCACCCGCTTCGATCCCTACGACCATAGTCGGCTGAGCTGGGCTGAGGCGAGCTATCATTGGCAGCACGCCGGGATCGCTGTCCAGTGGCAGCACAATTCGGGCGCGGCCAGCAGCGATCTGGCGCCATTGCCGATGCATCAGACCTGGCTCGCTCAAGTCGACTATTACTTCTAAGACACGATGCTGATCGCGACGCGCGAAGTACCTCGAACCTGGTTGACTCGACTGCGACAGATTGTCACATCGAAGGGCGCGCGCGAGCTCGCCCTCCTGATTGGCATCAATTTCATGATCACCGTCGTGCTCGTTTTGATGGGGGCGACCGACAGCGCCATTGGAACCTACAAAGTTGCCAATGCCATTGGCTTCAGCACCTGGGGCGCGTTTGAGTTGCTGCGATGGATCACGGGCGGTCGGTTGTCGTCACTCGCGCTCGCGTGGGTTGCCATCCCGCTCGGCTTCCTGGTCGGCAGCAAGCTTGCCGGATGGATGGGTTCGAAAGACCTGGTTTCCTATGCTGCCCGGGATCCGAGTCATGAGTGGCGGCTGCTGTTCGGAAGCCTGGTGCTCGCCACATTTGCCACCGGCTTTTTCATATTCTATTCGCGTGCGGCGACCGATCGAGCCGAGTTGCAAAGCGAGCGCCGCCGCGCCGCCGAGGCCCTGCAGTCCCAGACGTCCGCGAAGCTTGCACTGTTACAGGCCCAGATCGAGCCCCACTTTCTATTCAACACGCTCGCCAACGTTCAAAGTGCCATCGGCTCGGACCCCAAAACCGCGAAGCTGATTCTCGAGCATCTCAATCAATATCTGCGCGCGACCCTCGGTCGCACGCGCCGTCCGGCCGGGACATTGGCGGATGAAATCAAAGTCGTCAGCTCTCTGCTGGCGATTTCAGCATTGCGTTTGGGTGACCGTTTACGCTATTGCATCGTTGTTCCGGATAATCTCGAGGCCGCACGACTGCCGCCACTGCTGCTACAACCGTTGGTCGAGAATGCTTTGAAACATGGCATCGAGCCGGCTGTGGGAGGAGGGGAGGTGCGCGTGGAGTCGCGACGAGAGAACGACTCGCTATGTCTGCGTGTCACTGATACCGGCGTTGGATTGAATTCGGGGTCCCCGGAAGGAGTTGGCCTTGCCAACGTGCGCGCGCGGCTGAGTAGTCTCTACGGAGATCGCGGACGCCTCGCTCTTTACAATCGCGAGCCCCATGGCGTGATCGCTGAAATCGTCTTGCCATTGGAGGGAACTTGAGCATGGCCGCAACTGCGCTCGTTGCCGACGACGAACCCAATCTCGCTCAGGACCTCGCGCGTCGTCTGCAACAGCTGTGGAGCGGGCTGGAGATTGTGGCGATTGTGTACGATGGGATCCAAGCCTTGGCTGAGATCAATCGATTGCGTCCGCAGTATGCGTTTCTCGACATTCGGATGCCTGGTTTGAGCGGGCTGGAAGCTTCTCGCGCGGCGACCGGCACTCGTACCGTCTTCGTGACGGCCCATGACGAATACGCGGTAGCCGCTTTTGACTCGGCGGCCGCGGATTACCTCTTGAAGCCGGTAACTGACGCGCGCCTGGCTCAGTGCGTTGCGCGTCTGCAGCGTGACGCTGCACCTCCGGTCGACCTGACCAAGCTCATGGCCGCTATGGGCAGCCCGCCCCGGGAGTACCTTTCCTGGCTGACAGTGGGATTGGCCAACACCACCCGCCTCGTTGCAGCGAAGTCGGTGCTGTATTTCCAGTCAACTGAAAAGTATACCGAGATTGTCACGGCGCACGAGCGGCACCTGATTCGCACACCCCTCAAAGAGTTGCTGGATAGCCTCGATCCACGCGACTTCTCCCAGATTCACCGTAGTCTGATCGTCAATTTGAGCGCAATCGAGCGTATCGAACGTGACGTCCTCGGGCGATGTCTGGTGCACCTCAAGGATCACTCCGATGTTCTGCCCGTGAGTCGGACGTTTGCCGGGCGCTTCCGCCAGATGTGAAGCGCCCGGGCAAACCGTATGGAGTTACCGTGTGACGGTATAAGAGTAGGGTAGCCTTACAACCTCATCACCAGTACCGGTCCCCACACCCGCTCCGAACGCATTTCCCGTGCCAAGGCTGGGGTTGAACGTGTCGATGTAGATGAAGCCCTGTACTGTCTTGCCAATGTCGGCGGAATCCGGCGTGATCGTCAGGTTGATCACTCCAGTCTGGTTCGAGCCCAACACGAGCGGGGCAAAGGTGCTGCCGCCGAGCGTCAGGTTCTTCCAGACATCGCCCGTATCGGATGAGATGGCAGCGTCGAATGCCCGTATCGTAGCCGATGCAGTCAACGTGACCGGCTCCGTAAAGGCGCCGGCCGCGCCGTAGGGTCCGATTTCGGATGGAATCGCAACGTAGAGACCATACGGCACTTCAGGCGCGCTCAGAGTAGCCAGCAGGTTTCCTGGCGAAACCTGTCTGGCAAACAGATCGGGACTGCCGCTGATCCCGACGCCTGTACCCACCTGGTTAATCACATCCATGTTGATCGGAATGATGGAGCTCGCCTTGAACTGCAGGCCGGTGGTCTGCGTCGGCACGACGAATGCGCCGCAGGCTCCCGGTACGGTCAGCGGAGGTGCTTGGCAGCCATTGGTCTTCGGATCGTTTTGCAGCTGGAGGGTTTGCGTGACATGGGTTGTGAGGCGCGCGTCAGCGAAGAATTGCGATGTCACCGATCCTGTATTGACCACTTGCACGCTGACCTTAACGGGTTTGCCGGCGGGCAGTTGAATGCTGGAGCTATCCGGCAAACCGGAAGCGGTGATCTTGGCGGCATTCAACGCAATTCGCGCGGTGAAGGGCAACGATGTCTGGTTACCGGAGCTGAAGAAATTCTGCAGCAGCACAAAATGCCATTGGCCCGGCTGGGGGAACTCACGGAACAACTGCAAGCCATTTTGCAGATTGCCGGCAGGATCCTGATTCGCTTCGACACTCAGCTGCGAGCCGTCCGGGGCGACGAGCAGCCCTTCGAGCGGATCGCCGTTATCGGCAATCTGGAGGGACAGGCCCAGGTTGCGGACTCCCGCAGGTACGTCGAATGCGAAGGCTTGGGTCGGCCCTGAATTCGCCCGTCCATTGCCCCCAGTCAGTGTCCCGGTAAAGCTGCCACCGGTCGACCCCAATGGAATCAGTGTGCGCAAGCTCACCGGAATTTGCGCCAACGTGCCTGTGGGGGTGCTCGTGAGCAACTTCAGGCCCGCGGCGAGATCCCCAGGGGTTGTCGGCATTACGAAGTCCGCGGTCACCGTCTGGCTTTCCCCCGGCGCAAGGTCGATCCGCGCGGGTGATACTGAGCCCAGCTTCTCATACTTCTGCGCAGACCAGCTGAACTGTATCGGACCGGTATAGCTGATAGCGCTCTTGGGTCCAGGGGTCCAGATCACCGCGGTCCAGGTGCCTGGGGCCGGGTGCACGACGTCAACGTGTCCGTAGCCTGAGTTGAGGCCCTGCGCGACCGAATCGCTCACCTGATTTCCGGCTGGGTCCAACAGTCCCACCTGGACGAGGGGCCCAAAGGCTCGGTTCGCGGGATTGGGCACGATTGTCTGAAAGGCAATCGCCGCGTCCAGATGATCGACGCCCGCGGGTACATGGAAGGTCTGCTTGATAAACGCTTCGGGGTTGCCGACCACATTCGGGAATGTGGCCGACTTGGCCGCATCGAGCTGCAGGCTGATGTTCGCTCCGGCGACAGGCGTGCTGAGCGTCTCCAGCGCTGGCGTCGCTCGCAGTCGGCGCGTGCTGGTGTTTGTAACCGTGAATGAGTGCGACTGCGGTGAGCCAGGGTGTGCGCTGACCTGCAGGCTGGTGGGCGAGAGCAGCAGGCCTGAGCTTCGGGCCTTGGGGTGCCCATTTGCGTCATCTACCGACAGTGCCGTATTCACGGCAGCCAGTGTGTTGATGAGCCCCGCACCCTGTTGTGAGGCCGGTGCGCCAAGATCCGTAGCCGTGCTCATGATGATTTGTTTCACGAGCGCGGGGCGGGGTGTTTCCCCACGGTGGGCGCTGCGATAGGCCTGAATGACCAGCGCCGCCTCGCCCGCGGTCAGAGGGGAGGACTCGCTGGTTCCCCCAAAGATCTGGATGGGAGTCGCGCCGCCGTGGAAATCGGTGCAGTCGGTGAACGCGGTGGGATTGGTCGAGCACAGCGCCCAGCCCAGGTCTCCCGGCGCCACGACATCCACAGTTCGTCCGCTCAGCTGGGAAAAACCGGAAGAGCTGAATGACGAGATGTTGTTGTTTACGATGCCACCCTTGCTCAAGTGGAAAATCCCGTCACCCGTTTGCGCATAGAGGCGATACTGGGTGGTCGCGCCGGAAGAAATCACTCCGGGATCGGTGGAGGGGGACTCGATTGTATCGATACTGGCATCACCCGAGCTCACCACCACGGTGACCCCAGCTTTGACAGCAGCCCCATTTGCGAGCGAAATCGGATCATTGGCGCTGTCCGGAACCGGGCTGCCGCCGAAAGACTCGTTGATCACGTCGACATCGTCGTGGGCCACCGCCCACTCGATTGCCTGTACGAAGTTGGAAGTGGTGGTGGTGCCGATGGTGGCGAATACATTCAGGCCCGCGATCGAGGCGTCGGGCGCCACCCCGCGGACCTGGATGTTGCAGGGAGACGGTAGCGGATCTATGGCCGCGTCCACGAACTGGCTGATGTCGAATGTCAGCAGCTTGCCGTTCGGGGCGTCGTTCGCTGCAATCGAGCTGGCATCGCCGAATGCTTCGCCCCCTGGAGTCGGAGTCCCGGCAGGGTCTCCGGTGAAGTCCTGGAAGTCGAAGAAGACGGACGAGCCGTCCCGGTGTGTAAAGCCAGTGGCTCTCGGGTCGAGTCCATCGGCGAGGTAGGCGACCTTGACTCCTTTACCCGTCACCTTTTCCCCTTTGCCGTCGATTACCTCTTGCGCTTGCGGGAGTGTGGGATCGAGAAATGCAGCGTTGATCAGCTGCAAGCCTTGAGGCTCGAGAGTGCCACACAAACCACTGGCCGCCGGGGAATTGCCGCCGGCGGATACAGTGTTGGCAGACTGTGGCGCCTTTATCGCGCTCGGGACCGAGTCGATACCCGTCCGTTTACGCGGAGCGCGGATGATGCGATCCGGCACGACCGCCTTCACGTCCGGACGCTGCGCCAGTTGCTCGGCCTCCGAGGGGGACAGCTTGGTCGCGAAGGCGTTTATGGTCGTGAATGAGCGGACCTGGCGGGGCCCCATTTGCTGCAGTTGGGCGAGTACCGAGGTTTGCGCGCTCGCAATTGCGGAGCCCCGCGCGCTCATTGCGCGGCGAATCGGTGGCGCGCTTTCCAACTGGTCGGCCAGGATCACTATGAAGTCGTGCTGCGGCTCTTGTGCCAGTGATGCAGCAGGTAACGACGCTTGAGGTTCGGAGGACGCGCTACCGGTTATGGCAAACGCGAGGGCACAAAGTGACAGCTTCGCAGTGATTCGACCATCCATGCATCAGCCTCCCAAGGCGGAAGTCATTGTCATTGCCTATCGGCCCGGGCGCGTTGGTGTTTGTGCTACGGATGCGGACCGATTTCCTGGTGTGAATTGAGCACACTCACGTTGATTTTCGCAATGGGGCGTGGAGTGCAAAACGGTCTTAGGGAACGAGCATCTGCCCGGAACGCCTGGACGCCAGCTGCGCGTACGCCTGGTTATGCGCTGCGGTAGAGTTTGGTCATCACGAACTCACGATGACCCAGCGCTTCGGCTGCAGTGTAGCGACCGTTGGCGGTGCGCACGATCATGTCGATGAGCGCATTGCCGGCGCTATCGATTGTCATCTCGCGACGGACGATGCCGGAGACATCCAGATCGATGTGCTCGCTCATGAGGCGCACTGTTCTCGGATTGCCGCTGACCTTGATGACCGGCATGATCGGATTGCCGATCACGTTACCCTGGCCGGTGGGGAAGATGTGTACGACGTAACCGGCGGCAGCCTGCAGAGTGCAGCACTCGGCCGCCGCCGAAGAAGTATCCATGAAGTAGAGTCCGGCGCCGCGCGCGGGTACTTCGGCGGGTGTCAGAACATCGACGAACTTCACTTTCTTGCCGATCTTCTCCAGGTTACCCAGCGCCTTTTCCTCGATGGTGGTCAGGCCGCCGGCAATGTTGCCTTTGGTGGGCTGACTGTCCGACAGGTCGGAGGTCTTGTGTGCCTCAATGACCTCTTGCTGGTATGCCGACCAGGTGCGCATGAACTTCCCGGCCATCTCGGGTGAGGCGGCGCGGGCGGCGGCCAGATGTTCGGCGCCTGTTAGTTCAGAGGTTTCGCCGAAACAGCCGTACAAGCCCAACGGAATCAGCTTGTCGTACATGTTGCCGACCGTCGGACAGGAGGCGAGGCCGGTCGTCGTGTCGCTTTCGCCGCATTTTGCCGCAATCCACACCTCGGTGAGCGGACACTCTTCGCGTACCTTCTCGGACGCCCAATGGACGAGCTCCTTGGCCTTGCGTGAGGCAGCCGCCACGGTGGCGATGTCGCCATTGCCTTCGATCGAGAACCCCGCGACCGGCTTGCCGGTGCTCGCGATTCCGGCGACGACCTTCCCGGTCCAGACCGGCTCGATCCCAATGACCACGCACGCGGCCACGTTCGGGTTGGCGCCGGTGCCGATCATGGTGCGGAAATGCAAATCCAGGTCGGCGCCGAACTGCAGCCGTCCGTACGCATGAGGAAGAGCGATCGTGCCTTGAATATGCGCAGCGACAGCTTCGCAAGCGGCGTTGGAAATGTCATCGAGCGGCAGGATGGCTACGTAATTGCGCACGCCGACGCGCCCGTTTTCGCGGCGATAGCCCCAGATGGTGCGATCCGTGAGATTCATGGGTTCACCAGCGCTTGGTCTTGAGGTTATGCGTGTGGACGTGCTCGCCTTTGCGGATGGGTGCGACGACGCGACCGATGTCCTGGCCGTATTTCACGACCGTCGTACCGTTCGCGAGATCCTGCAGGGCGACTTTGTGACCTAGCGGAACGTCCTGGGTCACAGGCGTGCGGAACTCACTGTTGTCCTCGGTCACGACACAAAGTGCGTCCGTTCCCGCTACGAGGTTCTCGACCACTACGACGGCGACGTTGTCGCGACGATCGTGCACTAGGAGTTGCGGAGGTGCGTCCATGATGCCCTCAGCATTGATTGCGAAGTTTCAGTGTCCGTCCGGGCAGCAGCAGTGTAGCGCCTGCTTCATGGCATTGGAACCGGCCGCTGCAACTGCAAATGCAACCGCCGATCCAACTTCGAGAAGTCGCTCATAGCATTGGCTACCCGCTGCCGCAGGGCCGGTCGTGGATGCCACTTGCCGCGCAGAACGCTTCCGGCGATGTGCCGGCTGTTGGCGAACTCGTCGGGGAAGGAGAAGCCGGCGAACGTGCCGGAAATGTTGCAATCGGATTTCACCACGAGAGGCACTCCGGCGCGGGCGAACGCAGCAGTGAGCCGTTTCATGAGATCGGATTGTTGGACGAGCGCGGCGCGCATGCGTGGCTTCTGATGCGCTCGATAGCGACTTTGCTGCCACCGTTGGCATAGCCGATTGTGCTGCGGCGAGAAGCATAAGGGCCGTGGGCGCATGTGCTGCCGGTCCGCCCCGCGCAGAAGCGCTGCGGCAGCATGCTCTGCTGCGTAGAGCTGCTTTTCAGCAGCTCGCGCGGGGGTGCGGCCGGACGCGACTTGACACATCTGCAAAGATTGCCAAAATGGAAACAAATGGCTAGATGAGAGACTGATCAATGAGTGCGATCTCGATGACTCGACGCGAAGCATTGACGCTGGCCGTGTCCGTGGCGGGTGCAGCGGGGGCCCTTAACGCTAGTGATGCCCGCGCCGCTTCTGGAACCGGACGGATGCCTGGGGAGCTTGATCGATTCATCCACAGCTATCTGCCGGCGATGAACGCGCCCGGCCTGACGCTGGCTCTCACCAGCGCGCAAGATACTCTGCACACTGGTGGATACGGTTACGCGGACCTCACCGCAAAAACGCCAGTGACTACCGCGCATCTGTTCGAGATCGGCTCGATCACCAAAAGCTTTGTCGCTGTAATGGTCTTGCAGCTTCACCAGGAGGGCAAGATCGACCTGCGCAAGCCGATTCTCCACTACCTGCCCTGGCTGGCGATGGAGACGCTTTACGGTGAAGTAACGGTTCATCACCTGCTGACACACTCCTCAGGTATGCCTGATGACGCCCCGGCATTGCCTACAATCCCGGGATCGCGCCCTCAGCAAGCTTTCAAGCCGGGCACGACCTTTCATTATTCCAATTGGGGCTACGACGTCCTCGGGCGTCTGGTCGAGAAGATGGACGGCCGTTCCTGGGAAGCCGCATTGAGGCAGCGAATTCTCGCGCCGCTGGGCATGACGGAGACCGCTCCTCTCATCACGAGCTCGATACGCTCGCGTCTAGTCCGCAGCTATGTGCCGCTGTATGACGATCGCCCGTACCCGCGCCATGGTGCGTTGACTCCGGCGGGTAACCTGACCGTGACGACTTCCTCAGGTTGTATTGCCTCGACGCCAGGCGATATGGCGCGCTATATGAGAATGTATCTGAATCGCGGCGCCGGATCGTCAGGGCGGATCCTGTCGGAAGACAGTTTCAAGCTGCTTTCCACACCGTACATTGCGGCTGAAGAATTCGGGCCGGGTGCCTCGTATGGCTACGGTCTCGCTGTCGACCAGCTCGACGGCCACAAGCGCTTGCGCCACACCGGCGGCATGGCCTCGTTCATGTCGGCAATCCAGATCGACCTCGATGCCGGATTTGGCGCGTTCGCCTCCATCAATGCTCAGCTCGGCTATCGTCCCAACCCGGTCGTGCAGTACGGGCTGCAGTTGCTGCGTGCGCGGCAGGAGCACAAGAGCCCACCAGCTGCGCCAGTGCCGGATGAGGGCCTCGCTGTAGCGCATCCCGAGCAGTATGAGGGTACCTACACCGCTTCGGACGGGCGGCGGTTGGAAGTTCGCGCCGCCAAAGAGCGTCTGGTGTTGCGTACCGATGGCAAGGACATCCCGTTACAACAGGCTGAGCCGGATCAATTCATTGCCGACGATCCGAAGTTTGCTTTGTATCCGCTGGTGTTCGCTCGCGCATCGCAAACCGAACAGCAAAAGGCAGCGGATCCCAAATCAACCCCGCCGGTCGTCGAGTTGGCCTACGGAGCTGACTCGTATTTTCATGCGGCGCATCCGCAAACGGATGCGCCGGTCGCTGCGACCGATCTGAACCGCTACGTCGGGCAGTATTACTCGGAGAGTCCCTGGTTGGGCTGCATGCGGGTGGTGCAGCGTCGCGGCCAGCTCTGGCTGGGTGGTGCGGCTGCACTGGTGGTTTGTGGCGATCGGATGTTCCGGGTCGGCGATCCTTCGAGCCCCGATACGCTCGAATTCGTGGACGTGATTGATGGCCTGGCGCAGGGGCTGCGCTTCGCCGGCGGCGAGTTCAAGCGCGTACCCGAAGAAGTCACCTGAGCGATCGGCGCTGGCCGATGCATGCTGGTCCGTGGAAAGAGGGTGTTCGGCCGGAAATCCGGCGCCGGGCTGTTGGTGCCAGGCGAAATGATGTTGGCGCGGAACAAGCGCGACGAGCCCTTCAGCGTCCGTCCGTGTACGTTGACCAGCGTGCTGAAGGCGTCACAGGGCTCGAACAGAAGCTGCATGCGCGGCGCCCAGCCGTCGCAACCCTCGAGGTGCTGGTTGCCGGAGGCATTGCGAGGCGCGTCGACCCAGTCGTCGCGATGCTGGCCCTGAGTGGAGAGGCAAAAGGCCATGATGTCGTTGATATGAACATTGACGACATCCTCTAAGTTCGCGGTGTTATAAGTCCCGTCCGACACGGATGTGCAGCCGGAGAATTCTCCGATGATCGGCTTGTTGGATTCCAACTTCACGACCCCCGCGGGGGAGTTGCGCCCGAAGAGCGTGCCCTGGGGACCGCGCAGAACCTCGACGTTTGCCTGATCGAAACT
>Ga0134126_10001563_pt1 | contig 29188 bp, 17 predicted proteins | sample KB31752_FD_96881 | JGI IMG/M metagenome (GOLD analysis project Ga0134126, IMG submission 96881) | Terrestrial soil microbial communities with excess Nitrogen fertilizer from Kellogg Biological Station, Michigan, USA - KB3-175-2 | ecosystem: Environmental > Terrestrial > Soil > Unclassified ... | reverse complement strand
TACATCGAAGTGTTTTACAACCGTGTGCGGCGTCATTCGGCCCTGGGCTACCAGTCTCCGGTCGAGTATGAAAAGTCCGCGTAATCCTTAACCCCGCGCTCACTTTTTGTGGGGAACTCCAGAGAGCTATCCCTTGAGCGATCAGACCGTCTTGGCTTTCACCATCGCGATAAATGATGCGTGTCCCGCTCTCCCGCTGCTTCCACGAATCGGTGAGTAGCAGGTGGAGTTTGCTGGTGTCGGTCGGTTCATCACGCTGGACCGTTCGATGGTACTCCGCCAGTGCCGCATGGACTGCCGAGCCAAGGACCAAACTGCTGCTGACCTTTTCCTGCGGCAGCCCGATCACCCGTTGGAAGTAGAAGCGGAGCGGACAGGAAAGATACTGGCTTATGGCCGAGTAGCTCCAGTGGGGCCGGTTGGTCATGATTGTCCTCGCCGGTTCAACGTCTCTTCCTCACTATCCGGACCCGCGTGCAATCAGTGTCCGTGCCGTTTCAGGGCATCGGCATCATTTCCCCTGTCCGTTGCCGTTGCCCGACTTGGTGAAGTGGTCCAGGATCTGGGCCGCTTCCTTTTTCTTGAGGTCATAGACGCCACAGCGACGACCGATGATTTGAGCGATGCGGCCTTCGAGCTGGGGCTGAGAAAGCTTGAAACGCTTGGCCATGGTCAGGACGAACTGAACTTGCTTGTTCGTGGCGGCCTCCTCTTGACCGTTGCGATTTCCGTTGCTGGCAGGAGCCGGCTGCTGGTTGGCCGGCGGCTGATTGGCGTGGCCGCCATTGGCATTGGTCCGGTTGACAGCTGCAGCAACAGGACGCTCCTCATCGTGGCGGCCGATGGCGTCCTCGCCCTGGTCCCGGTCGATCTCCACCGCTAGGGCCGCTTGGGCCAGGCTGAAAAGCTCCCGGACCTTCTCCAGAACGTCCTGGGCATCATCCACCGGAACGGGAATCTCGCCCTCAAGGTTCACGGAATACCCGGTAGAGTTGAAATCGCGTGAGATCTTTCTGCTCAAACCGACGTTTGCCTTGAGCATGACGTAACTCCGGCTGACGGAAACGGAACACTCGACGCCGAGCTTGTTACCCAGCCTTGTGCCCACGGACGGTGGGCCGACTTTGCCTTTAACCCTGCCCGACCAGTAGTTCATCCTCACGCTCGGCGATGAAGTCGAACAATGTCCTGATTTGCACGATGGGTTGGGCGGGACTCCATGGACGGTCACTTTGCTTGGCAGCAGACCTACCCCTGATGTCATGGCTGGTGGTCGTTCCGACGCACCAGAGATATGATGTGGGGAAACGCCAGGTCAAAAAACCCGACGGCCAGTTCCAGAGCACAAGATCATGATTAACCAGCCTGCTCCATCTGGGATCGCTGATCCAGCTTCCCTCACACGCGATCTGAAAAGTCAGACGGATCACGAACGACAACGAGGTGTCCGGTTCATCCTTGAAACTCACGAGCGTGTGTCCCTCGCCAAGGTGGCAAAAGAGACGCAGGATCGGATGGGCGGCGAGTGGAATGTGGAGCCTCTGTTCCAGTCCGCAGACAGGTCGGACAACTCTCCCGATTTGGGGACGTTCTTTCTAGCGAGACTCCCTGGGATGCGAATGAGCGACCTTCCCAACAGCCCGTACGATTGGGCCTACGCGGTGAGGGACCGTGACAAGTTCTTCCGCTCGGTCGAGCCGGACTCGGCCCTTGAGATGGTTCCCGTGGCCCAGCCGACAGACCTTGAGTCAGCGTTCGGAACGTGTTTCCTGGATGAGAGACTTGGTCGCTCCCTGCCTCTCGATTGGTCTAAGGAACTGATGCAGGTAATGGCCGCCTGGGAACTCGTTCCCCCTCCAGGCGGGGCGAGGCAAGGCGAAGGAATCAAGATTGGTCATCTGGACACTGGATATGCTGACCACGCGGCTTGGCAACCGGATGCCCTTGTTCTTGACCAAGCGTGGGATGTTGTCAAGGGAACTGCCGGAGCGATAGATCCCCTTGAAAGCACCTGGATGTCTCAGGGAGGTTACGAGCATCCGGGACACGGGACGGCAACCGGAAGTGTGATCGTAGGCAGGGGTACGATGGGTACCGTGACGGGGGTCGCACCGAAGGCGAGGCTCGTACCCATTCGCTGCACGCGGAGCGTGCTGCTCATCCATAATGGCAGCGACGTCGCACGGGCCATTGAATATGCCGTGAACAGCGGCTGTCATGTGATCTCCATGAGTCTCGGCGGACTACCTCGCCGATCCTTGCAGCGTGCGGTGAACTATGCAGTGGCAAGGAATGTGCTCGTGCTTGCCGCCGCAGGGAATTGCGTAGGGTATGTCGTGGCCCCCGCAGTCTACCGGAACTGTATCGCGGTTGCCGCAGTGAACCGGGATGAGTTGCCCTGGATCGGGAGTTGTTGCGGAAGTGCCGTGGACATCGCTTCCCCAGGAGAGTTCGTTTGGTGTGCAAGTCGGAAGCCGGATGATGTCATGCCTGACGGATGCCATCTTAAGTCGATACGCCCGGCTCAGGGAACATCCTTTGCGGTCGCCAACGTGGCTGGGATCGCGGCTCTCTGGCTGGCCCACCATGGGAGGGATCGCCTGATAGACCGCTATGGCGGCACGTCTACCCTCCAGTCCGTCTTCGTAAGGCTCCTCAGCGGCTCGTCCAGACACCCAGCGAGGTGGACCGGCGGTCTGTACGGGGCAGGAATCGCCCAAGCACGTGACCTGCTGACGATGGAGTTGCCAACTGCCGTCTCGGAGTTAGAAGTACTGCCCAGCGTCCAACCAGCAGGAGACGACTATCGAAGTCTCGTTCGGATCGTCCTAGGCGACCAGACCGCGTCTCGAGAGTTGTCTGCCTTGTTCGGAGCAGACACAGATCCTCTTCGCACAGAATCATCACATTGGTTCGACATGTTCGGTGTTGAGTTGTTGGACTTAAGTTACAAAACTGCAACGAAGAGGCGTGCGTTGAAACCGATTGAAGGGGAGCTAGAGTCGTCATTAGCACACTCCGAGTTGCTTGTTCCCGAAGTGCTGCACCTTGCATCTCAGGTTCTTCGCTCAACCATTCAAGGGTGACCGATTTCTCGATTGGATTTGTGAATAAATGACATCAAGCGGCTCTCCGATTCATAGATTTCTAAATGACCTCGTCGTGAACATGCGGAACCTCCAAGGCATGATCGTCCACTCTCGCCCAAGAGAACTGCCTGCCCAATGTGCATGGATGTTGCGAAACCCAAAGCAGCGGTTACTCAACAAGTCACTTGCAAAACTTCAAGATCCACTCATAGGGCAACTCGCGAGAACGACTGTTGAGATTCTTCCCGTTGACCTTGACCAAGGGAAGACTAGCAATCCCAGCAGCCCTCACTTCAAGCTCCGCTGCAAAGTTTGAATCGACATCGTGAAATCGTGGCTGAATGCCTAGTATCTCGTAAAACTTAAGAACTTGATTTGTCCGAGTGCAAGTCCCGCGTCCGTAAACATCAACCACGGGGGGGCGGAGTTTCATCTTCTCCAGCTGGGCCAACTTTTCCGATACCTCCGTATTTCGACTGAGAGCTTGTCCAAAAAGGGCGAGTTTGTAGTTTAGCGGCATGAGCAGGACACTCTACCCGACCGACCTAACGGATGCCCAATGGCAATTGATCGATGCGCAAGTGCCCAAGCCCAAGGCTGGAGGACGACCTCCCAAATACAGCCGCCGCGAAATTGTCAACGCTATCCTGTATCAGACCCGCAACGGCTGTGTCTGGCGAGCCTTGCCCCACGATCTACCGCCTTACCGCATCGTCTTTCACTACTTCCGGGCTTGGCAGAAGGACGGCACCTGGGACCACATCCATGACGCGCTCCGCGACAAGCTTCGGCGGGTGGTTGGCAAAAAGCCCAAGCCCAGCGCAGCCATTCTCGACAGCCAGTCGGTGAAGACGACGGAGATGGGCGGTCCGCGAGGGGCGGACGCGGGAAAAAAAAATCCACGGGCGTAAGCGGTTTGTGGCCGTGGACACGCTGGGTTTGCTGTGGGCCTTGCTGGTCGTGCCGGCCAATATCCAGGACCGGGTCGGCGGCATCACTCTGATCGAGAAGCTGCGGTCGGCGGTCAAGCGTATCCGGATTCTGTGGGGTGATACGCACTTCGACACCGCGTTGACGGAAGCTTGGTGTCGCTGGGGTTGGGTCGGTGTCGTGGTGAAGAAGTTGGTCGGTCAGGTCGGCTTCGTGGTGCAGCCGAAACGTTGGATCGTGGAGCGGACGTTGGGGTGGCTCAACCGCTGCCGCCGCTTGTCCAAGGACTACGAGCGGACGACCGAGAGTAGTGAGGCGTTCGTCAAGGTTGCGATGATCCATCTGATGATCCGCCGACTACGAGTGTGAAATCACCATTTTGGACAAGCTCTCAGAAGCCCGGGATCACCATAAGGAAGTCCGACGTCCTTGAACCCTTCCGGTGGGGGGAAAGCCGCCAAGTTCATCACCACTCTTTCTTGAAGAGACTTGACCTTCGCGGCATCGCTCGTCTTGGTAACGAGTTCCTTTAGGCCGTTTTCGATGAGCCCACGACTCTCTGCCAGGGCAGCCTTCGCCTCCTTGTACTCCGTCTCGTCAGAGGCAGAGTTCCCGTATGGGGTAAAGTCGCGTTCGAGCTCTGTGATTTTTCTCGCTCGCCCCTCAAGCTCCTCGATTTGACGTTCATAGCCCTGCACCGCCAGCTCGGCCTCAATCTGTTTTGCCTCCGAGTCTGGACCGCATTGAGCCTGGAAACGTCTCAACAGTACCCAATGAATCTCCTTATACGTAGGATCGGTTGAAGGATTTTCGTGACTCGCTCGCAGGTGCCGCTTAAGGACATCCTTCGGCACCGTTGAGACATCAATCACCCCTTCCTTATTCTCTGCTCGTCGGTTAATTTCGGATTCAAGAGCTTTGAATTCCTTGTCGATTGGGTCGTTCTCCACATTCACATACTCTTGAAGGCCTGCCGGCTTGTGTAGGGAGATGAGGCGTAGTCTGTCCCGTGCAGCCCCAAGAAAGACTTTCAACTCGAACAGTTGCCCGTCGCTCAGATGGCGGACCATCCACGCCTCGAACAGGAGGTCGAACCCGTTTTCCTGCCATTGGAGGCGGAGCTTGGCCTCGCACTGCACCGCGAATAATGGGTTGGTGAATCGCTTCTTCAGCAACTCGCTGACTTCAGTGGCCGTGGTCTGGGTCGGGCTAAAACCGCTGGCACGAGACAGGATGAGGAACTGGCGGCCTCGGAGGACGGCAGCCGGAAGTTCAGTCGGCTGCAAAGATGACTCGATCTCAACGAGCCGGACAAATGCAGGGAGATTCGCCCTGTCCCTGGCAAGGGCAGCGGCGAGCAGTTGTCCTTCGCGTTGCCTGATTTCCGCTTCACGGTTTTTGTCTTTGTTCGCTAGCCAGTTCGTCACCTCATCATCCACGTTGGACCGAAGCAGATGGACCGCGAAGCTTGTGTGAAGGTTCGTCTGGGACTTCCCTTTTGCCTCGTGGACAGCTGCCAATCGAGTTGTGGCGAACTCCAGCGTCTGATTGAACAGTCCCGGAGCAGCTGCATTCCTCCTGCGTAGTTCGTTAACCTTCGCGTCCCAGCGAACCTCCAGGTCGTCGAGGGACGCTCGGTCAAGCAATTCAAATTCGTTCTTCGGGACGATATCATCGGGCAAGTTCAGCTTTCGGGCAAGATCTCGCAATCTTTCGAGTTCCCATTCCACGGCAGCCTCACGCCAGTACGTCTCTGCACTGGCCCGAAGTGCTCGCTCTTCTCGGTCCGCTATGAGATCCCTAATCGCCGCCTCTCTAGCAGAGATTTCCCAATCCCGGGAGGGTTTCGCCTTCCTGACGGGTTCGAGCTTGTTCTCAGAAGACTTGACCACATTGTCGAGGTGCTTGACCTCGACAAGCCGCATCTCCCGGCCCTTGATCGCTTCCCGTAATCGGTCAGTTGATTTCCGCAGTTGAGCCAGCAGATCATCGCGTTGCTTCAAAAGATGTTCCTGATGCGACACAGCAGCCTGCCGACCGTCAAGCTCCTTCTGCTGTTTTGCGAGGCTTTCGTCCTGTTCTTGCTTCTGTTTCGCGAGCCTTTCGCCCTCCTCACGAAGTTCCCCCTCATTTTTTCTGAGCTGGGATTCTCTTTTATCCAGTGACTTTGCAAAACCATCAAGATCCCGCTGTCGCTGAGACACCCTGAGTTCACGGGAATGAGCCTCTTTCGCCTGGCTGTCGAGCATCTCGCGTTCGCTTGAGAACCAAAGAGCACCAGCCCCTTCGGCCAAGAACACCAAGATCAATACGATCAATCCCCACTCTCTCGTTCCTAGATGGTAGTTGCGAGAGGGAGGCATGCCTCTTAAGCCTGAGTTATTGCTCTTGGGCGTTCCTCCCGTGTTCCCCCCACCAAACGCACTCACATCATGATGGAAGTGAGGTGGTTTCTGCTTATTCTTTTTCCGCTTCCTCATTAGCAGCTTCCTCTTCGTCGCCCGAAAGATTCCTCTTATACCTCTCGCGAGTTGTCTGCCCTGTTTGGGGCAGATGCAGATCCCCTTCGTACAGACTCGTCACGGTGGTTCGACACATTCGGAGTGGAGCTGTTGGATCTCAGTTACAAAGCTGCGGTGGAGAGGCGTTGGACTCGGCCAATTGTTAAGGAATATGAGTCAGCATTGGCACAGCCGTCCCCGCTCGCATCCAAAGTTCGGCAGGATCCCTCTTACTCCCTCAATTTGAGGATCAGAAAATGACTTAGAAAAACGTAGCCAAGCCACCACTCCGCCAACACGAGGAGATATAGTTATGGTCAAGCTCCCCCTTGGTGGAGGGGCTTGATACGTTGGAAAGCGTCGAACCCCTTCAGATAATTCGTGAAGGCCGCACGGGCCTTCAGGAGCTAATTCGGTCAGAGAATACCACCTGGCAGCAACCTGTATCGCGTTCCATCTTCAGCTTCATAGTTTTTTTCCCCGACAGACTTCTCGGAACCCAGGTAGTAGACCTTTTTACCTTCCCCCGTTTTCCCCACCAGGGAAGCGTTCGGACAGGTTCGCTTGAGCTGGTTGAGGTAACTATCCTGGGGTGCCATCAGTCCCGGGAGCCTCTGTTGAATCTCCGCATCTATTCGTGCATCTTCCATCCGTCTGAGTTCCGAGCGACGAGCCGCCTCCCGAAACTTCGTTTCCATCTTGGCCAGGCTGTCCGAAACTGTCGTGCTTCGTCTCTGAAGTTCGGGATCATCGTAAGGAAGTCCGATGGCCTTGAACCCTTCAGGTGGTGGGAAAGCCGCCAACTTCATAGCCATTCGGTCTTGAAGAGCCTTGACCTTCGCGGCATCGCTCGTCTTGGTAAGGAGTTCTTTAAGACCGTTCTCGATAAGCCCACGACTCTCGGTCAAGGCAACCATCGCCTCCTTGTATTCCTTCTTCACTTCATCGGTAGGCATCTCATATCGCTTAGGGTCGCGTTCGATCTCCGTGATTTTTCTCGCCCGCCCCTCCAGCTCCTCGATTTGACGTTCATAGCCCTGCACCGCCAGTTCTGCCTTGAGCCGTTCTGCCTCCGAGTTTGGGCCGCTTCGAGCCAGGAAAAGTCTCATCTGATCCCAATAGATCTGTCTAAAATGAGGATCATCCGACGGATCGTCGTAGACGATCCGCAGATGCCGCCTGAGGACATCTTGGGGCACCGTGGAGAGATCAACCACCCCTTCCTTACTCTCACCTCGTAGCTTGATTTCCTGCTGGAGGGCCTCGAACTCCTTTTCAATCTGGGCCTTGTCCACCTTGACATGCTCTTGAAAGCCGTCGGGAAAGCCCATCGAGATCTCGCGTAGCCTTTCCCGAGCAGCCTCGATGTAGACTTTCAGCTCGAACAGTTGCCCGTCCGTAAGGTGGCGGACCTTCCACGCCTCGAACGTGAGGCCGAAACCGTTTTCCTGCCATTGAAGCAGAAGTTTGGCATCGCACTTCACGGCAGACAGCGGGTCAGTGAATCGCTTTTTCAGAAGTTCGCCGACTTCACTGCCCGCGGTCGAGATGGGGCTGAAACCATGCTCACGTGCCAGAATGAGGAACTGGCGACCTCGTAGTAGTGCGGACGGAAGGCCAGCGGCGGAGGGAAAGGATTCGAGCTCAAGGAGTCGGACATACGCGGGGATGTTTGTCCTGTCTCGGGCAAGAGCATTGGCGAGCAGCTGCTGTTCGCGGTGCCCGATTTCTGCTTTGCGGTTCTCGTCCTGCTTCGCGAACCAACTCGTGACTTCACCATCCACGTCGGACCGAAGCAAGGCAGCTCCGAAGCTGACGTTGAGGTTTGCCTGAGACTTGCTCTTTGCCTCGCGGATAGAGGCCAGTCGGTCCCTGGCGAATGCCAGGGTCTGCTCGAACAGTCCTGTCGCCTCTATGTTCCTCTTGCGAAGCTCGTTTTCCTTCGCCGCCCAGCGGACCTCCAGGTCTTCGAGGGTCGACCGGTCGAGCAACTCGAACTCGTTCTTGGGTACCACATCCTCGGACAACTTCAGCCTTCGGGCAAGGTCTCGTAGCGTGTCGAGCTCCCATTCTACGGCGGCCTCGGACTTGAAGGCCTCTGCACTTGCACGGAGTGCCCGCCCCTCCCGTTCGGCCACGAGCTCCTTGATCGCCGCCTCCTTGGCTCGGACCTCCCAGTCTCCAGAGGGTTTCGCCTTCTTAATGGGTTCGAGCCGGGAATCTGAGGACTTGGCGACTTCGTCGAGGTGTTTGACCTCAACGAGTCGCTTCTCCCGTTCCTTGACCGCCTCGTGTATACGGTCCGCCGATTTCCGGATGAGGGCTAGAACGTCATCGCGTCGCTTCAGAAGTCGTACCTGGTTGGATACGGCGGCATCTCGTCTATCGAGGTCTTGCTTCCGCTCCGCAAGCCCCCAAGCCAATTCGCGAAGTTCTCTCTCGTGCTTGTCGAGTTTGGACGCACGTACGTCGAAAGGCTCGGACTTACGATCGAGGGACTTGGTCTTGGCATCCAGATCGCGTTGACGAGCGTCGGCATCTTTTGCACGCTGGACGAGGGATTGGTGATCACTGGCAAGCAAGAGGGCGAAAAATAGGTTTGCCACGAACATCACGATCAGTGCCATCCACCCCAACGTTTTCAGGGACACCTCATAGGCATCCTCCGAGGCTTTCATGCTCCCGGCGTTTTCATTATGCTTCATGGGCGTTCCTCCACTATTCCCCTGATCGGTCCTACTCGGGTTCTGCGAAGCGTGGGGCTACTCTTCTTCTTTCTCCGCTTCCTCATGGGCGTTCTCCTTCGCCGCCCCAGAAATATCCTCTCTTGCCTTGACAGGAGGGCAGAGCAGTTGGATGAGGTTGGTCCTCACCACTTTTATCGTGGAAGCATTCCTGCTTCCATCACCTCAGACGCCTCAGAAACAGTCGCAGTTTGCCGCGTAGCTCGTTTCGAACATCTTCCAGATCTCTGGTCTGTTGTGCAATCAGCGTTGTCCAGGGAACTCCGGGATTCAAGTTCAACATCTGCTGATGTCGTTTGTGCTGCAAACCGACCTCGTTTGCCTCGACAAGTTCAAGCGTTCCCTGTAATCCCATGACCTGTCCCCTCTGCCTAATCGCGTGAACATTCAGGCAGAACCAAAGTTGATGGTCGGAACCCAAGTCGCAACTCCCCTCGGCAGAGCTTCCGCTCGTCCAGCTTCGGGCAACATCAAGTACCGCACTGGTAAGAAGTTTCAGTTCATTGTCGTCGAGTGCGGCCAGATGGGCTTCCACAAGGCGAAGCTCAATCTTCGCGGGAGCGAGGTCGTGGTGTTCGAGCAGCATCTCGCTAATCTCCATATTCGACGGAGGCACGCGAGAGCGGATTTCCTCTCGGATCGCATCTGGCAAATTCTGGAGGATAGCCGAGAACAGGATTCCCTTGTTCAGCGGCTGGGTGGAATCACGCCGAGAGTGTAAAGCCACAAGTTCCCACCTGTTGTCGAACACCGGTGACCCCGATGAGCCGTATTCGGTGTTTACTTGATAACTTAGCCAAGGTGGGGTGATGGCCTGGACATGCCCATCGGCCAGCTTGAGTGTGTCCCCGCCGGGATGTTGCAGAGTGAGCAGTGACAGCCCCTGCACCGGAGGGTTTGTGGATACCCTGATCCAGCCGCGATGTGGGTTAGTTGGAAGATCATTGACGTAATCCAGTCCGGCCTTCGAGTCCAGCCTCAGCACCGCGTAATCCAGCCCTCCGTTTTCCGTAGGGCTGGAGTGAGCCAGCCAGTGTAGATTCGCCAACTGATAGGTCTTGCTCTGACCCCGCGAACCTGCCGCTCGTGTCAGGAATCCGAATCGGCAACGAACTTGACTCGGAGATTCATTGATCCCCCCACCGCACACGACGTGGTTATTGGTGACCACTAGGTCGGGGGCGATGAGGAAGCCGGTGCCCCAAGCCCTTCCCTCTGGGTTCTCGATCCGACAAACAGCCCACATGGCCCGTACCATTCCCCGGAGCCATTGCGATGGATCCGAAAAGAGGTCGGGATTCTTATTAACGATTTTCTCCAAACCGTCGGAGACATTCTCCCACGGATCTCGGTCAGACGGATTTGAAGCATCAGACATGGGGATTCCTTGCTCCAAGGGGCAAGTTGAAATCGGAATCCTTGAGTAAGCCATTTTTTCAATGCTGCATCTTATGCACCTTCCTCCTCATAGTCAACTATTCATCGAAATCTGTTGCAGGGATGGTGCGAGGATCTCCTCCGATCCTTCCCCAATAAAGTCGAACAAGGTCGATTGACGCACGGTCAGTTGGCTTGAGATTGTTGGGGCTACCGTGGGAGGAATCCCACCGTTTGTGATGCATCCGCCCGGATTGTATACCTTGCTCCAGAGGCGGCGAACATCTCCTTCATCCATGCGATTGACGAGACTGCGGGCCAACGCAATCTCCATGTTGGACTCCTCACCTGCCATGGCTGCCAGACCTTCGGTGGAGAACTTGCCTTCCAGGGCCTCGGCGGCTGTCAGCTTCTTGCCCATCAGGGCGATGGCCCGATCTTGCATGGTCCCTTGGTAATAGAGATAAACAACCCGACAATCCTTGCTCTGGCCAATACGCCAGGACCGCCGGGAAGCCTGCCGCAACGTGAAGAGATTGTACCCGCTCTCGTAAAAGCAGATGGTCGGGAAATTGTGCCGGCCTGCTTTGTCGAACAAGTCCAATCCAGTTTCCACCAAGCGGGGATGACTGATGACGACATCGAGACGGGGAGCGTTCTTCGTGATCCATTCCTCACGACGGGCCAGGGGAACACTGGAACGCAGCACACCGACTCGGAACCCTTTTGCTGTGAGGAGTCGTTCCAGCCGGGCCTCCACATCATGCTTGTCGGTGAACTGGACAAAGACCCATACTTGCCGCCTCTTCACCCTCTCCGAGCGGACAAGGTCGATTAAGGCCTGTTCCTTGGGACGAACGATGTCGTCCGCAAGATTGGGTGGCATGGCCACGGTGACGAACTGGCCGGCTTTCCAGTAACCGACAGGATTCCACTTGAACGGATAGTCGGGATAGGCGAGCAAGGTCTGCACCATTGCACCGAGCAGACGCCGATCCCGTCGCTTCATCATCTCCTTGATGGCCTCGATAAGCGGTTTCTCGACCTCATCCTGGTAGGCTGCTGCCAACTCCGGGTCCATGTGAACCGGCACACACTCCTCGGTCAAGGAGGGGAGGTTCTCAGCCACTTCGTTCAAGCTGAGAAAGACACACTTGTCGATTAAGTGGCGGCCAAAGAGAGGCGGCATGATTCCCGGACGCACCATCTTGATCGTGCTCCTGGACCCACGCGACATCCGGTTATCTTCGCTGCATCCCCCGGAACGTTCCGTGATCCGCGTTTCAATTCTCCCGTAACGTTCGTTGAACGCGGTGGCATTGGACCATCCCAGACCCTCGTGGACCAGCGATCGCGGGGAAAGCCTGAACAACAAGGGACGAAGATGCTCCGCGTAACCACCGATTAATGTGCCAGTGAGGGCCATAACCTTCCGGCATGAAGCTGCGAGGGACGCTGCCGCATGGCCCTGGGCAGTATCGGCTCCTTTCTCTTCATGGAGCTCATCGAGGACCAGGTACTTGAAGAAGTTCTTCAACCGACGTTTGATGAACAACGCCGGCTCATACCGGCGGAGTTCCCTGCTCATCTGCCAGAGGGGAGAACCGCAACCTTCCACCAGCCGATCGCCTTCATCGGTATCGTTGCCAGGCTCGGCCCTGTGGTCCGATAGCACCCACTCACAGCGGGACCGCCGTTTCCAAAGACCTGTCCCGGACTGACCGTTCTTCCCGGGCTGATTGACGATGAGCGGTTCCCGTTTGTCATCGACCAGACGCCGACCACACTGCGGACAACGAAGGAAGCCATCGATCACCTCCGTGCGGACCTGGAAGGCTGGCTTCCACTTCGCTCCCAGCTTGGCCCTGTCGCGAGGAATAATGTACCACTCGATGCCCGTCGGTTTCCGGGTCCTGTCCAGGTGCAGCAGGTCCCTCCAGGATTCGATCTGGATGACACCTGCCCCTGGGATTGTTTCCCGGATTTCGCGTTCCCACTTGTTGACGAGCTGGCCGGGACAGAAGACCAACGCCCGATAGGGACGACCATCGGCATGGGCATGAATGGCAGCCAGGGCCATCAGGCTCTTCCCCACTCCCATTTCGCCCACCAGCAGAATGCTTTTCTGCCGTTGGAGAGCCTTCCGGGTTGCCTCGACCACATGGGATTGGGCCTCAAATGGTGACCGCAACAATTCCAAGGCCGGCAAAGAATGCTGTCCTGGAACATGCAGCGGCTCCAGGGATCGTTCCGCTTGCTTGCCCAGCTGTTGACCGAAAGTCAGCAAGTACTCGTCCAGGGTCGTGATTTCACCGGGCCATGCGGTCCCATTGATCTGGATGCACTCAACTGGTTGGCCGTCGATCGGGAGGTATCCTTTCTTCACGCCCCGGCTCACCAGTTTGTCGAGAACTTCGTTATCAGCCTGCATCAACCCCGCACGACAGCCGCTCTGGGTCAACTCAACGATGATGTCCCTCTTCCTCATCTCCTCGCACAGCCAGGGAATCCACCCCCGCAACAACGGGGTTGAAAACTGGCTGCTCTGGAGAAATCGCCAGACCGTCTCGTCGTTGACGACCGGCATGAACCCTTCTCGTTTCGCCAGACACAGGACATGCCACAGGCCATAGCCCAGCCTGGTTCGATAGATGCAGTAACCCTCGGGACATTTCGTCAGGTCGGTTTCGTTGACGCTGCCGAGATGAACGCTGTACTCCAGCCGCTTCTGGTCTTTGACCGATGAACGCAGACCGGCCGTCAGTGCTTTGACAGCGGTCTCCGACCCTACCACCGACAGCAGCAGGATTTCTTTCTCGTGAAGGGCAATGGCGTCACAACGAAGCTTGAACCGGGAACAGGAAACGCGGCGACCCTTGCCAGAACTGTAGACCTCGATGTCAAAATCACCGACGAGATGGGTGGGTTCCTGCACGTCCTGCATGTTGACCTCGCCAAGAGAAAGAAGATTAACCAGAAGCCAGGGCAATGATGGATCGCCCTGGAAACCGCGGGCTTTACTTCTCCTTGGCGTCGGCGTCCGAGAAGGTTCGTATACAGCCAGTGCCGTCAACCGTACGAATCACCAACTCGATGCGTTCCGAGATCGTTGTCCGCGTGGTCGTGCTGCCATCCTCATTCTCGGTGTCGGTCACGTCGCTGATGAACGATTGCTTCCTTGACGTGCCCCGGACCACGTGAGGCGGCTTGCCGTCCAGATGGACCAGACCATCCAGGTGCCCGCTTGCCAGGAGAAGTGCGACGTGCCCAATACCCAGAGGAAGCGGCGGAGAAGGCACCTCTGCTTCAGGAGGAGACATCAAGTGTGATCGCAACGGTGAGCTTGCCATCATCCGCTGCAGCTCCGGCTCCGTGGGTTCGGTCTTCTCGAAACGTCGAGGGCCAGACCCGGGTGGGATACGGTAGCGGAAATCTTTCGGGGCCAGAACCGCGTCCCAGGACGAAAGTGCTTCAGATTGACCTGCTTGCGGCCGCTGGCGTTTGTGCCCGAAAACGAGGACTTCGTTGAAAGGCCTGTGATCGTGTGGGAACGGAATGACACGGATTTGCTCATAATGCCTCGCCCAGTATTGACGGGCCCCGGAGTATTCTTCGACGACATCCTCCGGACAGACCAGGGCCAGGACACCATCCGGCTTGAGCAGCTCCGTCGCTCGCCAGAGAAACTGTTCCTCTACCCGACGGCCTCCGTAGCTGTAGTCAAAAGGCGGGTTCAGCCAGATAAACGAGAAGCACCCGAAGCTGACCCGGCAACCAAAGAAATCGGCTGGTGCCAACACCTGGGCATCCGGCAAGGCTTCATGAAGGCATTCCGCTCGACGATCATCGAGTTCGATGGCATGAAGCGTTGTAGCAGAGCAGCCGAGCAATTCACCGAGTTGTCGAATGGCTGCACCTTCACCGGCACAGGGATCGAGGATCGTGAAAGACTCGCCGACCGGTGCTTGCAAGAAGGACGCCGCATAAGCGACTGCCTTCTCATGTGCTGGATAGAATCCACCCCGCACTTGGGCCGCTAGTCTCATGGAGACACCCTCCATTCGGCGAGCGATAGCCACCCGCGGGAGACGAGTAGCTATCGCTTCTTTTTGTTGTGATAAGGGAAAGGGAGAAGTGTCGGCTGACCAATCCCGCCGACCCGAAATCAGTTGCTGGTGGCCATCTGGAGAGCGAGATCCCAGGCTTTCGCCTTGAGGTTGGCACCAGAGCCGAACCAAATGGAATCGAGACGGCGGCTGGCCCGGTCGCTGTCGTCCTTGCCGCGAGTAGAGCGACGGTGATCGATGTACTCTGTCACGGCATTGAGGGCCGTCCAGGACGTTCCCTTGATGGCCGGATCGTCGTGACCAATCCCCTCGTCGAAAAGGCGTTGCAGTTCTTCCCGAACTTTCTTGGCTCGGGCATTGTCCTTGCTCTCTTCCGGGTCAGGATACAAAGAGGCGAAGAACTGCTTGAGCTGCTGCTGGCTGGGGTAATGGCTGGCCAGACTGTCGATCCTCGCAGCCGCATCGTCATAGAACCGTTGAGCCAGACCGAGGACTCGCTGGGCTTCCCGAATTTTGGCTTCCAAGTTGCCCTTGTGAAGAATGCTGACGCCTTGTCCTTGCCCCCGTCGCTCGGCCAGATTGAGTGTGTTCTGGCAGACAACGCGGATCGGAGTGAAAAAGATCCGCAAAGCCGCCGATCCATCGTGAGCATTGGACAGCAGAAGGTACTTGTCCACCAGATCGTCGGAGTTCTTGACGCGGATCGACTCGGGCAGCTTGGCGAGCAAGAAGATCTTCTCGCCCCGACCGAGGGCACCGGCTGTGTGGTAGCGAAGACCGCCGTCTGCAACGCAACAGTCCAAAAACGAAAAGGCCTGCCTGTTCTGGACGGGCACATAGCGGTCGCTGACGACACCCAGGACTTCTTGTTTGTCGTAGCGGACGACAGCCCTACGTCCCTCGACGGTCAAACCATCGTATGTGGCGATGGGCGTCAGCTGGACCTCGAAGTCGAGGCCAGCAGCCATGATGGCTTCCTGGGCCGTCGCCGGAGCATCGAGCTTCTGTCCGAGTCCGTGCCAGGGGGATTCGCCATAATAGGCGAAAGAGGTCTTTCCGTTCGTAGTTGCCAGATTGTGAGCCACGGGTAATTCTCCTCGTGAAGGAAGCGACGTTCACGCAGAAAGCTACCCGCGAGAGGCAAGACGCCCGGTTCACGAGGGAGTGATTGCTCGAAGTAGAACGATGAAACACGTCACAACGGCTTTCACACAAGAGCCCGTGTTACTCCTTCTTTTCACGTCCCTCAAGAAGTTTAGTGAGAGCTTCCAGGACTTCGGAGCTTCCCTTTGCTCCCAGACCTTTGAACAGTTTCTCGGCCAGCGATTTCGGCTCGGTTGGCAAGGTGATCGTGGCTCTCTTCTTGGCAGCATGTCGTCTTGGTAGCTTGCCCTTTTCCAGCAACTCCTGAACGGCCTTCTGCTGCTCCTTGGCTTTCATCTTGGCCAGACGGAGGACTGCCCCACGGCTGAGATTGGCATCCCGAGCCAGGATAGCTTGTTTGGCCTTGTCTCCGCAGTTTTCGGCAACGCTGTCCACGGCCTTGGCAAACCTGCCGTCCCGACGAATGGTGGCCTCACCCACCTTGTATTCATCAGCCAACCGCTTGGCGGTTTCCAACCGATCATTTTGATCGGTTGATTCCTTTTCTCGTGTTCCACCGTGGGTCTGCTTCTCCACAAGATAGCGTTTCCCTCTGAGGTAGGAAGCGGCTTCCGGGGAGAGATTCCTTCGCCCTAGCTGGTTCTTGACGACGAACGCTTCGGCCACTTCCCGGTCTGGAAACTCCAAAGCATGCACCTTGAAGGGGATGTTGTGCTGGCGGCAGATTTTCAGTCGATTGTGACCGTCCAGGAGAATGTTCTTCTCCTTCCAGACCAGGAGAGGGTCTCTGCATCCTTCGGCGAGAAGCGACCGCTCCAGCTGGGCAAGTTCGTCCTTCGACAAAGGCGGGATCAACGCAGCCAACGTCTTGTCGATCTGAATGTCCTCACCGGCGTCACTGGCTCGCCCTTCACGCTTTCCCGCTGCCCCAGGCTCGGCTTTCATGGGCTTTGTGCTCCCAAGAACCACGGTACGATCACCAGTCCACCTACTGCCAAGGGTAGCGAAGTGCTCTACACCGTCAAGCGACGGATCGTCGTAGTCGGGCGAATTGACTGGACGGGCTATCGCTACCGGATTATTGCCACTTCAACGTACTCACGGCGAATGCGACCGACGAATTCCGTATCGCTGGGAATGAGGTGGTCCGGATCGAAAACCAGAAACTGGACACGCTGGCCGTTGTCACCATAGCGAGTGATGTCTGCGGCGATGGCCTCGGCGATGGCGGCTGCAATGGCCGTCTTGCGGATGTACTTAAGTTCGAGCCAAAGCCGATGAGGTTCCGACGACCAATCCGGCTTCGTCATACCCCATGCCCAGGTGTTGTATGGATACTCGCGTTGCAGGTTGATATCCGCCGCCTTGAGCAATCCATCGCAGATTTGCTGGAGTTCCGGCTCTCTCTTGGGCTTCTCTTTTTTGCACGCTGTAGGAAGTCCGTTCTGCAGCACTTCTGCGATACGGGTTCCGAACATTACCCAGGACGGCCGCTGGTGTTCCCCGTTTGCCACGAGACGTAGCAGCGAGGTTGCGGGAAGGCTCCCGTTGACGTAACTGTCGGCCTGAGTCTTAATCTGCTCTGCCAGCACCGTGCAGACACTCTCAGCGTGTCGTTTGTGCAGATCTACCAGTTTCCTCGCCTCGTCGCTCCGTCGTTCACCCGTGTAGCCTACGGCCCGATTCAGTTCCATGTTGAACGCTGCGGCAATCTGGTCTTCTGTCATCTGATTCAATGAGGTAGCGTGCCGCACGTAATTGACGGCCATGTTCTGCTCGTACCCTTCCTTCCGGGAGCCGCAGAACACGTCCGTTCGATAGTCGATAGCTGGGTCGTCGTCTCGAAGACCGGCGGCAAGGACGGCGAATCGTCTGTCGATGCACTGACTACAGGTTCCACAGTGCTGGCTTAGCCGGGTCTGCCCGTAACCCTGATGAGCACAGGAACAGGTGTACTTAATCAGGTTTGCTTGGCCGCAATTAGCGATTTCCTGAATCACTTGTAATTTGGTCAGATGGATGTACGGATTGTCAACAACGAAGAGCCTGTCGAGCACTTTCTTGTAGAGTTCTCCAAAAAGATGCAAGGCCTTGGGGTGAGTTGTGCGGGAAGCTCGTGCTCCTACGGTCTCTCCCGCTACCGGGAGATTCAGACTCACCACGCCGTTCTCGAAGAAACGAACTCCAGCAGCCCGAACCGACGAAGCTATCACTGCCCCCAATGCGGAGAACAGGAATGATCGTGTCCGCTGGAAGTAGTCACCTTTGAGGTTGCTGTCCTTGTTAATTTCAACCGAGACATGCATCATCTTGACGTTTGGAAACCCAGCCTTGAGTTGGTCGAACAGTTCCCGCTGCCTGCTTCCCTGAGTCGTTACGGGGCGATGACTGACAAGAATCGTATTCTGGCCACGGGCCGCTGAGTTGACGGCCCCGGACAACGAATCCAGTCCACCAGAGAACATGATAACGCGGTCTACGTCATAGAAGGGCCAGTCGGGGTTATCCCCAAATTCGAGATAGTTAGTTCTTGCGGCCCGTGTAGGCATAGCCCGAAACTCGAACAGATAGTTGTCGTCCGAAAGGAAATTGAGGGTGTCAACGAGGATGTCCTTGATTTCGGGAGCCGACCAGAAGGCTAGATCTCGGACAGGGATGACGAAGCATAAGTCCCGTTCCCAGGGCTCCTGCGACTCTCCGTTCTTCCATTTTCCCCCACGGACTGTAGCTGAGTCTCCGACGTACACGAACGTCGCAATCTCCAGAAGATCTTCAAGCCGATTGTTGAAGTGCTGCTGGAAAACGCTGGCGACATTCTCAAGGTTGAGGTTCACGTTCCGGTTGCGACCCCTTGTCGATAGGGACACAACATGCCGCCCTGTCCGAAGAGGATCGTCTTTCGGAACAGTGACTCCGTTGCAGATAAACAGCCGGGGTTGGCTCATCCCACTTCCCCCCGCTGAATCTTCAATTCGTCACGCATCTTGTCGATTGCGTGACTGACCAGCCCAACAATGTTCTGCTGGTCAATCCCCTTCTCCCATTCCGTTTTCGAGTACCATTGGCCACAAAAATCATGAACGATCTTGGCTGACTGGTGGCAGTGGTCGAAAAGTGCTTGCCTGAACTCGCCAAAATCCCCGGCCGTCTTGAATCCTGGCTGCCCCGCCTGCTTGGGAACGATTCGGCTCGCATAGAAATCGAGGAACCTGGCGGTAAAGTTCCCGAAGAACCGTTGGCCCAGGTCGGAAAATCCAGCCTTGGTCGAGAGCTTCTTTACGGCCTCCTGAAGTTCATCTCGACCGCTGCCGAAGAGAGTGATGGCGTTGTCTTTGGCCAGAAAGGTGATCGCATCTCCTGCCGCTTGTTGGGCCATTTCGCCTATGGTCGCCGATCCCCTATGCCTTTTCCGATGTTCCTCGATAACGCGATGGACTTCTCCGGTCAGGTCAAACACCGTGGCGGTAGCATCGAGGTGGATTCCCAGCCCACCCAAACCAGTTAGCCAGTCCTCTTGGCGTGCTGCAAGAACAACCTGCGTCAGAAGGTAGACCGTGTAGCGGAATCCCGAGTCGTTCTTTACGTCGAGGAGGCCCTCTTCCGCAGCTACTAGGATTTCACGGGCAACGTCTGCCACCGCTGGAGTCTTGAAGCTATCTGACGTACCACTCTGCGTACCGGCTCCGGCCCCTCCTCCCGTAATCTTTTCGACGACGGAGGTCCATTTCTTCGTCTTCGGAACGCTGCCTACACGTTGGTGTCCCATAGGTCTTTCACCTCGCTTTACGTCCTTGAGTTAACGAGGATGGTCTGTACATCAAGTTGACATCCAGTAGCTTTTTCAGCTTACAGGTCTTTCCAGGGGCCGCCATCTGTGGACGGGACGCCGACGAACTTGGCGATGGCGGCGATGATGAACTGGAGTTCGCTGAAGCTGCCGACCGGAAACACGACCGACTTCACGCTGGTCTTCCCTTCCTTCTTCTGCTGATCTATCAAATCTGCTCCGTACAGGACCAGTGGTCTTTCGTAGGCATCGTTGGCGGCCGCGATGACAGCCGACCGATCGTGTTCTCTGAGAGCCTTGACGCCTTCTTCCGTAGCGAAGACGTGGTCGCTGAAGAGCGGCAACAGTTCCTCGTATGTCGGAAGGTCGGCAACGTAGGCGTGATCTGCAAGCTCGCGGACGCTGTGGACGACCTCGGCCTGGATTGGGGTGCCGTCCTTGTCTATGCCGAACGGCAGCCTGGCACAGTGCAAGGCTTCCTTGAACAGGTCTTGGAGGGCTTCCATGTGGCCGATCTGTGCATCTCTCTTTGCCTGCATCCCTTGCAGGACCGCCGTCATGACTCCTTTGGACTCGGCTTCCGTAGCGTTGTTTCCGTCGATGACGTTGGCGGCGAGTAGAACGGCCTGGTACTTCTTCTGGTAGGCCACAAACTGCATGGCGAGCTTCTCAGAAACATCTTCGGTGACCTTCATCGCCGTATTGAGATCGTCCGTCGAGCCAAGGGTCTTCAGCAGCTTCTGGTTCTCGTAATGCTGGACCCGCAATTCCAGGAGCAGATGGTCCAGGAAGTCACGGATCATCTCGATGTCGTAGCCCTTGGTGTTGCCCTGCTGGATGACGATCCGCTTCTCGCCGTCTCGGATGATGGCGGTTCGCCGCTTCTTACCCTCTTCACGCTCACGAAGCTTCTTCTTCCGACGTTGGTCCTTATCGTGCTTGTTGCTCATAGGTTACTCCGACTGTCGGAACCTGCATCGTCGCCTGAGACCGAACTTCTCGGTGTTCATCGCTCAACTCGTTGCTGCGGAACAAGGTCAGGCGTGGCCTGATTGGTCTCCCCCACGGCGGTCAGAACTCAAATCGCAGCAGCCTCCCGTCGGCTGTTTCGTCGTGGAGCGTCTCGCGAATGTGCTCCGGCTTCACAGGGTCCGGCGGCGGCGAGGTTGTTGTGATAATGTATTGGAACGCGGAAGCTTCGCCGGGGAACCGAGATTCCAGGGAAAGGGCGTAGCGGAACAGGTTGCGATAGATCAGCTCGTGCAGGTCAGCCTCACGCGGGCTGTCGTGGATCAGCAGTCGCGGGTGAAGCCCGTGGCCATTGATGCTCGCTAACAGACACGTCAGGTCGAAACCTACGACATGCCCGGCTGACCCGAATGCTTCTCCGGATAGGCCGCCCGGATTCGGGACAAGGCCGGAGCGGAGATCCAGCGACAGCTTTCCCATCGACCGACGGATCAGCCCATTGGCCACTTCTTGAAACGCCTCGTTCAGCCGCTCCATCTGCCGCCTGCGGCTGTTCGCCCGGGCCTCTCGCTGTTGTTCGATCTGCTGGATCTGTGATTCCGTTGATCGTCGCTGGCCTTCAATCGACTCCCTGCGGACCAACGAAGCTGCGAATGTTTCCAGGCGACGAAGAAGGAAATTGCAACGGGCCATATTCTGTCTTGGTTCAGCCGCAGCCTGTTCCAGCCTGCGTCGAGCGTCTCGCACAACGATTTCGGCATCACGGACTGCGGATTTCTTTTGATCGGAATCGGCCGAAGCGACGGCCATCTCATTCTCAAGCCGCTGGATGTCGGCTTGGTGTTCGCGAATGCGGTCTTGTCGATTAGGGTCTGGCGGAAGCGAGCTTGCCGTGAGATGAAGGCAGCCTTCAAGGCCACAACTGAGCTCCCTGCGTCTCTGAGCCAACGCCGCTTGGTGGTCCGGCCTTTGAGCCAAGACCAAGGCGTCTCTGGTCCGCTGCAAGTCTCGCTGAAGCTGTTCGATGCGACCGTCGATCCGGTCGCGTTCTGCTCGTCTGGCGATGAGTTGTTGCTCGGCCTCCTCCAGAGCAGTCGCCTCTGGCAGCTGCCCGAGTCGCTCCTGATACGTCGTCCATTGTTGCTCGATTTGCCCTCGGATCGCAGCCTGACCGAGATCACCCTCCGCCAGATCGGGCGAAATCCCTGCCTCCTCGGTCATGAGCTGGGCTGTTCGCTCTCGTTCCTGTCGAATGTGCGTGAGCTCGTTTTGAAGCTGACGAAGTCGGGCACGGAGTTGTTCCAATTGGTCAGTAAGCTCGTACTCCTTGCGGTCAAAGACTTTCATCGTAACGCGGACGATCAGGTTGGCCTCCGAGTCCAAAAGCACATCAGGATCGGAATCGCCTTCCTGAAAACGCCAGGTGTTGTGGCTTGTGTAGCGGCAGTGCTGATCGCGAATCAACCAGCCGAGAAGGTCGGTCCAGGCCGGATGGCGGCGGCCCCTGGCCACACGAACCGAGGAACAGTCGGCGGGCAGGAGTTGGTCAAGTGCCGATTGGAAGTCCGCAAAGGGGCGGAGGGTGGCCGCATCCGCCAGCAGGTCTTGCCAGTTCTCGCTTTGAAGGCAGAAGGACTGACGAGGGGTTATCAGCGACCGGGCCACGCACCATGTTGATCCCTTCACGCGGACAACAGCCAACACGGAGCCTTCCCGAATCCGCTCCCTGATGCGGTTCCGAATCCGTTGGTTCGCATACTGCTCATCTCCGAGGGCGTACCGGATCATCTTGACCAGCAGCGTCTTGCCGACATTGTGGCCGAACGCCGTCGATTCCTTGTCTTGCGTCACTTTGGTGTTGATGACGTTCAGACCGCGACGGAACTCGATGTTGCGGATCCAGTTCACGCCAGGACGGCGAGCGGGAAGGATCACCAAACGCTGAATCCAGATTGGCGGCTCGCCAGGAAACACGACCGCCTCCGGTTCAGACGGGAACAAGTTGCGTTGGGTCATCGATGTATTCTTCCACTTCGGTGCGAGCTTTCCGCTCGCCGATCTGTTTGATTACCTTCACGGCTTCTTCGGCCTTCTGCACGTAGGCTCCCAGGTTCGTGAGATCAAACGGCGATGGGCCAGGGAGATAAAACGGCAGCCCTTCCGGCGAGTTCGGGTCTATCCGGATCGCGTTTCTGCTGAGCAATTGACTGACCGCCAGCGGCAACCAGTCGAGAAGTTTCGGGTGGCGGCGTCCCACCTGCCTCCCAGGAAGAGCTGTATTGGCAAGGTATGCCTTGCGAAGGGCGTCGTTCACCATGAGTACCAATCCCGTTTCCAGGATGCCAGTCTCCACCCGTTTCTTCCATGCCTGGACGAAGGCGGCCACGCATGCCATCGCCTTGAGCATGTCGTACTGGGCCTGTGTTATCTGCGGTTCGGCGAATTCGCGGTACAGACGCAGAATTGTGTCCTTGGTTCGATAAGTTCCGTAGGCTTCCTCGTCCGCCTTGCGGACAAGGGGGAAGGTGTCGAGGATGTATCCGGCGTCGGCTTCACTGACGCCGTACAGGTGGAAGAAGGCGGCATCCATCTCGGCTCGCAGGAACAGGCGACGTTCTTGGTTCCAGGGGAACGGATCACCTTCGTATCCGCAGTCACGGGCAAATGATCGCAGGTCGGTCGCCGTATACGTCAACTCCAACACCCGAGGAAGAATCCACTTGCCCACCGTCACTTTGGGTGACCATGAGCATGGCTCGCCGTACGTCGCGGGTGCAAGTACAGGCAGTTGGTTCAGAAGACCAAAGGTAAGGTGCGTTCCACCGACCTTCTGACGTGCCGTGTAGTCAAACACGAAAGAACAAAGATTGGCGTAGAGGCACGCTACCAATTCTGGCTCGCCCTTGGGCATGAACAGCGGAGCCGTATGTCCAACACCCACGCGTGGCAGAATACATGCGATAGCAGTCCGGATCTTTTCGGCTCCTGTGATGTCTCTCCACACGAGCAACCAACTACGGTCCCATCGGGCCTTTAGTTCGTCAGCAACAACCTCAGCACGCACCCAGTATCGCGGCATTGCCAGCACGCTCGGATTCACCTTGTCCGCAGTTGTGATCTCCTCACTCTCGCTATTCAAATAGGTGGCCCACCGATGGTCAAACTGGTGAAACATCTTCGCCTCGTAGAGCGGGAAGTACTCAGTTTCGCTCTTGCGGAAGATGTTAGCTATCAACTCGTAACCTTCTGATTGCAAATCCTCCTTAGTCTTGAACAAGCCCGAGTCATTGGCCATGTGTAGCATTGCTGCATAGCGGATTCCCCAAGGGCTGGCCAAAGGCTTCTCGCGTAGTAATACCGGGGTGTGTCGATAGATTGCTTTTGTTAACTCGGCATCCCGTTTTGAACGAAATGTTGGACACGTGAGTGTGTTCGGACTGAGAAGCTGATAGTCCTCTTGGGTTAGCGAGAAGCGACGATGGGGCTCGGCGATCTGCTCAACGCGGCGTGCATAGAACACGAATTCCGCCATGGGGCAGTGGCCGATTGTCAATAACACGAATCGGTACGCGTGATGCACCCCTGAGAAGATCATCTCCTCGTTTTCAAGGTGGTAGATACTCACCAGCTGCTTATCTCGCACCAGATCTTGAAAGAACATTTTCGTCGTGTCATCGGTGGCTATTCCGCCAGGGACTATGCATCCTACGCGGCCAGTGTGTTTGATCAGATTTCGATTCAGTTCGGCAAAGAGGCTGTATGTGTTCACGTCGCCGCGGCCGCAAAGCGGGAACATTCCCCACCGCTTGTGGGCCTTGTCATCGATCCCACTACTGTCCCGCACGAGGTGGCTTTCCCCCTCCGCAGTTCGTCGATCGTTCAGAAATGCTCGGTAAACAGTGGAGTTCTTCGTCTCAAGCTCCCTGATAAGCTTGCCGCGAATAGAGGCAGTCTTTGCATTTGCGATTACCGACTGACCATGAGCCGAGAACCATTCTTGCTCCTGGAGCTTGATTCGTTCCCAAGGCGGGTTGCCGAGAATGACATCGAAGCCGCCACACCATCCTGTAAGCTCGTTGTCGGGTAACTCGCCTTTCGGCGGGTAGCGAAATACGCCGGGAAATGCGAATTGCCAATGGAAGAACCTGTACTGGTTCGCCATCCGACGAACTTCGGCATATTCCTGCGGACCGATGTCATATGGGTTTCGTTCGATCTTCCGAAACCGGCTGTAAGTCATCGGCAGCAGCTCGGCATCCTTCACCTTTCGCCAGACGAATGCCGCACCCCAGGCATCGGCCAAGAATCGCCCCGATTTACGATAGGCATCATCCGATTGCAGGTCGGCGTAGTGTTGTTCCTTTTGGTGAATCTGATCCACGGTGTCATCTGGGATGCTCTCCAACCGGGCGATGGCTGCCGGCAGGTTGCCGAGTTGCTCCCACGGCTTGAGATCGTCAAACAGCCCTTGCTGACCTCGACGTTCGTCCTTGTTCTGTCGTTTCAGGGCCGAGCAAATCTTCTTGTCGTCTCCCTCAATTGGCTTGAAAGCTTCGTCCGGAATACCTTTTGCGAGTAGGGCTGGAGTTGCCCCAAGAAGACTGTTGCCGCATTGGATGTGGTGGTCCAGGAACGAAAGCGGCTTGCCCGGCTCCAGAGCATCCATCCACAAAGCAACCTGACACAACTCGACCGCCATCGGGTTGATGTCGACGCCGAAGATACAGCGGCCGATCACGTCTCGCAGGGCGTGCTGGATGGCATCCGGTGGTGGTTCCGTCTCAAGCGTCCGCACGGCTGCGAGTTGCTTTGCGATTCGGTGGGCAGCAGCGATAAGGAAGTGGCCGGAGCCACAGGCAGGATCGCAAACCTTGAGGCTCAAGATCGCGGCTTCGGGGTCGGTCTTGCTTGCGGCTTCATCGAGGACGGGTTGAAGGGCCGAATCGAGCAGGCAGGTAATGAGCGACGTGGGCGTGTAATAGCTGCCGGTGGTCTTGCGCTCGTTGCCGCTCGTTGATTGCAGCGTGAACGTGATAGCGTCCGGGTCGAAATGGGGATGAAGTTCGAGCAACGACTCGTAGACGCTACCGAGTTCCTCCGCTCCGAGGTTGCGATAGTCCACGCTGCGACGGGCCTGGCCATCACTGATGATGGCCAGAGTCCGAACGGCCTCAAGAAGGTCGGAGTTTGCGATTCGACAGCCAGACAGGTTTGGAGTTTTAGCCGGATCGAACAAGCCTCCGAGTGCCGGCAACGCTAGATCCAGGCAGCCCGTCGTGCCGAGTTTGTCCAGCACGAGCGACAGCCCTTCATACAGGTCGGTGTGTGGGCTGCCACGGAGCCGTTCGGCAATACGCCGGAGCCTTGACGTGGAGTAGAAGCGGGCGTAGCGGTCCTTTGTCGTGTCAGACACGGAAGGATCGAATAGAAGCTCTCTGTCCTCGGCCACGAACAGGAAGAGGAAGCGGTAGACCACACGAAGAAGTTGCCGGTAGTAGCCCTGCGGCGTCAGTCGGTTGTTCTTGAGGGCGGCCTTCAAGTCGATGTTGGCCGGACAGGACAGAAAACCCCGCCCAAGAGCCTTGATTGCGTTCTCAACGCCGGTACGAAGTTGATCGAGTGCCCGGAGCCCTTGCTCGGCCGCGACCTTCGACCAATGTTCCAGCCAGCATTCTTCGGGTTTGTCGGCATTGACGCGGGATTCGTGACAGAGCTTCCAGAGCAGTGCGAAGTCGGCGTACAGCTTGCCGTCGAACATCGCCTGAAGGTCGAATTCGACAAATGCCTGCCGGGTCAGGCGGATGTTGTCGCGGAGAATCCGCAGCTTCAGGCCATTCGACACGAACCCCCAGAGGTGATCCTCAGAGCGATTGAGAAACTCCTGCACCAGGCCGTGCGGGCTGAACTGCTTGCCCTGCGTTTCCACACGCTTGTCGAGATCCTGGCGAACACCGACAAGATGAAAAGGGCTGTGGTAACGAGTGTGCGAGATCGGATACGTCTTCTCGTCGAAGACGAACGGTTTGGCCTTGTCAAGCGTGCCGTACCCCAGAACTTTCCAGAACGGCATCAACCACCGCTCGAGAGTCAGTTTCTGGCCGGTGTCATTCTCCGGGAATTTGTCCTTCGCGACCTTGAAAACCTCCCAAGTAGCCGAGAGTCGAGTCCAGGCGTTATTGGCAGCCTCATTCACCTTCTCGCCGACGAGTCCATAGTCCTCGGCCCGGAGACCGGCAAGCCGGGCATCGCCAGCGGCGACCCGTTGCAGGAGGTCCGTCGGCAGGATAGAGCCTTCAACGCGAACACAAGTGAAGGTGTTGGATCGACCGGACACAAGCAATTCTCCCCGGTACTGCAACTCTACTTCTTGGCTTCGTCGTTTCCAGCAGCATTCGGCGGTGTGCCAAGAATGTCCCAGCCCTTCGATTCCGGAGATAGATCAAACTCCACACTTGCATTGGCCCCGTGTTCACTCCATGCGTCTCGCCCCTCTTTGGTTTGCCCAAGCGTCTGTAGATCCTTCACACCCTTGAATTTCTCCGGCAAGGCCGCTCTGACCTGATCGGGAACCTGGCCGTTAAAACCCCAGCGGACGACAGCTTTGTAACCGCTGTACTGCGTATTGGGATCTGCGGCATGTTTACGAAGAGCGGTGCCTTTTATCGTCTGGAAACCGAGTTCAGCCGCTTTCTTGGCGATATGGTAAAATACTTCTCGCCCCGTACCCGCTCCCCGTTGCCCCTCAGCCAATGCAATGGATTCCATCACCATTGCATCTTTTTGCAGCAGCAGCATCACCGAGAACTGATCTGCCTGTTCGGATTTCGCTTTGATCTGGATTGGATGATCTGGGTAAGCAATGTTCTTGTATACGACGGTTACGATCACGTTTGGAACACAGACACCTGCGATTTGTGCGTACTCATAATCCTCAAGCTCACGACCGAAGATGCTATTCTCGATTGCCTTCCGTTCGTTGGCGTGTCCTTGAAAGATCAGATTCTTTGCGTTCATCAGCATGTTCTTCACCTCGCAAGGGTTGGGAGATAGATGTAGACACCGAGTAGGTCGGGGCAGTCCTGAGCCTCTATGCGGTGCTTCATGCCTTTTGCCCTACTCGCTTGTCGTACTCGACTGTGAGCATGAAGAAGGGATTGGCCCCGGACTCGGGCGATCTCGGCCAGCTTCGTCCGCAGGTGACCAATTCCGTCGATCACCTTCTGTAAGAAATCACGGACCTGTTCCGGAGTGATATTTGCTTCGGGTTCGGCAAGTAGAAGTTGCTCGGCGACATCTTGCGTGAGCCATTCCGCGTTTTGAGTTGAGCCGGTGAACGCGACCAGTTGGCTGTCCTCGGCGAGGAGAGGCCATTCTTCATCGCCGATTTTGGTGACAATGTGGAACCGATGCCGAAGGAGCAAGAGCGTGGTTCTTTTGGCGACTTTGCTTGTCCGGATTACCCCGCAGCGGCGAGCCGGGCCTTCCAGAAGTGGATCGAGAGCCGCGTTCAGTACGTGATTGGCGAGTGCCTCGACTGCCGGGGATGAGCGGCTTAGCAGAATCTGTTTGTCCTGGATCGGTAGCTCGAACCGGGCACGAAACTTCGTCGGCAAGTCCAGGCGTTCCTTGAGTGAACGAGGAGCTTCAGTCAGATCAACCGTCATCGGGTCGCCGTCGCCCACAACTGCTTTGCTGGCGGCCAGTGCGGAACGAATGAACGCAGCAACCTCGACGCCGCTGCCGACCGCCTCTCGTGCGGCAGTCAGTTCACGAACCACGTCTTCGACCTTGATCGTTTGTTGAGCGAACAGGGTGCGCGACTGCTTCTCCCGTTCGGTCGCCGACTGCCATTGTTGATCGATTTCGGGCGGCAAATCGTCGAACAGAGTTGGGCCGGTATCCCTCTTCTTGCCTTTGAGCAGCATCCCCTCGAACACCGCCTGGATGACCTGTTCGCTGTCGGTCGGAAGCGGGATCGAGACGCCGAGCGACGTACGAATAGCCTTGTGTTTGCGGAGCAGCACGTCCAGCACGACACCGTCGATCTGGTTGTCGATGCCGTAGTAGGTCAGAGCCCGCACCTTCCGGCTTGCTTGACCGTAGCGATCAACTCTACCCTCGCGTTGCTCGTGCCGAGTTGGATTCCACGACAGGTCGTAGTGGACAACAGCGTTGAAAAGGTGCTGAAGATTGATTCCTTCGCTGAGGCAGTCCGTACAGACAAGTACTCGCTTCGCGGATGTCCCAAGTTGATTGACCCGGTCTTCACGCTCCTTCGGCGGCAGGGTGCCGGTGACGGCCTCGATAGTCGCATCCTTGAGTTTCTTCCGCAATTCGGCAGCCAGGTATTCGGCGGTTGGGATGAAACGACAGAACAGGATCGGGTTGAACCCATTTACCAGAAGGTCTTCGACAATCGCGACGGCCTTCTTGAGCTTGTTGTCTTTCGCCCCCTGCAATGCCTCGGCTGCATGGGCCATCGTCATCAACCGACGAGCCCCTTCGGTTTGTTCACCAGGCTCCTCGTCCGTGCCTGGTGGTGCCACGTCGGAGCCTTCGCTGGAATCGTCCTCTACGAGATCCAGGACCGACCTTCTTCCCAGAGCGTCTGCTTCTTCGG
>Ga0134126_10001562_pt1 | contig 29193 bp, 26 predicted proteins | sample KB31752_FD_96881 | JGI IMG/M metagenome (GOLD analysis project Ga0134126, IMG submission 96881) | Terrestrial soil microbial communities with excess Nitrogen fertilizer from Kellogg Biological Station, Michigan, USA - KB3-175-2 | ecosystem: Environmental > Terrestrial > Soil > Unclassified ... | reverse complement strand
GGCCAAGGCCATATCCATCATGCATGGCGCGGGGATTGACCATATTGGCTTGATTCCCACCAGCGTGGAGCAGGGCAAGTAGACTTCGGGGGCGTCTGCCCGTTTAGGAGCCGGGGCCGGGGAGAGCTCGCTTCGCCCCGGCTGCACGGCTCCGGCTTTTTTCCAGCTAGCGACTGGCCCGTTCTGCCGCGGGCGCCAGACGGCGGAATACCGGAGTGAAGGCAGCTTTTACATTCACAAGGAGAGCGGGATGCAGCGCAATCATACTCATTGGCTCCTCGTAGCGGCCGCGATCGCCTCGGTTTGCGCGGTTTCTGGCTGCAGCAAGCTTCGCGCGCGGGATAAGCTCAATCGAGGCGTGGAAGCTTATAAGAATGGCCAGTACGACCTGGCTATCGAGGATTTCAAGCAGGCGAGCGACCTGGACCCCGGGCTGACGGATGCGAAGCTCTATCTGGCGACCGCGTATTCGAATCAATACATTCCCGGCGCACCTTCCCCGGAAAACCTGCGAAATGGGACGGAAGCCATCCGCGTATACCAGGAGATCCTGGCGAAGGACCCGAATAATCTGCACGCGATTGACGGCGTGGGGTCCATGCTGAGCAGCATGGGCGGGAATCCCTACGACCAAAAAAAGATGGAAGAGGCCAAGACATATTATCAAAAGCACATTCAGATCAAACCGACGGACGCAGAGCCGTACTACGCCGTCGGCACAATTGACTGGGCCATTCCCTATCACGCCAACCTGGAGCTGCGCGAAGAGTACAACAAGAAGGCAAAGAAGCAATTGAAGGTGACCGATCCACTGCCGCCCGATCTTCGCGAGCAATTCAGCAAGGAATTCGAGTCTATCGTGGACGAAGGAATTGCCAGCCTGAAGAAGGCTATCGAGCTTAAGCCCGATTATGACGACGCCATGGCCTATCTGAATCTTATCTACCGCCAAAAAGCCGACATGGAAACCTCGATTGATGCGCGAAACGCCGACCAGAAAATGGCGGATGATCTGGTGGACAAGGTCCGTGCGATCAAGCAGAAGAGGGCCGAGACCCCGCAATCCACATCCTAGGGGCTGGCACTCACTGAAGTATAGGGAACTGACGCCTCTGGACGGCTAAGCTGGCGCGCGCGAAAGGGTTGGCTCAGGCCGCACGCGCTTGAGCGCCGGAGCCGCGTCGAGAGCCTCGGCCAGTGCCGAAACGTGGTCCGAAGGCAGCGCACGCAGATAAGACTTCAGCACGATCTCGCTTTCCCGCAGGCACGTATTCAAATCGTAGTGAAGGCTATCGAGCGTCCCCCAGGACTGGCTCGGCTTGGTGGAAAGCCCCTCGCGAATATCTCCGGCAGCCTCTGAGAATTGGTCGTTCAACTTGCGAACGGTTCCCGCGAGGATTCGCAATTTGTGGAAGAACCGGAGGCGATTACCGAAGAGCACATGGTGCAGGATTTCGTTCCAGGATGCGGCGCTCTGCGCGGTATCGCCGCGGAAGAATCGAGTGTGCAGCGGTTCGACGGCCGGCAGATCGCGGGCTCGCTCCGCGCGATGCGCAAGCACGTCGCAGGCACGCATCAGCGCGCCGGCGAGCCGGTCGAAGAGATCGGCCGCAATGGATAGCTGCTGGCGCGCGCAAACCAGCTGGCCTCCGATTCGCAGGGCAATTGCCTCGTCCAGGGAAACGCTCATCATGGCGTAGGTGCATTCCCATTGCTGCACTATCGCCTCGAAGACGCGCGTTTTCTCTCCAGGCAAGTTGGCAAACCAATCGTCGCGAACTCGCCCGGCATCTGCGCGATTCGGTTTCTCTTTGGCGAACAATCTCCACCCCCGAAAAGTGCGGGGATTATATACCCAATTCGGGAAAACGCAGCTCGGAAGTGGCCTCGCGGCGGCCTGCCGCTAAACCGTTAACCCACCGGCAGATAGCATTGACACTTACAATTTCATTGAGGGATGGCGTTGGCCGGGCGTGACGGCGTGAGCGAAATATGGCCATTGCGCGCGTGGGTAGATGCCGCTTCCGATTAGAAACTTCTAAGGCAACGGCAGAGCGGCGCGACAGTCCGGCGGGCGATTTGGCCGCGCGCTACTCGTGCTGCGGCATCGAGCTCAAGAGCTGGTGAATTGCTCCCGCCTGGCTGTAATTGGGATTGATTCGCAAAACCGCGGCTAACTGCTGCCGCGCCAGATTGGCGTTGTTTGCCTTCTGATATGCGAGGCCCAGGTGATAGTGATAGGTGGCGTTCTTGGGCGCGGACTTCACCGCTTCCTGAAAAAGATCAATGGCGGAATTGTAGGCACCTTCCTTGTAGTATGCCCAGCCGAGCGTGTCGGCGGAGTTCGGCAGATTGGGTAAGCCGCGCCGCGCCGTCTGCGCGAGGGAGAAGGCCACGTTGACGCTGCCGCCGTGTTCGAGCATCAGGTAAGAAAGATTGTTTGCCGCGAGCGCGTAATCGGGCTCGATTTGCAGCGCCTGCTGATAAAGATTCTGCGCCTGCTGCCAATCGCCGCGCGCCTCGAGCAGATCGGCGAGCGAGACATAGACGCGAACATCGCGGGGATTCGATTGCAGGGCTTGCCGGTAACCCTGGATGGCCTGGTCGGCCGAGCCGCGGGACACCTGCAATCTGGCCAGCATCAGAAAGGCCTCGACGTTGTTCTTGTCGAGTTGGATGGCCTTCTGATAGGCGGCTCCGGCTTTGTCGGAGTGATTGTTGCGGAGTTCCACTTGCCCGAGCACGAGATAGAACTGGCTGTTATTAGGCACGCGGGCGATTTGCGCTTGCACGAGTTGCAAGGCGGCCTCGGGTTGGTTGCGCGAGAGGTCGAGATTCACCAGGCCCGTGAGGGCGGGTGCGGCTGCGGGATCAAGCGTTAGGGCCTGACGATAGAGCTTCTCCGCTTCGTCGTAATGGTTTTGCGAAAGGCGCAGGTCGCCCATACGGACGTATCCCTGCGGATTTTGCGGCGCAAGCTGCATGGCTTTCGCCAGATCGGCTTCGGCGCCGGCGTGATCGCCATTCGCATAAAGCGCGCTCGCGTGGTAGATATAACCTTCGGCGCTGCTGGGCTCCAGGCGGACCAGATCGGCGCTTGCCTCCTGCAGGAGCGCGGCATCGCCCTTGCGAGCGGCGAGCGCGGCGAGCGCGCGGGGCGGCTCGAGCATCGTGGGGCTCAGGCGCTCGGCGGTGCTCCATTCCGATTGCGCCTGGGCGTAATTCGCGGAATCGGCGTAAGCGATGCCGAGTTCGTAGTGGCCCATGGCGTTATCGGGGGCGTTGCGAACGGCGTCTTCCAAGGTGTGCGCGGCATCAGAGGTTTTCCCCTGATGAAGTAGGATCTCGCCGTGCAGAATCATTCCTTGCGGATCTTGGGCGGAGCTTTTCAGAATCGCATCCGTCACCTTTGAGGCGCCCTCAAAATCGTTTCGCAGGATCAGGACTTGTGCGTAGCTTTTGGCGACGGCGAGATCGTGCGGGTGCGCCGCGTAGACGGATGCGAATTCCGCGGCCGCTTTCTGCGTATCGCCCTGGCTGATGTAAAAATCGCCGAGAGCCCTGTATCCGCCGGGATTGTCCTTGAGGACATCCTTCGTTTCGCGCATCGTTTGCTCGGCAAGGTCCTTGCGGCCCTCGTCGAGATACAGACGCGCTAGCATTCCGCGCGGGATCACGCTATTCGGTTCGAGCACGATTGCATTCTGATATAGCTTCTCGGCTTCGGGCCAGCGCCTTTGCCTTTCGTAAAAGGCGGCGAACGCCAGCGCGGTTGTGGCGGATTTCGCATCGAGAGAGATCGCCTTCTGGTAACTCCGTTCGGCGGCAGCGGCGTCCTTGTCCTGCTCCTGGATTTGCGCGAGCGTCAAGTAAGTTCCGGCCCGATTCGGGTCCATCTGCACGGCTTTGTCGGCTTCCGAGAGCGCCTTCGCGAGATCGCCCTCGGCTGCGTCGGCATCGGCGAGAACCACCTGCGCCTGGGCGTTTTTCGGATCGTCCTTCAGCACGCTGGTTGCGCGATCGCGGGCGTCCGGATAGCGCCGCGCGGCTAGCAATAGACCGGCGGCATCCAGTTGCGCCTTCTGATCGCCAGGCGTGATTTCGAGAGCGCGCAGCAGCTCCTGGTAGGCGTGCGGCCAGTCGGCCTGCTTCATGAAGCACTGCGCGAGTTGATAGTGCGCGGCCTCGAAGCGAGGATCCATCTGGATCGCATTCTGAAATTCAATGGCGGCTTCGCGATATTTTCCGGACTGGAAATACGACGAGCCGCGGTCGAAATACTTTTGCTTTGCAACCTGCGGGTCTCGTTTGCAGCCGCCGAGCAAGGCTAGCCCGATCAGCGCCGCAGCAAGCGCGAAGGCTGTTCCTCCGCGCGCCATGTTGTCTTTGCGATTGCCCGCGTACGGCTTGGTAAGCATTATGTCTCCCTGTCGTAATAAGAAAGCGCCGGCCATTTATTTCAGCGGATGCCGGAGCCGCTGCTGCGCTACTTCGGAATATATCTGCCCAAAAGTGGAAGCATCTGGTGCGTGAAGGCGAGCGCGCGGGCTTGCGCGGCCTCTTCGGAGCCGCCGCTTACGATCGGCGTAACCACGCGCAGCAACGCCCCGTCGGTGCGGTTCATCCGCATCGCATCTTCCACCAGATAAAATTTCGCCCAATACTCGCTCGCGGTGACGCGCCCATGCGCTTGATACCAGTACAGCACGAACGATCGGTTCGTTTCCTGCGCGATGACGTAGCGGTTCACACGCATGGAAGTGCCGTCCTGGCGCGGAATGGTCATGCTGCCGGATTCGACGGGGCTCCATCCGGCGCCGGGCAGGCAATTTTTCGGCGAATGGATCGTGTCGCCGGTGCGCTGCGAAGGGAAATAGGCGATGTACAGATTCACGGGCGGCTCGGCTGCGGTTCGCTGGTAATTGCGCAGCAAAAATTCTCCGGGGCCAAGCACGTCAAGCTGACTTTGCGTCAGCGCGAGGGGAAAGCCGGACCATCCGCCGATCCGCATCGGGAATTCGCTCAGGGCCTCATGGGGAGGCAAAATTTCCGCGCGATTCCGCGCGTGAAGCGCGGCGGCTGCCGCCCCAAGCAGCAGAAGCACAGGCGCAATCCGCCACCAGGAATGTCCCGCAGTTTTCACGGATTCGCCTCTCTTGCTTCGGAGCGCCACGGCATCCTTGCCCGCGTGAGGGCCGCATGCAGCGCGAAAAGCATGACGAGCGAAACGACAAAAACCAGCCAGCCGGAAAATGTGTGAAAGAAGCCTTCGGCCTTATCCGGACTCCAATACTGGCCCAGCAGACCGCTGCCCATGATCCGCACGCCGTTGGCGACCACGGCAATCGGAACCGCCGCAATCACCAGAACCGCGCGCAGGATTTTCCGCGGCTCGAAGATATATCCGTAGAAGACGGCCAGTGTGATCAGCGAAACGAGCGATCGAATTCCGCTGCACGCCTCGACTACGTCTAGCGTGAGCGAAGGCAATTGAATGATATTCCCTTCGCGCAGCACCGGCACGCCGGCGAGGCCCAGCAGGCCGCTTGCTAATCGCGACGCTTGAAACTGCAGCGGGAAGGCAATCTGATTGAACACAATCACGGGCAGCGGCACCATCAGGAAAAGCACTGCCCAGGGAAAGAGTAGCGCCCGAAACAGGCGCCACCCGCGCATATATATGACCAGCCCCGCGATCAGGAAGAGCAGGGATGTGCGCGAAAGAAAGAGTTCCGCGCCGTAAACGCCGAGCATCAAGACGCCCAGGGCGCCCAGGATCACCAGCAGTCCGCCGTTGCTCGGCCGCGAGGGGATGGACTTCAGCCGTTCGCGCTCACGCCACACGACCCAGGCGCAAAAAAGCGGCACAAAGAATCCGTGCGAATAGTTCGGATCGTGCACCCAGTCTCCGCATAGCGCCGCAACGATCCGCCAATAGACAAGCGCGATTGCGACCGCCAGCACCAGGCCTTGCCAGAGGCCGGCGCGCGCCGCCGAGGCTTTCTCAGGAACAGCTAAGACTGTAGTTTCCATTTCGATTGGCGGCGTCCCGCGAAAGGCAGGCCGCGCCGCTTGAATGGGACGCAATCCGCCTGCCAAGAGCCTTCGACCGGGCGGATCGGTATCGGTTGCCGCCCCGTCAGCTCGGGTTCGGTACCTATTGTCGCAGGTTGTTGATTATCCGAGGCTTCGGGTTGACCTAAGCGGCACCCAGCCTATCCCTTTTTGGAACAGGCCTGCTTGATGGGGCCGGTGGGAGGGGCACAAGGCTCACCCCGGCGGGCACTTTGGGAAAGTATTTTACCCTTTCGTGGAATGTGCTGGGGTCTGGCGGGGCGTTGATCGCCACACATGCCGTGCCGTGCTGTTCTGTCAAGTTATTGATGAAAAGGAACTTAGTATATTGCTCGGGTTCCGGATGTGTGGTCATCGCGTTGCATTCAGAGGTGTGGGCGGTAGCTCGGAATCCAGCGAGGAGCCATCCCATTAACGGTGCGGAATGCCAGAACTGATGACCAGCAATGCGGCTGAGCAGGCTGTGGTGAACGAGCCGGGGGGGCTTTTCCCCGGCGCAAGCCCCGCCATGCAGGCGATTGGAAGCGTGGTGGCCGAAGTTGCCGCCACCAATATCCCCGTGCTGCTCGTGGGCGAAAGCGGCACCGGAAAGCGCATATTCGCGCGGCGAATCCACGCGCTCTCGTCGCGGCGGGCGGAGCCCCTGCTGAAAGTCACCTGCGCCGCGCTGGAAGCTGCCACGTTTGCGGCTTCGCTCGGGCTGAAGGGCCCGAGCAATGGCGTGCCCAAGACCCAGCCGGGAACAATATTCTTGTACGAGATTGGCGAGTTAGACGCAGCTTGCCAGCGGAGCCTCCTCCACGCCCTGCCGGACGAAGATGACGGAGGCTCCCGTGCCGGGATGCTTTCCTCCCGGGTAATTTCCTCGACCACGCGAAATCTGGACGACGAAATTCGGGCGGGCAGCTTTCGCGGCGAGCTTTATTATCGGATCAACGCGGTGTGCCTGCGCTTGCCCCCGCTGCGCGAGCGCCGCGAAGAGATTCCTTTGCTCGCCGAATTCCTCCTCGCAAAGCACGCGCAGCAGTTCCACCGCCGAATGGAGCCCTTAAGCAGCCGGACGATAGAAATTTTTCTCGGCTATCCGTGGCCCGGGAATATTCGCGAGTTGGACAACGTGGTGAAGAAGATCGTGGCGCTCGGCGACGAAACTCTGGCGACCGCCGAGTTGCTCCACGCCCCGATGCGCAGCATCCTAACGCAGGAACAGCCGCAATCTCATTCGCTGAAGGAAGCGGCGCGTGCCGCCTCGCGCGAAGCGGAGCGCGATCTGATCCTGCAGGCTCTCGCGCGTACGCGCTGGAATCGCAAGCGTGCGGCGCGCGACCTTCAAATCAGCTACAAATCGCTGCTGTATAAATTGAAGCAGATCGGCTTGCCCGAATCGGAGTCGAACTAAGCCGCAGGAGAAGAAATGGCTAAGAAAACATCAATTTGGCTGGTAGCGTCCGCTCTGGCGTGCATCGTGCCGGTGGCTGCCGCGCAGTCCGGCGCGACGCAGCAGGCCGGACAATCCAATGAACCCGTTCCCGCGGTTTCGGGATCTTCGGCAGAGGCGCCGGTGAAGGCTGCCACCTCGGACTCGAAGTACCTGATCGGCGCCGGCGATGTGCTCAAGATCAGCGTGTGGGATTCACCACAACTCAGCGAAGACGTGCCGGTGCGCCCCGACGGGAAAATATCGCTGCCGCTCTTGAACGACGTGCAGGCCGCGGGCCTGACCCCCACGCAGCTCAGCGAGCAAATCACGGAGAAATTGAAGCAGTTCGTGAAGGGCGATGACAAGTCCGGCGATCCTCATCCGGTGACGGTGATCGTCACGCAGATCAATAGCCAGCGCGTGTATGTGCTGGGCGAAGTCACCCGCGCCGGGGCGTTTCCGATGCTGCCCGGAATGAATGTGCTCCAGGCGCTATCGAGCGCCGGCGGTTTCACGCAATTTGCGAATACGAAAAAGATCTACGTGCTGCGTACTGAAAGCGGGGCGCAGCACAAATTCCTTTTCAATTACAAGGACGTGGTTTCTGGCAAGCAGCCCGGTGAAAACATCACGCTGAAACCCGGGGATACGATCGTTGTGCCGTGAGGCTCCGAGGCTGGTTGCCGTTCCGATGTGGTGCTGTTCGGTTAAGGATTGAGTGCTGATGCGAGTGTGTACTTCAAAGGTTTGCGGTGGCGCCGTTCTGGTTCTGCTGGCGGTTTGCCCGTCCGCTGTGCGTGGGCAACAGACGCAGGATCAGCAACAGGCACCAGTTCCCGCTTATAGCACGCCACTCGGCTCAGTATTCGGCGGCAATCAACCGGCAGGGGATGCGGCTCCGCAGACCTTGAGTCCGGACAAAACGCCCCTTACCGGCGCGCAAGAACTCTCGTTGGGGACTCCCGCGGAAAGCCGCACTTACTGGCAACCGCATTTTTACGTCACGGCCACCGGTGATTCAAATCCGCTGGCGGGGAATCAGAAAAGCTGGGTGACCTACACCTCGATCCTCGGCGGACTGGATTTGCATAAGACTTCCACGCGGTCGGACCTTGCCGTCATGTATTCGGGCGGCGGGACGATATCGAACGATGGAAATATTGGGAACTCCGTGATCCAGCAGTTGGGGCTCTCCGAAAAGATTTCCGGGCGTCGCACGACGCTCTCTCTCTTCGATCAACTCGGATATATCCCGGAGGCGGGCTTCGGCTACGGCGGGGCGGCGTTGGCTTGCCCGTCGGCGGTCTGGCGGGACTCCAAACCGGTTTTCTTCCGGGACAGACGATCCTTACGCAGCGCGGCCAGCGCCTGACGAATTCATCGGTTGTAGAGCTGGATCGTAATCTTACGGCGCGCAATGCGCTCACGTTCACGGGTGGTTACTCGCTGATGCACTATTTCGACGTGAGCTTGCTCAATTTCAACGACACGATCATTCAGACCGGCTTCAGCCGCCAGCTCAGCCGAGAAAACACGGCCGGGTTTCTCTACCTCTTCAACGCCTATCGCTTCAGCGGCTACGGTGAGACGATTTACGATCATTCCGTGCAGCTTTCCTACGGCCGCAAGCTGACGGGACGGTTGGCATTTCGGGCGCAAGCGGGGCCGGAAGTGGCGGTGTTTCATCAGCCGGCCACCGCAAGCCTCGGCACCGGGCCGTCAGCGCCCCCCACGACGGACCATCTATACGGCTCCGGGAGCGTGGCGCTGACGTATCAATTGGAGCGCACGGGGCTTGGGTTCGGGTATAACCACGGCGTTAGCGGCGGCTCGGGAGTGTTCGCCGGCGCTTTAACCGATCAAGTCTCCGGATATGTGAATCGCACCCTTTCGCGCGCCTCCTCCGCAGGCTTCAATTTCGGATATTCGCGCAATCGCGGCCTGGGCACCCTGAACGCGGCGAATCAGAATCAGGTTTACGGATACTGGTTTGGCGGGGTGAATTGGAATCACCCGTTCAGCCGGACCACGAAACTCGCGCTGAGCTACCAGATGGAATATCAATCCGGGAGCTCCAGTTTTTGCGTCGGGCTCGAGTGCGGGCGCAGCCTGGTCCGCCATGAGGCTTCGATGACGTTTGGATGGAGGTCGCGTCCCCTTGTCTTCTGAGATGCCGATTTTCGCCAACCCGCGGCGCAGCCTATTTCAGCGCGGCTGCATCATGAAATATGTGCCCAGCTTCGCGCCCCTGTTCTCCGCTTCGCCGGCATTCACCGGTAACGCATTCATTTCGAGGATCGCATGACACAGCGGCAACTGACGTTTTCGGATTACCAGGGCATGCTTCATCGTCACTGGGTTTTGATCGTGGTGCTGGCGCTCCTTGGCGGGCCGGTGGGCTATGGGGTGTCGCGCGTGCTCACGAGCCGCTACACATCCATGACTACAGTGCTCGTCGAACCGCAAACGATCTCGCCCGACATCATCAAGCCCGTGATTACCGGGGGGCTGACCCAGCAGCTTGCCAGCATGAAGGCGCAAATCCTGAGCCGCTCGAGTCTCCAGCCGATCATTGAAGAATTCAATTTATATCCGAAGGACGTCAATCGCGTTCCGCCCGACGAAATGGTCGAGCGGCTTCGCGATTCGATAGAGGTCAGCGCGCTAAAGGAAATGGACGATACCAAGGCCCAGGGTCTCCCCGGCTTCACGATATCGGTGACGCTCGATAATCCCATCGCGGCCCGCGATATTTGCGGCAAGCTTACTTCGCTCTTCATTTCGAGCGCCGCCGAGGCGCGGCAGCAGGCCTCGAACCAGACCACGGATTTTCTTCAGCAGCGCCTCGATGTGGCTAAGAGGAATCTGGATGAGCAGGGCCAAAAAATCGCCGACTTCAAGCGGAAGTATTTCGGATCGCTCCCCGAAGATCAGGCTGCGAACTCCACGGAACTCGCGAGTCTCGGGGTGCAGCTCACCGCCGTTACCCAGGCCCTTGCAGGGGCCCAGCAGGACTTGAGTTTCCACGAGACGCTCCTATCGCAGCAGCGCGCCGCATGGCAAAGCTCGCAAACCGGCGACAACCCGCAGAGCCTGGAAACGCAACTCGCGAAATTACAATCCGATCTCACCGGGCTGCGCAGCAGCGGCTACACGGATAATTTTCCGACCGTGATTGAGAAGAAAAACCAGATTGCCGATATTAAAACGCGAATCGCCGATTCCGCAAAGGCGGCGAAGGCTGCACCGCCGGCAAAGCCACTCGGCGAGCCGCCGCAGATTCTGCAGTTGGAAGCGCAGGTTAATACGGACAAGGAGACGATCGCTAGAGCAAACGCCCAGCACGATCGCCTTACGAAGCAGATGAAGGACTGCGAGGCTCGCATGAGGCTCAGCCCCGCCGTTCAGCAGCAGTACGAGGAATTGACTCGCGGCAATATCACCCTGAACCAGGCGTATCAAGAGCTGCTTAAGGACAAGAATGATTCTGCGATGTCCACCGCCCTCGAAAAGCAGCAGGGGGAAGAAAGTTTCAGAACGTTGGACCCTGCGAATCTTCCGGAGAGCCCATCTTTTCCGAATCGCCCGCTTTTTGCCGGCGGCGGACTTTTGGCTGGGTTGAGCTTGGGCCTCTGCCTTGCCTATGTGACCGAGATTCGCGACACGTCCATGCGCTCCGAACGGGATATCGAGACGCTGCTTCGGTTGCCGGTGCTGGCCATGATTCCGCCGGTTGAGGCCGCGCAGGGCAAAAGGCAGAGGGTTATGGGCGCGATGACTGCCGGCAATAGAACGGGCGCGAAGGCCTGAGGCATGTACCATAAATTCTTCGGGCTTCGCGAGAGCCCATTCAACGTCAATCCCGACCCGCGCTATCTGTATCTCACGCGGCAGACGCAGGAATCCCTCGCCGGCTTGACGTACGGAATCCAGAATCGCAAGGGATTCATCCTGCTCACCGGCGAAGTGGGCACCGGGAAAACGACCCTGCTCAACCGGCTTCTGGATTGGCTGCGCAGCCAGCGCATGTCCACCGCGTTCATCTTCAATTCGAAACTTGAGGTGAGCCAGCTTTTCGATTTCATGATGGCTGAATTCGAAATTCCGTGTGAATCGCGCGAAAAAAGCCAGGTGCTGATGCGGCTGAACCATTGGCTGCTGGATCGCTACCGCGCGGGCGAATCCGCCGTTCTGATCGTGGACGAAGCGCAGAATCTTTCGGCCGATGTGCTCGAAGAAATCCGTCTGCTCACCAATCTCGAGACCTCGACGGAAAAGCTGCTGCAGATCGTGCTCACCGGCCAGCCCGAGCTCGAGGAAAAGCTTAAGCTTCCGCAATTGCGGCAGCTTCGGCAACGCATCACGCTGCGTTGCCGCACCGCGCCGCTTACGCTCGAGGAAACCTTCGGCTATATCGCCGAGCGGCTGCGCATCGCGGGAGCGAATGGCGAGCCCGTCTTTTCACGCGAGGCCATTGAGACGATTCATCTCTATTCGCGCGGTATTCCGCGCGTTACCAACCTCCTCTGCGAGCATGCGCTGATCAATGCATTCGTGGATAGCATTCGGCCCGTTCCAGCGCACCTGGTGGAGGAGGTTGCCCGCGAATTCCAGCTCGATGAGATCGCGCCTACGGTGCCGGTCGGCATCTTGTCGCAAGCCGAGCGAGCCGCGAACACCCAGGCCTTGCTCCAGAATCTCGACGATCTGCTTGGACGGTTGCGCCAGGCGAACCTTATGCCCGTGCCCGAAAGGAAAGTATGAGCCGCATTCATGAAGCGCTGAAAAAGGCCGAAGAGGAACGCGCCGTCGCCTTGCAGTCCGGCGCTCTCGCGGCACCCGCCGCGCACATGGTTCTTGATCCCGCCGTGGCGATGGATGAGCGCGCGGTCGAGCAGGCGCCGGGCCAAGTGGACGTGATTCCGCCGCCCATGAGCGTCTTCGCGCAACCTGCCCCGATGAGCGATTATCTTCGCTTCGACGATATTCGCGCTCGGTGCGTGCGGCCCGGATGGAAGCTCGACCCCAACGTGAACGTTTTCTTCAACCCGGACCTTAGCGCCAGTGGCGCCGAACAATTCCGCACGCTTCGTTCGCGGCTCTATCAGCTTCGCGCGTCGCAGCCGCTGCGGACGCTTCTCGTCACAAGCTCGATTCCCGCCGAGGGGAAGACGTTCGTCACGGTCAATCTCGCTCAGGCCATCGTGCGCCAGCCGGATCGGCGCGCGCTGATTATTGACGCCGACCTGCGCTGCTCGCGCTTGCACGTTCCGCTCGGCGCGCCCGTGGCGCCCGGCCTTTCCGATTACCTGCGCGGAGAAGCCGACGAAATGGCCGTCATTCAGCATGGCGATCAAGGAAACCTCTGCCTGATTGCCGGCGGCAACGAAGTCACCAATCCCAGCGAACTTCTGCTGAACGGCCGTCTGAAGATGCTGCTGGACCGCGTGAGCCCTGTGTTCGATTGGGTGATTCTGGATTCACCGCCGTGCCTGCCTGTGGCAGACGCGAGCCTGCTCGCCGATCTCTGCGATGGCGTGCTGTTTGTCGTGAAAGGCGGATCCACTCCCGCCGAAATCGCGCAGAAAAGCTCGCAGAACTTGCAGGGACGCAACGTGATCGGCGTCGTCCTGAATTCCGTGGAGGAAAGCCGCACCTACGGCGCCTACTATTACCAGGATTACGGCCGCACCTCCGCGCCAGCTAAGAAATAAACACCGAGCGCAGCGCCTCGCTTCCGATCCGCCTTGAGCTGCAGGAATTACGAGCGGGTAGGCGCGGCGGCGTGCGAGCCAAGATAATCGCGGATGTAGAACCCGAAGGCGGCCTCGAGCTTGCGCACAGTCGGTCCGGGGGCAGACGCGATTTTATTCCCGTTCACTTCGCTGATCGCGAGCAGGTTCCGATTGGTCGATGATATGAAAACCTCCTCGGCGGAATAAAGATCGGCGGGGAAAAGCACGCGTTCTTCCACTGGCACTCCAGCTGCCGCACCAATCTCAAGCAGAATGCCGCGCGTGACGCCCTCGAGGCATCCGGAATCGAGCGGCGGGGTTAAAACGCGACCGTTGCGCGCGCAAAAAATATTGGCGGCCGTACATTCGGCCACCTCGCCGCGCTCATTCAGCATCACCACCTCGTCGAATCCAGCTTCGCGCGCCTCGTGCAAGCTCCACACATTGTTGAGCCAGGACGTGACCTTCACGCCCGCGAGCGCGGAAGCGGCGTGGCGACCATGCTCCCGAATCGCAAGCCGCGAGGGTTCGCGATATGCGGGCAGCCCGGCGGAATAGAGCAGCAGGTCGGCGGGAGGAAATGGCTCCTCGCTGCGCCAAAAGCCGGCTTGATTGTAGATGGCGTAGACGCGTGCGCAGCCTTCGCGGACTTCATTGGCGAGGAGCACTTCCCCGAGCTGGCCGCGAACGGTCTCGCGATCGAAGGGAAACGGGCAGCGCGTGCGCGCGGCGTCGCGCTCGAGCCGCTGCCAGTGGCGCTCGAATGCAAAGGGGACGCCGTCAATGATGCGAACCGTGGTGAAGAGGCCCCAGCCGCTCATCAGGCCGGACTGCCCGGGCGAAAGGCGCACTTGATCGAGCGGCAGCAGTCGGCCGTTGTGGTGCACGAAGCGATGAATCATGCGGCTCTCCCGAAGGCGAGAACATTTTAGCGCAGAAGCGCGCGGCAGACGACGTGCGGCGCAGAAAACGACACGACAGAACACGACTCGAAAGTTGACAGCCGCGGGTGCGGGCTTTATCGTTCTTGCTTCCCTGATTTATGCGCGGGAAATTCGCAGGACAACACGAATGAAGATATTGTTGATCGGTGGCGGCGGCCGCGAACACGCGATGGCATGGAAGCTGCGGCAGGGCGCGCAAGTCGAGAAGGTGTGGTGCGCGCCGGGCAATGGCGGTATCGCGGCGGATGCGGAATGCGTTCCTCTCAATGTGGCGGACGTGAAAGCAGCCTCAGAGTTGGCCGCGCACCTCGGGGCGGACCTGACGATTGCCGGACCGGAATTGCCCCTGGTCAACGGTATCGCTGACGAGCTGTCTGCTCGCGGGCTGGCCGTCCTGGGGCCGGGAGCGCAAGGTGCGCAGCTCGAGGGAAGCAAAATATTTGCGAAGCAGTTCATGGAGCGCCACGGAATACCTACCGCGCCGCTCTATGGAATTTTCGATAATCCGATTGACGCCTACACGGCGCTTTGCGCGGTAGATTGGCCGCTGGTGATCAAAGCCGATGGATTGTGCGCCGGCAAGGGCGTGCTGGTCACGTCCTCCCCGGACGAAGCGACCGCGTTCATCACGTGCCTTATGGAGCAGGGCGAATTTGGCGACGCCGGCCGCCGCGTGATCCTCGAGGAAGGGCTGACGGGCGAGGAGCTTTCCTACATTGTGCTGACCGACGGCACTGATTTCATCTCGATGGCGCCTTCCCGCGATCACAAGCGTGCTTACGATCACGATGAGGGACCGAACACTGGCGGCATGGGAGCTTATTCGAGCGACGATCTGCTCAGCAGCTCGCTCGAACGCCAGATCATCCAAAATATTGTGCGTCCCACAATCGCCGGCCTCGCGAAGGACGGAATTTCGTACCGCGGATTCTTGTATTTCGGTCTGATGCTGACTCCGGACGGTGCGAAGGTGCTCGAATACAACTGCCGGCTAGGCGATCCCGAGACCGAAGCGATCCTCCCGCGTGCGGATTTCAATTTGGCGGAGGCGCTTGGCGCTGCGGCGCGCGGTTCGCTCGAAGGGATCAATCCGAAATGGTTCCCGGGAGCGAGCGCTTGCATCGTGATTGCGTCGGAGGGCTACCCGGGGCATCCGGCGACCGGACGAGTGATTCACGGTCTGCCACCGCGGGAAGACGGCGCGGCGGATGCGCGCGCGATTGTCTTCCATGCGGGAACGCGCAGAGATGGAGAGAGCTATTACACGACGGCCGGCAGGTCCCTCGTTGTCAGCGCGCGCGGAGACGATCTGGGCGCGGCGCTTCGCGCTGCGTACGAAATGGTTGGCCGGATTCAAATCGAAGGCGCGTTCTATCGCACGGACATCGGAACGTCGGGCTCGAAAAAAGGCCGCGCTGCGGCGGACCAACCGGCAACCTGAATCGAAAAAGGGGGAAGCGTGGCAACCGACGGCAAGAAACCGTTAGTGGGAATCCTGATGGGCTCGGATACCGATTTCCCAGTGATGAGCGAAGCGGGCAAGACGCTCAAGAAATTCGGCATCGCCTATGAAATGGAAGTCGTCTCCGCGCATCGGACGCCCCTGCGCGCGCACGAATACGCGACCACAGCAGCCAGCCGCGGTCTGAAGGTGCTGATCGCCGCGGCAGGCGCGGCGGCGCATTTGGCGGGCGTGATCGCGGCGAACACGACGCTGCCCGTCATCGGCGTTCCGATGGGCACAAGCTCGCTGAAGGGGCTCGACGCGCTGCTGGCTACCGTGCAGATGCCCGGCGGAATTCCGGTAGCCACAATGGCGATTGATAAGGCGGGCGCGGTGAACGCCGCAATCTTCGCCGCGGAAATCCTGGGCACGTCGGACGCGGAGATGGCGCGCAAGCTCGCGAGCCACAAGGAAGAGCTCGCGCGCTCGGTGAACGAAAAGAATGCGCGGCTTCAGCAGCAGCTTGCATCGGAGAAGTAGTGCCGCGAACGAAGGGCGCTATTGATCCTCGCTCAGTGCGAGGGCGGATGCGCCAGCGAGGGCGCGCCGGCCGGGCGCGGCGTCTGCGGCTCGGGGTGCTCCTCCACTTCCGGCGGCGGCGCAAGGATCCACTTAAATCCGTGATCGGGTGAGATCAGCGCCATCGTCTCTACGGATTTCGGCGGCGCGATGGCATCGAGCGCGGCGCGCAAAAATTGGATGGTATCCGCGGCCTTCAGGCTCGTGCTTCTGCCGTCGGTCAATTGCAGCATCACGTCCTGCATCTGCGGATCGGCGCCCACAATTTTCAGGATGCGCGGATCGCGCTTGCGAATTAGATCCAGCAGTGGCGCAGGCGCGTTGTCCGGCGGATAGCTGAATTCGATCAGCGTGCGCTGATCCTTCTTTTCCGGCGGCCAGAATTGGACGTACGCAGGCCGTAGAACGCGCGTGGCCCAGTAATCTCCCGCCTGCTCTTCCTGCTCGATGTGATAGCTCGCCTGCCAGACTTCCGGGCCGTAGCCGGAAAGATAGTCCACAAGGATCATTTCGGCGATCGGTTCCTGCGCCGGTAGATCCACGCGTCCGTGAAGCACCTCCGCCACACCATTCAGGCTCTGCAGCAATCCCTGCCCGATTTGTTCGATGTCGTTTGCTTCGGCGCCCGCACCGGCATGCGCCTGCACCCCGCCAAGGGTGGGGCCCTTGTTACCCAGGAATTGCCCCCGCGCACCCGGAAGCGAGCGGTCGAGCCGGACAAAATCCTGCTGCGTCACCGGCGAGAGCCATTCATCCGCACCCAGAATGATGCCGACGCGTTCGGCGCTCATCTGCACGGGCGCCGGCGGCAGCGTGCCGCGCTCGATGGAATCCTCGACGGTGCCGATCACGATGCCGTCCTTCACAACCGCGATGACGACGCGGCCCGCGGCAAGATTGGCAACGATTTCCTCGCGAGGAATCTCCGAAACCTGCTGGGCGCCGGCGCGCGTGGCGCAAATGGAGAGCGCGAAGGCCAGCACCAGAATCGCGGTAGACGCGACGCGCGCGACAAAGTTGACCGGGGATAGCGTGGCTGCGTTCACGGGATTAGAGCGCGCGCTGCGGCGCGCCTCATCTCGCTCATTGTATCGCCATCGTAGCGCGTAGGACAGTTGCTTCGCGGCCACATCGGCCCGCCCAGCCGCCCGTAACGTCTTGACGAGCTGAATGCAAGTCCATATAGTTATGTATCATGCGTAGCCGAAAGGTTACATATATATCCGTTGCGGAACCAGTCTTCGGCGTACTTGCCGATCCCACCCGCCGCGCGGTGCTGGATCTGCTGCGGCGCGGCAGTCTTCCGGCGGGGCAGATTGCGCGGGCGTTTCCCGTTTCGCGCCCCGCCGTCTCGAAGCACTTGCGCCTGCTGCGCCGCGCGCGGCTCGTGCGCGAGCGGCGCAGGGGCCGCCAGCGCGTCTACGAATTAACCCCCGGCCCGCTGCGGGCCGTGGACTCGTGGCTTGGCCATTACCGTGCATTCTGGCAAGCATCCCTGGAAACCCTGAAGGAATTCGTGGAAGCAGACCGCGGGTCGAAGAAAAAGCGTCTTCGCAGAAAAAGACGATGACTGGAGGAGATATGGCGGCATCGAAAGCGAGGCCCGAAGCAGATGAGATCATGAGCGAGATCGAGATCGCCGCGCCGCCCGAGCGCGTCTTTGTGGCGCTGACCGATCCGAAGCAGGTGGTGCAGTGGTGGGGAGAGAAGGGCGTGTATCGCTGCACAAAATATAAGAGCGACTTGCGCGTCGGCGGAAAATGGTGCGCAGCGGGCGTGGACGGGCAGGGACACGACTTCGAAATCAGCGGGAAGTATGTAGAGGTCGATCCGCCGCGCACGTTGGCCTGCACATGGAAGGCTACGTGGACCGGCGAGATCGAAACCATAGTGCGGTGGGAATTGGAGGCGGCGGGCGAAGCGACGCGTGTTCGCGTGCGCCACAGCGGGCTGGCGGCGCATCCGGAGCTCGCGAAAGCCTATCGCGGCTGGCCGCGCATGCTAGGCTGGCTGCAGGCGCTAGTCGAACGCGGCGAGACGGTGGAGGATCGCAGCCGATAGCGTTCGAAGGTGGGCAGTAACAAATGAGTGGCGAACAGGCGTGGAATCCCAAACTCTACGGCGAGAAGCATTCGTTCGTCTGGGAGATGGCCGAGGATCTGCTGGGGCTGCTCGCGGCACGGCCCAGGGAGAAAATCCTGGACGTTGGCTGCGGCAGCGGGGAAATGACCGCGAGAATCGCGAATTCCGGAGCCGTAGTCACAGCGATTGATAGTTCGGCGGAGATGATCAAGCAGGCCCGGCTGAAATTCCCCGAAATCCGCTTCGAACAGATGGACGCGCGGGAGATTCGGTTCGACGCGAAATTCGACGCGGTATTCTCGAACGCCGCGCTGCACTGGATTCCGCAACCGGAGCGTGTGGTGATTGGCATTCGCGGGGCGCTGCGAACCGGCGGAAGATTCGTCGCGGAATTCGGCGGGCGCGGAAATATTGCGCAGCTCGTTGAGGCGATCAGCCAGGCACATGCGGCACGGGGACTCGACCCAGAGGCGTGGAATCCGTGGTATTACCCGAGCGCCGCGGAATACGCGCGCATTCTCGATTCCCGCGGATTCAAAACGCGCCTTGCGATGCTCTTCGACCGGCCAACGCCGCTCGAGGATGGAGAACGCGGCCTCGAAACGTGGCTGCGAATGTTCGGCGGCAGCTTTATTGCGGCGATGCCGGCGGGAGAACGGGACGCGTTCGTGCAGGATGTGATTCGCCTTGCCAGGCCCTCGTTATTTCGCAATAGGCAATGGGTGCTGGATTATCGGCGGCTGCGGGTGATCGCAGCGGCGGTGTAAGGGCGTGCTGATCGGCCTGGTGCGGGAGTATGCTCCTGCGGTGAACCGTATTCGGTGAGGCAGCGCGCGGTGGCGGCTGATGAGCTGCTCGGGAAAACGATCCACGCGTTTGGAGCGCCATAGGGAGCGCTATGTGATCGAGGAAAAGGGTGAAACGGAACGCTACGGCTTCGCTTACGGAACTTTGAGGGACCACGCCGAACGAGGCGAAGAGCGATTCAGCGTCGAGCTGCGAAGAGGCGACGAAACGGTGTGGTATGAGGTTCTTGCATTTTCGCGGCCAAGTCCGCTGATCTCGCCCACGTATCCGCTGGCGCGAATGCTGCAGAGGCGCTTCGCGCAGGATTCGCGAAGGGCGATGAAACGCGAGACCTCGGAGGCCAACTGCTAGGTAGTTTCGCAGCAGGGGCGAGACATTATGCAGTGGTCGGAGCCAGCGAAGTGGCCGTCGGGGCCGATCAGGGACTGCGTCTTGGCGCACCAGAAGGGGCCGGCGGTGGAGATGTCAGAGGCGGTTTCCTCGGTTTCGTAGCAGAGCTTTTTCGAGCGCAAACTCCGGCAGATTTCTCCGGTGCGGATGAGTTCATTCAGGCTGGCCATGTTTATCCCCCTCCCTTACGTACCTCGATCGTTCGTCGCGATGCTCCTCAGGATGGCGATCCTGAATGGATCGCCAGCAGGGCGCGCTTTACGGAGACGCGCGCGAGCTGGACTTTGTAGGCGTTGTGGCTGAGCGGCTTCGCGTCCGCTACGGCGGCATCGGCAGCCGCCGCGGCCGTTTCCTCATTCAGAGGCTTGCCTTCGAGCGCTCGCTCGGCGGCCGCCGAGCGCCATGGAGTGGGCGCCACGTGGCCCATCACCACGCGGGCGGCGGAAATGCGGCTCCCATCCATTTTCAGGGCGACGGAGGCGGTGGCGAGCGGCCAATCGAGCGCTTCCTTCTGCCGCACTTCATAGGTGGCGCTGCGCCATTCGCGCGCGGAGGCGGGAATCGCGATTTCCGTGAGGATTTCGTTGGGCTGGATCGTGTGCTCGCGATCGCCTTGCGATTTCGGGATTGCAAAAAGGCCGGCGGCGGCAATTTCGCGCGAGCCGCCGTGGCCATGCAGCGTGAGCTTTGCATCGAGCGCAATCAACGCGGGAGCGAGCGACGAGGGGCTGACGAAATACGCGGGCCCTTCGGTGGCAAAAATGGCGTGATAACGATTTTCGCCATTGGGAACGAGCGGCTGGCCTTTTTCGTCGCGGGCGAGCAGTCCGTAGCCCGCGCGGTAATACCAGCAGCGCGGGCGCTGGAGCAGATCGCCGCCGACCGTGCCCATATTGCGAATCTGCGGGCTGGTGACCCCGGCGGCTGCTTCGGCGAGCGCGGGGAGCCGATTGCGAATTGCGGCATGGCCGAGCAGTTCTTCGAAGGTGACGAGCGATCCGATGCGATAGGCGCCGGATTCTTCGCGGATGCGGCGCAACTCGGAAATGCCTTTGATGTTGACGAGGCGGGCGGGCGCGTCCACGTGTTCTTTCATCAGGCTGATCAGGTCGGTGCCGCCGGCAAGAACCTGCGCTTCGGACCATGACGAGCCGAGGAGGCCAATCGCCTCGGAAAGCGTTGCGGGCCTGGCGTACGCGAAGGCGTCCATTTATGCCATTCCTCCTTTGCCGAGCGCGGCGAGCACGCGGTTGGGCGTGAGCGGAAGCTCGGGAACGCGAGCGCCGATGGCGTTGGCGACGGCATTTGACAGCGCCGCACCGGGTGAAATCACCGGCGGCTCGCCGAGGCCGATGGGGCCGCGCTCGTCGTAGCCTTTGCCGGTCATCATGTGGACGACCAGTTCGCCCACGTCGCCGATTCCGGCAAGCTTGTAAAACTCCATATTGGGGTTCAGGCATCGGCCGGTCTGCTGGTCCATGATCTTTTCTTCGAAGAGGGAATAGGTGACGCCCATGATGAGCGCGCCGTAGACCTGGCTTTCGGCGGTTTTCAGGTCCATGACAAGGCCGCAATCCTGCACGGCGACCATTTTATTGACGCGGACGACTCCGGTCTCCGTATCCACGGAAACATCCGCCATTTGCACGCCGCCGACGCCGGCGGAGGTGATGGTGCGGTCGGTGCCATGCGTGGCGGTGACGGCCGTGGCGCCGAGTTTCGCGCAGGCTTGTTTCCAGGGAATGCCCTTCGAGGGATTGGCGGTGACGCGGACCTGGCCGCCAACGGCTTCGAGCTGGTCGGGGGTTGCGCCGAGCGACGGCGCGACTTGGGCGAACAGTTTATTGAGCGCGTCGGTTGCAGCGCAGCGGGTAGCCGTGCTGACGCCGCCGATTGTGGAAGAGCCGCCGGAAGCGCCCGCGGGCGGATATTTGCTGTCGCCGATATTCACGGTGACGGCTTCGAGCGGCAGGCCAAAGGTTTCCGCGGCGACGATGCCCACGACGGTGCGCGTGCCGACGCCGAGGTCCTGCGTGCCCATGGAGACTTCGGCGGAGCCATCGGGATGGATGGTAGCGGCGCAGTTGCTGTTATTGGCGGCGCCCGCCCAGGTGTGGATGGAAAGTCCGACACCGGTCTTGATCGGGCCAGACGCCTTATCGCCGCGCGGATGCCACTTCTTTTTCCAATCCATCAGGCTGGCAGCGATGTTCATTTCCTCGACGTAACTCGCGGAGCGCGCACCGGTGATTTCGATGTTCTTCATGAAGAAATCGAAGGGGTCCATTCCGAGCTTCGCGGCGAGATCATCGAGCGCGGACATGGTGATCAAGCACATCTGCGGATGATTCGGGGCGCGCCAAGCGCGTTCGGGTCCGATATTAGTGAGCACGGCGGTGTGCTTGCGGCGAACGTTGGGGATGCGGAAGATATACGGCAGCGCCGGACCGCCTCCCTGCGCGTCGGGGCCGCCTGTGCCCCAGGATTGCGAATCCCAGGCGACGAGCGTGCCGTCTTTTTTCGCGCCGACCTTTACATCGGCGTACATCGAGGGGCGGGCGCCGGCGACCATAAGTTCGTGGTCGCGCTCGAGCATCATTTTTACGGGGCGGCCCGCTTTTTTCGCGAGCTGGGCGCAGGCGACGCCCCAGGCATCGGCGGAAAACTTGCTGCCGAAGCCGCCTCCCATTACCGGGCAGATGGCTTCGACTTTGTTCGCGGGGATGCCGAGGCCGGTGGAATATTCGGCGCCCTGCCCGCTGACGTACTGCGTGGAGCACCAGACGGTGAGGCTATCGCCCTTCCATTCGGTGACCTGGCCATGGGCCTCCAGGCAGCAATGCGTGATGACCGGGACGCCGTAGCGGCCTTCCGAGGTGACTTCGGCCTGCTGGAAACCCGCGGCCACGTCACCGGTAGTCCTCGCGCTTTGTTCCTTGGTGAATTGAGCGCCGGCTTTCGCGGGTTCGGCATCGGCGACGAGATAAGGAAGCGGCTCGTAGGTGATATGGACTTTGCGGGCGGCGTCGCGGGCCTGATTTTCGGTTTCAGCGGCGAGGGCGACGATTTCCTGGCCCTCCCAGTGGACCTCGCTCGAGGTCGGGAAGGTGTAGACGGCCTTCACGCCGGGCATTTTTTCGGCTTCGCTGGTATCTACGTGAGTCACTTTGGCATGGGCGTAGCGCGAGGTGATCATTCGGCCGAAGAGCATGCCGGGGCGATTGATGTCGTAAGTGTATTTGACGCGGCCCGAGGACTTCCACGGGCCGTCGAGCCTGGAGATGCGCTTGCCGATCAGGGCACGTTTATCTGCCGGGGGCCATTTATAGTCCGCCATCAGGCTGCGCCTCCCTTCTGCAATTTTTGCGCGGCTTCGAGAACGGCGTGGCGCACGCCCATGTAGGTGCCGCAGCGGCAGAGATTGCCGCCGAGCGCCTTCTGCACACCTTCATACGTGGGATTCTTTTCCTGGTCGAGATAGGCCTTGCAGGACATGACGAAGCCCGGGGTGCAGAATCCGCACTGCTGGCCGTCGTTATCCACGAAGGATTGCGAGATGGGGTGAAGCTGGCCTTCGGGGGCGAGGCCCTCGATGGTCTCGATGTTGCGGCCTTCGGCGTCAATTGCGAGCACCGTGCAGGAATACATCGGCTTTCCGTCAACGACCACGGTGCAGGCGCCGCAGGTGGCGCGATCACAGACTTTTTTCGCGCCGGTGAGGTCGAGGCGGTCGCGGAGGGTGTCGAGCAGGGTGGTGCGCGGCTCGAGATCGAGGGTGTGCGACTGGCCATTCACTTTCAGCGTGACGGGCACGGCCGCCGGGCCCAGCCACTTCGCCGCTGGGGGCGCGAGAGAGGCCGCCTTTGCGACTTCATCGCCGAGGAGCACCGAGGCCGAAACGGCCACGCTGGCGATGCCGGTGCCTTTGATAAAGGAGCGGCGAGAGACTTTATTTTTTTCCGGCGAATCATCCGCGCCAGGCGCGGCGGGGCGCTTCGGCGGATTTTCCGCGTGCGAATCCCTATCTTTCATGGAGACTCCTTCGGATAGATAAGCGGCAGGAAGGCGACACGTCAGAACAGCGTCTCATCGAAGACCTGCTCCCCCGGCTCGAAAGAACGCCCCTATGATAGTTCGCAAGCTGGAATGAAGCAATGCGGAATGGAGGCATCAGCGGATGTCGTCCTTATAGACTACGCCTTCCTTCATTACGAATTTGACGCGCTCGGTTTCGGTGATGTCCGCGAGCGGATCGCCGGAGACGGCGACGAGATCGGCGAATTTGCCGGGCTCGATAGAGCCGATGCGGTCGCTCCAGCCGAGGAGCGCGGCGGCGGAGGTGGTGGCGGTGCGAATCGCGTCCATCGGGGTCATGCCGTAGTCCACGTAATATTTGAATTCGCGGGCTTCGTTGAGATCGGTCCACGGGAAGCCGCCGGCGTCGGTGCCAAAGACGATTTTCACGTGCTTGGCCATCGCCTTCTGAAAGACCCTGCGTTCCGCATCCACCATGGGAGTCCACTGACCGCCGCGGCCGGGGGCGACGTATGCGCCGACGGTGATCGTGGGGCACCAGTAGATGCCCTGCTTGACGGCCTGATCGAGAAGGGCGTCCGTGAAGCCATCGCCGTGCTCGATTGAATCCACGCCCGAGCGCAAGGCCTGGGCGATGCCATCGGCTCCGATGGCGTGTGTGGCGACGGGATGGTGGAGGCGATGGGCTTCTTCGACGATGGCGTGCGCTTCCTCGTCGGTGAAGTTCACCTGGCTATGAAGGACGCCATCCGGGCCGAAGTGATAATCGCGGTCGGAATAATATTTGATCCAATCGGCGCCGTGGGCGATCTGCTGGCGAACGGCGAGTCGGGCATTTTCGACGCCATCCACAACTTGCACGCCGTGGGGCATGTCGAGTTCCCAGGAGTAGCCGAGGAGGGCATAGGCGCCGGTAGGGGCCATGGCGCGGGTGGCGACAAAAAGGCGCGGGCCGGGGATTACACCGCGATTGATGGCGGTTTTCACGTCCACGTCGGCGTACATGGCGCCTTCGGTCTCGAGGTCGCGGAGCGTGGTGAATCCGTTGTCGAGCGAGATGCGGGCGTTGCGGGTCGCGACGATCGCGCGATAAGGGATGGACCATTTCAGGAGTTGCTCGTCGTATTCCGCGGCGGTGACGTCTCCATTGAGGAGGAGGTGGGTGTGCGCGTCAATGAAGCCGGGCAGCACGGTGGCGTGGGAGAGATCAATCACGGTGGCGCCAGGTGGCGGAGAGCCTCCGGGGGTGACGGAGACGATTTTTCCGCCGGAGATGATGATCAGGGCATTGGAGACGGGGCGGTCGCTTTTGCCGTCAATCAATTTGCCTGCGCGGATGGCGATTTGCCTGGCGGCTTGGGCGTGGGTGGAGAAGGCGCAGGCGAAGATCAGCGCGGGAAGGATGAGTTTGCGCAGCATGAACCCTCCTCGAAGGGGGATTGGAGATGCAGATGGCCGGTGCATGTTAGTTCAGGGGGCCACCGGAGCGCAATCGGCGGGTTCGGCTCGGGGGACGGGGCGCAACATAATATCCGGCGAGGGTGCGTACCGTATATTAGACGGATTTTCGATGAGTGTTTTCAATACGATAGGGGGAATTCTAATCCCCGTACCGTAGATTAGAAAGGGCTCGCGGCTAGTTTGCTGGCCGCCTGGGTGTGCTCGTCGTGCCATCTGACCCTCCCTCCTCTGGCGGAAAAACCGCCATGGTAGTTGATAGCATATGTTGTGCATTAAGTCAAGTAGTTTGTGACATATGGGAATCCATAGGTTGGCGATGGTTGCCGGCAGGGGGATGCGAGGCGGGCGAGAGTGCGAGTTGAGATGCTTCGAAGCGCGATCCTGATCGGATCGCCTCAGCATGACGGGCGGGGTGCTTCGGCAAGCTGAAACCGCTTGCCTCAGGACGCCGATCCGATGAGGATCGGCGCTTTCTTGCTATGCTTGCGCTGCTTTTGGCGTGCTGTAGCGAGGAAGAATGGCGTGAATTCCACGAATCAGGGCGAACGGCTGGAGCGGGGGCTGGGGTTGTTGGAGGCTACCTCGCTCAACATGATTGAGATGGTGGGGATTGGTCCGTTCATCGTGATTCCGTTTGTGATTCACGAGATGACGGGGCCGATGTCGCTGCTGGCGTGGGTTGCGGGCGCGGTGCTGGCGGTTTTCGATGGGTGCGTGTGGGCGGAGCTGGGCGCGGCGATGCCGGAGGCGGGGGGAAGCTACGTCTTCCTGCGCGAGGCGTATGGGCCTGGGCGGTGGGGACGGCTGATGTCGTTCCTCTATATATGGCAGACGCTTTTTCAGGCGCCGCTGGTGGTGGCCTCGGGGGCGCTGGGATTCGCGGAATATTCGGCGTACGTGACGGGAAAGATGGGGCGCGCAGGGGCGGCGGCGGTCGCGACGGGCGCCGGATATGAAAGGGGGGTGGCGGCGTGCGTGATCGCGCTGGTGGTGGTGCTGCTTTACCGGCGGATCGGGGCGATTGGAAAGATTTCGATTGTGTTCTGGGTGGTGGTGATCGGGACGATCTTGTGGCTGATCTGGGGCGGGGCGACGCATTTCGACTGGCAGAGGGTGATGGGAGGGGGGGCGGCGGCCGGCATGGGGGCGGGCGGGAACGGCTTCGGAAGTTTGCGATTCGTATTTTTCGCGGCGCTGGGACATGCGACGGTGCAGACGGTGTACAGCTATCTGGGCTACTACAACGTGTGCAACCTGGGCGGGGAAATGAAGAATCCGGAGCGCAACATTCCGCGGGCGATCTTCATTTCGATTCTGGGGATCACGGCGCTGTACCTGGCGATGCAGATCAGCATTGCGAGCGTGGTGCCGTGGAAAGAGGCGAGCGTTTCGAAGTTTATCGTGAGCACGTTCGTGCAGCGAATCTATGGAAGCGGCTGGGCGGAGGTGGCGACGGCACTGATTTTGTTTACGGCGCTGGGATCAATTTTTTCGGCGACGCTGGGGTATTCGCGCGTGCCGTATGCGGCGGCGCTGGACGGGAATTTTTTCGCGGTGTTCGGGCGGGTGCATCCGACGAAGAAATTTCCGCATATTTCGCTGCTGGCGCTGGGTGCGACGGCAATTTTGTTCAGCGCGCTTTTCAGCTTGTTTTCGGTGATTCGCGCCATCCTGGCGATGCGATGCTTAATCCAATTCATCGGCCAAGCGGTGGGGCTGGTGCTGCTGCGGCGGCGCGGGGCGCGATTGCCATTTCGGATGAAGCTGTATCCGCTGCCGGTGATCGTGGCGATTGCCGGGTGGGCCGCGATCTTTCTTTCGACGGGACGGAAACCGATTTTTGCGTCGCTCGGGGCCATGGCGGCGGGGATTCTTGTATATTTGGGGCGCTCATTTTTCCTGCGGCAGTGGCCCTTCAAGGAGGCCGTGCAATGAAGCGATGGGGATCGGCGGGGCTGGCGGCAATTCTGGCGGTGTGCGGGGCGCTTTGGGCGGGCACGGCGGCGCGGGCGCAATCGCTGCCGGAATCGGCGGAGGCGATTCAGAAGGCGCGCGTGGCAACGCGGATTTTGTTCATCACGGCGCACCCGGACGATGAGTCGTCGGGGCTGCTTGCGTACCTCTCGCACGGATTGCACGCGGACGTGGCGCTGCTGACCGTGACGCGCGGGCAGGGCGGGCAGAACGCGATCGGGCCGGAGCAGGATGGCGAGCTGGGGGTGGTCCGCACAGAAGAGCTGCTGAAGGCGGGGAAATACTACGGCGTGCGGCAATTTTTCACGCGCGCGGTGGACACCGGATTTTCGAAGAGCCCCGAGCAAACGATGAAGATCTGGGGCAACGTGCCGCTCGAGGATATGGTGCGCGTGATACGGACGTTTCGGCCGGAGGTGGTGATCAACGGCTGGGGCGGGGTGCACAGCGGGCACGGTCAGCATCAGGCGACCGGAATGATCGTGCCGAAGGCGGTGGTGGCGGCAGGAGACCCGAACGAATTCAAGGAGCAGATCAGCGAAGGGCTCGCGCCATGGAAGGTGACGCTGGAATTGCGGTCGGCGCGAGGGGGCGGGACGGCGGATGCGGTGGAGATTCCGGTGAACGAGGTGTCGCCGCTTTGGGGACGGAGCTATACGGATATGGGCGTGCAGGGGCATGCGCAGCACGTGTCGCAAGGAACGCCGGGATTTTACGGCGGCGGCTATTTTCGGCGGCCGAGCTATCTGGTGACCGAACACGACGACGAGGCGGGCGGGAAATTCGACGCGAAGCTGCTGGCAGAGCCGATTGCGTGGCTGGCGAGCGTGTATCCACAGCTTTCGGAAGCGACGCTGAAGGAAGCGGACGCGGCGCTCGCGCACGCCGGGCAATCGCTGCTGGATTTGAATCGGGCAGAGGCGGCGTCGGATTTGGCGCGGGCGGGGAAGGCGATTCAGGGTTTGCGCGAGGGGTTGGGCGGGGACGGCGCGAATTCGCAGGCTGCGTGGGAGCTTCAGCAGGTGCGGAAGCGAATTGATCTGGCGCTGGCGGACGACGTGGCGCTGCCGATTCAGGCGAATGCGGACCGGCACGAGATTGTTGCGGGCGAGGCATTTTCGGCGAGTGTGGATTTTCTGGGGGCTCCGGCGGTGCCGGTGAAATGGACGCTCGATGCGCCGGATATCGAGCTGCCGCAGGGCTGGAAGGCGGCGGAGGGCGGAACGGGCGGGCGTGGCGGGGCGACGCAATTCAATATCACGGTTCCCGCGGATGCCAAGGCGCCTTCGTCGCCGGGGGATGCGATGCTGCCGTTTCCGCCGCCGCTGGCGACGCTGAAATTGCCGGTGGAAATCGACGGCTATACGTTTCCGGTGGAGAAAGCGTTCGAATCGGTGGTGGCGACGACGCAGGGGCCGATGACGTATCCGCTGGGGCTGGCGCCGGCGGTGACGTTGACCGTGGAACCACGGCAGGTGATGGTGCCGGCGAAGCGAGCGGCGGAGCCCGTGACGCTGCTGGCGCGTGTGCGCTACCACGGTACGCAGGCCGCGCGGGTGGCGGTTGGGGTGGATGCACCGGCGGGATGGAATGCGCGCGCGGTTCCGGCATTGAATTTTTCGAGCGCGGGCGATCAACTGATCCGGTTCACGGTGACGCCGCCGGCGCACACGGAGGCGGGCGCGTATCCGCTGCATCCTTACGCGAAGATCGGCGACAGGACGTTTCGCACGTCGCTCGAGCCGATTCCGACCTATCCGACGCGGAACTGGAGCGAGCCGGACGATGCGACCGTACACGTGCTGAAATTGATTGTGCCGGCGGGGCTGCGCATCGGCTACGTGGCGGCGGGAAATGATCCACTGCCGGACGTGCTGCGGGAGCTGGGAATCCGCGTGGACATGCTGGGCGAAGTGCCATTGGCGTTCGACGATCTGAGCCACTACGACGCAATTGTGGTGGGCATCCGGGCGTACGAATTGCGGCCCGATCTGGGGCGGATGAATTGGCGGCTTCTGGATTACGCGCGTAACGGCGGAACGCTGGTGGTGCAATATCAGCGCGACACGAACTGGGGCAGGTTCCTGCCGTTTCCGGGGAGGCTCGCGCCAGCCACGAGGGTGACGAATGCGAATTCGCCGGTGCATTTTCTGGCGCCACAGAATCCGCTGCTGAATACGCCGAACAAAATCACGATGGCGGATTTCGAGGGATGGGTACAGGAGCGCGGCATCTATTTTTGGGGAT
>Ga0134126_10001561_pt1 | contig 29209 bp, 25 predicted proteins | sample KB31752_FD_96881 | JGI IMG/M metagenome (GOLD analysis project Ga0134126, IMG submission 96881) | Terrestrial soil microbial communities with excess Nitrogen fertilizer from Kellogg Biological Station, Michigan, USA - KB3-175-2 | ecosystem: Environmental > Terrestrial > Soil > Unclassified ... | reverse complement strand
ATGGCGTATTTCATCCCCGTTTGGCTCGTTGTCAGGTCGATGGCCCCCGTATTCTGGTTCAGGGACATGCCTACCGGCCAGGAGAAATACTTCCCTGCTCCCGGGTTATTTACGGGATTGAAGATATAGTCGGGGCCGCTTGTGGGCTGCGTAAAGATGATGGTATCGCCATAGATCGGAGCGATCGGACAGGAAGAAGAAGGTGCGGAGTTGGGATCGCCGTTATTCGCATTCTTATTGCTGTCGACCGTATGTTGGGGATAGGGGGGAGTAGGAACTGAATCCTGCACCGGCGGTGGCGTCTTCACCGAGTCCGTCGTAGTAGTGGTTCGAGGCCCGGTGGGGCTGCCCGAAAGTGGTCTCAGACCTGGGTCGATCACTACTTTCTCACAGGAATAGACCGTGATCACCAAAATAAACGCGATCAGCGGAGTGGCTTTCATAAATAAGTGATTTAATAAGGGTTACTACTTAACAAAATACAAAAAATCCTGGCTTCTTACAATTGGTAACCCCCCATCCACCCTTCGTAACCGCCCCGCAGGGGTTTTTTCTAAGGATTTTTACTATTTCAATTAACAATCAATCACTTGCAATATTCAGGCCGTTTTTTACGGGCCGCTGGTGGCTGAAGCCGCAGGCCGCGACTAGTTTTTCCTTATTTGGGAATTGTAAAGCTTTCGTACGTCCTCGACGGAAGTGAGCGCTTTCGCAGAGACCCAAGGATCTGAAAGATCCATGCGGATCGTCGATTTACGTTCACTTCTTCAAGAATCATTTTCCTTCATCCTGATATTCGGCAATAAGTGCATCGCCGATACTGTAGTATATCGGCGATCCCACCGCCCATGCGCGCTCTTTGATGGAATAAAAGGTACAACACAAAAAATGCCGTACGGCGTGATTCTACACACCGTCACGGCATCAAAGAAAACCTGAACAGACCCTTCTCATGCGGGACTCAACCCATCAAGGCATTCCTACCCCGATATACTCCCATTTCGTATCCCTGGTCTCCTTGACCAGGATCGACCCATTCGAGGTCACCTCCACATTCTTCAGATCATAAAGACCCGACCGGCAGTGAACAGGAATATTCAATCCTGCCAGTCTCACTTCACCAGGGATATTGCCTCCGTCCCCTTCCGCAATTATCTCCAGGACCTGCAAGTTTTGCATAGGACAGAAATATAGTACGACAGCCCCATGGTCCATATCGACGCGTACGGGCGACATATTCGCTTTCACCGTGCCGCCATGAGATAGCTGCTCCTCTTTCATTCGCGTTTGCAGCACATGTGGTTGAGAGAAAGCTGTTACGGTAACAGATGATAAATTTTCCATAGTCAAAATTTTTTTTTAATGAAAGATTCGGGTCACACATCTATGGAGCACCAATTTTTGAGAGAAAGACGTCTTACTAATAAAGACACTTTATCGAGCGTCCGGGTTGCTTTCCGAATGCCGATAAGCGATTTTTTTGTTTGCGAAAAATTTCGTAAATTCTTTAAAGCGCGCAGCGAGTACACAGCAGTCGCTCGCCTTACGCGGCCCCTTGCGGCCGCAACTGCGTCAACCAAACCATCAACCCATTGAAGCAAAAGAGATACGCCGGAAAGAGTACATAGATCCAGCTATGGCCGAAACAGATCACGAGCGCCAGCGTGGACGAAGCCACGCCCAGTGCCCAGGCCGGCGACCGCTCCAGTTCCGGCTCCCGAATGGCCTTCAGGATCGTCGGAACTCCCAGCAACGCATCCGCACTGATGGCGAAGATCGTCGTCATCCAGGCATTGCCGCTGAGCAAATAGATACCGATACAAAGCGCGCCGAGGCCCAGAAATTTCCAGTCGGTCCGTGCGAGTGAGTAGTTCCGGCTTATGAGCGCGACCAACCCGATGGTCAAACAACCCACCGCCGACGAGAGCACGCTCGTCATGCTCCACTGCCATCCCTTCGCCAGCACCTGTGACATCACACTCGTTCCCATCAGGAACGACCAGCCCACCCACGACAACACGCTGGGCCGTATCCGGCGCCGGATCGTATTGATCAGATAGATCACCTGCGCGCTGCTGATGATCACCGCCGCTAGCACACCCAATATTTTCTCGATGGGAAACATCATTTCAACAGCAATACCGGGAACTCCGTATTCTGGGCGAGCGCCTTCCGCAGATCCCGGTGCGTAAGCCGGTAAAACAAGCTCCGGGGACCGGGCAATGCAACGATCAGCTGCGCAGCGATCGACTCCGCATGCTCGAGCACACTCCTGATGGGATCGCTTCCGGAAACGGAATGAACGGAGAACGCCGTAGTCCCAAATTCGGCTTGCATCCAGGCCTCATCCACCAACCCGGCCACATCCTGCCCCGGCCGTGCCAGCACCACCGCCTCACGCGCACGTATATACTTGCAGCCCCGCGGAACCACCAGCACCGGCACTGAACTGGTCCTTGCCAGTGCGATCACCCGCTCGCCCACCGTCCCATCTTCGGCCCCAGCCTGGACACCCACAACGACCAGCTCCGCATCGACGTCCGAGACTAACTGATGCACGGCTCTTAGGAAAGGCATCTCACTGGTTGTCGTTTGTATCTTTACGCTCTTCGGACAGCCGGTGATCAACGCCTTACCCCGCTCTACCAACAAGGCCGCCGCACGCTCCCGTTCGTCGGTGATCAGCTCTCCCCAACCCACCTGCGAGATACTGTCATACACTGTCACTTCCGCCGTATGCAAAAGAATGATACGGTCCACGACCCTTTGACAGCTCATCTCCGCAGCATACGTTACGGCATTCAAAGAAGCCTCTGAAAAATCAACCGGTAAAATGATCGTGTTCATGTGGCTAAATTTTTAATCATGCTTTCGATCAATGCCTTCCCATTGACAAGCGAAGATGCCTCCACCCCTGCCGTCGCCCGATCGTACATCTCGGCTACCCATGGCTGCAACCTGTCCTGCAACTCCCTGCCCTCCGCCGTGAGATAGATCAGCTTGTTGCGCCGGTCCCGTTCATCCTCCTTCCGGGTGATCATCTTCCGCTTGATCAGGTTATCGACCAGGTAGGTCATGGCGCTCTTGTCCCTGAGCGTGATGTCGGCGATCAATTGCTGATTCACCCCATCCTGCCGCCACAAGCAGATCATCACCTCCAGCATCTCATAGGTCAGATGCAAGTCCAACGAGCGGACCTTGCCCTGCATGTATTTACGGAATTGCATCCGCAATTCATTCATGTTCCGCCCCAAAGAAAGCGCTAGTTCAGACTTGTTCATCTGCGCCGCGATGGGCTTGGTCGGTTGCTCTACCATAGGTTTCTATTTACTAAGTTACGATATTGATAGTTAAGTATTCAACTTTATTATACCTCGATAGGAATGCCCCGGGGAGCTCGTTACCCCCCGGGTAATCAATCCCTGCTGACTTATAACGTCAAACCCATAGCCGCCAGTTGCCCCCTGGTCTTCGCCACATCTTTGTTACTGTGACAAATGGCCCGAAGACCCATCCCCTGTGCCACCTGCACGAACATCGGCCGGTCATCGATATAGACCACTTCGTCCCGGGGAACCTGGGCGATGTCCAGGGCAATCTTCCAGATATCCGCATCGGGTTTGCGAAAATGAACAAAACAGGAGCTGATAAAAAAATCTACGAATTCATTCAGCCGGAACTGCCGGATGCGGTGCTCGTTGAGCTCGCGGCCCTCGTTGTTCACCACGGCGATCCGTAAGCCATAACGGGCCTTCAGTGCTTTCACGAGCTCGATCATCTCGGGATAGGCCACACTCTGATCGTACATGAATTTGCGGAATTCCTCCATAGTAAAGTTCCGGTCCTGGTAAAAAACACTCCGGTTCAGATATTCATCCAGGCTCAATTTTCCGGACTCATAGGTGTCGAAGGTCATCCGGTGCCGGTCGTTGAGTTCATCCAGGTTCAATCCGAATTTGGTTGCTGCCGCTTGACGCGATTTTCTATCCCAGCCATTGGTGAGCATCACGCCACCTACATCCAGGAACAACGCCGTCACAGGCGCTGAAGATTGATTCTGTGCCATGCTATTGGTAATTATTTAATAGGCAATTTAACGATTATTCAATACTTAAACAGCTCCTTCATCCGGTTCATAAAGACTGGTACCGACTCTCCCGACCCGGAGGAAATAAACACCCTGGGCGAGAGAGATCGGTATTTCAAGCAGGCTCACCTGCCCGTTGCCGCTCACCTCGATAGTTCGGGACCTGCTGCCCCTGCGCCTGCGCCGAAAACAGCACCCCGGCCACCAGCAATGCCCAGGTTTGCCGCATCGCATTTTTCATAAGCAAACATTTTTCTTAGGGATGCAAGCCCCCGCCGAATTACATATATTTGTTTCAAACCATTTCCATGCTGGCTGCCACTCCATTACGAACCGCCGCGACAGCGCTCTGCGCCTGTCTCCTCTCAGCAACGGCTATCGCCCAAAAAGGCTCTGCCGGCGACCCCTATGTCCTCAACCCCACCCCGTCCACCGTGGTCTGGGGCTACTACTGGTCGGAGGCCACACCTGTATTGCGCGTTCATTCCGGTGACTATGTTACGGTTCGAACCGTGATCACCTCCAGCCCGGACCGGCTCGAAGCGGCGGGAGTTCCTGCCGACCAGGTAGAAAAAGAATTGCGCGACGTCCAAAGCGTAAAAGACCGCGGCCCCGGCGGACATGTCCTCACCGGCCCCATCTATGTGGAAGAAGCGGAACCCGGCGATGTCCTGGAGGTGCGTTTCAATGCCATCGATCTCGCCATCCCCTATGGCTATAACGCCATCGGTCAGGCCGGCTTTCTCTCGGACGAAATATTCGACCGAAAGATGCGCATTGTCCCGCTGGACGCTAAAAAGATGCTCGGTCATTTTGCGGATGGCATCGAGATCCCCCTACATCCCTTCTTCGGCAGCGTCGGCGATGCCCCACCCAAAGAAGCGGGCCGGTGGAACAGCGCTCCACCGTGGATCCACGCCGGCAATCTCGATAACAAAGAATTGGTTGCAGGCACCAGCTTGTTCATCCTCGTGCATGTCAAGGGCGCCCTCCTCGAGATCGGCGACGGCCATGCGGCCCAGGGCAATGGCGAGGTCGACATCACCGCTATCGAGACCTCGCTCATCGGCCATCTGCAGCTCATCGTCCATAAAGGCAAGACGCAACACTGGCCACGCGCGGAAACGCCGACGCACTATATCGCGATGGGTATGGATCGGGATCTCAATGCAGCCACCCATATCGCCGTCCGCGAAATGATCGCCTGGCTCATGGAAGAAAAAAAGCTCACACGGGCGGACGCCTATATGCTCTGCAGCGTAGCCGCCGATGTCGATGTCACGCAGCTGGTCGATGGCAACGTCGGCGTACACGTGATGCTGCCGAAGGCGGTCTTCGCGAAATAAGCAGTATATTCACTGTAAATTCAAAACTAAACCGATGCTTCGCCACCTGTCCACCTGGTCATTGTCCATCGTGCTCGCGACCTTGCTTTGTCTTTCCGGCATGCGCGCTGTCGCCCAAACCGCTCCGCTCGACAGCGTGATGCCCGTACGCGGTTTCTGTATCGGCGCCCCCCGTCCGGCAGGCGTCGACTCGTTCGTTCACTTCATTCACGATGCGCTCGGCCCGCGAGAGGTCAATACCCTTTTTATTCTAATCGACTATCACTATCAGTTCAAATCGCATCCCGAGCTCACGGATAGCTTCGCGCTCTCGTTAGCGGACGTCAAAAAGATCGTTCGCGCCTGCGCGCAGGAAAAGATCCGGATCATTCCGCAGATCAATATGCTCGGCCACCAGGGCTGGGAAGAACACCCCGGCAAGCTGCTCCAGGTCTATCCGCAGTTCGACGAGACCCCCTGGGTCAAGAACCCCGTGCACTATGTCTGGCCCAACGACGACAACCTGTATTGTCGTAGCTACTGCCCCCTGTATCCGGGCATACACGATGTCCTCTTCGCCGTGATCGACGAACTCTGCGACGCCTTCGAATCCACTGCCTTCCATGCCGGCATGGACGAAGTATTCTATCTCGGCGAAAGCAAATGCCCCCGCTGTGGTGGCCGCGACCCGGCCGTGCTCTTTGCCGGTGAAGTGCAAACCCTTCATGACCACCTGGCGTCTAAAGGCCGCGAGCTCTGGATATGGGGCGACCGGCTCATCGACGGCAAGACCACGGGCATCGGCGAATGGGAAGCAAGCTACAACAACACCTACCGCGCCATCGACCTCATCCCCAAAGATGTGGTGATCTGCGACTGGCACTATGACCGGCCGGATCAAACCGCGCCCTACTTCGCGCTCAAGGGTTTTCGGGTCATCACCTGCCCCTGGCGCATTGCCGGTAACGGCGTCGCCCAGGTCGACGATATGGTCCGTTATCGCAAGGAGTCGACACCCGAAATGAAACAGCGGTTCCTTGGCATCGTCGAGACCACCTGGATCAACTCCGAAGGCTTCATCAACGGCTATTACAACAAAAACGCCGCCGCTGCTGCGGGCCACAACGGACACGGATATGCCACGCCCATCATCGATTGCTTTAAACAAGTCTTCCAGCGGATCGACGGGCTCGGTGAGTAAGCCACGCAGCTATAAACTCCCTGCCATGAACAGTATGCTTGTGTTGAAGACCCAGTTCCGCGTTGCGGTCCGCCATATCCGCAAGAACAAAGCCTTTAGTCTTATCAATGTACTGGGTCTTGCGCTCGGCATCTGCATCTGCGTGGTCATCTATCTTATCGTCCATTTCGAGCTCACCTTCGATACCTTTCATCCCGGTGGAAAATACATCTACCGGATCACCAACGAAAGAAGCAGCGGCGAAGACTTCAATAAAGACGCCTCGCTGCCAGCCATCATGCCAGTCGCGGCCCGGCAGGCGATACCCGGTCTGGAAGCCATCGCCGGCTATTCCCGCTTTGAATCTCACATCGGCAGGCCTGGCATCGCGGGGCAATCCCCCAATACCAGATCGACGATCATCACCGATGGGAACTATTTTTCGGTCTTCCGGTATCATTGGCTGGCCGGTTCACCCGTCACCGCGCTCAATGCTCCCTTCCGCGTCGTACTCACGGCATCCAATGCCCGCAGCCTGTTTGGTAACATGCCTTTGCAGGCTATCCTAAGCCAGCCCCTGACCTTCAATGATTCGCTTAAGGTCTTTGTCTCCGGCATCGTCGAAGACTGGTCGGGGAACACCGATTTCCCCTTCACGGCCTTTATCTCGCGAAGCACCGTCGGTGAGAGCTTTCTGCGGAACAACATCGATCTCGACCGCTGGGGCGATCTCCAATTTCCCTGGAATTCTTACGCCCTGGTGAAGCTAGCCCCTGACGCCAAACCGGACCAGGTTGCTGCGGAACTTTCCGCGCTTGCCCGTCAAAAGCTTACCATGGCGCCGGGATCAAAGCTTGCCTTTTCCCTGGAGCCATTGGCCGATGTGCATTTCGACCGGTGGGTAGGCAATGACAGCACAAAAACACACCGGCCTACGCTCTACGTCCTGATGGGCATCGCCGCCTTTATCCTGCTGCTGGCGATAGTGAATTTCATCAACCTGTCGACGGCGATGTCCCTGCAACGGGCCAAAGAGATCGGCATCAGGAAAGTCCTGGGCAGTCTCCGCGCCGCGCTGATCCTGCAATTCCTGCTGGAAACAGCCCTCCTTACCCTCAGCGCCGTGGGGATCGCGCTCCTGCTGATCAAACCCGTGCTGTGGTTATTCCACTCCATGCTTCCAGGGGGTATGGAGTTGCATTGGCTTACCCCCGACCTTTGGATCTTTCTCTTGTTCCTAACGGTAACGACCATTCTGCTGGCGGGTCTGTATCCGGCGCGCATGATCTCGGCCTGGTTACCCGTGCTTTGTCTCAAAGGATCGGGCACCCCGCGTGTCGGCGAGAAAGCCATACTGAGAAAAGGGTTGATCATCTTCCAATTCACCATCTCGCTGGTCTTCATCATCAGCACCCTGATCATCGAACACCAGATCTCCTACATGCGCAACGAGGAGCTCGGTTTCTCTGCCGATGCCGTGCTGACCATCCAAACGGACATGCGGGATACCACCTATCGCTCCAAAGTGCTGGCGGCGAAGCTGCGGGAGATACCTGGTGTGCGGCTGGTCACCCGGCAGTCTTTCGATCCCATCACCGATTTCCACACAACGATGCCTGTGCAATACCGTGGCAAAAAGACCATCGACGTGAATGCGGCGCTGCAGATCGCCGACTCGAATTTTATCCCCCTCTTTCAGATAAAGCTGCTCGCGGGGACCAACCTCCGGAACCGGGACAGTCTCCAGGAAGTCGTCATCAACGAAACCTTGTCCAGGGACCTGGGTTTCGCCAAGCCCCGCGACGCCGTAGGCCAACTGCTCTGGCTTGGCGAGAGACCCATCCCCATCCTCGGCGTCGTCGCCGATTTCCACGAATACTCCTACCACGAAGCTATCCGGCCGATCATCCTCAGCCATATCTCCCAGCCCGAGACCATGCTGGCCGTCAAGCTCGACAGCAAGGGGCGGCACATCGCCGATCTGAAAAACATCCTCGCCGCCATGGAACGCCAGTACAAGTCCGTATATCCCGATCTTCCCTGGAAGTACCGCTTCCTCGACGATGCTATCGCCAACATGTATAAAAAAGAAGAACAAACGGCCTTCCTTATGCGCGCAGCCGTCCTCGTCACTATCTTCATTTCCTGCATCGGCCTCTTCGGTCTCGCCCTATTCACCGGCCGTCAACGCACGAGAGAGATGGGCATCCGCAAGGTCCTCGGCGCCACCGGCGGCGATATCGTTATGCTGCTTAGCGGGAACTTCCTCGCGCTGATTGCTGTCGCTGCGCTCATCGCCAGCCCGATCGCCTGGCTCTGCATGCACTATTGGCTGCAAAATTTCGTGTACCGCGCGACGATCCCCGTCTGGGCCTTTTTGTTTGCTGCTCTCGGCGCGCTCGCCGTCGCCTGCCTGACGATCCTTTTCCAAACGCTAAGAGCTGCGTTCGTCAATCCCGTGGAAGCACTGCGCACGGAATAGCGCCTGGCGAGCGTCAGCCGCACCGCAGCCTGCCGCACCATCGTCTGCCAAATCTTGCCACCCGCGCCAGCAAACATGTCATTCCTACATTTAAGACCGGCTGTCAAGGTTACTTTGTCAGTCCAGATTGCCGGCTTTTTCGACCACGCCCCTACCCTCAATTGACAATCAACAATCTACGAAACACTTCGCAAATCGGGAGAGCTTTTTGCTCTTTAGGGGGGAAAAAGGGGATTATTGAATGGCAGAAACCTGGAACAAAAGAGAGCGGGAACGGAACAAACGGCAGAAGAGAAAAGAGAAGCAGGAGCGATTGCAGGAACGCAAACACAACAAAGGCGATCAGGATTGGACCAAGATGCTAGCCTATGTTGATGAAAATGGCAACCTGACTTCTCAACCTCCTACCAACCTCCCGCGCTAACTACAAAACCTGCCCGTCATACGACGGGCAGGTTTTTTTATGTCCCTTCCCAAAAAGTGGTATCTTCCCCCGGCCTCGTTTGCAGCATTGGAAAACTATGGTATCGTCATATTGATCATGGCGCTGATGATCGGCGCATCCGGCCTCGCCGGAAAACTCCGGTTGCCCGTACCCGTGCTCCTCATCATCGTGGGCATGGTTGCCGGTTTCATCCCCGCCATCCCGGCGATGATGCCCGACCCGCATATCATCATGCTCGTCTTTCTCCCGCCGTTGTTGTACGATGCCGCCTTCAACATCTCTTTTAAAGATTTTCGTACCAATATCAATACCATCGGTACGCTGGCCATCGGTTTGGTCTTCATCACTACCCTGGGCATCGCAGCCGCAGCCCACTACCTGATCCCCGGCATCAGCTGGCCCCTCGGATTCGTTTTGGGCGCCATCCTGAGCGCCACGGACGCCGTGGCCGCCATTGGCATCACCAAAGGGCTCCAGCTGTCTCGCAATACCGTCACCATCCTCGAAGGCGAGAGCCTGGTCAACGATGCTTCGGCCCTCGTGGCCTATCGGTTTGCCGTAGCTGCCGTCACCGGTGTGGTCTTTGTCTGGTGGCATGCCACCCTGACCTTCCTGCTGGTACTCGTCGGGGGCTTTCTCGTAGGCTTCGTCATCGCCGAAGCGCTCACTTTCGTGCTGCGCTGGTTCAGGGGGAACCGGCAGGTCGTCATCGGCCTCATCCTGCTGATGCAGCGAAACGACGATCAATTCGCCCGAAGCCCTGCACCTGCTCGAAGGTGGCAATATCTTCAAATTCATTTACCATCTCGTTAAGATAGGCGAGCGTACGGCCCCACAGGCGAACCAGGATATCCTCCGCGCCTGTGAGCATTTCGATAACCTCATCGTCAGCGTACTCCCGCTGCCCATCGTGTACTCGATAGCAGAGAGATACCACAAACCGTGCGCCGTAGTCTTTTTAAGTCTCCCGCCGATCCCTACGCGGGAATTCCCTTACCAGGCGCTTAATGTCCGCATCCCCTCCTGGCTCAACAAACTTTCCTACCGGCTGATCCGGCTGGCCTACCGGATGCAAAGCAAAAAGATCAACGACTTCCGCAAAGAGATCGGCCTGCCGGCCGCCGATATGCTCAAGACCTTCGAGCGGAGCAACATGCTGGCTATCCTCGCCGAAAGCCGGGAGCTGGTGGAGCGTCCATCCGACTGGCCGCCTACCGCACACGTCAGTGGCTTCTTTTATCTGCCGCCGGAAGCAAGGGCAGCTCACTCCTGGGATACCGCACCCGAAGAACTGGAGCAATGGCTGGCTGCGGGCGAGCCGCCCGTCTATATCGGTTTCGGCAGCATCCCGATTCCCAACCCTGCGCAATTTTACGCGGTGCTACTGGGGGTCCTCGCGAAAAAAAGAGTGGTGCTCAGCAAAGGCTGGTCTATGTTGGCTGACCTGCCGACGCATCCCAATCTCTTTGTCGCAAAATATTTCGAACAATTGTCGAAGTGCAGCTGCGCGCATTCGCACCGAAGATGGCGTCGGAAATGCGGTCGCGTTGATAGAAGATTACTTCAATCCTTCCTAGTATTGTCTCGTATTGCTCGTCCTGTTCTGGATATACACCGGAGAGCTGCCGCGTTCGACGCTGATGCTTCCGGAGATGGAGAAGGTCTTTGCTTCATTGGTGTACATCAGACCGCCCGTGACACTGGCATTCACACCCAATCCGGTGAGATTATTGCCGGGCATCGGCTGGCCCGCGAACCGGTTGATGTCAAAAAAGGTGGGAGCCACAGAAGCGGCGCCAAAGGCGGTGAAATTGGTATTCAACGGTTTGTAGGCAATCACCCCTAGCGGGGCGGAGACATAGGATATCCCGCCGCCCCAAAAAATATACCCGGCGGACAGGCTCGCATAGGGCCGCATCTGCCACCCATGCCAGCTACGACCCGCGTTGCCGTCCAACATCAGGCTATAAGGAACAAAAGGTTGCCAGGGAGTAAATCCCCATCCGCCAGCCGTCACCGGCGTCACCGGCAGATGCGCCGGCAGCGTCTGTGCCCTGGGGACCAGGAAAGCGATCGATGCGAGTAGGGTAAAAAGGAATCGCATAATGGCAAATTGTGATCTAAAGTTACTGCTTTTCGGCGATTCATTACCAGCAATCCCGCGCTCCTTCACTCTTCCCCGTGGTTGTTGATCAAATCGGGATCCAGCCTCGGTGGCAACCCGCCGTGGTGGCGGGTTTCGGAAAATGGGGATAAAATCGTGACCCGGGTTGGATCTCAATATATCTGGCTACTGCTTTTTCGTTACTTTTAAGGTCAGCCCATTTCTATGAACAAGGAAGACCTCGAACAACAATATGCCGCGCTCTCCACGAACGAACTATTGGAAATAGTCGACCGAAAATTTGATTATACCGATCTCGCCGTAACCGTTGCACTCGCGGAGCTCAGCAAACGGCAGATATCGGAAGAGTCCATGAAAGAATATAAAGAGCTCCAAATCTCCAGGTTTAAAGAGTCTGTCCGAAAGATCATCATCGATGACCTCAAGGTTGGATACAAAATATTTTTCTTCTTCATCTGGTTACCGCTATTGAATTTCCCGCTTAAACAGAACTACAGAGACGGGAATTTTGTCCTCAAGCTAAGCCAGGCGAATTATTACTCCGGCCTCGGCTTTCTGTTCATAATGCTTACGGCGCTTTTTTCAAGTCTTTACAACCTCTCCACCCTAACAGCAGGGACGATCTGGTTCCTCAGCTTCCTACCTGCTTATGCATTTGACGAATTCTTCAACCGGAAAAGGCTCATACAAAGGTTGCTGGCCCGCTACGGCAAAGATGAGTAGGCGTCTGCTACTCATTTGGCACAATTTCACCGAAATTTAAGCTAAAATCGATCAAATGAGAAATCTAGTCTATGCCATCAATCTTTCCGTCGATGGCTGCTGCGACCATATGACTCTCGGCCCGGGAGAGATCACGCACGAGGTGGCGGAATACTATACGAACCTTATGCGGGACGTAGACCTCACGATCTTCGGGCGTAAGACCTACGAAATAATGGTTCCTTATTGGCCGGATGTATTAAAAGACCCGTCCGCGGAGAAAAGCGATAGGGATTTTGCGGAGAAATTCACCGCCATGGACAAGATCGTTTTCTCCCGCACCTTGACCCATGCCGAAGCAAATACAAGAATAATCCGTGCAAATATCGCAGACGAACTCCTTCGCCTCAAAAATGAAAAGGGCAAAAAGATATCTGTAGGCGGTGTAAATCTGGCCGAGCAGCTCATGGCCCTTGGCCTGGTGGATGAATTTTATTTCGTCATTTTGCCGATCGTTGTCGGCAAAGGAAGACGGTTATTGGAAGATACCGAGCTGCGCGAGCGGCTAAAGTTAAAACTCGTCGATTCGAAGACCTTTCAATCGGGCGCCATGGCATTGCATTATTTGAAACAATCGTAAGACATTCGAAGGGCCGCTGCCGGCGACAGCTCAATAGCCAGGGTTCTGCATCGCCTCCTTCTGCGCGGCGGTCAGTGCCTTGCCGTTTTGTTGTATCCCATCCAGGAATGTTTGCGGGATAGGGCGTAGGTTATGTTTGGGGGCAACATTCGGCGCAGCATCGACATTAAAGGCCTTGGCCCTTGAAACCAGGGTATTGGTTCTCGACAGATCCTCCCAGCGATGGTATTCGCCCATCAATTCGCGCGAACGTTCATCCAGGATTAAGCAGAGCATCCTGTCATACGTACTGGACAAACCTAATACGCCGATAATGTATTCATCCTGCGCAGGCAAAGATGATGGGTCGGTAATAGCCAAACTCGCGGAGGCTGCAGTAGTTACTGGCATATTGTTCGATTCATAATAGGAATTGCCGGCATAGAAGGAATTACTAACGCCCGGCGTCTGAAGGGTTGCAGATTGCAATGTATTGCCACCGTCATAATAGGCAGCCCTGTTTTCGCCATTGGCGAATTGTGCACGTGTACGCACAGCATTTATATAAGGCAATGCATCGGTGTATGCGCCGGTGCCGGCGTTGGCTAACCTGATCTTTGCTTCAGCAGCCATTAAGTAGGTTTCGGCTGAACGAGCCAAAATAAAATCCCTATGACCGACAACATCATTGAGTGAATTCCTGGAGCCGTCAATATACTTATTCAGTGACGGGAAACTTTGACCGGCGGTTGTCAAGTCGGTATTCAACGCGCCATCCGTAGACCTGCCGCCAGGATAGGCCACATAAGTTGTGGGAATATTCCTACCGGTACCGTTGACATCCTGCACGAGGTTTGGCGTGGTGCTCTTACAGATCTTCGATAGCGCAAAACGAGTGTCACCTGGCTCATCGATCACAAACATAACCCCCAGATCACCTTTGATATTTGGCGCCGTCGGCGATGCTCCATTTATAGCGCTCTTGGTTCTAAAGGATTTCCAGAACCTGGAGTCATTCACCATGTCGTAAACATGATAATCATAGTAAGTAGTGGCCAATCTGCTAAAAGGCCTGTCACCGGTGAGATCACGGGCCATCTGGTCCTGGATATCATATCTTGAAACAAAGTACAGGTGTTGCGTATTACCATTGGCAAGGTTGGTGTTTACATCATTGGTAAATTGGGCAGACAAGATCAGCTCAGGCAATTGCTCGTTTGCCGAGTTAACGCCGGTAAACTTCCATATGCTGGCAAAATCCGCAGCCAAAGGGTGATCTGCTATTACCTGATCACATAAACTGCCAACCTGCGTCAGATCGGCGACAAGCGTAGAAGAATTCCAGGAACTATTTATTTCACTTGCCCTTGACAGCAACGCCTTAGCCAGGTAATGTGAAGCGGCATCTTTGGTGATATGGTACGGAGCGCCCCCGGCCGGCAGCAAAGTCTGAGCCTGAGTGAAGTCTGCAATGATCTGTTTGTACACATCCTGTGCAGTTGCTCTTGTAAATTCCAGGTCTACCTTTGTAACCGGCGTGATCTGCAAAGGAACGCCACCGTATTGTGATACTAACCTCAAATAGCAATAGGCGCGCAAAAAATAGCCTTCTCCCAATGAGGTGCTTTTAACGGCAGCAGAAGTAGAAGTGCTGGCTGTTGCATTCGCGATCAACAAATTAGCGTCTCCTATACCGGTGTATAAGGCATCCCACTGAAGGTTTGAGCCAGCAGTATTGGTATTAACGATAGTAACTACTGAATTAAAAGTCTGATCATAATTGTTCCATGGTGAATTGGAAGGATCGCCGCCAATATGGAATTCATCCGTCCCATAATTGGCAGCACAATAATACCATTCGCCGTTTGGCGGAACGGCAAAGACCTGGTAATAAGTTCCCACGGCTAATTGCAGGATGCCGGCATCTGTTTTGTAAAAATCGGTAGTTCGTGCCGTGGTCAGGTTCTCATCCAAAAAACTCTTTTTGCAAGACGAACCACTGACAAGTACTGCCGTAAAAACGATCAATTTTAAAAAGATTTTATATTTAGACATATAATTCAAGTTTAATATTGTTAGAATGACGCGTTGAATCCAAATGTGAGGCCCCGGTTCCAGGTTGGCCCGACAACATCCATATCGAGGAATTTGATTTGCGAGTATAACATCCCGGGGTTTTGTACCTGCACATATGCTCTTAGATTACTTACCCAATTCCCGGTAATTTTTTTATTGAAATTATACGCCAATGAAATATCCCGAACTTTGATAAAAGAAGCTTTCAAATAACCCAATGAAGCATAATAGGGATCACCTGCCGCACCTCCCGCATTGAATGTTGGTTTTTGAAATGCTGCATTGGGATTATTTTCAGTATAATAATTGATCTGCCTGTTAAAATAACGCCCTGCTTCTACTTCCCCACCATAACTATACATATAGTGCAACCTGCTGTACACGAAGACGGACAATTCCCAATCTTTATAAGTAACGGTATTTGTCATGCCCAGGATCCAACGAGGCCTTGTCCATCCAATGATCTGGCGGTCATTGTTGGGATCGATTTTGTTGTCGCCGTTTACGTCCTGGATCTTTATACTCCCGGCAGTAAACGCATTGCCATTGGCATTAAAGGCCTGCATGGCGGATTTATCGCCTGGTTTCCATAATCCCAGGGCTTTATAACCATAAATCACACTAAGAGGCTGACCAGGGAACCAGCCGTTGTTTATATCAGGCTGTGTTCCATTTGACAATTTTACAATATGATCTTTTTGCCAGGCTGCAGTGATTGTAGTTGACCAAGTGAGCCCTCTCCCCCGAACATTCACTGTCGTCAAAGAAATATCGACGCCCTTATTTGCGGTTTCACCTATATTGTCAAGGGTAGATGTGAATCCCGTAACGGTCGGAATGGACCTTGACATCAACAGGTCTTTGGTCGTTGAAGTATACACATCTGCACTACCTGATACTCGTGTATTGAATAGCCGGAAATCGACGCCAAGGTTATATTGGGTCGTTCTTTCCCATCCCAGGTTCTTGTTTGCCAGGATCGAATTAGGTATCGACCCTGCCGTATTGGTAGATAAAAATGGATAGAACAACGAAGTTATTGCACCTTGTGTCGAATAAGGTTGAACGGCTGAGTTCCCGGTTATGCCGGCGCCGACTCTTAATTTCAGATCATCTACCCAGGCCGCATTCATGAAACCTTCTTTGCTGATCCTCCAGGCCAATGCCGCAGAAGGGAACCAGGAATATTTATGACCGGGGGAAAGAACGGAAGACCCATCCTCGCGAGCCGACACAGTTAATAAGTATTTATCTCTAAATCCATAGTTGAGCCTTCCCATGTAAGAACGAAGCTGCTGTTCGGTGAGATTGGATCTCGTGCTGATGGCGCCCGTTACCGTACCGCTTGTCAAGGCATTCCATAGCTGTGACGCCAGGGGAACACCATTGCCTGCAATACTATCCATGTCCATTTTATAATAAGTTTGGCTGGCTAATAACGTCAACCCAAAACTGTGCTCCCCGATCGTCTTGTCATAATAAAGAAGATTATCCAATGTATAAGAAAACGTATTGCTATCGACCTTCGATGCATAGCTGGTACTGCCACCATTTGCAACCGAGTTTGCATCGACATAAACTCCATTGCGGAAATAGGCGAAGTCAGGGCCAAAATTCAACCGGTACCTCAATCCCTTCAGAGCAGGGATGATCGACCCGGCATTAATTTGCCCGTAGAAGCTTCCAAAAGCTCTTAAGAATACTCTTTCGTCTATATTGTAATTCCATTCGTTAACTACATTCTTAACGGCATTATCACCGCCTGGAAATAAGATCCTGTTGCCTGCGGAATCATAGGGAACGGCGTAGGAGAAGAGCGCTCTGGCAGACTCATATAGTCCGCCGGCGGGGGTGCCGATCGTGGCAATACCAACGGCTGACTGCCCATATTCCTGGCTGCTGTAAGAAAGGTTGAGATTACTGCCAAAAGAAAGCCAGTTTGTAGCACTAAAGTCTACGTTTGCTCTTGTAGTATATCTTTTGTAGGATTGGCCTTTAATGGTCCCTGTATTATTCAAATATCCAAAAGAGACATATGCCTTGAGCTTATCCGTTCCACCGGCTACGCTTATCAGATTGTCCGTGGTTACCGATTGCTGCTTGACGATGCCAAACCAATCCGTGGTTGAAACCTTAGAACCATCCCAGGTTCCGCTGGCCCAACCCTTGGCAATATTAGCCCATGCGCTAGGATCGGTGGTCGCTGCAAAATAGGTTTTATCATGTGCAATATCCGGTTGGTCCCCCCGTGGGTAGGTGCTGACGCCTGTGGTTGCATTTAAGCCCGCATAATAATATCCCCAACGCCTGAAAGTGATATAATCACTGGCATTCATCATCTTTTCATCATCGACAAGATTGTCCAACGTGACCGAAGAATTAAGGCCTAAGATCATTTTACCGGATTTTCCCTGTTTTGAAGTTATAATAACAACGCCATTGGCGCCGCGGGATCCGTAAATGGCAGTAGCGGATGCGTCTTTCAGGACATCTATCGATTCAATATCGGCCGGGTCGATATTGTCTATACCACCGGATATTATAGGAATTCCATCCACAACAAATAATGGAGTGTTTGAAGCGGTCAAAGAACGCACGCCGCGGATGTTGATCGTCGGAAGCTGGCCGGGACGCTCAGTAGACCCAATGTCTACACCGGCCACTTTTCCCTGCATCGCCTCCAGTGCGTTAACGACGGGCCTCGAACGAATATCCTTTTGACTGATCCCTGCAACGGCCCCCGTTACATCCGCCCTTTTGACCGTTCCATAGCCGATCACCACTACATCGGATAAGTTGGCATTTGAACTCCTTAATGACACGATCAGGCTCGCTTTGTTATCTACAGCGATCTCCTGTATTTCGCGTCCGACGTAGCTTATAATTAATTTTGCTTTGCCGGATAAAACGGTTATTTGGAACCCACCATCTTCTTTGGTAAGCGTAGAGTTCTTTGTACCTTTTTCAAGTACGGTAGCGCCATTGAGTGGGACGCCGTTCTCGTCGAGAACCTTACCGGTGACTGGGAAATTTTGAGCGGTACCTGAATAAAAGGAAGCTAGGAGAAATAGGAGAACAAGGTTCTTCCTGAGCAGTTTTTTGTTCATGATGGCATTTTTCGTTTTGGTTAAAAAAAGGGCAAATCATTTCCCCGACATGTTCACAAGGGAGGAGGATCGAAAAACAGATAAATGGCTAAATTGAGGGTAAGGGGACGGTGTTGGGAGACGTGATACGGTGCTGCAATCGATTGCAGCACAGCGCATTAAATGTTGACGAGTGGAGCCTTAACTGTTGATGCACAAAGCCTTGACCCGGAAGATATCAATTTTTCGCCAGATTGCCATCCTGTGCTATCCTGCAAGGAAGCAGGGGCCCGCCTGCGGTAATTAAAAGTCATATTTTTTCCTGCGGGGTCTCGATAGCATGCCGGTGGCCGCGCTATCCCCGTTCCGGAATGTTTCGTTTTCCGGGTTCCAATAGATCTTTCTTTTGAGTTTCATGGCCATATGGTGCAGCAGGCACGCGCTGCAACTCCGATGACCGACTTCGACGGGAGCCGAAGGTTCCTTTCTCGTCCGAACACAATCCAGCCAGTTCGCGTGTTGCTCAGCGCTTTCGTAGAGATGAATTTCATTCGGACCGATCACCGACTGCAGTAGTTTGGGGTTGCTGGCGTCTATAGGTTTGACGCCGGAGTTATCCGCAACGGGATCAGTATCTGTCACTCTATAATTTCCCCGGGTGGCCCAGAGCCACCCTTTTGTTCCGATAAATTTCACGCCATTCGGCAGTTCATTGCTGACGATCATATGTACCCCGTTCGCATACAACGCCTCCGTCCTGAAAATTCCATGTACGTCCCATAGGCCTTTATAATCGGGGTCGTCCGTAGGGAAATCGGCATGACCCCAAATTTCCACCGGGCCCGTCAGTTCCGTTCCCATACCCCAATGAGCAGTATCGATATGATGCGCCCCCCAGCCCGTGATCATACCGGCCCCGAATTGTTCGCAGCGGAGCCAGCCTGGTCTGCTGGTGATACCCTTCATACTCGCATCTTGCGAATGCACTCTATCGTCGGTATAATAGACCTCGGGCGTAGCGCCAAGCCATGCCTCGTAATTTAAATTGAGCGGGACAGGCATTGGCGTCTTATTGCCACCGCCCGGGTCCCCCGGAAGGCCGACCTCGACCGTTTTCAATTCGCCGATCCTGCCGTTCCGAACCAACTCGCAAACCCTTTTGAACTGCGGCCATGGATCGATGGAACGCTGCTGGCTTCCCATCTGCAGTATCCGGCCGCTATTTTTTACCACGTTGCTCAGGATCCGCCCCTCTTCGATGGTCAGGGACGCCGGCTTTTGCAGATACACATCCTTCCCCGCATTGACGGCATGGACGGCAACGATGGCATGTTGATGATCGGGTAAACTGACATGAACGGCGTCGATGTCGCGGTTTGCCAGGAGCTCTTTATAATCGTGGTAAACGGCTATTTCCCAATCGCCTTTGAGACCACCGTTGAAGGGCGCTGCTTTCTCATAATTGCCTCTTACGGCGGCGGGCCCCGCCGCGGCCCGGTTCCTATCCAGGTCGCATACGGCCCTTATCCTTGCGCCGGCGTATCTTGCCACCGCCGGCATGTCGTGACTAACGGAGATCCTGCCGCAACCGATGGACGCTACGTTGATCAGGTTGCTGGGTGCATTCTTTCCGAATACGCTGGCCGGCACGATCATCGGAAAATTCGCAGCAATAGTGGCCCCCGTAGCCACCTTGACAGTCTTGCTTAAAAATTTTCTCCTTTTCATTTTTGTATTATTTCTTCAATGTCATGATCCGGGCCCCTTTTTGCGCCCTCAATGCCAATTCGGTCGTCAAAAAACAGTGTTTCTGGGTCATGGCCGTTTCCGTTCTGTTCAGCACATCATCGACAAATCGGGGACCGAACGGCAAGACTACATCGTTGCAATCCATATGCACCATCTCCTTGTTGTTCACCAGATAGAGATGATTGCCGCCTTTATTTCCCGAGGCGATATCCGTGTTCTTTCTGACCTCGATATATCCGTCCGTCCCGAGTATGGTCAATCTTCCGTCTCCCCAGGTGTCCAGCGCGTCCGGTGTAAACCAGTCGACCCTTATATAACCGGTGCCGCCATTGCCGCTGAGCATGACGTCCCCAAAATCCTCGAAGAGCGGTTTATCCGGATGGTGAACATTTCCTACTTGCGATAGCAACACCTGCGCCTCGGTGGAGCCGGTAAAATGGAGATATTGGTCGAATTGATGAGAGCCGATATCCGTGAGGATACCGCCATATCTTTTTTTATCCCAGAACCATTCCGGCCGGTCCGCCAGTCCCGTGTTCCCGATATTGTTATGAATTCGATGCGGCGCCAGGTTCACCGTTTGGATGACCGGCCCGATAGCTCCCGCTGCCGCCAGCTGGCTCGCTTTCTCCGTGGCCTTATTTTCAAATCGCTCACTGTACATAATGGAGTAGATGCGGCGGGTCTCCTGCTGCACTTTTTTGACGTCGGCCAATTGTTCCAGGGTGATAATCCCCGGTTTGTCACTTAAATAATCTTTCCCGTGTTGCATTACGCGAATACCCAGGGGGGCTCTTTCATCGGGTATGCCCGAACTTAACACCAGCTGGATCGAAGGGTCTTCCAGGATCTCGCGTTCACTTTTTGCCGCTTTTGCCTCGGGATAGGTCTTTAAAAATTTTGCCGCCAGATCGGGTTGTGCCACATACAATGAAGTCAATTCGCCTCCGCCTCTCTTGATCGCATCCGTCATGCCATAAATATGAGGGTGATCGATATTGATCACCGCAAATTTGATACGATTGGGAGCTGTAATTATCTCCTTTTGTTTTTGGGCGGATTCGACGAATTTGATCTTACCCACCAAAGGAGCCATCATCATTAAGCCGGATGCTTTAGCCGAATCCATTAAAAATTGTCTTCTGAATTTCTTAGGAGCAGTCATAATAAAAAGGTCGTGTTTATCGATAATTTACGATTTTTCCTTCAATTCATCGTGCTCCGCCCAGGCCACCGGTTCGTCCGCGCCGGCATCCCCATCGGTATATGTGTAAAAGCAAACGTCGAAATAACATCGCCAACTACGATATTTCGGTAAATGAATCGAAGGGAATATATATTATACTACTTTTCAACTAGTTGAAAATCAACACTATCTCCATCCTTATCTTCAAAGATAGTTTTATCATGCTCGACGCCGTCAGTCTTGCGGAACTTGTCGAAAAGATGACGGACCTCGTGTGGGGGCATACCTCTGTCCGGGAGTTTTTGTCGACTCCCCGCGTAAATACCAGGGAGTCGGAAATTACCTGTCGTTTCATCAGGCTTGTAGAGGAAATGGATTCCATGCAGAAAAGAATATCCGAGTATGCGCGGGAACTATATTCATCAATGACAGCGGAAACGCCTCTTTCGATGAAGAAAAACCCGATTTTGTTTTGCTGGATATTTTCCTTGAAGGCGATCTCACGGGTATCGATCTGGCCCATCCACTGAAACAAAGGCAGATCGCATTCGTCTATCTTTCGGCCAAGGGATGGCGACAAGACCCGCTTAAACAATTAATACATTGATTTACCGTTGTGGATAAAAGAAACCAATGCCAACACTCCGATGAAGGCCATTATTGTACTGTTTTTGCTGCCCTTGCAACTCTTTTCCCAGGATCTTTCCGGAATTTGGGTGGGAACGATCGCTACGTCCCAGGTACAAATGCCTTTTCAACTGGCCATCAACCAGGATATGACCGGTTATTCAATGATTAGTTTCACGTACAAAGGAGCAGAAAAAACAGCCGTCAAGAAGATCACCCTGATCCGGAAGGATAGTACTTTCACGATTTCGGATGACAAGCTGATCTACGACAATATTGAGACCAAACATCGCAACATCAAATCCTATTGTGAATTGTCCGTTAAGATGGTTGATACCATAATGGTCTTGAGCGGACCTTTCCACACACGAACGCGGGACTTACGGGCGGGTGACGAGGATCTGGCTACAGGAACCATCACGCTTCAAAAGCAAAATCCCCGGACTCCGACAAAGCTGATCAGTAAACTCGACAGTTTGAAATTGTCAACTACCCTTACATTTTCAAATCCTAAAGCAACGATTAAAAAAAGCCCGGTATCAGAAGCCGCTAAAGTGCAGCAACCTGCTAGGGCAGCTGCCCCTGCGGTAGCCCTGAATCCGGTAAAAGACATTCCAAAAATTATTCCGGCCGCAGCAGAGATTTCGATACGCAAAACACAAGTCATTCGGACGATCGATTTCAAATCCGACAGTCTTATCTTGGTTTTATATGATAATGGCATTGTTGATGGAGACACTGTAAGTGTGGTGCTCAATGGTGAAGTGATCATTCCAAAACAGCGCCTTTCTGATACAGCCTATCAAAAAGTCATAAAAACACCGCCCGGTTTGGGCGATTCTCTGCAATTAGTGATCTATGCAGAAAACCTCGGCTCCATTCCACCGAATTCCGGCTTGCTGATTATTAAAGATGGCTCCGACCGTAACGACATTGGATTCGAGGGAGATCTGAAAAGAAGCTCCGCGGTGATCCTGAGAAGAAAACACTAATATTTGGTACTCCATTCCTTGATCGAATCGATTATTGGAAGCAACGCGAGGCCTTTTTCCGTAGTTACCAAATGGGTACCACTATCAGCCTCCTTAGTATCCCCAATATACCAACAATAGTAACGTTGGGTAACAAAAGTAAAAATAAGTTTACGATGAGCAAATTAAAAAACAAGGTAGCCGTCATTACCGGAGGTAATAGCGGCATTGGAGAAGGAGACATCGGAGAAATTTGGAAAGATCGATATCGTGGTAGCCAACGCGGGGTGCGGCAACCGGCGCCACACTGGGCTCCGTTGCGGACATCGGCGAGGCCGATTACGACAAGACCATGGACCTTAACCTCAAGAGCGTCTACTTCACCGTTCATAAAGCGCTGCCCTACCTGAACGATGGCAGTTCCATCATCCTCATCGGCTCGAACGCCGGCAATAGGGCATATCCCTCCCCGTCTCTTATGGAGCAGCCAAAGCCGCGGTGATTGCCTTTGCCCGCGGATTCTCCCTGGACCTTCTCGATAGAAAGATCAGGGTAAATGTCTTATCTCCGGGTACCGGTGCGATCAACCTGGCACCGGCTAAATAATCCGCCGGTCATTCGCTGCGGAGGCAATTTATGGGATTAGCGAGCGCCGCGCGGATGGACTGAATACTGACCGTCACCAGGGCAATGACGAGGGCGACGGCGCCGGCCACGAGGAAGATCCACCAGCTGATCTCCGTGCGATAGGCAAACGTCTCCAGCCATTTGGACATGGCCCACCACGCAATCGGAAATGCGATGAGCGCGGCGATCCCGACCAGGATCGTGAATTCCTTGCTGAGGAGGCCAACGATACCGCTGACGCTGGCGCCGAGGACCTTGCGGACCCCGATCTCCTTGGTGCGTTGTTCGGCAGCGTAGGTAACGAGGCCGAAGAGACCGAGACAGGCAATGACGATGGCGAAACAGGCGAAGGTGATGAAGATCCGGCCGGTCTGCTGCTCCGCGTGATACAATTGATCAAAGTCGTTATCCATGAAGGTGTAGTTGAACGGCAGTCCTTGCTTAGCGGCATGGAACTTATTTTCCACCTGCCGGACGAGGCTGAAGACATCACTCGTGTGGAAGCGAACGGCCATGCTGCCCCAGTTAAACGTGTTGACCATCATGACCAGGGGGTGTATCTTGTCATGCATGGAGTTAAAGTTGAAATCCTTTACAACGCCGACGACATGAAAGGCGAGAGGCTTCATGTGATCCAATTGATTGGGCTTGAGCTCATCCGCCCGATTGTAGAGAAACAGTTTGAGCGGGTCCTTCGCGCCGAACATCGCTACGGCGGTTTCATTGAGGATGATTGCGGTGGAGTCGGTAGGAAATTGCGCGAGGTCGAAGTTGCGGCCTTTGACGATCTGCATGCCGAGGGTGGGAACATAATGGTCGTCGATACGGAGCGTGGTCATGAAGACCGCCTTCCTGACGTCGAACGAGGCATCCCGGAACCAACCTGGCACTTGGTACTGGCTGCCGCCGACGGTGGGGAGGTCGCCGGTGACGGTGGCCTCGGTGACCCCGGCAAGGGTGAGCAGGTTCTGGCGAAGATTGGCCGTACCATCCTGGCCGAGCGACCAGGTCCCATGGATGACGAGTACCTGATCCCGATTAAAGCCGACTTCCTTATTTCGAATATAGTGCAACTGGCGATAGATGACGAGGGTGCTGACGATGAGGCCAATAGAAATAAAAAATTGAAAGACCACCAGGCTGCTACGGAGCCAGCTGCTCTTGAAGCCGGCCGCCATCTTCCCCTTGAGTACATGGATCGGCTTAAAGGAGGAAAGGTAGAAGGCGGGGTAGCTGCCTGCGAGGCAGCCGACCAGCAGCACCAGGCCGATGAGGATAAGCAGGAACCGGCCGCTGAAAAGCATGTCGGGCTGGAGCGATTTGCCGGCAAGCGCATTGAACATCGGTAGCAGCAGGACAGCAATGACCAGGGCGAGGACGAGGGAGAAGAGGCTGAGCAGGATGGACTCGGTGAGGAACTGGAAGATGAGGTGTCCTTTTGTCGAGCCGGCGACCTTGCGGATGCCCACTTCCTTGGCACGTTGTGCCGAGCGGGCGGTGCTGAGGTTCATGAAATTGACGCAGGCGATCAGGAGGATGAGCACGGCGATGACGGAAAAGATGTATACGTACTGGATGTTGCTGTTGGCTTCGAGTTCATCAGACTTATTGGAGTGGAGGTGGACGTCGGTGAGAGGGAAGACCTGGCACCCCACATGATTACCCGCTTTCTCGAGGTCGGCCTCCGAACTGTGGACCATTTCCTGGAGGGCCCGGCTGATATGGAGGTTGACGATTGCGTCTACATCCTTCTGGACCTCGGCTCGCGTGGTGCCGGGTTGGGCAAGGATATAGGTATAATAATTACTACTTAGCCAGTCGTTGTCGTCGGGGTCATTAAAGGTGTTGACTTCGCGGAGGGGCCGGATGAAACTAAAGTGGAACTGGGACTGTTCCGGCATGTCCCGGATGACCCCGGTGATCTTGACGAGTGTATTGTTACTACCTACTTCCAGCGTGCGGCCGACGACATCGGTGCTGTTGAAATAGCGGCGGGCGGCACTTTCATCGATCACGATGGAGTGAGGGTTGTTGAGAGCGGTATTGGGGTCGCCGGCGATCATGGGCAGGGTGAAGACCTTGAAGATCGTCGAGTCGGCGAAAGTGAAGCGATGGTCGAGGACGTGATCGTTGCCCTTCCTCACCAGCAGGTCGCCCGGGTTGCGGAATCGGACCATCTGCTGGATCTTTGGATAAGAAGCGACGAGAGCAGGGCCGAAAAATTTGGAAGTGGTGGCAGCGGCGTACCGGGTGTTATTGATGTAGCTATCCTCATCGATCCTATAGATGCGGTCGGCGTTGACATTGTAGCGGTCGTAACTGAGCTCATCGGTGACGTACAGGACGATCAGCAGACAGACGCCGAGGCCGGCAGCGAGACCGAGGGCGTTGAGGGCGGTAAAGCCCTTGCTTTTCCTGAGGCTGCGGAAGGCAATCTTGAGATAGTTGCGGAACATGGGATGGTCGGTTTTATGACGAGTAAGGCGGCCAGATCATTAGGATGATCCCAAAAGGGTGCCGGGTTTATAAAGTCTTGAAGACCATTATTCTGTAAAGGCCTTCGAGCGACAATGATGTTCGGTTTCGATACAGCGATCGTGCAGGAACGAGCACCGGCGGCGTTCCGACTGACTTTTCAACAATCCAAAAAAAATTGAAAATGAATTTTGCGCAACCGAAATGTTGCACATATATTCAAAAAATTTCGGCGACTCCAATATTGCGAGAATTACCGCACCGGTGTTAATCATTTCAGGTGACAATGATGGCCTGGATAAAATTGAGTTGGAAAAAACCTATCAATTATTGGGAGGCGGTGTTGCTGCTGATTAGGCCCACTTACTGATTTGTGAACCTCGGCATGATCAACTCTTTGCTGTACAAGTCCTTTGCGGATTCGATGTTCGTCTCGCTCATCTTTTGGTATGCTTCAAAAAGCTGTTCGACTATTGCATTTACCGGATCAATATTTTTCGCATATAAGTGATCTTTAATGACTTCGAGCAATGCTAACTGCCTTAATTGAAATTTTAATATCTCCTTATTTGTGGCATTAATATCATTTAAAAATAAAAGCACAAGATTTTGAAAATCGTGTTCTGGCATGGACATAAGATGGGCGGGGTTTAATGTTAATGAATCAATGCTCGTAAGATAATACAAAATAAAGGCTGCGATAGGGGAAATTTAACCCTGGAGAATGACGCCATTAAGAACGTCCTGGAAAAAAAGTACGGCGGCCTGACGACAAACGGGAAGCAGTAGAGCTGCTGGTGCAAGAGAAACTGAGTGTCCGTCAGGCCTGTAGGCTGGTCAAAATGCCCCGATCTGTATTCCGATACGCAAAAGTCCCAAAAGATGACGGCGTGTTGATGGTAGCCCTGGAAGAACTGGTCACGAAGCACCCGACCATAGGTTTTTGGAAGTGTTATTATAGGCTTCGGAGAAAGGGGTACGGATGTAATCATAAACGACTCTATCGGGTATACAAGCTGTTGAAGTTAAATATCCGGCGCAGGATCAAGCGCAGACTGCCAGAGCGGATAAAACAGCCACTGGTAGTTCCTGATAGCCTTAACCAGGCGTGGAGCATGGACTTCATGAGCGATAGTCTGGTAGATGGAAGGCGGTTCCGGCTGCTGAATATAATTGACGACTATAACCGGGAGTCGCTTTGGATCGAGGTTGATACCTCCCTTCCGAGTTTGCGGGTTATCCGGGTTCTGGAAAGGCTAGTAGAACTAAGAGGAAAACCGCTCCGGATCAGGGTTGACAATGGCCCCGAGTTCGTAAGCGACCGGCTGCAGCTGTGGTGCGAAGAAAGAAACATACAGTTAATGTTCATCCAACCGGGTAAGCCGGTACAAAACGCTTTTATCGAACGAAACAATGGCTCTTTGAGAAGCGAACTTTTGGATGCTTACCACTTCTTCACCTTGCAAGAGGTCCGGCTAATGGCCGAGGAGTGGCAGCAGGATTACAACAGCTCACGGCCACACCAGGCGTTGGGTTTTGTACCTCCGCTGGAATATATCTAATCCGTTTCCCTTTTGCTTAACTAAAAAACTTGAAAACTCTAAGCCCCAGCGGGCCGGAAAGAAGGAGAGCTTACATTAGTTTTTACGTTGATTTAGAACAAATTTGATTTAGCAAAGCGGCAATTGTATCGTAAATAACTGAAAACAAATATATAATGGAAAGGCTTCTGCTGTCTTGGCCCATTGTTTTGTACGGATAAGCTGATAAATGTTGATGCAACTTGAAAATAGTGAACGCATGCTCTAAGATCAGTCGGTGTAGAATCGAACTCTATTGTTTTCGGAATCAACGTATACTGGGTTTGGGCGACAATATGGGCGGCAGCGGGCGGACGGGAGATGATGCGGCGAAGCGCACTGAGGCGAATGTGGAGCAAAGCGACACCATGAGCCTCAGCGCGGCATCGAACCGGAGGCAGGAACTACCCGAGCCGCCCTAGATAGCAATGTCAATTCTTACAGCTGCGAAGGTAAAGGGGACAGCCAGGACTGTCCCCTGGGGAGGCTACCAAATAGCCCCCTGACGGTCTCCGCAGCGATCCATAAGCAGGTCGATCCGGTACTGCACTATGTTGTTCAGGATGACGGCCTTGGGGACCTTGAACAAGGCGGAAGCCAGGTCGAGGACACCACCGAGCTGGTGGCCGGTATTCAACCGAGCTTTGTTGCTTCGATAATCTACATATAAAGTGCCTTCTTCGTGGAAAGGCAATGGAAAGATGGCGTAGCCACGATGGCTGACGATAGATCCGTATCCTAATATTTCCAGGTAGGTCTTGACACATAGATTGTTTATGCGTTCTTGCCGGGCCTTTCTCAAGGTTTGCTGTGACATGATTTAAAGCTTTAAAGTGTTAAAAAATTAAACCGATGTCTCCGGCGTGAGGGTGGCTGAATGCCAAGGAGGAACGGAATAACGAGGTCTTTGCTGCTGCTCCTTTCCCGGTGAAGCTTGTGCAGGCGTCCCTGCCGAACCCTTGCACCGAATCGTTTATGCCGTAGTTCCTTGGCGAAGCCGGCCGGTAGCCGAACTTTGCGGATTAATTTTTATCACTTTTCGCTTTCAGCTGGAGATGGTCTTTGGAGGAGAAGGTTGTTGGCGAGTAAAAGACTAAATACACCCTGGGGGACAAGATAAATCTTGTCCCCCAGGGGCGGCAACGGCGACCCTTATGCTGATCACGGTACTACTGCTCATCGCCGGCGCCATCTTGTACTACGTTGATCATTCGGAAATTGTATACAGGGGAAAGGTTGCTTCAGCCGCCACCCGACTAGTCACATTCACGTAGCCCATAATTTAGCTCATCGGGCTGAGGCGAATGTGGAGCGGAGCGACACCATGAGCCTCAGCGCAAGATCGAACAGACTAGAAATCTGCCCCTGCAGTGGCACGGCCAAGCCAAAAAATCCCGAAATTTTCGGATGAGTAATCAAGCTTGACGGCCCCTAAAAAGCTTTCGGAACATGCCGGTTCGACCTAGTATCGCTTTTTAGGGGACGGCGAGCTTCGCCAAGGCGTTACTACTGCCCGGCTTTATTTGATCGCTCATCGCCGCGGCAGCTTGTACCACTGCTGGCCATTCGGGAGCTGTATGCAGGAGAAAGGTCGTTTCAACCGCCACCCGACCGCCACGCGGCCGGCGGTGCTGCGCGGAGTAGGCCGACAACGGAGGCCGGCGCGCAGCTACCCGCGGTAGACCTTAGTTGTTATGCGGGAGCGGAGCGGACGCAAATCCATTAGCCCCGCCGCCGGCCGCTTGCGGGTGGCGGACGTATATGGGCAGCGGGCGGACGGGAGAAGATGCGGCGAAGCGCACTGGGGCGAGAGAGGAGCGCAGCGACGAATGAGCCGCAGCGCATTTTCGAACCGGACGCAGGAGCT
>Ga0134126_10001556_pt1 | contig 29234 bp, 40 predicted proteins | sample KB31752_FD_96881 | JGI IMG/M metagenome (GOLD analysis project Ga0134126, IMG submission 96881) | Terrestrial soil microbial communities with excess Nitrogen fertilizer from Kellogg Biological Station, Michigan, USA - KB3-175-2 | ecosystem: Environmental > Terrestrial > Soil > Unclassified ... | reverse complement strand
TACACTTTAAGTAATCATAAGTAACTATTGCAAATAAGATAAAGTGCTGAAAAGCATTGTTTATAGTGCATTTAAATGAAATAGGGTAACTTACTGTTACCCTATTAAGTGATCCGGATTGGAACACAACTATTTTACAAGATAAGCTCTACATAATAGTTTCACGTGGAACAAAAATAAATGCTAAACTATTGTTAAACTGCTTATATTTGTTTTAAAGAAATTGACTTATGAGGTGGAAGTCAAAAAGCATAAATAAACCGAATTTAGGAGATACGCAATACAAAAAGACATTCGCTTGGTTGCCTATTAAGCTAAAAGATTGTGATCAACCTAAAAATGTAGTTTGGCTTGAATATTATATCAAAGTTTATAAATATAAAGAAATTACTAAATTGACAAAAGTTGGTTCGCATATGCATAAATACAAAGCAAACGAATGGGTTTATACACAAAGTTATAGCCCTGCAAATGCATCAATGTATAGAAGATGAATAAAGAAGTAGTTTGGATAATACGGCTATTGTTTGCGATCTCTTTAGGATTGTCTATTTTCTGTGCGTTTATTAATGCTTTTGAGGGGCAATACATATTCGTCGGCACATCTTCAGCATTCTTATCTTTACTTTTTATTAATTGGTTGTTTAAATATAATCCTGAATGAACGATATAAAATTTGGCAAAAGCAAATCTCAACCTATTAAAGCTGTAAGGCAAGTAATAGAATTAAGTGACCAAGAATATGAAGATGTGAAATCGGGTAAGAAAACTATTGGCCATAATCATCACGGTCTATTTGTCCCAATTAAGAGATAGACATCCTGTTACACTTGATGAATTAGATGGCGAATAAAATTAAATAATCATGGATAATAGAAAGATAGAAATCCCGTACCCGCTTATTGGTAAAAACTTCATCGTAACGCTAAAGCAGCCCGTAATGCTTGGGAATGGGCTAACAACTAATGTCATAGAATGCGAATCATATTATCATGGCAATATGGATAACTATATATTATTGCAAGACAAGGATGGGGTTATCGCCACTATGCCTTTATCGAATATTCTCGGAATAATTGCAAGTAAAGCAGAAGCATATGGCACAACTATTACGATATAAATTTTACTTATAATGTCAAGGTACTGGGCAAAGGGTACATCACAGCGCAATATATGGGAATTCGCTTTTCAACACATGCATCACGTTTTTTCACATTTTGTTGTCAATATGTTGGACAATTCCCTTAATTTTGACAACAAAGCAGGAAAAACACAGTTGCAACAATAGTTTTAGCCTGACAACAAACATGGCATTATTAACAAAAAACGAATTTGCCGAACAGTGCGGGATACAAACTAAAGCATTGTCTGTTTACATACAAAGAGGGAAGGTAGTCGTTGTAAATGAGCATCTTGATACCAATAACGACCGCAACAAGGCATTTATAGAGAAAAATAAAGGCAAAAAGCGTGAGAAAGAGCTAATAAAAGATATTCCTACCATTGCGCCAACGGTAAAACACCAGGTAAATATCGATGATTTTGATGATGATGTGCTAAACGAGGACGATGAAGATAGCGAAGTGCCGGCATTATATGTATCTGAAAAGCTGCTAAAACACCTTGATACAAAGAAAAGAGAGCGTGAAATATCGCTTTTGAAGATAAAAGAGGATAAGATAAGGGGTATAGTTATACCATCTGACCTTATTAAGCCTGTGTTTCTGCAGCATAATCAATATATTCTTATGGAGCAAAAGAATGCGGACGAGGAAATATTAACTATGTATGCACATAAATATAGTATGAGCCTTGAAGATATTGCATTTATGCGGGGGGAGTATGTGAAGCGTAGGAACGCAGCCGTACAGAAAGCAGCAGAGAGTAGCGCTAAGGCTGTGGAGAATATAGTAAGGGATTTTTCAGATAAACGAGGTGTTGGGGAAAGGGTTTAAAGATTTATTATGCCTAATATAGATAAGTATTATTTCATTTTTGTTTTATTAATACTTGTGATTTATGTAGCTATCAAAATAATTAGATTTATCCGTGTTCAACGATAGTAACTTATATACTTCACAATTAAAGGATATTATCACTTCTGGGATTGCGCAAATATCCACGATAAAGCCTTCTGAATGGACTGAACAAAACGTAGTGATGGGCAAGCCTCGCCCCGGACCATTCAGGTACAACTACACACCATATGCAAGAGAAATTATAGATTGCTTAGCTCCTGACCATCCGGCTCGTAAGGTTGCTGTGATGAAAGGTGCACAAATCGGCTTTAGCTCAGGTATAATAATCCCAGGTATCGGCTGGATGATAAAAAACAACCCTGGCAACTGTTATTTCATGGTTGGCGCTCCTGATCTTATCCCAAAAGCTGTAGAAAAGCTTGACCTTATGATAGACGGCGCTGGTTTAAGGTCGTATATAAAGCCGCAGGTACAACGAAACAGGGCTAATAAATCGGGAGATACTAACTTTAAAAAGGACTTTTCAGGCGGGTATGTGTCTATAGGCAGTGCAAACAACCATAAGGCAATAGCCCAGGTAGATCTGCAATACATTTTTTTGGATGACTTGGATGCTATGCGAGGGCAATCTAAGGAATCAGGTAGCCTTATAAAACTCATTGAACAACGTGCAGCGGCTTATAAAGACATTTATAAGATGTTCTTAATCAGCACACCTCTTGTTAAAACAACATCGCTTATTGAGCCGGCATATTTAGCGGGGGATCAGCGTAACTTCTTTGTAGAGTGCCCTTGTTGCCATGAGCCTATAGTTTTAAAATGGAGTGTACCCGAAGGTGGTGGTATGACCTGGGAATTAAATAGCCAGGGACAATTGATAGAAAGTTCTGTGGGTTATGTTTGTCAACAATGCGCAGGTTTTTTTAATGACAAGGATAAATATAATCTGCTTAATGGAGGCATGTGGAAACCAACAGCCACGCCCAGCGAGGAGGGATATTACAGTTATCACATACCAAGCCTTTACGCTCCTATCGGTATGTTTGATTGGGCTAAGTATGTAAAAAACCTTATAGCATGTAATCCTCCTAATCAACCACGTATAGAAACGCAATACCAGGTATTTGTAAATACCTGTTTAGGTGAAGCATATGAAAGCTCAGCAGAAGCGCCAAAGGCAAACTCTATACAAAAGAATATCAGGCCATATGATATTGGCACCTTACCGGAAAAATTAAGTATCAATGATGGTAATGGCAAAATAGTTTTGCTTACATGTGCTGCAGATATGAATGGTCTGGTAGATGATGCGCGTTTAGATTATGAGATAGTTGCATGGACTGAAACAGGGGCAAGTTATAGTGTACAGCATGGTAGTATAGGAACATTTATACCACGTGAGAATACGCGTAAGCACAAAGTAGATCGCGAGCATTGGTCCTATGAAAGGAATAGCCCAAATAGCGTATGGAAAGAATTTGATCTATTGATAAGCCAACAATACAAAACAGATACCGGACGAAATATGCAAATATTCGTTTCCGGTTTAGATTGCGGGCATTATAGCAACTTCGCATATGCTTATATAGATGCAACAAATAGCCATGTTATAGGATTGAAGGGTAAAGAGGCAGATAAATATATAAAGTTTGGTATAGATGTACCATTATTCAAACCAGCGCGTGAACGTTCAAAGCTTTATATACTTGAAGTGGGGCTGATAAAAGACGATCTTAGTGATTATATGGCATTGAAATGGAGCGAGAACGACGACAGCCAGCCAAATTATTTTATGAACTTCCCACAACCGAGCAATGGGCTTTATGGCTTTACCAATTATTTTGAGCACTTCGAAAGTGAGCATCGTGTTATAGATACCAATACTGAAGGTGCAGGCATAGCGGCACGATGGATAAAGAAAAGCAGCAATGTCCAAAACCACATGTGGGACTGCAGGGTGTATAATATAGCATTGCGTGAGATAGTCGTGAGCCTTATCGGCAAGGAGCTTAAAATTAAAAATTTCACGTGGAAAGAATATGTAGAAATTGTAACAGGCGAAGCTGCTTAAAAAACATTCCCCTCGGCGGGGAATAAAAATATAGTGCTGCTTTAACGCTGCTAAATTGCGCCAAAGAGTACACAATGAGTAGCACCGCGGTAGCCTTGAACAGAATATCACGTATTGTAGGATATCAACTGACAAAAGGGACTTTCAATACTTCCTCTCCAAATCTTCCTCAACGTATAGCGGTATTAGCAGAAGCAAGTACGGCAAACCAATCAGGGTTATCAACCTCTCCTGTTCAAATTACATCAGCGGCGCAGGCTGGCAAACTATATGGGTTTTCAAGCCCTATGTATGCTATCATGCGTATATTATTTCCGGTAAACGGAGGCGGTGTAACAGTTCCCGTAATTGCTTTTGCACAATTGGCTGCAGGCGGTTCAGCAGCTAAGGCTATGACTATAACAGTTACGGGAACAGCTACTGCAAATGGCACTCATTATATAAATATTAATGGCCGTGAGATCATAGATGGTAGCGCTTATGCTGTAAATATTGTTAATGGAGATACGCCTACTGTTATAGCCGGTAAAATAGTTACCGCAATAAACAATGTTTTATCATGTCCTGTATCTGCAGCAAACACTGCAGGTGTTGTAACGTGTACCGCAGAGTGGACAGGGTTAACATCACAGGATATTTCGATAACTGTAGATTCAAATAATACTTCTATAGGCGTTACTTACGCAGTAGCTCAAACTGTTGCTGGTACCGGCACGCCAACGGTTACATCTTCATTACAATTGTTCGGTTCAGACTGGAACACTATCGTTATCAACGGTTATGGTGCAGTATCTGCTACAATGGCTGAATATGAAGCGTTTAACGGCATACCGGATCCTAATACTCCATCAGGAAGATATACGGGAACAATATTCAAACCATTTATTGCGCTAACAGGTAGCACGCTTGATAATCCAACATCTATAACAAGTGCCGGTGTAAGGCCGTCAAATGTTACTATAGCAATATGCCCTGCTCCACTTTCACAAGGTATGCCTTATGAAGCTGCAGCAAATATGGCTGTATTGTTCAGTAATGCAGCGCAGAACAGTCCACATCTTGATGTTTCAGGGCAAAGTTATCCCGATATGCCTCTACCTGTCGCCGGAACAACAATAGCAATGCAGGATTATAACAATAGAGATGCTTATGTACAATTAGGCTGCTCTACTGTGGATATAGTTGCAGGGGCTTACCAGGTTCAGGACTTTGTAACAACCTATGCGCCATCAGGTGAAATACCCCCTCAGTTCAGATATTGCCGCAATCTAATGTTAGACTTTAACATTAGATATGGCTATTATCTTTTGGAATTGGCAAATGTTGTTGACCATGCAATAGCAAATGATGGGGATGTTGTAACAGCTACAAATGTTATTAAGCCAAAGCAGTGGACACAGATCATAGCAAACTATGCTAATGACCTTGCGAAACGTGCACTAATAGCAGATGCATCATTCATGCAGTCAAGCACAGAGGTAAATATAAGCACGACAAATCCTGACAGACTGGAAACATTCTTTAGGTATAAGAGGACTGGATATTTACGTATTGCTTCGACAACTGCTGAGGCTGGCTTCAATTTCGGTAATTAATAAACTATAAAATAATTATACAATGGCTGTAGGCGGCGATATAATTGAGATAACATACAATCACCCGACAATAGGCAGTGGTATCATCTATCCTAAAGCAAGCGAGGAAAGCAAGTATGATTTGGGCGGCATGCGCAGTGAAGATGATAACAAAGGTGTAGATGGCAGTGGGACAATGATAGATAAAATGACCCGTGTACGATGGAGTTTTGAAACTACTATTGCCTGGGATATGAATGTACGTGAAGAATTGGAGGCATTAGTCGCTTTAGCTTCTGACCCTGTGGCTGCAAACTGGACATTTACACACATTAACGGTACAGTGTACGGTGCAATAGGCAAACCGGTCGGTGATATGTCGGGTAATGGTAATAACGCAACGTTCGCTCTTAAATTATCAGGCGGAGGAATATTAAAACAAATATAAATGGAACCGAAAGTATCATACGATCAGGCTAAGCTTGAAATTGACGGATGGCTGGATTACAAAAAAGTATCAGACAAAAAGCGTGATACCTATAAGGATGCTATTGATACGCTTATAGATGTAATGACCAATGGTGTTATATCTATTGACGAAAACAATAAGATAATTCATACACTGATATTCCCTGTAAAGGACAGTTCAGGTAATGATGCGCTTACTACGCTTGAATATAAACCACGTATAAGCGTTGGTGAATTGCAAACACGTATGAAGATTGTTAAAGCAGGTGATTCAGACGGCCGTATAATGGCATATGTATCTGCATTGACAGGACAATCAGCAGGCATGTTAGCGAAACTGGATACAGAGGATAATACTATTTGTCAATCTATAGCGGTTTTTTTTCTGTAGATGGAGACTTAAACAGAATGATAAAAACAATCATACGCGATCATCATTGGGAGCCTGTTGTAATAGACAGGCTCTTTTTAGATAATGTAGATCATCAAGGTTTGGAATATTGGTATGAAGATACACTGGACTTTATAAGTAAGCTAAAGTAATGGAATTTGTACTGCCTGCCATATTTAAAGCTGTAGATAAATTTTCGGCGCCAATTGCCGGAATGGGGAAATCTATAGATAGCCTTGCAGACAGGGCACATGCAGATGCCGCAAGGATGGAACGCAGTTTGCGCAGGGTACACGACGCGGCTATGAACATAGCAGAAAAAACAGCTATAGCAGGTGCTGCAATACTCGCGCCCTTGGTATTAGCTACAAAGGCTGCAGAAGATTTCCAGGTTAAAATGAGCAATGTGGCAACATTGGTAGATACTTCGAAAGAAAGTATGGTTGCTATGGGTGACGAGGTGCTGAAAATAGCACAACGTACACCTGTTGCTATCGATGATCTCACACAGGCACTTTATCAGATACGGTCTGCAGGCATACCTGCCGCTAAAGCAATGGAAGTGTTGGAGCAATCAGCAAGGTTATCAGTAGCCGGTTTGTCTACTGCAACAGAGGCCACAAACGCAATGACATCTGCATTAAACGTATTTAAAAATGAAAATCTTAGCGCCAATGAGATAGCTGATATATTCTTTAAAACAGTTGCTGCGGGGAAAACTACCATGTCACAGCTTAATGAGGCGTTTGGTTCGACGGCGCCTATAGTAAACGCTGCAGGTGTAAAATTTAAAGACTTTCAGGCCGCAACCGCTGCATTAACACTCACTGGCTTGCAAGCATCAGAGGCACAGCATGAGATAATGGGATCAGTTGTTTCACTTTTAAAGCCTACTGGTGAAATGCAAAAGATATTCCATGAATTGCATGTGAAAACCGGTAAAGAACTTATTGATAAAATGCATGGCTTAGGTGGAGCATTCAAAGCGGTGGAAACCGCCGGCACAAAAGCGGGTATAAATCTTGCAAAAGCATGGGGACGTAAAGAAGCGTTCACGGCAGTTACACTGTTAAATGGTTCGCAGAATAATGCCTATGTTAAAAACCTTGAAGATATGTCCAATGGCATCAACAAGGTAGATGAGGCATTTAATAAGCAGATGGAAACAAGCAAAGCGCATAGCCAGCTTGCAAAAAATAATCTTGAAGCATTGTCTATTACTATAGGTGAAAAATTATTGCCAATAGTTGATAAGCTGATAGATAGGGTTGTTCCTATAATACAGCATTTTACCGAATGGATACATACTCACGAAAAGCTTGCTACAGTTATTGTTGTTTCTACTGCTGCTATAGGTAGCTTGCTGTTAGGTATAGCAACAGTATCGGGTATTATCGGAATAGTAACAAAAGCTACATGGTTATGGCAGGCAGCGCAATGGGTATTAAATATTGCCCTTGATGCCAACCCTATAGGTTTACTTATACTCGGTATAGCAGCTTTAGTGGCCGGTATAGTGATATTGGTAAAGCATGTTAAAGGCTGGGGTGCGCAATGGGATGAGATAACGCATTGGATGGGTGCTGTATGGAAAGCAGTAAGCCTCGGTTTGCAACTGGAATGGCTTGTACTCAAAAATACATTCCTTACAATGGTTGATGCAATGGTATTAGCATGGAAATGGGGGCAGAATATGATAGGCAATCTATCTGACGCTCAGTATGAGAAAGATAAAGCACGGATAAAACAAGAAATGAAAATGCCGGTTGATAATATTAAGGCAACTGCTATAGCAGCGGCTAATGCCGCTGGCGATATTAAAGTACCTGCATGGAAACTGCAATGGGATAATGAGCAATCAAAAACAGAAGATAATAAAGAGCAGGACAAGTCGGCCAATAGCTCTGTTGATCCCAAACTGATCGAGCATTATCAGAAAACAAGCGGAACGCAGAATAATACAAATCACACTGCGGAAATAACAGTAAAGGCAACAAACGGGACTCATGCAGCGGTAACTAAAAATAGTGGCATACCAATTAAATTAACACCAACAGTAGGGCAATTCCAATGATAGACGCACTTATTATAGAAACAGGGAACGGTGGTGACCTATTACAACAAGGCAATGATATGGCTATTGTTGAAGGGTTTGAAAATATGCCATACCTGGCAATGTTCAGTGGTGATGGTGATTGGTGGGGCAATAACCTATTATTTTCCAACAACGATAGCAGCGTATTTTTTTCTTCTCAGACTGAAAGGGTTATGCGTGAAGTAACACTTAATAGTGCCGGGAGGATAAAGATAGAAACTGCAATAAAAAATGATCTTGCTTTTTTAAAGTCAAACATTTCCGGCACTACAGTAGATGTTACTACTTCTGTCGTTAATCCTGACAGGCTTGATATAGAAATAACAATAAATGGCAATACTTTTTACATGCAGTGGAACCCGTCTACAGCATTTTTAAATTATCAGGTATAATGATAAATATTCCTACTATATCGCAATTATATAATGATATTCTCGCAGACCTTCAAACCGAGTTTAATGCCACTGTTTCACCTTTCGGTAAATCATTCTTACGCGCACAAGCAGCAGTACAGGCAGCTAAGTTAAAGCTGTTTTATCTCGCTATAGGAGACTTGCAAAAAAACATATTCGTCGATACTGCAGATCCTGCATCGCAAGGCGGCACACTTGAAAGGTTTGGGCTTATAAAACTTGGAAGAAACCCATTCACAGCAACGCAGGCACAATATAATTGCACAGTTACTGGCGCAATGGGTGCGGTTATACCCGCGCAGACCTTATTTAAAAGTGATGATAGCAGCTTAAATCCCGGTTATTTATTTATACTCGATACCGCATATACAATGCCATCAGGTACTGGCACAATAATACTAAGGGCATTAACTGGCGGTACGATATCTTCTTTGAATATAAGCGATACACTAACGGCTACTGCTCCAATAATAAATGTAAATTCAGGCGCTGTAGTTGGAAGCGTTGCTGTTTCTCCAATAGATGCGGAAACAACAGAGCAATACAGGGCTAAAGCATTACAGGCTTACAGGCTTAATCCGGAGGGTGGATCATCAGCAGATTACCGGTTATGGGGTTCAGATGCTGCAGGTGTACAGCAAATATATCCATATACTGCAAGCGGCCTGCCAAATGAGATCAATGTATTTGTAGAGGCTATACTTGCTGATAGCACAGACGGCAAAGGAACACCTACTTCAACAATATTAACAGCAGTATCAAATGATATTGCAACTGATCCAATAACCGGCAAAGGCCGTAAGCCATTAGGAGTATTAGCAGTTAACGTCGCCGCTATCATCATAAACAATGTGGACATAACAATAAATAGCGGAGGAACTATAACAACAGCACAGCAGGCATTGATAACAGCTGCCTTGACACAAGCTATATCAACGATCCGGCCTTTTATACCTGGTGCTGATGCCATTACTGCTAAAAATGACATTTTAAGTACAAATAATATAATAAACGTCATATTAAATACTATACCAGGGCTTATTTTCAGTAGCGTAACACTTGACATAAATTCTACTCCTGAAACTTCTTATGTATTTGATCTTGGCAATATTCCTTACCTGCATTCTGTAAGTTATGTATAACGACACTTTATTATGGCTATCGAGTATACTTTACCCTAAAGGCAGAGCATTTAAAATGCCTGTAGGCAATGCGAAATTGCTTATAGATGAAGATGGCGTAGAAGATATAGTAACGGAGGATGGCACAACAAGTATTATAGATAGCACATTAAATGGAAACCTGGCAAGATTACACGCAGCTTTGGCATTAAGTGAAGATCAGGCTTTTCAGGATGCTTTAAGCGTTTTAAATGATATACTACCTGACAATAACAACTTCACCATAGACGATGCTAACGATTGGTATAGGAGATTAGGCATTTTTAATTCAGGCTTTGTGACTTTATCAGATATGAAAGCTGCCATTTCACAAAAAATGGCATACCCAGGCACTGTAGCACCACGACAAGCTCATGATTACCTGCAAGATCAATTACAAGCCGCTGGATTTAATGTATTTGTTTATGAAAATATATTTAGCGATGGACATGGTGGCTTTATGGCAGTAGCGCCAAGCTCAGTGGTTGGAACTGGAAATTTAAAGGCCGAATCAGATTTTTGTCAATCAGGACAGATACAATCAGGTCAAACATCTGCAAATAACATTACAATAATTGCAAATAATATTGACGAAACAAAAGATCAGCCGTTCAATTTCGGAAGTAATTACAGAAGTACGTTTTTTATAGCCGGTAATACTATTAGCACATTTGCTACGGTTGTGGCAGGTAGGCATGATGAGTTCAGGCAATTAATATTACAGATCAAACCACAACAAACAATAGGATTTTTATTCATAAACTACATATAATATGGCAATAGGTATTCAAAATTATCCAAACATAGACACGACAGATCCTACAAACTTCCCTAATGGAAGGATAAAAGATGATCCGGCAGGGGTTGTGGGCACTCCTTTAAAAGAAAGCACTATAGGAGATATACATCAATTTTTCGCTAAGATATTACGACTTACAAGCACTTCGCCAAATAATTTGCCAGAAGATGAAGGTAATGGGTTTCAATATCTAAAATCTTTAATGAATATTATTTTCCCCCCTTTTGAAAGTTTAGGATTAGTATTTCAAACAGATATTTCTAATACATGGGCTAATGTGGCTGGTTCATTTAATAATGCAGCATTTCAAATATTATCAGCACCTGGTGGATTGTTTTCATTAGCGCCTGCAAGCGTTGTTAATCTTTGTGGACAAGTACATATATCGGCATTGGGCGGAAGTGGCACTTCGCCAATTTTTCAGGCAACATTGATAGCACCTGTATCTAAAAAAGTGCAGATGGGAGCAATGGCTTCTATAGGAGGTACATTAACGCCTGTGACGTTGACAATGGATACTACTGGATTATTAACATTGAATGTTACATCAACAGCAGCGTGCACAGTTTATTTAGATGGATTAAGTTATAGGCAGATATAATGCAGATAAATATAGATACGGAAGCTTTGGTAGGTTTTGCCAACAAACTTGAAAAGATAAACAAGTCGGCATTGCCTGTATCTGTACGTACTGCATTAAATAAGGCAGCTTTTGACGTAAAGACCAATACAATGCCTGCAAGCGCTAAAAAATCTTTCATAGAACGAAAACCTACATTTTTCAAAGCTAATTCAAAAGTTGTGCCAGCTTTAGGATTTGATATTAATTCCATGCAGTCAAAGGTTGGTTTTGTGCCATTAAGAAGTAAAGGGAATGCAATAGAAGACCTGCAGGAGCAGGAAAAAGGAGGGGTTATTGGAGGCAGGTCATTTATACCATTAAAGCAGGCTCGTTCGGGTACAAGCTGGAACCGAAATGTTAAAGCAAAGGCACGTATAGCAGATGTGAAAAGCAAGATAGTAGATAGTAAAAAGGCGCAAGGTAAAAATGATAAAGAGAAGTTTATCAAAAGCGCAGTTCATGCTGGTAAGGGCGGCTGGGTGATTGGCAATAGGCGCAATAGCAAAGGTAATAAAATACTATTTCAGATCCGTAGCGTGGTAAGGAAAGGTAAAAACACTATAGTAAAGTCTGTGCCCATGTTCGCAGTAAAACAAGGGCGCAAAGTAAGGACAAAAGCTACAGCGTTCATGGAAAAGGCAGCTTTAACGAGCGGCAACAAACTACAGCAATATTTTGTTGAGGAAGCAAAGAAAAGAATATTAAAATGAGTTGGTTAGATAAAGTACAGCAGGATTACACTATAACATGCGGCGATGGCACAAGCTATACTGTTAGCTGGCTTAATGCGTCCAAAGGAATAGAATATAATATTGCGACTTTTGAATTTAAGGAGCTTGCAGGGACGTTGGTTTACAGAGGTACGCCAAGAGGTACGAAATATGTGTTAGAGATATATTTTCAGGGAGACGATCATTTAGACGTGTCATCATCTTTTGAAGTATCGGCTGCTAATCCTGCACCGTGGACAATATCACACCCTTATTATGGGCAGTTGTATGTTCAGCCGGTGTCAATGACTTATGACAATGCTGAATATAATGTTACAAAAATTATTGCAAATGTTATTGAAACGCTATTAAGTGATGGCAACATAGTTACCATATCAGCACCGGATAAAATAACTAATGATAAAGCTAATTGTGACACTCTATTTGCAAATACTTTCGCTACAGATGTACCCAATCCTAAAGCCGGCGACATAAATAGCATGACAAATAATGTTAATGGCTTTTTTAATACTATAAAATCATCTATTATAAGCTCAGACGATTTTGCGACATACTTTAATGCTTATAACAGCGCATTGGCTGCAATAGATGATGCAACGGATAACGTGCTAAATGCTGTTGCTGTTATGCAGGCTTTAATATCATTACCTGCAACATTTGTGGATAGTGTTGTAAACAGAGTGCAGATGCTTGGCAACTTATTAAACTTTATCGGCTCTACTATAGTAAATGTTTCGTCCCCATCGTCAAAAAAATTGTATGAAAATAACGCAGGTACAATCATAACGACGCTATTAATGGCATCAGTTACAAATATTACTGATGACTACGCCAATACTACACAGGTTATATCTGTTATTGATTCATTGGTTGGCTATTATAATACTTATGTTACAAGTCTTGATGGATTACAAACAGTTAATGGTGGTAGCCCCGATAGCTATATACCTGATCCTGATGCGCTGAATGCTCTAAGCCAGTTACTTAGTTATACTGTAAGTGCATTACTGGATATAGCGGCCAGTTCAAAGCAACAAAGGATAACATATTTAGATAATGACACTAATGTGATTTTAGTGGCTAATTCTATATATGGGTTATTACCTGACGACAGCACAATAGATAAGATTGTTAACGACAATGGTATAGGACTGAATGAGAAACTTTTATTAAGAAAAGGCAGGCAAATTATATACTACGTTTAAATGGAATTGAAAATAGGAACGAGAAAATTAGACTTATACAATAACGTATCTGTTGCGCTTCATTATGATAGTGTGGCATCCGCATTTTCTTTTGATTTCTATTTTGACCCAAACAATGCTGACCATAAAGCCATGTTTTTACCCGGTTCATATTCGCCTGTTACCATAGATCATAACGGTGAACGGTTAATAACAGGTATATTACTTAGCCCAAAATTCAAAAGTGATTCTGTAAGACGTGGCGTAACAATATCAGGCTATTCAAAAACGGGAGTACTTGAAGATTGCGAAATACCTACATCATCATACCCATTACAAGCGATAGGATTGTCTCTTGGTAATATAGCACAAAGAATAATAAAGCCTTTCGGGTTGAACCTTGTTATTGATCCTTCGGTATCAAGTAATGTAAATAGCGTATATAAAAGCACTACCGCAGATGATAAACAAACTGTAAAATCATATTTGTGTGAATTAGCAGGGCAAAAGCATGTAATGTTATCGCATGACGAAATGGGTAACCTGTTATTGACACAAGCAAAAATAACACAGCAACCTATATTTGATTTTACTAACGGTATGCCTAATGTTGCTATGGAGTTGAATTTTGACGGGCAAAGAATGCACAGTAGCATAACACTACAAAAGCAAGCTACAAAAACAGGGAAAGGGAATGCCGGGCAATCTTCATTTTCTAATCCTTATGTTACCAGTACATTCAGGCCACATGTTACACGGCAGACATCGGGAACAGATGTAGATACTGCATTGTGTGCAAGGAATATGCTGAGTGAGGAATTAAAAGGACTTACATTAACTATAGACCTTGACAGGTGGACACTAAACAATAAAGTCATTAGGCCGAACAATATTATTACAGTTACAAACCCTGATCTGTATATCTATAAGAAAACAAAGTTTTTTATTACAAGCGTGGAACTGAAAGGAGATAATAACGCACAGGTGGCAACGCTTACATGCACATTGCCGGAAGTATATTCGTCTACAACGCCTAAAAATATATTTCTATGAGCATATTAACGTCTGTGATAAATAGTGTGCTAGATGGCGGTTATCGCGTGATGAAAGTATTGCGATTTGGCAAAAGCGATGTGCAGACAGCGGACGAAGCAACACCTTATGGTTTGGATAGTTCAGCCGTTAAAGACATGATCGCTGTGTTTAGTGATACTGTAACAAAAGGTGAACCGGTTATTATTGGCTACTTAAATAAGCAACAATTAGCACAACCAGGGGAATTTAGATTGTATTCTACTGATAATGATGGAAATTTGATAACGTACATATGGCTGCATAACGCAGCAGGCGATGGACAAATAGAATTAGGCGGAACAACAGACAATGCTGTCCTATATAGCAAACTGGAAACAGCATTCAATCAGTTGAAAAATGATTTTAACAATTTTGTAACCATATTTAATTCTCATGTTCATCCGGGTGTGCAAACAGGTGGCGGTTCATCTGCAGTTACCACAACATTAGGAACAGATAGTAGCGCAGATATAACACCAGCAAAAAATAATAAGATAAAAACATTATAACATGGGGCCAGTAATATACAATAGTGCAGATATATACATTGATTCCTGCCAGACATTACAGGATAAGATAACAGCTATACAGGCTATAATAGATGCATTGATAGTTACTGCTACCAAGGCTGCCGGTACTGCTAATTTCAACGAGTATTACCTTGATGACGGGCAGACAAAAATACAAACAAGGTATCGGGACGTTGCGGACATATTTCAGGCAATAAACGCATTTGAGAGATTAAAACAAATGTATGTTAACAGACTCAACGGTCGTATGATACGGATGGTTGACGGCAAAAACTTTACAGGATGCGATTAATTAATTATCAAAAAATAAAAGCTGAGATAAAAGACATTTTTAATTTCAGTGATCCGAAAATAAATAATGATGCTCCGAAAGTAGCATCCAACGCTATATTAGAGAATGATATACGGTATAATAACATTTACCTTGTTGGCTATAATGGCGAAAAGAATTTAGGTGAGATAGGGCCTATAAGAAAGTATATAATAGACCATAACGCTTTACGTCTTCGTAGCTGGCAGTTATATCTTGAAAGCGAGATATGCCAGACGGTCGTTAAAAGATATACACGGTGGGTTATTGGCTCAGGCTTAAAACTTCAATGTGAGCCGCAGGACGACTTATTAGCGTCTGAAAAGATAAAATTAAATACAGAGGATTTTAATAAAATAACAGAAAGCCGGTTTAAGATTTATTCCAATTCAACACGTTCAGACTATTCAAACAATAAAAACCTACACAAAAAAGCGGAGGAAGCATTTTTAAATGCCGTTATAGGAGGGGACTGCCTTGTTATCCAACGTTATGAAAATGGATATGTTACTGTGCAGCTTATAGACGGTGTGCATATTGCTACTCCGATGAATTTAAATTTTCGTGGTGTGGATTATGTTGCCGCTAATGGTAATAGGGTTCGCTTAGGCGTTGAGATCGACGACAGGGAGCAGCATGTCGCTTATTATGTCCGTAGTGGTTTATCAGGCACAGATTATGAACGCATACCGGCTCGAGGCGCTAATGACAATGTTGCCGCATTTCTTGTTTACGGTTTAGGTTACAGGCTCGATACTATACGTGGCATTCCTCTTATATCTGCTATAATGGAGACTGCAAAGAAGATGGAGCGATATAAAGAGGCAACTATAGGAAGCGCAGAAGAACGGCAAAAGATACCTTATGCAATAAATCACGATGCAACAAGCACGGGTGAAAATCCATTAACTGAACGCCTGGCAATGGCAAGCGGTTTCCGTAATCCTGCTGATGATATACCACGCGATATAAATAATCAAAAACTCGCTGATAGGGTTGCGGCATCTACCGATAAGACTGTTATAAATATGCCAATAGGCGCAAAGCTTGAAAGCCTTGAAAGTGAAAATGAATTACATTTTAAAGAGTTCTATGAAGTAAATATTGAGTTGGTATGTGCTACTGTGGGAATACCGCCCGAAGTGGCAATGAGTAAATACGACAGTAATTACAGCGCAAGCCGCGCAGCAATAAAAGATTGGGAGCATTCGCTTCATGTAGAGCGTAAAAAATTCGCAGATCAATTTTATCAGAATATTTATAACCTGTGGCTTGATGTGCAGGTACTTACAAATAAAGTAGAAGCGCCGGGATATTTAACAGCATTATCTACTAAAAATTATATGGTAGTTGATGCTTATAGAAACGCAAGATTTGTAGGCGCCCCAGTACCGCATATTGACCCGCTAAAAGAAGTGCAGGCAGAAAGGTTGAAATTGGGATCAGCTTTTGAAAGCGTGCCACTAACAACTGTTGAAGCGGCAACAGAAGTATTGAATGGTGGAGATTCTATGTCAAATATCAAACAAGCAGCTAAAGAATTAAAAACGTCAAGTGACGAGGGTATACCCGCAGACCAGAACGCTCAACAGGATTATAACAAACAGGACAACGCAAAATAGTTATGCCTGTTTTATGAATTTGCGCATGTATTCAGGATATGTGCTTACTTTTTCTATGAGAATTTTCTTGACGAACTTAGACATATCAGTTCCTTCGTAATCTGCCAGACTTTTTATTTCTTTTTTTAAATGGCGTGGAACTCCTTTAACTCTTAATTCTCTTTCAGGTAAGTTTTTAATTTCTGTTTCCTGCTGCTTCTCCATAGCATTGTGTGTTTAGCAAATTTAATATTTAAAAAGATTCATTCCCCGCCGAGGGGAACATTTTTTACACACAATATCGGCAAGTGTAATATTACATTATGCCGAGTGAAATACTCTTATATCAGCCAATCTACTCGTTTACGGCAGCCGATTTTATCAGCCAGTTGGAGGATAATAAAGGTAACGATGTAGTACTAAGGATAAACGCGAATGGTGGTGATCCAGAATACGGCTGGGGGATGATAGCAAAGCTTAAAGAACGCACTAACGTAACGACAAATATTAAGGTAGACAGCAAGGCTCATTCAATGTATGCTTTTATGCTATGTTATGCTAATGGCAACATCGAATGTCTTGATGTAAGCACTTTCGTTATACACCGCGCTTCTTATGGTCAATGGTTCGAGGCTGATCCCGAATTATTCAACGATGCACGTAAAACCGAGCTAAACAATATCAATAGTTTCCTACGCGCCGCATGGGAAGCAAAAGTTGATGTTAAGAAGTTCGAAAAGCTTAAAAAAGTGAAGATGGACGACATTTTTTCACTTGACAGCCGCATAGACGTCACCCTGAATGCTAAAGAGGCTAAAGAAATTGGACTTGTAAAATCAATAATTCCGATAACTCCTGAGAAAACAGCAGAAATAAAGGAGATACAATACCGTATAGCTGCTCACGCCGATATACCGGAACCTGAAATAAAATTAACCACACAAAACAATAACAAAATGACACTTGCAGAATTAAAGGCTCAACACCACGATTTGTTCATTGAAGCAGTGAAAATTGGCGTAATGCAGGAACGCGACAGGGTTGGTGCTTATATGGCTTATGTAGATGTTGATCCCGAAGCTGTGGCCAAAGGCATAAAAGAAGGTGAAACACTTACACAAACGGCAATGGCAGAATTTAACCGTAAGGCATTTTCAAAACAGGCTTTGGCTGAAATAGAAGCAAAAAGCCCAAAAGGGGTTGTTCCTGCTAAAACAGAAGACAAAAAAGACCCAACAGAAGATGAAAAAAATATTGCTGCATTTAACGCGGAAGTAAAGAAAAGCCTTCAGGCTATCAAAAACTAATTATTAAAATATTTTAAATACCATATACAATGGCAAGTTCAGGTTTATTAGTGACGCAGTTTGATTATTCGAAACTCTTTATCTGGAACCCCAGGTTTAGAACTGCAACTTATACAAACACTACCGGTAGTACAGTATCGCTGCTAAAAGGGACTGTAATGGGCAGGATAATGACTTCAAATAAAGTTACGCCTGCACTTTCAACAGCTACTGATGGTAGCCAGATCCCAATGGGTGTATTGCAGCAGGAATATGACAATATCGCAAACAATGCTTCTGTAATAGTTTCTTACTGTGTAGCCGGCGATGTAGCTCGCGAAGGATTGATATTCTATAACGGTACCGATACGCTTGCTACTGTAATAACACTTACGGATAGCGCAACTAATACTGTGAAAATAGGAACTATAGAAGACATACTTATCAGAAGCGGTATCATAACAGTTGCTACAACTGATAATACACTTGCTGACAACGCTTAAAAACAAAAGTAAATAACAGCTTAATTATAAAATAATGGCAACTTCAATACCAGCATCACAGGCAAGGGCGCAGTTTACATCTGATTGTATCGATGTGTTTACTGACGTGTTAATGCCTAAATCATTCTTACGCTCGTTCTTCCCTAACTCACAGTCTTACGTAAGATATCTATCTATCCAGGTACAGCGTAATTACGAAAATGTCGCAGTAGATGTTATTCGTGGCACTGAAGGTAACCGTAACAACTTCTATAAAAGCACAGAAAAGGTTATTGACCCTCCATATTATCGTGAGTTCTTCGATATGACTGAGATAGACCTGTATGACCGCTTGTTCGGTAGTACTGCTATTGATGCAGGTGTATATAGTCAGCTTATTAATGCGGTTTCTTTAAAATTGCAGGAGTTGAGGGCTAAAATAGAACGCGCTTATGAGTTACAATGCGCAAACGTATTGGAAACAGGTGTCGTTACGCTTACAAACTCTACAAATATTGACTTTGGCCGTAAATCAGGCTCATTGGTAGATAAGGGAGCAGGTAACTATTGGGCTACAGGCACTGTTGATCCATTTGCCGATATGCAGGCTGCTTGTACTTTCTTACGCCAGACAGGTAAGTCTGCAGGACAGGTGTTTAACGCTATCCTCGGTGCACAGGCAATGAATGATCTTTTCAATAACACCATATTCAAAGGCCGCGTATTCAGCACTCTTTCAAATACTATTGATCTTGTAAGACAGCCACAGCGTGAAGCTATTGGCGGGACTTTCCACGGCACACTGACAGCAGGCCCATACCTTGTTAACCTTTGGTCTTATCCTGAATATTACGACCTGAGCGGCACTTCTACTCCATACCTTGATACAAAGAAGGTAATATTCATTCCAGAAGCGCCACGTTTCAAACTTGGATTTGCTGCAGTACCACAATTGCTCAGAGCAGGCACAGGTACAACTGAAGATATGGAACTGAACAATCTTGTAGCATCACCTTATATAGTTGGCGATTATATAGATCAGAGAAATACAGCACACATTATGGATATCAAGTCTGCAGGTATACCAATACCGACAGCAGTAGACCAGATATACACATTGAAAGTTGTAGCATAAAATAGTTTTTAATTAACGTAGAAAGGCTTGCTGATTAAATGCGGCAAGCCTTTTTTAAAATAAGCAAATCATGGCAAAATACAAGGTAATAGCACTTTCTGTAAGCGGGCTTAATAACCGCATTTACAATTCGCAGGATATAGTAGATGATAGCTGCTTTCCTGATGGACACGCGCCAATATTGGTTAAGGATGGTTTTATAGCGCCTATAACAGAAGACCAGATCGTAAAGCATACCATAACACAACAAGACCTGGATAATAACCCAGAATTGGTAGATGAAGGTGTAGAGCTTGGCGAAGTTATAGAACTGCCTGCAGACAAAACATTAACACCGGAAGAAGAACAGGAAGAACTAAAAGAAGAAGCAAAAAAGCGTAATAAAAAGCAATGAGTTTATTAGACCAGATACGTGCAGATGTATTACAGATAACTACTAATACTGATGAATATGGACAGCCCATAACATTTGATAATGGTACTGTATCCGTCACTGTTAATGGTAGAGCTAATAAGCATCATTTGAGTATAGATCGGGATGGGAACGCTACAAATGCCAAAAATGCGAGCATATCAGTAAGTGAGCAGGCATTAACAACATTATCGTTCCCAGTAAGAGACGCGAGTGGCGAAGTGAACCTTAAAAATGTTAAAGTGACATGGACTGATAGCACCAGCACACCTCGCACTTATATGATACGCCAATGGTACCCAGATGAGGTTATAGGATATATCGTTTGCATACTTGGAGATTTTAAATAAATGGCAATATTAACCGGCATAATACCTGCTCAAAACTTTGAGATAATCCGAGATAGGATAGGGGAAATATTAGCCGATGAATTTGCAAACCAATTTACTTTAAGTGGCAATCCTGATATAAATCCAACAATATTTATAGAGCGATTTGTAGCATTTGACAAAACAGAATATCCGGCCATAAATGTCTCTCTATTAAAAGGAGAATATGACAATAAAGACGCAAGACAAGCGGATGGTACTTATGTATATATCATAGACTGTTATACTTCTGCAAAAGATACTGCAGGCGAACAAGGCGACACTCAATCAATAATAACACTTCATAAGATACTCGGTATGTGTCGCGCTATACTTGAAAACCCGGGTTACAGAACATTAGGCTATACACCTCCTTTTAATTGCTCCGTTTACATTTCATCGATAGCAATATTGGATGCTCAAAATACGCCTGATGCAACGCATTCGGCGCAAGGCAGGATTGAATTTGTTGTAAGGATACCTGAATATACCGCGTTGATAACACCGCCTTTGATATCTGCTTATAGGACAGTAGTAAAACTATACAATACTGAAAAGGGGTATCAATGGGGGCTAAATGATGCTTTACTGACGGATGAAATTGCCGATGACATAACAACAGAAGATGGACAAAACACTTTCGTTACTGAAAATTAAAATAAAATGGCAAATATTAAACTAAGCGCATTCACGATACAGCCGAGCATAACATCAATGGATTATTTCGTTGGCGTTAGAGATAACGGTGATGGAACGTTTAGCAACTATAAATATACTGCTACACAACTGACAAGCCAGTTAAAAAAGACTATAACAGTAGCATCAACCGGATCAACATTAACTGACTCATTCTTCTCAAATACCCTATCTGAGATTGTTATGAATAATCAATCATATATAGCAACAGTTGATTTTTCCCAAGCAGGCAATGTGATAACAGGCATTACTATATCATTCGTTTCAGGTCAAAAAATAATAGCTAAAATATAATGAAAAGGATAGCATTAATACTCTCGCTTATTTTATATACTGCAACGTGTTTTGCGCAGCAGATAATACCGTTTGCATCAAATCGCACAACTGATACAGCCTATTCAAGAGGTAGCCTACGCATAGATAATACCTTAAGATTACCATTCTATTCAAGCGATGGAACTAAGGCAGCTGTTTTTGATGCAAGTGGCAATATGTCGTTAACGCCAATTTTATCAACAAATTCACTTAACGCAGCTACGTTAAAGAACGGTGACAGCACCCATTATGTATTTTTAAATGGTTTTGCGCCTGTGCAGGATAAAGATACGCTGAACGGAGTTCCCACAAAGAACTATAATACGGCGGAAGGTGTGTTATTTCCTGTAAATAGTGGTGGCGATACATTGGTATGGATTGGCCCAATAGATACCACTAACCATGAGTATAGTATAGTAAATGGCCTGTATATAAAATATAGCTATGATAGCGGCAATAGTTATACCTCAGCTAAGTTATTATATACTACAGATACAAGCGCTATAGTTAATGTAGGTGGTGGGCAAATTGCAAATGGTAAAATATTCATCTGCTTTAGAAACTGGAACGTTATATCAGGCGGTTGCCAGCAAATGTATATGACAAGTTCTGATCACGGGAAAACGTTTACAGCGCCTACAAGTTTGGGACTATCATTTGCCAATAGCTGTATGGTACCGTTCAGTCATAGTGTAATAAACTATGATGATAGTAATACTTATATTTTCTTTTATGCTACGGGCAATGTCCAATCAATAAAGATCAAAACAGACCTTACTTATACCCTGCAAGGCACAAACGAAGTGGGTGGAACTGCTTTAAATGGTACGGAGCCAAGTGTGGCTTATTGTGGTAGCAACCGTTTTATAATGATACTACGCAATGATAGCAGCACTTTTCAGATGCCTTATATGCAATATTCTATCACGAATGCAAATATTAACCAGGCATGGACATACAATGGACCAGTTAACATGCATAGTGACCCATTTATCGTTAAATATGTAAGCCCCGATATACGTTATTGCAAACCTTTCGATGTTGTGGCAATTGTTGCTTCGGGCAGGAATATAGTAAACTGTACTACATGCTCAGGTGCTAAAGACGATAGTGTAAAAATATTGACTGGCAGGCCATCTGTGGTTATGGCAAACCCTGCTTTATGGCAGCAATCGTGCGCATTGCAAATACCTGTACCTAAAGGTGACCTTATTAATAGGGCATATCCCACACTTGCGCGTGTAAATGATTACAAATGGGCAGGATTGGTAAGTGGTGGTGTGCTTCCTTATGGAACTGTATCATTCTCTGGTGCAGGTGCTAATATCCAGCAATGCCAACTGTACAAATTCGAACTTGGCTTTACAAGTAACAGGACAGGTAATATATCTTCTATAATAAGAGGACATAATGTAGCTAATAACAGATCAGGCGGTACCGATATAGACGCTTTGAGACCCGGGTCTGTTTATAATAAAAGCACCAGAGAAATATATAATGTGGCGAGGGCTTACGATGCACATACTTTGACACCTAATTTTGGTGATGCTCCCGGTGAAATAGGATATTATGACAGTATGGGTCATTGGATGCCTCTGTTTCATGGAAATCCAGCATTTGGAGAATCAATAGTATGGACTAAAGTCGGTACTAATACTTATCCTTCTTCACGCCCTATACAGGCATTAAATCATATATGGATAGATACTACCGTCAGTTTAGTAAATAACATGGGATTTGTCTACAATCAGACGACAGGTAAATGGACACCTACGCCATTAACACTATTGGCATTAGGTCATAACGATGTAAATAACCATGACACTGCGCTTGCTTTTACAACTGATAGTTTACTTTCGAAAACAGCGAATCATTTATTTAGACCTGAAACAGGAACAAACCTTAATGGCATTAATAACTTTTCCCCATCAGGAACAGGAACGCAATCTTCTTTAAACCTTTTTAACGCACAGGACATAACCAATTCAAGCAAATTCCAAATATTAGAGAATGGTGCTACTGTTACATTCACAGGTACCAATACAGGTGCGGGTACAGCTGTAGCCTCTGTGCTTATGACTATCGGAGCAAATACACCACAAACATGGACTACTAATAATACAACAATAGCTAAGCCTATAGTTTATACAGGGGTTGCAGCAATGCCGGGTGGTAGCGCAAACCATTTTTTAGTATCAAATGACGGCAATAGCAACTTACAGACTGCTACGCTTACACAGGTATTATTATTCCCTGTACAGGTTGCTACAGATGCTAATACTACGATAACAGTTGTAAACCAGATCGTAGAGTTACCCGTTGTTACCGCAAATAGAAACCTTGTTTGGCCGACAGCTACTGCAGGGGCACAAATGATAATACTTTATCAAAATACAAGCGGCTCGTTTAACTGGCTACCCACAACAAATGCGCCAGTAAATACCGATGGGAGCGCATTTACATTTACCATTGGCGTACCTAAGAGATATAATGCTTATGCAGACGGAACACATTGGTATATACAATAAAAAGTAAACTATGGCACAATTAACAGATTCACAACAGGCAGATGCAGGAAAGGTGATAAAAGTAGGTTTAGCACAATTAAACCACCCTACCCCAAACTGGATAAACTGGATATTCAGAGCAATATTATACACCTCTGGCCTATTTGCTTTAATAAGCACACAACTTCCGTTAACAAATATACAAGTAGAGCATATAGACAAATGGCTACTTATAGGAAATACACTTGTACACTTTAGTACGAAATTCTTTGGATGGGATTTTAAAGATAACTGATGAACAGGAATAAGGCCATATGGTTTCTAAATTCAAGCCTGATACTCGGGTTTCTGGCTATTCTTACGTGGTATATACCAACCAATGAGCTTTTTGAAAAGTTTATGCCTCATTCGTTTTGCATGAGGGGGAACAGCAGGTTAATTGCCTTATACAGCATATCTGACGCAATGATATTCGTATCGTATATGGTAATATCAATGGGGATGTTTTACGTGTACAGGGACATAAAAGACAAGTTCGGAAACTGGAAAGCTTTTGTGTGGATGTATGGTGTGTTTATCTTCTTATGTGGCCTTACTCACTTAATGGCGGTAATAAACCTATATGTCGCATTTTATTGGCTCGGCGCAGCCGTTGAGGCTATATGCGCAATGGTTAGTGTTGTCGTTATGATCTCATTTATTATAGCGATGAACCAGGTAAGAGGCATGAAGACAAAAGAAGAATATGACCAACTGGAAAGTAAATATGTAGAGCTATTGAAAAGGGTTGAAAAAATAGAAAAAAACTAAAATGATAAGAGGTGGCTATATGGGACAAGGAAAACTTAGAAGCATTACAGAAGTACACGAAGGAGATAATAATCTTAGGGTTGGCATGGGCTGTAATAGAGTTATACCAGGATAATGTTAAACTACGTGATGAACGGTATGAAACTACCAGGCAAGACAGGGACTTTTGGCGCGAATCAGATGCAAGAACCGAAAGGGACGCAATTCTTATCGGGCAGAGGATTCCTAATATTATTCATGATACTATTGTTATCTCCGGTAACGACAAGAAGCGGCAGTAAAGACACGTTATCTGATCTTGATTATTATAAGGAGCAAACCAAGATAGCAAAAGACTTATTTCACTATAGAGTGATAAAATTAGTTACCAAGATAGACGAAAATAACCGTTAGTATGTACCGTAGAGTATCCTTGCACCATTGTATGATAGCCGTAAGCAGTTTATATCCTGTTGGTGCTGTTGTAGATGCGGCTGCAGAACAGGCAGAACTATAATCTGCATAATCAGTAGTAGTGCAAATTTCAGGATTGGGAGTAGGCATGTATTAAGTTTTTATAAAAGTATAATTTTTAACAAATAAAACCAAAAACAATGAGTATTAAAGAGTTTATTCATGCAGAATTAGAGAAAATTGAAGTTCTCGTAGTAGGGTTGAAACCAAAGTTACCTACAGTAATAGCTGTAATGGAAAAGTTTAAAGGGATAATCGACAATGCAACTATTGATGCAATAATAGCAACTTTTACTGGCGGCGCAGTTGAAGAAGAAATCAAAAATGCCGCAGATATTGCTCTTACGGATTTAATAGAAGGCGGCTACATTGCAAATGATGTAATAACCCAAACCACTATAGAAGGAAAATTACTTGAATTCGCAAACGATATTAAAAAGTATAATTTACTATCGAAGCATTTATGGGTGGGTAATCTTGCGGCGCTTATCATTCGTGCCATGAGTGGCAATAAACTTAGTGTGAATCAAGCAAGACAATTGGCTGAGGCTGAATTTGCAGATTATCAAAAAACACCTCAAACTGCGTAAGATGGCCCACTTGATCCAGTATGAGCACACCTTGATAAATGGCTGACTTCCTACACTCATATCCAATAACAGCCTCCTTTGAAGGTGGGTATAGCAATAACCGCGCTGACAAAGGAGGTATTACTTATAGAGGGCTCACTCAAAAGTATGATCCTAAATGCCCGATATGGGAGAAATTGAAAGGGTATATGCCATTACAGGATGGTGAGATAATCCCCGATCTCGAGGCCGATGTAAAGCAATGGTACAAGAGGTATTATTGGGATGCGATAAAGGGTGATTATATAGATAGCCAGAGGTTGGCCGACCTTATTTTCGACTTTCATGTAACAAGCGGACAGGCTATTAAAATACTGCAATACCTGCTTAATCTAACAGAGGACGGGATATTCGGCAATCTCACTTTGCAGGCTGTAAACAACGCTCCAGATACTTTATTCGATCAATACAAAGAAGCAAGACGGCAGTATTACTTATCACTGAATCAGCCGACGTTTATTAAAGGATGGCTGAAAAGAGTGGATGGGTTTAATTAAAGGCTATCCAAGTTTATAGGAGTAAATGTTTTAAATGAATCGTATCTACTACCCATTTCAAGTTGTCCTTTATAGGCTATTTTTCCTATAATATTTCCACTGTCATTAAATACAATTATGTATTTCCTATTAATTGCAATTATTGTCCTTCCATAGGACGTTAAATAGGCTACTGGGTTAGGGTTCTTTTCTGGGGTAATTGTAATTTCAGGCTCACTATGAATCCAAGTTTTATCATTTATTTGTATCCATCCTTTCTTTATTGTATCGGCATTCTGCCCCCAGCTTCCTACTACTACAAAAAGCATGATTAATGTTAAAGTGTGTTTCATAAGTTATTATTATTTTCTACGATTTCCAGATATACCAACGAGCATCATTAATATTCCGACAATTATCATAGATAAAAATATTATTTCTATTATATCTAACATACCATCAAATTTACTCTTTTTCGATCAAGCCGAGGCGTTGCATAAATTCTTTCTTGTCTCCAGTATAGTCGTAATCTTGGTCGTCAATAAACACATTTTCACAACCGTCTTTAAATCCTACTTCATATGCTTCTGCTTCTTTTTGAAGGCACATGGCGGCAAGTGGTAAGGCTGCTTCTATTGCATCGTCTTGATGTTCCCCAATATCATCCCAACTACCTTCATAAAAAGTCTTCGCCATTTCTTCGGCTCTCGCTTGTAAGTTTTCGGAATATGTCATAGCTTTTTATCTTTTATGTATTGATTTAATTGATCGATATAATTATCATGTGTTTGGCCTTCATTGTGCCTTAGCTTTAGATCAAACCCAGAATGATATCCACCAGAGGCTATATGTCTTTCTTCATTAGGATGAGTTTGCAATGTATAGATAATATGATTTAATTCATTGTAAATATCATCTATACTATCTGCTCCCAATTCTAAACTTAGAACGTACTTTCTTTCTGGTTTATTTATTTCTGCCATGTTTTAATATTTTTACAATCTTCCCGTTAAAATCTCTCCACACCTTTGTATTGTATATAATCACCCCGTCCTTCCATATCTCATAGGCTTTATTCCCGTTAATAACCTTTTCCTTTAGCTCGTAACCCGGCGGCATCTTGTAGTCCATACACGAATTTACACAGACTACCAACGGGAGCAAGGAATGCGGATAGGTTAGTTATACCAATACTAAATCTTCGCCATTATCATAATTTCCTTCATTAACATCGTTGATAATTAAATTTGCTTCTTGACTGTTTTTAACCAATTCGATGAAATCATCGTGAAACACCTGTATATACCTAAAAAATGCTTGCAATGATACTTCTTGAAAAAAAGAATCTCCGTATTTACGATTAAAGTCATGTTTTTCCATTGTTTCTAATAAACAATCCCTATACCAACAAAGTCTTTCGTCTAATACTCGAATACATTTATTGAAATGAGATAAGAAATATTCCCTTTGATGCGCAGTTAGTTTCATACTTTTTCTATTTTATATTAATAATTGTTTTTGTTGGGGGTTAATCTGTTACACCTATTCTCTTGAAAATACCTATTTCAAAACCACAAATAATATCAATATTTTTCATTGTTTTTTGAAATGAATATGGCATTTGTTCTGAATAGTATTCAATAATTGGGATGAATTTCCTACTTCTAAAATTGAATAGAAAAGACCATTTTTAGACTTCCAGCTTAAGCCTTGTTTAATATCTTCTATAGTCATCTTTTACAATTTAAAAATGTAGCTTTTTGTTACTCCGTTGCTATCAATCTTGAGAACTGATTTCACATTCATAGCGCCTAAATTTGTAGTGTCCCATATAGGAACAATAACAGGAGGCGGCACAACAGCATTACACGCACTCGTAAAAGTAAACGGCACATTGTTTTTATCCAACGTTACATTGGTAGCGTCAATCTTAGGTAGCGTAGGAATAATATTGAAATTAGCGGGATTTACTCCATAATTTCCACATATCACATTCCCCTTACAATAACAGCAGTAGGTATCCATAACATGTATTGTAGTATCTGTATTTCGATGTATTATGTTGCCCACAATCGAAACGTAGGCACTATCTACTGGGTTGCCTGTCCTTCGGGTATCGGCAGCTATCCCAGCCATCCCATTAGCACGCAATGAGCCTAACATTCCGCTACTATCAATTGTATTGCTGTCGACGTACTGCCAGCCTGCACCGAGTAGGAATATACCACTTAGAAACGTACTGCTAATGAAATTATGGTCAATCTTACCGTTAGTAAACCCGCCGAACCAAATACCTGCTCCCTGCGCCGTGTTGTCCTCAAAACCGCAATGAGTGACGTGGTTGTTATAAATCCTGTTACCTGTACCCGTACCGCCTGATAATTGTATTCCTGAACGGTTGGTGCTGTCGATCCAGTTATTATATACTTGTATATCTGATAGTCGCTCGGCAATAGGATATTGTGTAACCATTGTATCTTTTCCATTTATTTTAATACTACACCTTACCCCTCTTGCGCCGTTCGGATCCGTTGAACCTAAATACATTCCCTCCTGGTTTGTTTTTATTATCCGGTTGTCATGTATGGATATATGATTAATAGTCCAGCCATTAGGATTTGTAGGTGTAATAGCATTTAAGCTATCGTAGCATGTTTGCTCCT
>Ga0134126_10001555_pt1 | contig 29237 bp, 27 predicted proteins | sample KB31752_FD_96881 | JGI IMG/M metagenome (GOLD analysis project Ga0134126, IMG submission 96881) | Terrestrial soil microbial communities with excess Nitrogen fertilizer from Kellogg Biological Station, Michigan, USA - KB3-175-2 | ecosystem: Environmental > Terrestrial > Soil > Unclassified ... | reverse complement strand
TTTACCTTACTAAAAGAAAAACTTAAAACCTTTATACACAAAGACTAATGGCTAAAATATTAGTGGTTGACGACGAGGCTGATCTGGAGCTGCTGGTTAAGCAAAAGTTTAGGCGCAAAATAAGGGAAAACGTATATGAATTTATCTTTGCTCAAAATGGCGAAGACGCGCTCGAAAAATTGATTGAAAATCCGGATGTGGATGTATTGCTGAGTGATATAAACATGCCGGTTATGGACGGGCTTACCCTGCTCACAAAACTGGCCGAATCCAACCCGATATTAAAAGCGGTGATGGTTTCGGCGTACGGCGATATGCAAAACATCCGCACCGCGATGAACCGCGGCGCTTTTGACTTTGTTTGCAAGCCTGTTGATTTCGAAGACCTGGACGTCACCATCGAAAAAACATTGCAGCATGTTTTGCAGGTACGGTCGACGTTAGAGGCTATCAAGGAGAACAACATACTGAAAATGTATGTTGATGAAAACGTGCTGAACTTTATGACCAGCAAGGAGTTTGAAAAAAGCCTGCTCGAAAATGAGACCGTAGAGGCGACCGTTATGTTTATCGATATCTGCGGTTTTACCGCTATTACCGAAAACGTGCCGGCAAATGTGGTGGTAAATATCATTAACCGTTTGTTCGACAAAATAGTGCAGGAAGTTATTTCACAAAAAGGGCATGTCGACAAATTTATGGGCGACGCGGTAATGGCAGTTTTCAGGGGTAAATTTCATTTAGACAGGGCCATTGACGCCGCGCTTGCTATAAGGGAACAACTCAAGTCAGTTGAAGAGATCGTATCCGGGCAAAAAACGTTCAAGCCTGAAGTTTCTATTGGGATTAATTCAGGCGAGATGGTTTCGGGCAATATAGGGTCCGCTTCGCTAAAACGCCTTGATTACACTGTTATTGGTGATGCTGTAAACTTAGCCCAGCGCTTGCAATCAACAGCTAAAGCAGGGCAGATCATTATTACCGAAGAAGTATACCTGCAGGCTAAAGAATCGTTTAAATGCGAACAGATAGGCGAGGTTAGTTTGAAAAATAAAGCTAAACCGGTCGTAATTTATGAAGTAGTTGAATAAGCGCTATGGTCTGAATCGATTATCAGGAATGCCTGGCCCGGCGTTTAAGAACGCCGCCTGCCGCTTCTTTGATCGAACTGGTGAATATAAATGCCTTGTCATCAATTTCGTGCACCATATTGCGAAGCCGCCGCACTTCTAAACGGGTGACCACCGTAAATATAATATCAACGGGTTGGCTGACGTCAAAGCTGCCTTTTAAAAACCCTCGCTCACCTTTATATACCGTAATGCCCCTACCCAGGTCCATTACAAGCCGTCGTTTAATAATTTCATTTTGCCCGGAGATGATCGTTACCCCGGTATATTCTTCCAGCCCTTCGACAACAAAATTGACTGTGCGGGATGCTGCGTAATAAGTTAGGATTGAATAAAGAGCAGTTGGCAGCCCAAGTTTAATGGCGGCAATCATAAATATAATGATATTGATCCCCAGGATAATTTCGCTGATGGTAAAGCTTATACGTTTCCCGGTGTAAAGAGCCAGCACTTCGATTCCGTCGAGTGCACAACCGCCGCGGATAGCCAAACCAACGCCGATTCCCATAAAAACACCGCCGAATATCGATACTAATAATTTGTCGGAAGTGACTTGCGGGTAGTGGATAAACTGTAAGCAAAGCCCAAGGCATATTACCGCAGCCAGTGTCTTAAAAGCAAACGCGCGGTTTACCTGGAAAGCGCCGGCTATAATAAATGGTATGTTGACCAGCACAATAACATAAGCAATGTTAAATTTATAAAGCTCGTGTATTAGCAATGAAATCCCGGTAACACCGCCATCAAAAAATTGATTGGGAATCAGAAAACTTTTAAGCGCAAACCCGCTGAAAAGAACACCTAATACAGTATATATAGTGTCACTTAACCATACTGGTATTGCGGAGTTTTTCATTGTGCTTAGTTATAATTTTGTTTTGATCTGTCTTAAATTTTCGTCTTTTTTTGCTTCCCGGAGCATTCTTGATGTTTTGGTAAAATAACGGTGATTTTCCATAAACCTCACCTGGATTTGATTCCATTCCTCGTAAGAAGACACCGCGCCAAGCAACGTCAGTTCCGAAAATAACTTATCGCTGACGGCCTGGAAATCATCCCGTCCAAGATAATCTAAATCCGCATCACTTAAAATTTCCTCGGTATGATTTTTTGGTTGCTGGGGTATTTTAGTTGCCATAATGATTGAACATACCCGTTCAATCTCATCGGGTTTGTAACCAAAATCGGGAAGTATTTCGTTTGCCAGGCGGCATGATACATTTTCATGACCCGTCGAGCATTCCAGGAAACCGGTGTCATGAAAGCAGGCGGCTGTAAGCAATAGTTTTTGTTCGTGATCCGGGATGTTTTCCCGGCGGGCAAGCTCCGCCGCTACCTTATATACATCCTTTGTATGTCCTACGTTATGGTAACAAAGATGATCGGGAAGCTCTTTTGCCAGTTTGTTTAAAATATAGTCACAGGCCCGGTCTAATTCCATTCTTTATTCAAATGCAGGGCTAATATATTAATTGTTTTACAAGCTCTCTTAAAAAGGATGAGCTTATTATCGATTTAAGTTTAACTCGTTAGTATCCCTTTTGAATTTGATACAATTTCTGAATTTTTATCCTGTTTGCTTTTGGGAACAGAGCAAAATGCTTATATTCAAAGACATCTGCTTTAAAAAGGTTTAGGTGTCTGCAAGCAAATCAAAGTATTCGTCATCCTCGTTCTTGCCGCCATAACCCTTACCTATAAATTCAGCGTTTTCTAAAAATTCTATCTTGTTGATCCATTTTACCATTTTATAACCCAATTGATTTTCTATCCTAAGTCTTAAAGGCGCACCGTATTTTTCAGGAAGCGCGTGATAATTCATTTCCCAGGCAAGAATAGCTTCTGGTTTAAGACAATTATCCAGGCTATGCGTATCATAATAGGGTCCGCCATAAAGGCCTTCACCGAAAGAATAAAATACGGCTGTTGTCACAGCAGGCGAGGGTTTAACCAGGTCTATGAGCGTTTTAACGGGTATGCCTCCCCATTCTGCAATTCCTGACCATCCCTGTATACAATGGTGCATGGTGATATTTTGCTCCAACCCCATTTTTTTAAGATCTTCGAGGGAAAGCTCGACGGGGTTTTCCACCAGGCCGCCTATCTTCAGCTTGAAGTCTTTAAAATCATTGGCGGCCAGCTTGCGCCATTCATCAGACTCGGGCATCTTGCCATTTACCCAAAAGTAGGGTGAGATATCCTTTTGCTTGTAATACAGTTTAGGCCGGAGCTTATTGATCGTTTTAAGCCATAAATTACCGTTGATCGCCGCTTCCGTTTTTTGCAGCCAACGGGGCCTTTGCCAGGATACCCAATGTGCCAGGACGCCAAAACCAACAGTGAATAAAACAATGCCAAGTCCGATAAATAATCCGGTATGGCTGACAGGATTATCAGTGTTCACGGTTATATGGTTCATATTGCGGCTAAGCCCGGTTGCTGCAACCATAGCGACATGAATGATGATAAAAGCCACGAACGCCAGCATAACCAAAAAATGAACGGAGCGTGCTCCCTGCCGGTTGCCAAATAGTTTGGGCAGCCAATGGAATCTATTTTCTATGGCCGGTGACATCGACATTCCGCTAAGCATTGCAACAGGCGCCAAAATAAACACCACGCCAAAGTAAGAGATTTGCTGCAAGGCGTTAAAATGATAAAAACCATTGGGTTCGATGGGCATGTGAAAAGTTGCGTAATGGACAAATACATTCCAGGCATCGGGCAGCACCTGCCACGAGGAAGGGATCAGCCGTTTCCATTGGTTCGTAAAAAAAAGCAACGCGATACATACCACGCCGTTAAGCAAGAAAAATGGTACGGTAATAAAATGCCATGACCGCGCGATTCCTACAGAATGACGGTAACCAGGCAGCCCAGCCACCGGGTTTAAATACCGGCCATCTTCTTTGGCGGTATAAACCCGGTCGTCAGGTACTTTTACAGGCGTAAAGCGTATCCATTCTGAACGCGGCGAACAGCCACGGTCCCAGTACAGGCGCGGATGATCGGCAAGTATGGAAAGCCCGCTTCTGATAATAAGCGCTAAAAAAAAGAAATTAACCCAGTGGCTAAGGCACAGCCATAGCGGAAAGCCTCTGGGATCGGCCGCGGTGACCGCGGGGATCACCATCGAAGGATCAGATGGTAAACCACATACCAGGTATTGAAACCATGCCGTGCCGACAGTAAAAAAGACCAAAGCAAAAATAACCACAAGCGCATATGGATTTATGCCAATGAACATTCGCCTGTCCTGTGGAAAGCGTATAGCCTGCTCGGCTTCGTTAAAGCTTGTAAACAATTTGCGTGTGTTTTAATAATGTACTTTATTTTAAACCATAGTTCAGGCCTATTGTTGTTGTAATGCGTGATTTTGCAGAGGCAGTCCGGTGATTTTAAAAGCAGAAGCCCTAATAACATGAAAAATACGTATAAAATAGGTGACCACGTAAGGTGGAATTCAGAAGCGGGCTATGTGACCGGCAAAATTATCAAAATTCATACCGCTGATTTTAATTATAAAGGTTATACCCGCCATTGCACTGCGGAAGATCCGCAATATGAAATAAAAAGTGACAAAAGCGATCATATCGCCGCTCACAAAGGTTCAGCCCTAAAGCGAATTTAATTTGTTGCCGCTTATTCAAGTCGCCAAACTAAAATCACCAGAAGACGCAAAGCATTCGTTATTAGTGAAACTGATAAGTATGAATTGCTAAAGAAAGCTGCGTGGATCAGCAGGCCTCTTATTTTGTAAATAAGGCCTGTGATATTGCTGGTAAAATTCTTTTTTGCAATCCCTGTATTGGCTAACAGCGCCCAATAAACTTAGCATCTTGATATAATACCAGGCCAGGTCGATTTGCGCCGGTTTGAACCCGCTGCGGGCGCTTTTTGGAAACAGGTGGTGATTGTTGTGCCACTCGCCGGCTACAATGCCCGGCCATGCCTGGTTGATGGATTTATCCTTCACACTATAATCGGTCCCTTCCCGCTGTTTATCCTTCCCTTTGGCATGACCTTCGTAATTAAAGGTACGCACGCCCACCGCCCAAAAACCGGCTGCGCCAAATAAGCTGCAAGCCAGCGCATGACCGCCGATTAGATAAAAAACCAGGTACCAGAAAGACCAGTTCAATAACCACGACATGACCGCACGGCCCGGATTAACATACGACCCCCAGCGCTGATATTGCCGGTAAGTGTTCGCTTTTACGCCGGTATGCTGCATTAACCGCATAACGCGGTTATAACAATCTTCGCTTAGATCTTTCGCTATCGGCTGGTGGTTTACATCAGCCAGGAAGCAATAAAGGAAACCGGCCTGTGCATTATAAGGGTCGCCGGGCTGATCGGATTTGGCATGATGAACATGGTGAGAAATGACGTAGATCTCTTCGGGAATGACGCTAATCGTCAGGTTTTGGGTAACAAACCGCCAGAACCTATTCCTGAACGTAAAGGCCCCGTGCGTGCAGTAGCGGTGGTGCCATACCGTGCCGTGCGTACCCATAATGACCATGCTATAAAGAAAAGCGGCCAGGAGCGTCCACCAACTCAGGAAATAGCATAAAAATATAATAAAAAAAGGCGCCAGGCAAACTACCTTCAGCCAGCTAAAAAAAGGAAGCCAGTTCTTCCGGGTTTGCACGATATTTAACCTGGCAAAAAATTCATGGAAAATTTGGCGGACGGTAGGTTTAATTAAAACCCCCTGCTCATCCTTCCAGCCATAGGAAGGTTTTTGTAAAACATGATCTAAAAATGGCATTGGCTATGAATCAAATGGTATGGGCTTAATTGATATACGAGTGTTGCGGACTCCGGGTCGTTTCACGTTCGCAGCCGCGTCGGGTTATAAGCGATCAGGTATTGTAAATCATTCAGGCAGATCGTTTTGATATCCAAAGCCGGCTCTATCGGTCCCGCCAGCTTCAAACTGCTTTTTACGGTGGATAACATACCGGCCAGCAGCTCAGGAAGGAACTTAGCCGAAACGGTTGGGTAATATTTTTTTTCGATGGCGGATTTATCCACGCCCGTTACCACACTGATTTCCCAGTTTTCATCCGGTTTGAACCAATGTTCTTTGGCGCTGTTCTCCAGGTCGAAAACGAATAGTTTAGCCTGGAGCGCGGTTGCTTGATCGGTCATATCACTTGCCTTTATTAGTTGTGTTCACCGCATCTCTCGATGTTGTATTTTTACCGGCCTGGTAATCAGAAACAGCCTTTTTACCACCGGTAGCAGGCGCTTTTTTGACATTTTTCATGCCTTTATCTTTGCTCATGATTTTTAAATTTAATTATATTAGTAAGCTCTTCGCAGTTTAATGATCCTTAAATAGTGCATTAGTTTCATCACAGGGTAAACCGGGTCGATCTCGAACCAGCGTCTGCCAAAATTGGCACTGTTGGGATGTTTATGATGATTGTTCTGGAACAGCTCGCCCAGCATCAAAAAGTCGAATGGTGTGGTGTTCTTCGATTTATCCTTATTGTCGAAATTGGTATAACCGTATTTATGTCCGCACCAGTTCACAATAGCGCCATGGATAGGCCCCATCATAAAGTGAATAGCCAACAATGGGTACAGCCACCAATGTGCAGCAAAAAAGATGTAAAAAACAGTGTAAGCTGCGCCAAACAGCAGCCTGGACAGAATGGAAGAACCCATCCGGTCGACCAATGGCCATTCGGGATAGTGCCCGGCAAACTGCGCCTCAGGGTTTCTTAGTCGCTTCAAATGATCGCCGAACGTTTTAAAAGTGGCTTTGGTCATTTGGAAAACGTCGGTAAAAAAGTGCGGAGAATGGGGGGCTTTTGCTGTATCGCTATAGGCGTGATGCTCGCGGTGCATGATCGCATACGCGCGGGGGTTCAAAAAAGAGGAACCTTCAAAAACATACGCCATTAAATAAAATATCCGCTCCCAGAACTTATTGGTGGTAAACATGCGGTGCGACGCATAGCGGTGCTGGAAAAATGTTTGAAAAAATAAGGACAGGAACCAGTGGGCAATAAAAAAGATCAGAATGATCTGCATAACATGGGTAATGAATAATTTGAATTACAGCCCTGGCTTTTCCACGACTGTTAGCTGGTAGTAAACAGGGAAGATATAATTCGCTGTTGGCCTGATTTCACTGTTGGAGCGCGTGCTAAATAAGCGGCGTTTATATTCAATCAGCAAATGTTTATGGGGCGTCGGGCCAGAAACAGCAGGTGCTTTGTATCCCGAAGGACTATATATTAAACGGTTGAACCGGTTATTTGTTATAATTAGCGAAATGAGTTTGTAAAAAAGCACCGGCCGGTAAAGGCTGGTGCTTTACGATTAATTTGTTAACGATGAATTAGATAACTTTTACATTTATCGCGTTAGGTCCTTTTTTGCCTTCTGTAATATCATACTGTACCAGGTCGTTCTCACGGATTTCGTCGATAAGACCTGACGCGTGAACAAAAATTTCGCTTTTGTCCTCGTTTTGTGAAATAAATCCAAAACCTTTTTGGTTATTGAAAAACTTCACCGTTCCCTCTTTTTGCATTATTTTATTATTAGTAAGTAGGCAAGATACGCATTTATTCCGATAAACTTTTCTTTATAGTAAAAGCATTTATAATATAGTAAAGAGTGACGCGGAAATTATAGATGGAACAAGCGCGACCGGTGGAAAATTCAAAAAACGACAGAAGAGATCCCAAAAGGTATTTAATGCGATACCCGGCCGGATTCGTGAGCCTGCCACCCGTTCTGACAGACTTGCCAATCCTGCTTAATTTTTGACCTTAAGCTACAACGATGTATGCAAAACAATACAGGTTTAACATCAAAACTACGTTAAACAAGCTTTAATAATGCAGTGTCATTTAACCTTTGTTATTAGAAATACCATCTGAAAATGAGCTAATAACGTGGTATTTTCCATGACCTTACCGTTTTAAAACAGGCGTTTAAAAGCTTAAATTTTTGAAAGGCATACTTTTTGACTTGACAAGTTTAGTTGCCTGAAAGTAAAGTTTATATCGAAAAAATTCTGTTTAAGTTAAAACATTTTCTCATAGAAGCTTATTAATGGCATAAGGAAGATTGTGTTATCCAATAGATTAAATTTTAAGTATTAACATTTTAAATTACCATGAAAACAACTACTCTAACTGCTCTTTTATTTGGAGGTTTATCAATTATAGGCCTGAGCAGCTGCAAAAAACTAAGTCCTGCCAAGCAGGCCAGCAACACCAATACCGCGAATCAAATTAATCCAAAAACCACTACAACAACCGCCGACTACAATTTTAACGACAGCGACCTGACAAGTACCGGATGGACAAAAGTATTCGACGATGAGTTTAACGTTGACGGCGACTTCTCAAACTGGTATGCTTATACAGGCGGCGTTCAAAACGAGCTGGAGCTAAATCAGCCCGCCAATGCTGTCGTTACAGGTGGCAACCTTGAAATCCGGGCTAAGCAAGAAACCGCTACGGGACCGGCCAGTATCGGGGGCACTACGCAAAAAACATTTAATTATACATCGGCTTCCATTGTAAGCGGCGCAACATACTCGGCCAATTCAACTACGCCCAAGGTAAGGATCGTTGCAAGGGTAAGGCTGGCTTCGGGATACGGGATGACCAACCTTTTTTATAGCTATGGCCTCAACTGGCCCACTAATGGTCAGATCAATTTTTTCCAGGTTGAAGGAAATGACACAAAAAGGTATGAAACAAACTATTTTTATGGCACCCAGACCGGGCAGAATTTAGTAACTAACTCTATGTACTTTAACCCTGTTGACCAGGATCTGTCATCCAGCTTCCACGTTTTTGTGACCGAGTGGACCCAAAACTCGCTTAACTATTATATCGATGGCCAGCTGGTTGAACAAAAAAGCGGCGGCGGCTATGTACCATCGTTGTTTGGCAAGGCCGAAAACCTCGCATTGAGCTTACCGATCGGGGGTCTTTACTACGACTCATCCTTTTCGGCTGCCAATGTGCAAACCGGCACCATGTATGTAGACTACGTAAAAGTATTTACCTCTAAATAAATAACTGGCAGTTTCATATCTATGCGATATAAACTAACGCTCAATTAACAAAGCTACCTGGCATCATCTGCCGGGTAGCTTTGTTTTTAACCGATTCGGTTAAATTTCCGATGGTCAAAGTCGAAATTCTTTAAAAAAACATTTGCGGCGGCAATTTTAAAACTTAACTTTGCAAACCTTTTCGGGGTGTAGCGTAGCCCGGTATCGCGCCTGGTTTGGGACCAGGAGGTCGCAGGTTCGAATCCTGCCACCCCGACAAATAAATTAAAGCCTATCCGTTGAAAACGGATAGGCTTTTTTTATTTTGCAGCGTTGTAAACGAAGTTTACAAAAAGCGGAAAAATGAAAAAGCCTCAAAGCGAAGCGTAAGGCTTTAATTTATTGGTATCTCCCCACCACAGGATCGCCGCAGGCAATCCTGCCACCCGGACAAATGATTCATTTGCAACGTTTATTTTTTGATTTGATTATTTAATCGTAATATTACAATTAATAACGATTATGGCGCTACGAAACCGATTTATTTACAAAAAAGCAAAATGATCTTGCAACATGGCTAAGGCTATAGCACATCCAGCCCGTTACAGTATCTGTCGACACCTGCTTGTTGTATTCCTGATTCCGGGTGTTGTTAAAACATTTAGTTTATGAGAAATTATATTGCTGAATTGATAGGCACATTCGCTCTCATCTTTTGCGGAACCGGCGCAGTTATTATTGACCAGCAGTCCGGCGGCGCCGTTACCCATGTGGGAGTTGCTATCACCTTTGGCCTTATTGTCATGAGCATGATTTACAGCTTGGGCAACATTTCCGGCGCTCATTTAAATCCTGCGGTCAGCATCGCGTTTACCGTTGCCAAACGGTTTCCGGTTCGGCAGCTTCCGTGGTATATCATCAGCCAATTGGCAGGTGCCTTATTGGCAAGCTTTACCTTAAAATATTTGTTTCCTGCCAACGAATTATTGGGTGCGACGATGCCCGCAGGTACAGAAATGCAATCCTTTGTGCTTGAACTGATATTGACGTTCTTTCTCATGCTGGTTATTATCAGTGTTGCTGTTGGAAGCAAGGAACAGGGCATGTTTGCCGGACTTGCCATCGGTGCGGTGGTTGGATTGGAGGCAATGTTTGCCGGACCTATTTGCGGCGCGTCCATGAACCCGGCGCGTTCCATCGCCCCGGCGATCGCTTCGGGTCACCTGATACATCTTTGGATATACCTTGTTGCGCCGGTTGTCGGTGCTTCACTTGCAATACCTATTTGGAAATACATCACAGACAACAATAAAATTAATCAATGAAAATTGCGCTATTCTCCGATATACACGCCAATCTTCCGGCATTACAAGCATTCTTTGTAAATGTTGAAACACAAAAGCCGGACGCTATTTACTGCCTCGGTGATCTGGTCGGCTATAACATCTGGCCGAATGAAGTGATTGATGAAATCCGCAAACGCGGTATCCCATGTATCGCCGGGAATTACGATTTTGGCATAGGCCGTCATAGTGATGATTGCGGTTGTGCCTATAAAACTGATGAAGAAAAAGCAATGGGCAAAATATCTATTTCATATACGAACGAGATTGTGAAAGACCACCAGCGGGCGTATTTGCGCACACTTCCAGCACACATCCGTATTGAATTCCAGTTGAACAATGACAAGTTAAATGTACTGCTGGTACATGGCAGTCCGCGAAAGATCAATGAATACTTATTCGAAGACAGAGACGAAAAGAGTTTGCTGCGTATTATGGAACAAGCGGATGCCGATATAATGTGTTTCGGTCATACCCACCAGCCTTACCATCGGATTTTACCAACAGTTACTACAGCGGAGACCCATTACCGCCATGCGGTTAATATTGGATCTGTGGGCAAACCGAAAGATAAAGACCCGCGCGGAGGATATGTGCTGCTACACATTTATGAAAACAGTTCAATTAACGATAAGGACCATGTAAAAGTTGAGTTTGTGCGTTTTGACTACGATATTGAAAAAGCCGCCCGCGCGGTTGAAGAAAGTCCACTGCCAAAGGAATACGCCGACATGCTTCGCCACGGGTGAAGCAGATTTGATCAATTCGCAGCAAATAAATTAATGATTGTAAATCATGAATTAACAGAATGGAATATTAAAAATTAGATTATGAAAACAACAACCATAATTGAAATTATTGTAATAATTGTTTTGGCTATCGCATTCATTATATACCTGGTCAGAAGAAATATAAAAGATGAAAAGGATACCAATCCAGACTTGACCAGGGCGCTAAAAGACGTTGAAAAAAATAAACAAAAATAGCTTAGCAATAGCCTTCTTTCCAGCGAAAGAAATTATTAAAATCTATTAGTCATCTATCGCTAATCTTGCTAATAGTTTGTATCCCCTCATTACAGGATCGCCGCAGGCAATCCTGCTATCCGGGATTTAATAGATCATTCGCCCAACTAACTTACTAAATATTTTAAAAAAATTTGCGCAACTAAATAATTGCATATATATTTGCAATCAAATAGTTGCAAATGGACATTCGACGCGATATTTACCAGGCCATAGCCGATCCGACCCGCAGGGCCATACTCATGCTGCTTACCGTAGGCGCCATGACGCCAAACGCCATCGCCGGGCATTTTGGCAGTACCAGGCAGGCGGTATCAAAACACCTGCAGATACTGGCCGAATGCGGCGCTGTTGACCAGGACCAGCGCGGGCGTGAAATTTATTACCAGCTAAATATTAATAAGATGAAAGAGATAGACCGTTGGATGGAAGCTTTCCGCAAGATGTGGGAAACCCGTTTCGACCAGTTAGATAACTTATTAAACGACATATAACTTAACAATCATGACAAACAATTTTGTATTTGAAGCAGATCAGGCCTCAAAAAGGATTTATTTATCCCGCGAATTTAACGCGCCAATTGAAAAAGTATGGAAAGCGTTTACGGACCCTGCATTGCTTGCAAAATGGATAGCGCCTAAACCCTGGACCATCGAAAAGCAAACATGGGATTTTACAGTTGGCGGCGTTTCGAAGTATGCTATGGTTAACCCCGAAGGCCACATGCACTGGATGTACGACCAATTCACCGTGATAGAGCAAGGTAAAGTTATCGCATCGACAGGAGTGTTTTGTGATGGCGAAGGTAACCCCAACCTGTCGGGGCCAAAATCATATACTGAGACAAAGTTTGTATCAATTGAAGGTAACAGGACCAGGATAGAATCCACATACGTTTTTGACAGCGAAGAGACCATAAAATGGTTTGTGGAAGGAGGATTTAAAGAAGGCACTACCATGACCTTTGATCAGTTGGATAAATTACTGGCTGCGGAATAAATTAACTAAAAAACGATTACTATGCGAAAACTAAAATTACAAATGCAAATCACCCTCGATGGCTTTGTAGCCGGCCCTAACGGCGAGAATGACTGGGTATTTCTGCCGGGCAAGCAGGATCCGGCGGCGTTCCAGTTCCTCATTGACATGGCCGACAGCTGCGATACCATTTTGCTGGGCCGCAAACTGCCCGGTGAATTCGTCGGTCACTGGGAAAACGTGCTCGATCACCAACCCGACAGCCCCTGGCACCCTTTCGCGCAGCGCATGGTCAGCCACCGCAAGATCGCCTTCAGCCGCACCGTAACCTCCATGCCTGGCCGCAACATCGAAGTGGAAAACGGCGACCTGGCCACGGCAGTACAGGCGCTGAAAGAACAACCCGGCAAGGATATCCTTGTTTATGGCGGCGTCGGCTTTGTAAGTTCCCTCGTTAGCCTAAACCTTATCGATGAATATTATTTTATCGTTAACCCTATCGCCATTGGCGCAGGGCTATCGATTTTTAAGGAGAGAAAGATCATGAAATTAGAAAGTTCTGTTACTTACACAAATGGGAAAGTACTCAATAAATACGTGCCGGTTCCAGTTGGCAGTTAGGAGTTGGCAGTTATATACTTCGCAGCGTATCCGGCGTGGGACGCTGCGAAGTATATTCGCGAGAGGGCACAGGGTTCCTGCGAGAAACCCCGCGGTAACGGAAAACAAGCTTGTTCGTGTGTGCGCGCACGTCGACAGGTTTGGGGATGATCCGGTTTGATATGTAAACGAACACCTGTCCGCATCAAAACCGCACATTGTGATCTTTTTATAGATGTCAAATTACTGATTATCAAATGGATATAAATTTGGTATTATTTTAGCGACGAAACCAGGAATCAGCCTGCTTTATCATTACCGAGGTTGTCTGCTCCATTGCCGCTAAACTGTAAATCATGATAGAAAACTACTTAAAAACCGCACTTAGGAACCTGGCTAACCACAAAAGCTACACGCTGGTGAATATAACAGGCCTGGTTGTTGGTATTGCTGCATGCCTTCTTATATTTCTCGTTTTACAATATGAACAGAGTTTTGACAGCTTCCACACCAAGAAAAACCAGATTTATCGTGTTGTGCGGGAAAGTAAAAATCCGGCCGATAAGTCATATCGCACGGGTGTCCCTTACCCGGTACCTGATGGAATAAGAGCAGATTATCCGCAATTGGAAAATGCTGCTGCTATTTACGGAGACAATGGTGTGCAGGTGCTGGTTCCGGGTGCCGGAGGAAAGATTATAAAAAAATTCAAAGAAAATGGCGTTTTTGCTGCTGAACCGAATTTCTTTCGGATGTTTGATTTTAAAATGCTGGCCGGCAATCCCGAAAGCGCCATTAAGGAGCCTAATACCGTTATGCTGACCAAGTCGATCGCTGCAAAATATTTCGGCGACTGGAGAACGGCTACCGGTAAAACAATCAAAATATATGATAAGTATATGAAAGTGACCGGGATATTGGATAACCCTCCTGCCAATACGGATTTTCCCCTTAGACTTGTGATCTCTTATTCAACCGTAAAGAAACAGGTGAATATGAATAATTGGGTAAACATTGATGACGAGAACTATTGTTTTGTACAACTGCCTGTCAATTACCCGCCCAACCGTTTCAATCGTCAACTGGAGGCCTTTGTCACCAAACACATGCCGCCGGACCATGCCGGATATTATTTAAGGCTTCAACCGCTGGGGGAGATCCATTACGATGAGCGCTTTGGCAACTTTAATGGCCGTACTTTCAGTAAGGATCTGATCACGGCGTTAGACCTTATCGGACTGTTTCTGCTTATTGTTGCCTGCGTCAATTTTATCAATCTTTCTACCGCACAAGCGATTAACCGTTCGAAAGAGGTTGGCGTACGAAAGGTGTTGGGAGGCAACCGTGGGCAATTGCTGCTTCAATTCCTTGGGGAAACCGGCATAATGTGCTTCCTCAGCATGATACTGGCCGTTATCCTGGCAATAATCGCCCTACCATTCCTGAATGGTCTGCTTGAAATTCAGCTGTCATTTAACCTGTTCCAAAATTATATCCTAATCCTGTTTTTATTTGCGGTGTTCATTGTCATTACCGTCCTTTCAGGTTTTTACCCGGCGCTGACGTTGTCGGGCTTCAATCCAATCCTTGCGTTAAAAAGCAGGGGAATCGCGCAGTCAACAAAGGGCATCTCCCTGAGAAGAGCTTTGGTTGTTCTGCAATTTGTCATCGCCCAGGTGCTTATTATCGGTACGCTGGTGGTGATATCGCAAATGGATTATTTTAAAAATGCCGATCTCGGCTTTAATAAGACAGCGATTGTTAACGTTCCTTTTCCGGTAGATAGCCTGAGTCGCACCAAAATTGATGTGTTACGTGACGAGTTGACCAAAATGGCGGGAATTAAAGAGGCTAGCTTTAGCATAGGAAGCCCGGCTAATGGCGGCGACTGGTTTACCGATCTCCGTTTACCCGGTAACAATACCGATAAAGGAGACATGGTGGTTGGCGTGAAGATAGCAGACACGGCTTATTTTAGTATTTATAAATTTCAAATGGCGGCCGGCAGGATTTATTTCCCATCGGATACCGCGCGAGAATATGTAGTGAATGAAACGTTGATAAAAAAGCTTGGTTATGGCAGCGCGAAAAATGCCATCGGGAAAAGAATAAAGGTTTTGGGCAGGTCGGCGCTGCCCATCGTGGGCGTAGTGAAAGATTTTCATACAAATTCCCTGCGCGACCCTATTACACCGATTGTGATGTCGACTCTTAAGAACGCTTATGGTTCGGTAAATATTCAACTTCAGCCGGATAAAACAAAACAAGTCCTTGCTATGATTGAAGCCACCTGGAATAAAATTTATCCCGATTATGTATTTGAATATAGTTTTATAGACCAAACTGTGGCCGATTACTACAAGCAGGAAAACCAACTCTCGCAACTATATAAAATATTTTCTGGCATAGCCATCTTTATTTCCTGCCTGGGCCTGTATGGCCTCATCTCATTCATGGCACTGCGACGGCACAAGGAGATTGGCATTCGGAAAGTGCTTGGCGCCACGGTGGGAAGTATTGTTTTGATGCTCTCATCAGAGTTCACAATGCTCATCATGCTTGCTTTCGTTATTGCATCGCCTATAGCCTGGTATTTTATGCATCTATGGCTGCAGCAATATACTTTCCGGATAGATTTTGGGGCAGGATTTTTTATACTGACGATCTTTTTGTCGCTCCTTATTGCATGGTTTACCATTGGCTATTCTGCCATTCGGGCAGCAATGGCTAACCCGGTTAGCAGTTTGAAGACCGAATAAAAAAGGGTGTGATTAAGACTGTCTGTCATAGCAGGGTCTTCGGCAGAGGGCCTGCGAAATAATATACCATGGATGACGCAGAGCCGTCTGCGAGAGACTCTGTCGAAACGGGAAACTTTAACACGGGTTGCATCACCTGCGCCTCTTTCACAAAATGGTGCAGTGGGGGTAGAGATTAGAGATTAGAGGATTAGTGATTAGGGGGAAACTTTAGAGCTTTAAAATAAAAACCCCGCCTCAGATTTCTCTATGATTTCAGATATCGAAGCGCAACAGCCCCTGACTTAAAAACCGTCGACTCGACCAGCTTTAATTGTAATTTCTCCTGCAGGCTGATACCCTCAAACAAGCGTCTCCCTTCTCATACAACGATCGGGTGAACTACAAAACGATATTCATCGATCAGGCCAAGCTCTGCAAGCTGTGAAGGAATGCTTACACCGCCGGTTAAAATATTTTTGCCTTGTTCTTGTTTCAATTTAAGTACTTGGTCGTAAAGGCCCGTACGGATAATTCTCGTTTTTTGTCTTTCAGGGCTGTCTAATGATTGTGAGAAGACAATCATATTGGACACGGCGTCAAATGCCTGGGCAAATTCGTCAGAAGGATCTTCTTTCGCCACGTCGGGCCAATAAGGAACCATCAATTCATAAGTTTTACGCCCGTAGACAAACGTATCAGCATCCCGCGTAAGGTTCACAAAATAGTCCATCGTATCTTCATTGGGATAGAATTTGGTATGGTCGCAGCAACCGTCTAAGGTCGTGTTGATCGCGAAGATTAGTTTTCTCATTTGATTGGTTTTAGTTTGATTTTCCTAAATTTCGCTATTATTTCACTTTTGCCGGCTGATAGTCTTTCCAAAGCCACTCCAGCGCCTCCGGGAGTGTTTGCATCTTCACTTTGTGATCTACATGCTTAGCATTGCGGGCAAAAACAAACTGGTATGGATAGTTTTTAGCGGCGAGTGCAATGGCCATATTTTCGTTGGCGAGCACCCAGTCGTGCATGTCATCGCGCATTACGTTGGGGTTAAAAAGGTCCTGGTCGCCTACTTCCATCCAGATCCGTAACGGTTTTCGGCGACTATTTGGAATGAGTTGTTCATGAAATCCCCAGGCGCCACGCGGCGTTTTAGGGTTCCAGGGCCATTGCTGGTTGATATACGTTCCGGAATAAGTGAGTAGGCGATGATACCATTCCGGGTGATACCACGCCATAATGAGCGCGCACGAGCCGCCCGAGCTGCCGCCCATTGTAGCGCGGCCAGCAGGGTCTTTGGTCAGTTTTACCCCACATTTTCTTTCCACCAGCGGTAATACTTCTTTTTCAATAAATTCGGCGTATACGCCGCTCATGGTGTCATATTCCAGGCCGCGTTCGCTGCCCTGGGCGTCGCCGCTGCCGTTGCCCACAGAGATGGCGATCATTGCCGGCACCTTGCCCTCGGCGATCAGGTTGTCCAATACCGTAAAAAGCAAGTTATCAGGCCCGTCGGCGCCAACGATAAATGGCGCCTTGGTACCGGCAACATATTGTTTTGGAACATACACCGCCACCTGGCGGGTGTACGACGCCGAATGGCTTGTCGTGACGATCAACTTAGCCGGGTTTGCCGGATCAACAGTGCCAAATGTATTAGGTTCCCTGGCAATGCCGGGATAAATTTTGCTATCCCTCGAATCCATGGTAAAGCGGTAAATGGTCCCCTGAGGTACGTTGGCCTGTACTATCGACTCGGGTGCAGGATCGTGGGTTGGCCCGATAATAAAGTTCCCATTCTTATAAGGCGAAGGAATCGCGCCATCCGGTAACTCCTTAGCCGGTACATAACCGGGCGTATGCGGGTCGCGGATCGGTGGCTGGGCCTGGGTTAGGTTTATAACCGACAGCACCAAAAATAGCACACCGACCTGTATGGTGCATTTAGTTAGCTTCATTTATTTCGATTTAAGGACGATGAAATAAATATCGTAATAAAATCGCTGAGTTTTTAAATCCTGCAAAAGTGGTTCTAATGCATGCTGCCCAAAAGCCAAAATCCTTAATATTAATATCGCTAACCAGCGATTATTGTATGGTCACTGCGTCTTTACCGGCGCCGTTTGTAATGATAGTTCGTTTCTTCAAATTTTCCACCGGGGTATTTAACACTTTGATCCCGGTTGTTTTTTCGCCGCCGGCAGACACCAAAGTCACAGTGTTTTTATCGTAGCCGATATGGTCCAGCGTAATATTCCGGGCGTTGTTCAAGGTAACCAGCGTTGGCATTGGCGAATGGACATCCACATTTTTCAGATCGATATCCGCGGCTTCGGTAATAATCACAGGCTCTTTTGCCGAAATATTGATATCCGAAAAATGAATGTTATTAACGGGCATCTCGGGCAAGCCAATGATGGAAATAGCGATTTTAGCGTTGTTGCAATAAATATGGCTCAAATGAAAATCCTGGAAACGTGGCGTACGCTCGTTTACTTCCACATTTTTAAGTTTTTTATCGTCTTCGTAATACGTGCTGAAAAGTATGGCTTCGTTTAAAATATCGTGCATATAAATATCATCGATATAAATATCGTGAACCAGTCCGCCCCGGCCACGGGCGCTTTTAACGCGTATGCCGATATCAGTGTTCACAAAATTGCAATTGGTAACATACACGTTGCGCATACCGCCATCGGTATTACTGCCAATCACGAAGCCGCCGTGAGCATGGTAAACAATACAGTCGGCAACTACCACATTTTGTAAAGCCTCCTTGCTTCCTGAGTGGCTCGATTTCATACATATTCCGTCATCACCGGCGTTTACCGTGCAATGGAACACAATAGCATTCCGGCACGAGGAAAGATCGATACCATCGCCGTTTTGGGCATAATACTCGTTATTAACGGTTACGTTGCGGATAATCAAATTATTGCAAAAACGCGGATTGATAACATACATGGGCGAGTTTTTAAAAGTGGGCCCGTCTATCAAAATATTGCTGCTGTTAGTGATAACCAGCAGCGTTGGGCGCATAAAATCCCTTGCCGGCAAAAAATCATCGGGTGTCAAACCTTTTTTGCCCTTTAGTTTTTTCAAATAATCTTCGCCTTCCATGGCCTGGCGCGTAGGCCAGTACATACCGCCGTCGCTGCTCACGGCGCCGCCCGCCCGGGTCAGCTCGTTCCACAGTGAAGGCGCCGCCTTCGTTTTTTTCAGGGGCCGCCACGTGTCGCCGCCGCCATCAAATATTCCTTCACCGGTAATGGCTACATTTTGCAATTTATTGCCGTATATCGGCGAGGCTGTTCTTCCGTCCAATATGGGATATAAGTTATGATCGGTGCTGAAAATAACCAGCGCACCGCGCTCAGTATGCAGGTTTACATTGCTTTTTAGTCCGATGGGGCCTGTTAACCATAAGCCGGACGGCACAAGGACAACGCCTCCACCGGCCGAAGAGCAGGCATCGATAGCTTTTTCTATGGCTTCGGTATTAAGCGTTTGTCCGTCTCCAACGGCGCCATAATCTTTGATGTTGTAGGTGGTGCTTTTAAACACAGGTTCGGCAATTGCCGGCATTTTGAAAGGCGCCTGCGCCAGGTATTGGTTTAAAGTTTTGGATTGGGCAAAGCCGGTTAACGACAAAATGCAACCGGCTATTATCAGCCAAAATGTCCTGGATCTCATATGTTTGGTTATTACTTAAAAGTAAACCTATAACTTAAAAACATCTTTTTTGCAGCCGCGGCGGTTTTTTTTCACGGAAACGATTGCGTAAAATCGCCGGAAACGATTGCGTAAATAATAGTCGGCTAAAACTTGCAGCAGTACTTCAGCGATAATACTTTTGGCAGCTTTTGGTACAAATTATAAACCCGGGTACCCCCCGCCGACCACCATGGTATGAAAAACTTTTTAGACCAAAACTTTTTATTGCAAAGTAAAACAGCAGAGCGGTTGTACCACGACTATGCTGCCGGCCTGCCAATTATCGACTATCATTGCCATCTTGACCCGGCCCAGATTGCCGGCGATATCAATTTCAAAAACCTCACTGATACCTGGCTCAAAGGCGATCATTATAAATGGCGGGCCATGCGTACCAATGGCGTCAGCGAGAAGTATATAACCGGTAATAAAAGCGACTGGGAAAAATTCGAAAAATGGGCCGCAACGGTGCCTTATACGCTTCGTAACCCGCTTTATCACTGGACGCATCTTGAATTGCAGCGGTATTTCGATGTAAGCGACCTGCTTTCGCCCCAAACGGCCCGCAGCATATACGATAATTGCACAAAAAAGCTGCAAACACCTGAATACAGCGTACAAAACCTGGTAGGTAAAATGAATGTGCAGGTAATTTGCACAACCGACGATCCGCTGGATAACCTCGAATATCACAATAAACTGAAACAAAGCGGCTGGCCGGTAAAGGTTTTCCCGGCGTTCAGGCCCGACAAGGCGATGAACGCAGACGATGCCGGCGGGTTAAACAATTACATTAACCGGGTGGAGGAAATAAGCGATATAGCCATCGACAGCTATCGCGATTATTTAAAAGCGCTAAAAAAGCGGCACGATTACTTTGATGATAACGGCTGCTCGGTATCCGACCATGGCCTGGAACAGGTATATGCTGATGATTATACAGAAAAGGAAATAAGCGACATTTTTAATAAAATCCGCACCGGCCAAACGCTGGATTTAACCGAGATTTCAAAGTTTAAATCGGCGATGCTGTACGAGTTTGCGTTATGGGATCACGAAAAGGGCTGGGTGCAGCAATACCATTTAGGTGCGCTGCGGAACAACAACGACCGCGCGCATAAGGAATTAGGGCCGGATACCGGCTATGACTCCATTGGTGATTTTAAGCAGGCACGGCCGCTGTCGAAGTTCTTGAACCGGTTGGACACAAATAACCGGCTTGCAAAAACGATCATTTACAATCTTAACCCGGCCGACAACGAATTAATGGCTACGATGATCGGCAATTATAACGATGGCTCCGTTGCCGGTAAGATACAATTTGGTTCTGCATGGTGGTTCCTCGACCAAAAGGAAGGCATAACCAGGCAATTAAATGCTTTATCGGGAATGGGGCTGGTGAGCCGGATGGTTGGGATGCTCACTGATTCGCGAAGTTTTTTATCCTATCCCCGCCACGAATATTTCCGGAGGTTGTTATGTAACCTTTTTGCCGAAGATATCGAGAACGGCGAATTACCGAATGACATCGAATGGACAGGAAAGATCATACGGGATATTTGCTATTATAATGCGCGCAATTATTTTGATTTTGACCTTGCGTGATAACAGCAAATCAGGCTAACCTGGACGACGAGGCGCGTACGATGAGCTCCGTTTCCAGTTCTTCGGTAATATACTCTTCAACCGGCCTTTTGCTTTCGATGGTTTTAATCAGCATTTCGGTTGCCATTTGGCCCATTTGGAAAGCCGGCTGACGCACTACGGTTAATGGCGGATCGAATAATTCCGCCACATCAGAATTAGTGAACCCGGCTATTGCAATATCATCCGGCACCTTAATATTCATTGTTTTTAATATATGCAGGCAATTGGTGGTCAGCCTGTCGCTTGCTATAAAAATAGCCTCCGGACGGTCTTCCAGCTCTATCAGTTCGGTAACGGCGAGCTTTACCTCATCCTGGATCATCCCGCCATGATCGCAATATTTTAAATATTCAGGCTTAAACTCGATGCCGTGCTTTTGAAGGGCCGCTTTAAACCCTTCGCATCGTTCCCTGCTTATCAATAAGTTATTGGAGTTGGTAAGATGGGCGATCTTTGTAAACCCGGTATTGATCAATAGTTCGGTGGCGGCAAACGAGCCTTTAAAATTGTTGGCTGTGATCTTATGGGTATCGATTTCAGCAACAATGCGGTCAAAAAACACGATGGGGAAACCTTTTTCGTGCAGGTACTGGTATTGGGATATATCAACCGTTTCGGCTGATATCGATACCAGCAACCCGTCCACGTGCCTTGACAATAAGTGCTTTACGTTGGCTGTTTCCCGGTCGAAAGACTCGTGGGTTTGCGTAATGATAACATGGTAACCCCGGTTATAGGCGATAGATTCGATACCGTTAATGGCCTGCGAAAAATAATTGTTTGCCACCTCGGCCACCACCACGCCTATAGAATGGCTTTTTTGCTCTTTGAGGCTTAATGCGATGGGATTAGGGCGATAATTGATCTTTTCGGCATACTCCAGCACCAGCTTTTTGGTTTCGGTTCCTATTTCATAACTGCCGTTAAGCGCCCTCGACACGGTAGAGGTGGAAAGGTCCAGCGCCTTTGCAATATCTTTTATCGTATATGATTCAAACATAGTTTAACATCAACCAGCAATACATGGTTTGATTAGCTTTTCGCCCGTTTACTGACGGGCGTTGGGGTGCTATTCCGGGATAGCTAAATTAAATTAAAAATTCCATTAATTACTATTATTTCGTTACCAACTAAATCTATGCAATCGTTCCCGGAAACGATTGCATAGATTTAGTTGGGCATATTCTTTTTTTATTAATGGAGAGTATTTAATCTTGTTGGAAAGACGGACAATGGTATGCGCTAACACGCAGGTTTCGTTGTGTTACCAGTTATAATTTAGTTGCATTAATTCTTGTTTTTAAATAGTGATCCCGGATTATCAATTTCCCGGAGCATTATATCCTATAAACCAATTTAAATTATGAATAAATTTTTACTTCAATTGTGCGCGTTACTGCTTATATGTAGTACGGCTCTGGCTCAAAACAGGTCGGTAACCGGCCAGGTAGTCGATAAAGACACCAGGGAGCCTTTAACCGGTGTAAGTATATTAGTTAAGGGTACAAGCACTGGCGGGCAGTCAGATGTGAAAGGCAGGTTTAAGCTGAATGGTTTGAGCGGAAATATTGTATTGGTGATAAGATACATCGGCTATAAATCGCTGGAAGTTAAGGTAGGACCGACGCAAACCGACGTTTCCATTGCCCTCGAATCCAGCGCGCAGCAATTGGAAGAGGTTGTGGCAATTGGCTACGGTACCGTTAAGAAACGTGATGTAAACGGCGCGGTGTCCACAATAACCGCGAGGGACCTTAAGGATATCCCGGTAACTTCGTTGGGCGAGGCTCTTGCCGGGCGATTGTCAGGCGTACAAATCACCCAATCGGAAGGGTCGCCTGACGCACAGGTTAGGGTATTGGTTCGCGGCGGCGGCTCCATTACTCAAAATAACAATCCGTTATTTGTGATCGACGGTGTGCAGGTTGAGAACGGTTTAAATTCCCTGTCGCCCCAGGACATCGAATCGATCGACGTTTTAAAAGACGCCGCATCTACAGCAATATACGGTGCGCGTGGCGCCAACGGGGTAATTATAATAACCACAAAAGGCGGCAGGATTCAGCCTACGCGGGTCAATTATAACGTTCGGGTTGGCTTTAAAAAGCTTGCCCGCGAGCTGGCGGTAATGGATCCGTATAATTTTGTCACATACCAATACGAAAGAAGCCGTGGTAACACGACGGACAGTACCAACTTTGCAACCGATTATGGAACCGATTTTAGCTCGTTGGATAAATATAAAACCATACCTGTCGCCGACTGGCAACAGAGGGTTTTTGACCGGCCTAACTTCCAGCAGCAGCATAATATCAGTATAACTGGCGGAAATGAAGCCACAACCTTTAATGTTAGTTTTACCGACGACCAGGAAAGCGAGATCGTTTTAAACTCGGGATTTGACCGCAAACTGATCAATTTCCGTATGGATCATAAAGCCAACGACCATTTTAAGTTTGGCTTTAACGCGCGTTATAACGATCAGCTCGTTACGGGCGCCGGAACGTCCAGCTCGCAGGGCTCAACTTATAACAACCTGCGGAACACCATTAAATATCTTCCCTTTGATGTTCCGGGGGTAGCGCAGGACCAGATCAATACACAATTGTATACCGAAAGTGAGCTGGCTGGTAATAACCTGGGTGTGCTTAACCCAATTGTAAACGCCAACGCGCAATACCGACATAATTCAACGACCATAACCGACCTGAACGGATACCTGGATTACGCATTCAATAAGTATGTTTCTTTTCGCTCAACGCTTGGCGTCGATTTTAATAGGCAGATATTGAATTCATTCGATGATGCGGTTACTTTTAACGCCCGTATAAATGGCAATGCGCAGCCGCTTGGCGGAATTAACCAAATTAATACCAACACGTTAGACTTTTCGAACGTGCTTACCATAAGTAACGCGGCCGCACATCCCACAAAACACGATTTTAACCTGGTATTAGGAAATGAATTTTATAATCTTCACAGCGATGGGTTAAATAACCAGTTTAAACTTTTCCCCATAGGCATTGCACCCGAAACAGCGCTAAGCCAGCTTAGCCAGGGCACTATCGTCCCTACTTATCCGCAAAATTCATATGCAACGGCACACTTGTTATCGTTTTTTGGCCGGGCGATGTACACGTTCGATAAAAAATATACGGCGGTGGCCACGTTAAGAGCCGATGGCTCTTCAAAATTTGAACCGGGCCAGCAATGGGGCTACTTCCCATCGGCCGCTGTTTCATGGCGGATATCTGATGAGAAATTTATGAAAAATTTTACGGCTATATCCGATCTGAAACTTCGGGCCAGCTATGGAACGTCGGGTAACAACCGCATATCCGACTATCTTACACAAACACTATTTAACCCTTCCACCTTTTATGCATTAAATGAAAGTACCACCGCAATAGGTTATGTGCCGGCAAATCTTGTGAATGAAAAACTGAAATGGGAAACAACCATCTCGAAAAACCTCGGTTTGGATTTCGGATTGTTTAATGGCCGTGTGCTGGCGTCAATCGATGCTTACCAGGCCACAACCAGCAATTTACTGTTGCAGGTTGCCGTGCCAACCAGTTCAGGTTATCCAACACAATTTCAAAATGTGGGTAAAACACAAAACCAGGGTATCGAGTTTCAACTGAGCGCATACGCGGTTCGTACCAGGGATTTTTCGTGGAATATCAATTTTAATATCGCTTATAATACCAATAAGGTATTGGCGCTGGCGCCCGGCGAAACCTCGTTCCCGGCGTTCTCGGGTTGGGGCGTTTCGGGCCAGCCGGCTGACTTTATTGTGCAGGTTGGCCAGCCGGTGGGAAGCGTATATGGATACGTAAGCGACGGCTACTACAAAACGTCTGACTTTAATTATGATCCCACCACGCATCAATACACTTTAAAAAGCGGGGTAATTGACCCGTCAAAAACTATCGGTACTGCCCAGCCCGGCCTTATCAAATATAAAGATTTGAACGGTGACGGCGTGATAACAACCGCCGATCAGAAAATACTGGGTAATACCATCCCGAAATTAGTTGGAGGTATTAACCAAATGTTCACATATAAAAACTTTGATGCCAGTATCTTTGTAAATTTCCAGGCTATGGTAAAAGTGCTGAATGCGACAAAGGTTGAATTTACAAACGGCTATACTGCCGGCACAAATTTACTGGCTGCCGAAGACGGCCGCTGGCGTACCGTAGACGCAAACGGGAACGTTATCCAAAAATTGGTGACAGTAAACGGTACAACCGTGGCGGTGGGCTCGTCGCCGGATGTGTTAAATGCTGTTAATGCCAGCGCTAAAACGCCCATACCGGTAACCGGTGCAGCAGCATTTTACGTTAACTCGTCTGATGTTGAGGATGGCTCGTTTGCCCGGCTAAACAATGTTACGCTTGGTTACTCGTTTAAAACAACTTTTTTAGACCGTATAGGCGTTAAACGATTAAGAGCGTATGCCACTATAAATAATGTGGCGCTGATAACAGGTTATAGCGGTTATGATCCGGACGTAAATACGCGGACAAGCACGCCGGTTACCCCGGGTGTAGATTATTCGGCCTACCCGCGCAGCCGTACGTATATTTTTGGTATAAACCTTAGTTTGTAAATATTAACTTTCATAAAAATGAAAAAGAAATTTATAGTTCGTTTTTTTAGCCTGGTTGTAATTTTTACGGTTGGCTCGGGTATTTCGTGCAAGAAGTACCTTGACGAAAAACCGGTTGCATCTATCGGAACTGCCGCGGCGTTCAGCAACGTGGCCAACGCCACCGAGGCCGTATTAGGCGCATATGCAAAACTCGCCGGAGACGCGGCTTATGGGTCGAGGATAAATATGTATTATACCGTTGACCAGGACGAAATGGTTGGGCCTGCAAACAGCAGCGCGCCGGATAACGACCGCCGGGATATAGCCAGGTATGAAGCCACTTCAAACAATGCCCAGTTAGAAGCTCCGTGGGAGGATTTGTATGCCGGTATTGAAAGGGCAAATATTTGTATTAAATATATTCCTTTAATGACCGACTATACATCGGGCAGCGCAGCCGACCAGGTTTCGTTGAAAAGGTTATACGGTGAAGCGCTTACATTGCGCGCACAGTTTTATTTTGAACTGATACGGAACTGGGGCGACGTGCCCGCGCCGTTTGTACCTTCGGCCGACCAGACAAACTTATACCTGACAAGAACCGACCGTGATGTGATCTATGATCATATTTTGAACGACCTGTTAACCGCCGAAAACCTGGTGCCCTGGCGCACGGAAATTACAACACGGGACGAGCGGATAACAAAGGGCGCGGTAAAGGGGCTGCGCGCACGAATGGCCCTGTTCCGCGGTGGTTATTCGTTAAGGAACAGCACAGCGCAGATGTCTCGTGATGCCGATTACTTAAACTATTATAAAATTGCAAATAGCGAATGCGCCGATCTTTTAGCGCGCCGCGACGAGCATACCCTAAACGCGAGCTACCAGGGCTTGTTCCAAAACAACATCGATGCGCACACGCTCGACCCTGTCGGCGAAGTAATGTTCGAAGTGGCTATGGGCGGCGGATCGTCAGCCAGCGATAGCAAACTTGGTTATTATGACGGCCCGCGCGTAAACAACCTGGGTAACTCGTCAATAACCGCGGTGCCCACCTATTTTTACGCCTTCGATCCGAACGATACACGCCGCGATGTTACCATAGCACCTTATTTTACCAATCTTGACGGCACCAAGGTGCTCCAGAAATTGATCAGTATCACCAGCGGCAAGTTCCGTCGCGATTGGATCACCCCGGCTATTTCGCCGACGTCTGCAGCCCAGTACTTTGGCGTTAACTGGCCCATATTGCGTTTTTCGGATGTGCTGCTCATGTTCGCCGAATCGGACAATGAGATCAACCATGGGCCGAGTGCAGCCGCAATCAGCGCATTTAATGAAGTACGTACACGCGGCTTTGGCGGAAACGCGGGCCTTATAGGCGTTACACCTACAGATTACACCGGTTTTTTTAACGCGATTGTTAATGAACGCTCGTTTGAATTTGGCGGCGAAGGTATCCGTAAATTCGATCTGATCCGCTGGAACCTATTGGCTTCAAAAATTACGTCGACCCGGGCTAATTTAACGCTGATGTTAAACAAGCAGGCCCCTTATAATAATTTGCCGCAGTCGATGTACTATAAGACAGGTTCACAAACGCTGATTTATAGTAATTCGTTATATGCGCCGACACCGGCAGCTATGCCTTCAGGTTATGCGAAGGTGGCATGGGTAAGCTCGCTGACAACCACCTACATAACCAATGTAGCGCAGCTGTTTACCCCCAATCATGGCGAATTGCTTCCTATACCAAGCCAGTCGATACAGGCAAACCCGAATCTTAAGCAAAATCCGGGATATCAATAAAGGTTGATTAGTTGATTACGAGGGCCGCCCTTTGGGCGGCCTTATTTAACTTTTGATATGTGCCGCAAACTAATTAATTATAAAGGTTTTAGGATGCTTGCTGCGCTGTGCGGCGGCTTGTTATTTTTTTGCTTTACATTTCCTCCGGACCATTTTACCGTTTTTATGGCCGGTGACTCGACCATGTCTGTCAAGCAGGTAAAAGCTTACCCGGAAACGGGGTGGGGAATGCCATTTGCAAATTACTTTGATTCATCAGTTACGATTGATAACCGGGCCAGGAACGGCCGCAGCACAAAAACGTTTATATCGGATGGCTTATGGGACTCTATCATAAAAGACCTAAAGGCCAACGATTATGTGTTTATTGAATTCGGCCATAACGACGAAGTAAATACAAAAGCCAGCTATACTAAAGAAGGTGAGTACAGGGCCAACCTGGTGCGGTTTGTTACCGATGTGAAGAATAAACAGGCGATCCCCATTTTGTTGACGCCGGTTACGCGCAGAAACTTCGATAGCACAGGTCATATTAAGGAAACACATTTAGCGTACTCAAAAATTGTACGTGAAGTAGCCGCTGAACAAAAGGTGATATTGATTGACCTCGACGAACTGACGCGTTCATTTTTTGATAAATACGGGCCTGATCGTTCGATACTTTTCTTCAATAATCTTGAGCCGGGAGAAAATCCTAATTATCCGGAAGGCCGAAAGGATAATACCCACTATAATGAATTAGGTGCGCGAAAAGTAGCTGAGATCGTATTGCAGGCGATAAAAGACCTAAAGCTGCCCTTGGCAGATCATATTGTAAAGCCGCCAAAAAACCCTAAATGATGAACGGAAAAATAAGACTGCTGCTGGGGTTCTGCATGGTATTATCGACCCATGGTTTTGCATATGCAAAACGTGTTGTAGTGGCACAAGATGGCAGCGGGAACTACAAAACTGTACAAGCCGCTTTTGACGCCGTTCAGGCAGGAAACAAACAACCTGTAGAAATATTTATAAAAAAAGGCGTTTATCACGAAGCCCTTAACCTGGCAAAAGGCAAAGATTTCGTAACCCTTGTTGGCGAGGACAGGGCACAAACCATTTTAACCTATAATAATCACACCGGGATAATTACGCCTAAGGGAGACACCATCAACACGTATACTTCTGCTTCTTTTTTTATTTATGCCGATAATTTCAAGGCCGTAAATATTTCCTTTCGGAATGACGCGGGGTTTACTGCCGGACAGGCGGTGGCCGTTTTCGCTTTTGGTGATAAGCTGGTTTTTGACCGGTGCAATTTTACCGGCTTCCAGGATGTGCTGTTTTGCAGCGGCGCAGGGAGCCGCCAATATTACAAAGATTGTTATATTGAAGGTACCACCGATTTTATATTTGGGCCGGCAACGGCGGTGTTTCAAAGCTGCCATATCCATAGCAAAAAGAACTCTCACGTAACGGCTGCTTCCACACCGCAGGATATTCCCTACGGTTTCGTGTTCTTTGATTGCACCTTAACTGCAGATGCGGGAATAAATAAGGTATCGCTGGGCCGGCCGTCGAGGCCGTACGCGAGTGTTACCTACAGCAGATGCAGCATTGGCGCCCATATTGTCCCCCA